>Ga0182015_10002466_pt1 | contig 22261 bp, 28 predicted proteins | sample 712P3MmetaG_FD_120478 | JGI IMG/M metagenome (GOLD analysis project Ga0182015, IMG submission 120478) | Permafrost microbial communities from Stordalen Mire, Sweden - 712P3M metaG | ecosystem: Environmental > Terrestrial > Soil > Wetlands > Permafrost | place: Sweden: Stordalen | collected...
ACGCCCAGCAAAAAAACGAAAGCCATGGTCCGACGCATTGCCTTCATTTGATTTCCTCCTACTTGATTTCTACGAAGTTGCCGAGAATAGTGATCCGAACCACAAGACGTAGGCTCTGGTAGACGTATACTAGGCGTTCCTGAGAGCTTGCATTTCGGTCACATTCACACAATATCGAGCCGTGCCTGAATGGCGTCTGAATGCGGCGTTCAGGTGGCGTTCAGCTTGGTTCTCGTCTCCTTGTATAAACAGGGGAAAACATGCGTGTGCTTGTCGTGGAAGACGAGGCGTCTCTAGCCAGGCAGCTCACCACCGCGCTTCGTCGCGCGGGCTATGCTGTGGATCATGCGGCCGACGGCGAACGCGCTGACCTTCTCGGCCACGATGAACGCTACGACGCCGTTGTTCTCGACTTGGGATTACCTAAAGTGGATGGGTTGACATTGTTGCGCCGCTGGCGCGAAGCGGGGCAGGCGATGCCGGTGCTCGTGCTAACGGCGCGAGGCAGTTGGCACGAAAAGGTTCAGGGGATTGACGGCGGGGCTGATGACTACATGTCCAAGCCATTCCGTATGGAGGAATTGCTGGCGAGGTTGCGCGCACTTATTCGACGGTCGAGCGGACAGAGCAATCCCGAACTACGCTGCGGTCCGCTTGTACTCGACCCGCGGTCCGGCAAGGTAACCCTCGAGGGTGCGGAGGTGAAACTGACCGGCCACGAATTTCGCGTGCTTTCTTACCTAATGCACCACTGCCAGCGCGTAGTTTCACAAAGCGAGCTCACTGAACATATCTACTCCCAGGACTTTGACCGCGATTCGAATACGGTTGAAGTTTTTATCGCACGCTTGAGGCGAAAACTAGGTCCCACCTTCATTGAGACAGTGCGAAGCCTGGGTTACCGCATGAAGGCCCATTCATGAATTGGCTGCATTCTTTCCGGTGGCGAATTCTTCTCGGCACTATTCTCTGGACCCTTGGACTAATCCCGCTAATCCATTTGTTGTTCCTCGTGGTGCACGGCCAGCTTCGTTTCATGACTGGGCGGGGCATAGGAATTTTTCTTGTTTTTGCGACTTTCTGCATACTCGCGGGAATTTGGCAGTTCCGCGCCGGACTGTCGCCGTTTGGCCATCTGCGTCGGCAATTATTGGGTCTGCGCAATGGTTCCGGCGACAGGATCGAAGGAACCTATCCAACAGAAGTGCAGCCATTAGTGAACGATCTCAATTCCTTGTTGGAGCATCGCGAGCGGATCATCCGGCGAGCGATGGCGAAAGCTGGCGATCTCGCGCACGGATTGAAAACGCCGCTGGCGGTGCTGGCACAGGAGGCCGAACAGTTCGAGGCTGCAGGCCAACATGAAATCGCATCCGCGATCAACCTGCAAGTTGATCGTATGCGCAGACAGGTTGACTATCATCTGACGCAAGCCCGCGCGACTACTCCCGGCAACGCGCCTGGTGCTCGCTGTGTGCTGGCTTCTGTTGAAGGGTTGACGCGAACCTTGGAGAAAATCTACGCCGCTCGCGGGCTCGCGATTGAGGTCGATGTCTCGTCCGCACATTTTGTTCGTGGGCAACGCGAAGATTTGGAAGAAATGCTGGGGAATCTGCTGGATAACGCCTGTAAGTGGGCAAAGTCCAACGTCAAGATACAATCCGTGCAGGAAAATGGTGCGGTAGTTCTGACTGTGGATGACGATGGCCCAGGCCTGCCCTCCTCTATTCGCGATCAAGTGTTGCAGCGAGGAGTCCGCGCTGACGAAGCTGCCCCCGGTTCGGGACTGGGATTGGCAATCGTTCGCGATCTTGCCCAACTTTACGAGGGGACGATCACGTTGGACGACTCGCCCATGGGCGGTCTGCACGCGAGCCTTCGGTTGCCCTCCTGATTGCTTAGCATAAGGATTTTCTTAACCCGAAGCGATCCGAGTCGCGAAAATGAATTTTCCAATCTTTCGGAGATCTTCCCATCTCAATTTAAAGGAGATTCCAGGGAACCGCTGGGCATGCATTCACTCGCGGTTTTTGATGGTTGGGTCAATACCCAATCGCAAACCGCTGGCCGCGGTGCTTCGGTTTCTCCAGTTCGTCGACGGCCGCAATGGCATCGTCCTCCATGGAAACCCGACTGTTGCCGCCCGCGTCTACGACCAAGTCGTCTTTGCCGAGACGGAATTTCCCAGTCCTCTCGCCGGGTTCAAAGAGCCCTGCCGGGGCAAAATAGGTCCAATCCGCGCCGCTGACTACGAGGTCCTGGCGAACCTGCTCATGAGCCTTGGCGATCGGCAGAACAACTTCTGGAAGATGGCCGATTTAAAGAAACAAACTCTTGCTCGACTACGCTGGCCCCGAATTCCAGTTGCACCTTCACGGTAGAGATGGCCCATCGCGAGTCCGAATGAGTCCCGGAACCGTCTCAGCTTCCGTTCCGGATCAGACGAGCCTATAATCCGAAATAGACGAACCGTAGATCCGAATTAGACGGATCTGGACCCCCAGCACGTTCGCACAAGCCGGCCTCTACATACAACCGCTCCGAGCTTCAGGAATTCGCGCCTGTGCATGATGACCTCTTTCTTTGTTAAGCCCGAGAATTCCTTCTGGACTTCGAAAACGGTAAGGATTGTACGCCCAAATCGCTTGCCCGGCGTGAGATTTGCCCCAAACGAGGGCTCCAAATCGTTCTGTGGTCCGCCCCGATCCTGCCCAAAGAATGGCAGAGCGAAACCCTTTCTTCCCAGCTATTTCTGCCAAGAATAATCGGTCGTTCGATTGGTTCGTAATCGGCGGAGAAGAAAAACTGGTGAGCCCCGGCGGAGAACCCCTATGCAGAAGCCTATTGTACTGTGTTGGGGTTTGCCGGACTCAGAGTGAGAGTATTTTCGTACAATAAACGTACAATGGATCGGGCAATGGGGCCTTTTTAGCCTTTGTGGCACTTCCTAGGATCAATAATTTACGTCTTCTCATTCGCCGGGCTGAATTGGGAAAAAACACTCAGCCCGCAGGCCAGCGACCTGCCATTTCCTCGCTACGGCCGCTTGCTATCTCATAATTTCCGGTTATGCCCGTGATCCGTGAGGAAGCAGTCGGCGCGGAATCGAACAAAGATGGGATCACCCCAGAAGCCAGCCGATTATCCCAGCACCGACAATCACCCAGGCAGAGTTGACTCTAAACCGCAGCACGACAATCGTGCTTACAATCAGAATCAGGAAGGTGCGCCAGTCCACGGTTGCAACTCGCCCTAGTTGCCCTGCGACGACCACCATCAAAGCCAAAGACCCTACCACTACTCCGTCCAATGTTGCTGCTATCCATACAGAGCGACGGAGTCTTGGCAGCAGCCTTCCGCTTAAAGCCACGAGTGCAAACCCCGGCAAGAGATGCCAAGCGTTGCGATCAATGCGCCGGGAATTCCCGCAACCAAGTAGCCGATGAACGTAGCGGTTGTGAACACGGGTCCGGGGGTAAATTGCCCAACGGCAACCGCATCAATGAGTTGCTTTTCAGTAAGCCAATGGAGACGGTCGACGAACTCCGTCCTCAGGAAGACAAGCAGCAGGTATCCACTCCCGAAAACTACAGCTCCGATTTTCAAGAAAGAGAGAAATAGCCGAATCATGCTAACCGGAACAGCCGCCGCTGTTCCGAGCAGCACACCAAACCGTCCGAATACCGGAATAGCCGTTAATGAGACATCTGCTCGCCTTTTGAACCACTCCGCTCCACCTGAGGCAATCCCGGCAATCCCAAGAACGACCAGGGGAGCAACTCCAAAACCGCTGAGAAAAACTGCTAGCACGCCAAGAACGGCAAGGAGCTTGCTCTTGATTGCGGTGCGGGCGAGGCTCCACAGGGCTTGCAGGATGATGGCAATCACAGCAGGTTTTATGCCGTACAAAATTCCCGCTACCTGAGGCAATGACCCGAACCGCTCATAGACTGCGGCGATGAACGTCACCAAAAGAGCAGCAGGAATGATGAAACAACAACCGCCAATGACGAGTCCCGCCCAGCCGCGCTTCGCCTGACCGATAAAGATGGCGACTTCGGTTGAGCCGGGACCGGGAATCAGGCTTGCGGCAGCAAGGCGATCGAGGAACTCTGCTTCAGTAATCCAGTGCCGCTTCCGAACGAACTCATTTTCCATCGTTGCGATGTGGGCGGCAGGTCCGCCAAAGGCTGTCGTGCCGAGCTTCAAGCTTCAAGAAGACGAGCGCGAGTTCAGCCAGTGACGGCTGCTCGTTAGACGTGTCGGTCTGGTTGGCGCGAGAGGCGATCATCGAAAGACAGGCTACCGGAACCGACGATCAGGAGGAATATCAGACCGAGCAACATGCAAAAATCTGTGCGGGCTTCGTGCATCGTCGCCCAGAATCCCGATTTTGGCAGCATTGGAAGTTTAGTTGTCGCAATGGCAACCAAAATGTTGATGAGCAGCGGAATCGAAGCGAGGCGGGTGACCAGCCCCACAATCAGTAATGCTCCGCAGACAATCTCGATAACACCGACAAAAGGAGCCATGATCTGCGGCCAGGGAATGCCGATTTTCACAAAGCGTCCGACTCCAAGGGAATCGGGGAACAAGAATTTCTGTACGCCTTCGGAAAGAAACACCCAGCCCACAAGAATACAGATCAGCAAGATCGCTTTGGCTGTGCGATCTGACCAGGTTGTGTCAGTATTCAGCGACATTGAATTCTTCTCCTTCCGGGTGGCACCTTCAGCACCCAGTCAACCGACCAACGCCGTGCACCTTCAGGTATTCAACGCAGGTCGCGCCGACAAATGCGCGAATATGCGAATCCCAACCCAACAGCCAAGCGCCTCTAGAAGCACGAGCAACACAGCACTGATCTGAAAAGAGAGACTCAGGTCTCCCGATGGCATGCGCAATATGTTGTCTGTGCCGGGGGTTAGAAAATGTGCGTAGGTGCCGATGACCAGTGCGATGGCGAGAGGAAGAATAATCATGCTACCAGCCAATTTGCGGAACGTTTTTGCGAGCGCGACAAGTCCAGCGACCGGAAACAGATTGAACAGGATCAACAAGGAAGGGAAGAGCCTCGGAGTACCGGGCTGAACTTTGACGAGCAACAACAAATGCCATATCACGGCGACGAAATGCCCCAGCACAATCGGCGCGCTCCAAAGAAGGAGCTTTCGTGTGGAATCAGCGTTTGTTGGTTCCATCAACAACCTCCCTATTTCTGCTCTCGTGGGAGATTCCAATGCGGCGAATCGCGTTGATTCCAAGGCCAACAAGAGCAATTACGGAAAGGTACGTGCATAGGTCCCTCGCGGCGCAGAAAACGCTTGCTCGGGATGATATCTCAACCTGCGGTCGGCCAGCGCTCGCACCCACGCCCAACAGGACGAGAAGGATTTTACAAACTGGTGACAAACGTACGACAATTCCGCGTCGCCACTCGGCCTACGATCACAAGCTAAGCAGGTCAGAGAAGGTTACCCAGTCAATCCCCACGGTGGTTCGACCTCCTTCTGCTCCTGACTCCCTAAGGAGAGATTAATATGCAGGTTTACAGGACCGCAGTCGCCGCTTGCCTCGGGCTGGTTCTTCTCATGGTTTCGGCCCGGGCCCAGGCACAATATCGCATCACAAACTTAGTTTCGAATCAAGTCCACCAAGCCCCGACCATCGATCCACTGCTAGCCAATGCCTGGGGATTAGCTCGGAGCGCCACAGGGCCTTGGTGGATCAGTGATAACGACACCGGATGGTCGACGCTCTATCAGGCAAACGGAACGCAAGTGCCACTCCGGGTTTTGATTCCGACCGCCGGAAACGGACCGATCTCGCCGACAGGCCTAAACGGCCCTGGCACACCGACGGGAATCGTTTTCAACGGATCGTCAACGGATTTCCAGGTTCAGGGCTGGCCATCAGTTTTCATTTTCGCGACGCTGGATGGCACAATCAGCGCATGGGCGCCGGGCCTGAACGCCAACCTGGCGACGATCGCGGTGGACAACTCGGCCAACAAAGCGATGTACACGGGCTTGGCCATCACCAGCAAACCCTCGGGGAATTTCCTCTACGCGGCGGACAACACGAACAATGTGATAGATATGTACGACGGCAACTTCACACTGGTAAAGTCGTTCGGTGATCCGAACGTCCCATCAAACTTCTCAGTGTTCGGCATCCAGGACATCAATGGCCTGGTCTATGTCGCGTATGCTGTACCGAACGTCGGTGCCGGCGGTGTCATCGACCTCTTCACGGAGAACGGTACCTTCGTGAAGACGCTGATCCAAGGACCGACACTCAACCAAGCCTGGGGCATAGCCGCGGCTCCCGGCAATTTTGGGCCGTTGAGCAACACTCTGCTGGTTTCAAACAACTCCGTTAACGGCACCATCAACGGGTTTGACCCGATTACCGGGAAATTCGCGGGAACGATAAAGGACGAGAACGGAAAGGTGATCGTCCTGAACAACCTCTGGGGAATTGCCTTCGGCGGAGGAAACTCAACCAATGGAGGACAAAACGAGCTGTTCGTCACCGTGGGTCAGGGAATTGGCCCCGCCGAATTGGCTGGCACCTTTGCAAAAATTGTCTTCAAGCCATAATTGGCAAAAAGCTTAGAAGGAGGACGTAACCAGGGCCGCCTGAAACAGGCGGCCTTTCTAGAGGAATAACGAAAGCGCTATTTGAAGTAGGAAGTTGGCGTTGTCCCCAGAGCCTTTCTAAACATGGAAATGAAAGCACTCGGTGTACTGTAACCGGACTCCAGAGCCGCGTGGGTGACCTTCGCGCCATCAGCCAAAAGGCGCATTCCTTGCATGAGTCGGAGTTGCTGTCTCCATTTTCCAAAGGTCATTCCAACTTCTTGCTGGAAGAGTCTTTCGATGGACCTCTTGCTTGCACCAACCACCCTGCAGAGCTGAGCGAGCGTTCTTGCATCGCTGGGGTCTCTTACAAGAATGTCCGTAATGCGGACAACTCTCCGATCTGACAAATGGGGCAGTTGTAACGGGACCATCCGCACCGTTCGCAATTGATGAAGGATGATCCCAATCAACTGCTCTTGCCATTTCACCGTTCTCCTCAAGGCTCCGAGAGTACAGGCATAGAGAATGAGTTCTCTTAGTAATGTTGAGACGCTGATCACACAGCAGTCTCGCGGCAGCCCTTTCGCGATCCGTGGTTTCAAATACAGAGTTCGCATTGCCACAGCACCTGACATTGCGATTGTGTGCGATACCTCCTCTGGTATCCAGACCGCACGGTTGGGTGGGACCACCCAGGTGCCTTCGCGAGTACGAATGGTCATTACCCCCCGCGATGCATAGACGAGTTGATCTCGATCATGGAAATGCAGCGGGATGATATGACCGGCCGGATAGTCCCGAGTTAGAGTTGTCATCGCAGAATTGCGATCGGTCGATCGCTCGAACGCTCCATTTGGCCGCTTTTGCGACATCAATTGGCACATTATCGAAAGCGCGCAGAACTGACAAGCTCTAGCGTAGCAATCAAGCAGTCTGTGGGGATATGAACCGCTTACATCGATGGCTATGCCGTTCTGACCGCTGGCGCAGCACCGTCGCACAGAGGCTTCCGTGGGCGATCGGCGATACCGACCTGGGACCGAATGTTTTGGAAATTGGCCCTGGTCCCGGTTTAACGACGGACCTGTTGCGAACCTCGGTGCCTCGACTAACAGCGCTGGAGATTGATCCGGCATTGGCGAGTTCGCTGAACTCTCGCCTAAAAGGAAGCAATGTCCAGGTCGTCAAAGGTGATGCCACGGGGATGCCTTTTGGAGAGTCGGAGTTCTCGGGCGCAGTTTCGTTCACCATGCTGCATCACGTCCCTTCACAAGAGCTGCAAAACAAGGTCCTTGCGGAAGTGGTCCGCGTTTTGAAGCCCGGCGGTTTCTTCGTGGGCAGCGACAGTCTTCAGAACTGGTTTATGAGGATCATTCATATCGGCGACACGCTCGTTCCCGTAAATCCCGACACTTTCGGCGCGCGATTGGAGAGTGCGGGTTTTGAAGTGTTGGAGGTGCAAAAGAACTCGGAAGCTTTCCGATTCCGCGCTCGTCGACGACCTGCGTCACCGGTCGAAACACGAATCGGAGAATGAAACGAACCAGCTGTAATGATTCGATCTGTGGAGGAGTTGCATGAACAAACTAATCTTGATTTTCAAGAGTTGCGCCTCGAAATCCATTTGTCTCACCGTTCTGTTCGGCCTGGCGTTCGCAACAAACTGCTTTGCTACCACAAATGCCGATTCGTGCGCTGCGAATTCGGCAAATCGGCAACTTGACTACTGGCTCGGCAGTTGGAAGATCGGGGCCGAGGGTTCATCGGGGAATGCTCACAGCACGGTCAGTTTATCGCTCGACGAGTGCCTCATCGTCGAGAACTGGGATGGCGGAAGGGGGCACTATGGTCAGAACGTCTTCGGATACAGTGCTGACGACAAGAGCTGGTACGGCATGTTCGCCGACAACGAGGGTCGGGTTCATGTGTTCACCACTGGCAAGGCCGCAGACGGTAGCGCGGAATTTGAAGGCACAAGTCACGGACCCAATGGAGAAAGCATATTGAACAGAGTGAAAGTAAGACGGCTGAATTCGACCAAGGTCGAGCAGACCTGGGAAAAATCCAACGACAACGGGGCCACTTGGAATGTTGTGTTCCGCGGGGAATATTCGCGAGCGAATCACTAAAGCTGACGATATCGAAAGGATATTATGCGTTGGAGATCGATGGTCATGAAGTTCAAAACCTTTCTATTCATTCTCGTCGTCTTCTTGCTGGAAGCAAGTGGTGTCAATGCACAAACTGCTCCAGTCAGCGCTTTGCTGATCCTTGCCAAAGAGGACAACACGCTTCTTATCATCGACCCTGCCAGCCTGAAAGTAACCGCCAAATTGCCCGTCGGTCCTGATCCGCACGAAGTGATTGCCTCGCCCGACGGGACGACTGCCGGCGGCGCATACAACACGCTCTCCGTGATTGATCTCGCTGCAAAGAAAGTTTTGCCGACCCTCGATCTCGGGGCTCTGCGCGGCCCCCACGGACTGGCGTCCGTAGGCGGCAGAGTGTGGTTTACGGCTGAGGCAGCCAAGGCGATCGCCAGCTACGATCCCGCAACCAAGAGGGTCGATTGGATCATGGGCACCGGGCAAAATCGCACCCACATCATCTACGTTTCCCCCGACCTCAACCTGATTGTCACCACGAACGTCAGTTCTGCCAGCGTCAGCATCATTGAAAAGATGGGCGGAGGTGTGGGAACGGGGCCGTCGAGTGGAGACTGGAACGAAACCTTTGTTGCCGTCGGTCGCGGCTCTGGGTTTTTCTATCCTTCCTGCGTATTACCAAACGACTTGGTTCCGTGCTTTGTGCGGGGCTGCACTTCTATTGTTGCTGTGGTTCATCTATCAATTCCGCCTTCGGCAATTGCGACATCAGTTCAACATAGGACTGGAAGCGCAGTTGAATGAACGTACGCGTATCGCGCGCGATTTTCATGACACGTACTTGCAGACCATCCAGGGTAGCAAGTTGGTTGCGGACTCCGCGCTCAAGCAGTCCCCGGATCCCACCCCAATGCGGAGCGCGATGGAGCAGTTGTCGGTCTGGTTAGGACGCGCTACGGAAGAGGGTTGGGCAACGCTCAACTCTTTGCGCACCTCGGCCACGGAAAAGAACGATCTCGCAGCGGCTTTTCAGCGGGCAATTGAAGAATGTCGAATCAACAGCTCCGTAGCGGGCTCGCCGCACCATGGCAAAACTCACGATCAATACCTCTCCGGGCTCCGGAACCGAGATTGCACTCGTCGGTCCCGGCAGCATTATTTACCGCACTACAAATTCGCGTCGCCGAAAGTAGCCTGCAATCGACTCGCTCCTTCCTTAAACAGATGGGCCTCAGATCCAACTCTACTAACTCCTGAATCTGTCTCTCGAAAGAAGCCTAGTGCGAAAGGCGGACCACAGGAGCAGCCGGTGTTGGACACCAGTCTGCTGACAAATTGGAGAGAAGCCAGCGGAGAACCCGCCTGCGCAGAACTCTATTGTAACGAAATTGAAATGTGTCATTAAGGTGCTGATAATAAACGAGATAGTGGTGGAGGCGATGGGAGTCGAACTATCTAGATAATACGTAAGTTATTGATTCTGCGAAATGCCACAACGGCTAAAAAGGCCCCATTGCCCTCCATTGTACGTTTATAGTACGAAAATCTTTTTCGCTCTTGGAACCCGCGCACAACATAACGGCGACAGTATCCATAGATCTGCGACAATGGATCGAAAATACTCGACCGGGTATATTTTCGCAAAGCCATGGGAATATGTATCGGTCACCGGTGTGGTAGTTTTCATCCTCCTCAGAGCGTGCGGTTACTGAACCCAGCCTCAACCTGGCCTGGTCTTGTGTGAGCGCCAAGGCTGGAAACTCGCCAATTCTCGTATTCGACCATCGCCATAAAACCATAGTCCATGTGAAGTTGTTGATGGCAATGAAAAAGAGTCGGGCCGGGATTGTCCGCCGTAAAATCCACCTCGACTTGCTTCCTGCCCGGCACAACGATTACGTCTTTCATGACTCCAGCCGTCGCTTTTCCGGCGAACTTCGTTAGCTCGAAGGTGTGCCGGTGTAAGTGAACTGGGTGCGACTCATCACTTTGGTTATCGAAGCGTAAGCGGTAGCGAGAATTCGCGTGTACACGAATGGGATCGGTCTTGGGAAAGGACTTGCCGTTGATCGTCCAGTGATCCACCCAGCGATTCCCTGCGAATTTCTTGCGGAAAGTAAGTGGGACAATATCGCCTGACGGTTCTGGCGTCCCGACTTCGCGTCCAAAAATCGTATAATCCCATGCTGTATTTGGCGGCCTAGTCCAGAGCGGTGGTCCGCTGCGATTGGCATATTCCACGACGATACCCATTCCGGCATTCCGTACTTGATCGTTTGCTTCACCGAGAATCCACACGCCGGGGTTATTCATTGTAACGAGGGCATCCACGCGCTCTGCTGGCCCCATCTCAATCACGGCCACTTCGCATGGAGCTGGAACGGCGTTTCCGTCCAAGCCTACGATTCTAAACTTATGCGCGGGCAGGGCGATGCGGTGCTGATCGGTAGCGCTGGCGTTCAAGAAGTGAAACAGCACCTTCTGACCTTCTTTCACGCGTACTGGATCTCCTGAGCCCAGAGCGTGACTGTTGACCGAATAAATGGAGTACGTCACCTCCAGATTGCCTTCATCGCCTTGGCTATCCAGATGCGGGTCCCAACCGCGCAGTGCGAGAAAAATCTCTGCGTCGTACTGGCCCCGATCTTCTCTTGATTCGATGTAGAGGAATCCGAACTGTCCAGTGTAAGTCGATTTCTTCATATCCCGGCCGGCGTGAATATGGCTGTGATACCAGCGTGTTCCTGCAGGGCGCGGCACAAAGGAGTAGCGCTGCATACCACCTGGAGGGACCATCGGTGTCCCTTCTTCCTCAGCACCGTCCACGTCCGAGGGGACGGACAGACCGTGCAAGTGAACCAACTCCGGAATTTTGGTTTCGTTGAATACGTTCATCGTGACCGGCTGTCCCTCGCGTAACCGCACGACAGGGCCCGGAGCAGAACCGTTATACCCGGTCGTCTTGATTATTCTCTTTGGCGCGACTTCGATCTCGACCGGCGCGATGCGAATCGTTATGTCGGCTTTCGGAGCTTCCGGGGCAGTCTGCAAGCCGATGCGCCGCGCCAACTCAGCGCAAGCAGTAGTTCCCAGCAGGGCAAGAAAATTTCTACGTTCCATGCTATCCCTAGGGCGAGTTCGCCGGCTGAGCAGGTGTCGACGCTGATGTTGGCGAATCCGGGACAAGCACTTTCTTCACGGATTCAGGAATCTCATTAGCGTGTGCAAGCAGTTCGCTAACCTGCCACAGCTGGGTATCGGTTAGCTTGGTCTTGAAGGACGGCATGCCAGAAAGGCGGATTCCGTTGGCTGCCTTCCAGTAGGTCTCCGATCCTGGATCATCGGTCACACCCTTGCCCCGGAACAATTGCGGCGGTTTCGGAAACATCGTTGTTACGTAGTCAATCGGCGGCTGGCCTGGAAGTCCGTGACACAATGCGCAGTGCTGTTTGTAAACACTTGCACCGACAAGAAAAGATGCTTCATCCGCAGGCACCGAAGATGGAGGAATGTGTTGCTTCTCGATGTGCGCGTCCAGCGCCATATTTGCGAGCTTCTTCTCAAACGGCATCGGTGGATCAGCCGTTGCTACTGGGGCCAGTCCTGCGGAAAAGTAAAAGAAAACACAACTCGCTGAAATTGAGATGGCCAGAATGAACCCAATCACGACACCTTTGATCACTTGTGCGCTCCTAATTCTGATCAGAAATTAAAGCGATAACCCAAAATCATCTTCGCGATCAGGTGATCGGTCGAACCCGTAAGGCCCACGCCAAGTCCGAAATTTATTTCCCATTGCGGAGCGATATTCAAATCAATTGCAGGGAAAACCTGATGTTGCTGTTGTGAGACGGCATCGAACCCTGTCACTGGACCAACCGATCCGTAGTATTCAAGACCTCCGGCGACTTTCGGTGTGAAATCGTAACTGAATTTGAAGTTCGGCGAGAATACCACGCCCTGGTTCACGCTCTCGCCGTGGAAGGATCGGTCCAGCGTCGGATTCAGGCCCAATACCAGCGTTCGACCTTTTGATCCACGATGGGACGAATTTCCCAGGTCCACGTGTCCACAGAATATTGCCGCCTCTGGTAGCCGATTTCATTCGAGAGGCTGACGCCCACGGGCCAGTGCCATTTCTTGGGAACGGCAACTCGCGGCCTGATGTGGTCTCCGACCCATTGCCAGCTCTGGCCCTCAGTGATTGAAGTGAAGATGTAAAAGCCACACTCAAACCAGTCATTGAAGCCGTGAGTGATTTCTACCGTCTCATGCTCGGCATGATTGGTGGGATAAACCCCATCCATAACTGTCTTCGAGCCGTCGATCGTGAAATTGCTGTGGATTTCGACCATGGTGTGGCCAGGATCGACCAAATCAGATCCGTACACCTGAATTTCGTAGTTGTCTTGAGCATGGGCGAGCGTTGTAGCCAAGCTCAAGGTGGCGAGTAGGAAGGTGATCGCCAGACCTCGGCAACTCATCGTTCGATCAGAGTCACAACGTCCCATGACGAAGATTATCAGTTACATGATGAATTCGGCGTGGCGAACAGATGACAAGTTGTTCATATTGGCGTATCAGACAAGCCAATTTGCATCAACCATAGTATGCGGAGGTTGCCGGCCTGCTCGTTTCTTTTCATCATCGGGCGTGTGCTGCTATTCGGTAATCTTTTTTTCGCAGGTGCCGTAGCTGTTGGTCAAGACGCGCCAGAGCTGCCGGATGCACCAAGCACGACTCAGGCGCAATCGAAGACTTCAGGCATCGTACAGCACGACGGACAGCACGAACCGAGCAAAAATCACATTTTGTGGATCATCCCAAACTATCGTTCGGATGAAAACCCAGGAGAGATCAAAGCGTTGACGCCTGCGGAAAAGATGAAGGTTTCGTTGGACGACTCTTTTGATCCTTCAGCCTTTCTCGTGGCTGGCATTTTTGCAGGGACGTCCATGGCGGAGAAGCAGTACAGCTCTTTCGGTACGGGCGCGCAAGGGTTTGGCAAATACTACGCAGGAGCATTTGCGGATCAAGCAATCGGCAACATTATGACTGAGGGCCTGTTCCCAGTCATTTTGCATCAGGATCCACGCTATTTCGTGAAGGGTACAGGTGGTTTTTGGAGGCGAACTGGGTACGCCATAAGCCGAGAATTTATCACTCGTGGTGACGATGGCCGCAACCATTTCAACACATCGGAGCTAGCCGGAAATGCTGTAGCCGCGGGTATTTCCAACCTTTACTATCCGGCAGCGAATCGATCGTTTGGAAATACGGCAGACAAATGGGGACAACAAATAGCCCTGGATACGTTCTTCAACATTACAAAAGAATTCTGGCCAGACGTACGCAATAAGTTGTTCAAGCATTGAGCATCTCGCAAAATGTTACGCAGCTTGGAGCAGGCTAACGGGCAACGATAGAGTTATAACGGCGCCCCCTCCCGAACGTTCCGAAACCCGCGTGTCACCACCATGAGCCTGGGCAACAGCATCCACGAACGCTAGTCCGAGACCGTGACCGGGAGAATCTTTTCCCTTTACAAATCGTTTGAAACCCTGGCTTCCGATTTCAGCAGGGAATCCCGGGCCATTGTCTTCAACCACCAATACCGCTGAGCCTTGATGCGAATATAGCCGGATCTTCACTTGGCATCCCGTTGGCAAATGCGTCAATTCGTTTTCAAGCAAATTGCTTACTACCCGATTGAGTAGAGTCGCATCAGCATCCACAACCACATGCTCTTCTAGGTCAGTCGTCATATCGTGATGGTGTTCGGCCATCGCCGGCTGGTAAATATCAACCAGTTGTCTCACAACCTCGGAGAAGTCAACGGCTCCGCGATCGATGTGTAGGGCACCCGCCTCCGCCTCCGCAAGATCGAGCGTCGTGTTCAACAACTGCAAGAGCCTGTCCAGGTCCTCGATTGCTTCGCCAACCGAGTCTCGCCATTTGTCATTTCCTTCACCGCATAGTGCGGATTCCAGAGTTCCGCGAATCAACGTAACAGGGCTTTTCAGGTCGTGCGCGATACCGCCAGTCACCGTGCGAAGCTGATTCACGGACGCCTGGAGCCGGTCCAGCATGTGATTAAAAGTCTTGGCCAATCGCGAAATCTCATCGGAATTTACAGGTTCGGGGAGGCGTTCCTGTAGGTCATCTGTTCCGATCCGCGCCACGGTCTCTGTAATTTGCTCAACTCGATGCAGCGTGCGGCGTGCACTCCAATACGAAATCACGAATCCAAGCACGAACATGCCACCCCAGAGCATGAGAAAGCGCCGGGCCAACATGTGCAGCAGGTGCTTCGCGCCGCGATCAGACAGTCCCAGATAAACAAGTCTTCCATTTTGCGCCTTTACAACGACGCGAAACGTTTGGCGGTATCCGTCCACCGTTATCGACTTTGGCGGTCCCGGTACGAGCTGTGAGCGCTGAATCGCGCTAACGAAAGCATCCTTCGAGCTAGGACCTACCCACAACGGAGCATCAGTGTTGCTGGGGTTGGTTGCAAGAAAGAATACTGAATTCAGCCTTTCGCCGCGGGCATTGCGTTCGTCCGGCACTTCCTGAGTTGCAAGCTCAGCCACCTCCCGCACAATCCGCCTGTAAAGGTGATCGCTCGGTGTGTCGACAGAGACTTGAGCCAGAACCTCAGCTTCGCCTGTCAGCCAAGTGTCACTTCGCTCCCTGAGACCCTGTGCGACTAGAAAATAAACGATCGTAAATGCCCCAGCGGTCCCAAGCGCGAACGCCAGAGTTGTCCAAATCGAAATTCGCCAAGCGGCGGTAGTGCGGAGGTTTCTAGGCATGTTTTAGAACGTACCCAACGCCGCGAATCGTATGAATCAGCGGTCTCGGGGTATCGTGATCCACTTTGCTGCGCAGCCGATAAATGTGAACATCAACTACGTTGGTCGCGGGGTCGATCCTCATCTTCCAGACATGGTCCAGAATCATGGTCCGCGTCACAACGCGACCTTCGTTGCGGCAAAGATATTCCAGCAAGGAGAACTCCTGTGGGGTCAATTGCAGCAAGTGGTCGCCCCGCCGCGCCTCACGACGTACCAAGTCAAGCTGCAAGTCGGCTGACTGCAGGCGAATAGATTCAGTCTGCGGACCGGCGGACCGGCGTAGGAGGTTCCTCAATCTTGCCAGCAATTCCGGGAGAGCAAATGGCTTCGTAAGGTAGTCGTCTCCGCCCTGCTCCAGTCCGCGAACACGTTCGTCCACGGAGCGCCGAGCCGACAAGATTAGAACCGGCGCCGCATTCCCTTGAGCTCGGCAACGGGCAATTAAGTCCAATCCATCCAGATCGGGAAGGCCCAGATCGATGATGAAGGCATCGTGAATACCTTCCAACGCCATGCTCTCCGCAGCTTTCGCTGTACTAGCCGCATCCACTCGATATCCGGCTTCCGTCAGTGCCCGCTTGAGGAATAGCTGGATGGAAATGTCATCTTCTACGACCAACAGCCGCATGGGAGAACCCTGCCTGTCCAAGACTTTACACCTCCAGGTAGGATGCAGGAAACAGGGCCTTGGAAACTTCCTGAGCCCACAACGGCCGCATCACTGCTGATGCCATGTCAGGTCCACACGCACGGGTATTTCGTTCTTGACGGGCATCGTCAACAGCGATGGTGGGTCGATCTTAAAATCCGCAAGCGTGGCCGAAATCGCTCCCGTGATATGAATCTGGTTCCCTTGCTTCTCCAGTTTGAAGGGAACCTGCTTGTACTGGGCTGTCTGCCCAGCGAACTGGATTTCAAGGTCGACATTGATGCTCGACGCTGCAGCATCCGATTCAGGCAAGCGAGTGCGTACCGTGACCAGTGGGAATTCGGCGCCGCGCGTCACTTGCAGCATGTGAAGATCTCGGTTGCTGTCTGCAGAATCAAACGATTTGACTGGTACCGCGATCAGGAATTCGCATTGCCCGGCATGGCAGACGCCCTTGCCCTTAGCCGCATGACTCACGCCTTCCGACTGATGGAGTGGATGCGATACGTGATATGTGAGAGTACTTTCTTGAAGCACCCATTGGCTGTCGGCAGCAAACGTGGGGAGGGTCACGAGCAAGAACACGATCAATATTTTATTATTCATAAACTGTGCTCAGAACTTCACTGACACCGACAATAAAGCTGCCCCAAACGCCCCGGCGGTAACGATGGCTACCGGGCCATGCGCTTGCGCGATCCCATGGACTTTTTCTCCATTGTTCTTCTGACTGAACGCCATTGCCCCAAGAATGGGAGTGAGAATCATGCCGGGCCCGTGAATCCACGCCATCGCCTCGTGAAATTTTATCGGACCGCGCTTTTTGGTTCCGGGGATTCTGGGAGCGCGAATGGCGTAGTAAGCGGTGATGCCGTACAGATCTCCCGTCAGGCTGCCTAGCGCCACGTGTAAATCGCGAACAGCCGTACTTTCACTCTTGCCGCCAGCGCCAGGACCGAGGATCACTGTCGCAACGAGCGGTATCGTCGTGATCAAACCCATCCGTTGATGGATCTTCAACATGTGAGTCCTTTTATCCAGGAGCGCCTGCTCACGGGCGTTTCCCTGAGTTTGCTCCGGTGAAAGGCCTAGATCTGAAAGCGAAGGTGCGGTCGTACTACTCGAAGGTGCATTCGGTAAGTTCTCCTCTTGTGTTCGCGCTGGGCTACCATCGGCAGGTTCGCTCCGTTCTAGTCTTCCATCGAAAACTTCTGGCTCGGTGCCGTCAACCGTTGCTGAAGAAATCTCAAACGTCTTGAATCCGGCGGCTTCAAACGTCAGCCGATAGTTGCCTGGAGGCAAGCCCAGTTTGTATGTACCGTCTGGTCCTGTATTCGCCGTCTGTTTCTGCCCGGAATCCGTCCTCGTTGCGGTCACAGTAACATTCGCAACGGTCTTACCGTTTTCGTCACTGACGGTACCCCGCACTACTTCTGTTGCAGTCTGAGCGATCAGAGGTGGAGCGACTTGGACAAGCGCAAAAGCGGCAAGGGACCAAAGGAAAGCACCAATTTGTTTGCACGGCCAATTCTTCGGCATCATTCACCTCACGCCTTTTTGAAGGCGATCATTTTTTCTCTTATTGCTTCTTGCATATCGGGCTAAGACCAGCTTTGCAGTGTTCGTGGAAGATGTGCCGTCCGATCAGATAGCCGAAAGTGCTTCCCACCACCACATCGGAGGGAAAGTGATGGAGCCCGGTGAAGCGTGTAACGGAAACAAGAGTCCCGGCCCCATAAGTGACCCACTCTACCCATGGCTTTGGATATTCGTGGGCGATCGTGCTCGCAGCCGTCCAGGTGAGGATCGCATGACCGGACGGAAACGAATTATCCAGACCGCTGGTCTGAAAGAAATTTCCTTGCCCCGTTCCTTGCAGAGGGCGTTGACGCTCAGTAATCAGCTGCACCGCCGTGTACACCAGATAACTGTTAGCCATTGCCTCGGCTCCCAATACGCCAGTTTCGATGGCATGAGAATCGCCACGCGCTTCTCCATCCAGAAGCAAGACCCCCAGCGCTCCCGCTGTCCCGAACAGGCCCACATCGGAAAGATCGGTGCTCACATTTGTGCCGTCTCTCGATCATGCGCCTGAGGCGTGCTTGTCGATCGCGATCAATCCGAGAGTCACAACTGGCAGCCCAATTGCCCACTTCAGCGCGGAACGATGAAACGGAGCCGTGTAAATACCGGCCTGGTCACGCAGTCCGCGCTTAGCCCATCGGCCGAAAAACCTGCCATCACTTGAGTCGAGTGATCCTGCGTCAGGCGATTTTGGCGAATCGGAAGCTGCATCTGAGCTTTCAACCACAGGAAAACTCGCATTCCGTGCCACTGACGGAGCATCTGGCAACTCCTGAGAAAACGCGAGGACCCCCTGCAAGATTGCACCTGACAGAAAAACGAAAAGGCAGCACCTGCTTCTTTCGGGCGTGTACATAAGCATGTTTGAAACCGAATTCCGGGTGCCTGGCGAGACACGAGGGCCAGCAATCACAATACGATCCAGAGATTACCGGAGCCTTTCCGGAAGATGACAATTTGTTCATTCAGCGTCTATTTACAACATTCTTCTGCGACCACCGCACTGCGAATCAGGAAGGATTCTTCAAGCCGAAAACGCGTTTCGCTCCCTTTCAGAAAGCCTGGTAACCGCGGAAGCTATTGCAACTCGCGTTTTGACTTGACGTTGTATCCATAGTTCTGCAATCATGGAAATATGCCTAGCGTCCACGGTGCCAAACCGGACAAAGTTGCAAGGCCGGCCGACATGCTTTCCGCAATGGGTTCGGAACCGCGCCTACGGATCATGCAGTTGCTACTGTCAGCTCACCCAGACGGCCTGGTCGTCGCCGAAATTCAGGACGAGTTAGAGATTCCCAATTCCACCCTGTCCCACCACTTTGAAAAACTCAAAAGCGAGGACTTTGTCCGCGTTCAGCGCGAAAGCACGTTTCTCCGGTACACCGCCAACACGGACGCACTTCAGGAATTGCTTTAGTTCCTGTACGCGGAGTGCTGCACTCGAAACAAGGCCGTCAAGCGCGAACAGATCGTTCGGCTTTGCAAATAGGGAGAGAGTTCATGAGCACCATAGACATTAAGGAAATTGTGAAAGAAAAATACGGACAGGCCGCATTGCGCGTCACGGCTGGCGGAAGTTCTTGCTGCGGAGCCAGCCCATCGTGTGCCTGCGACCCAATCACCACGAACCTTTACGATGCGGCACAAGCTGGGGAGATCCCCGAAGAAGCGCTTCTGGCCTCGTTGGGGTGCGGAAATCCGACTGCCTTAGCAAAACTTAGTCCGGGCGAGACAGTGCTGGACCTGGGCTCGGGCGGCGGGATAGACGTGTTGTTGTCTGCAAAACGAGTAGGCCCGACCGGCAAAGCCTACGGGCTGGACATGACGGATGAAATGCTCTCGCTGGCGAATGAGAACAAGCGAAAGGCTGGAGTCGAAAACGTCGAGTTCTTGAAGGGCGAGATTGAGAACATCCCGCTGCCCGACAACTCTGTGGACGTGATCATTTCCAATTGTGTCATCAATCTATCCGCAGACAAGGATGCAGTTTTGCGAGAAGCGTTCCGCGTGCTTAAGCCGGGTGGACGGTTCGCTGTGTCGGACGTGGTCACTCGCGGCGAGATGCTGCCGGAGGTTCGGAAGAGCCTTCTGCTTTGGGTTGGCTGCGTAGCGGGATCGTTAGAAGAGAACGACTACCGCGCCAAGCTCGCCGCCGCAGGATTTGAGCAGATAGATCTTGAGCCAACCCGCGTTTACAACGTGGATGACGCCCGCGAATTTCTAGCGGGCCAGAACATTGGCGTTGACGCAATCGCGCCCCAAGTGGATGGCAAGATCATGAGTGCTTTCGTGCGCGCCGTGAAGCCTCGCAGTAACTGACATGAAGGACCACTATAACGTGCTGTTCCTGTGCACGGGCAACTCCGCCCGCTCAATCATGGCGGAGGGTTTGGTGAGCGCTAAAGGCGAACCGCGATTCACGGCGTACAGCGCCGGCAGTCATCCATCGTGCGCGGTTCGTCCGGAGGCGCTGAGACAACTGGAAGCCGCGCACATCCCGACGACTGGGTTCAGAAGCAAGAGTTGGGACGAGTTTGCGAAGCCAGACGCACCCAAGATGGACTTCGTGTTCACCGTCTGCGATAACGCAGCGAATGAAGTCTGCCCCGTCTGGCCGGGCCAGCCCATGACGGCCCACTGGGGGGTTGCGGACCCAGCTGCGGTGCGAGGGACAGGGAAGGAAATTGAACGGGCATACCGTGATGCCTTTCTGACTCTAGAACGCCGCATCAGCCTCTTCCTATGTCTTCCTCTCGCAACCATCGACAAGCTGGCAATCAAGGAAGAGATCGACAAGATCGCGCATCAATGAAATTCAACTTGCGTGCCAGATTGACGGCTGAGTTTGTAGGCAGCGCATTCCTGGTTGCTGCTGTGGTGGGCTCCGGCATCATGGGCGAGCGACTGGCAGGCGGGAACGTCGCGATTGCTCTGCTTGCAAATACGATTGCGACCGGTGCTGCATTAGTGGCTCTCATTCTGACCTTCGGCCCCATTTCTGGCGCACACCTAAACCCCGCTGTCACGGTTGCCGACGCAATTGAGCACGGTATCGCTTGGCCGGATGCGCTCGCCTACATCGCCGTGCAATGTGGGGGAGGAATCGCCGGAGCGATCATCGCGCATCTCATGTTTGGACTGCGCTGGTACTCTTTCTCAACTCATTCCCGTCACGGATGGTCATTGGTCCTGAGCGAGTTCGTGGCTACGTTCGGACTGCTGTCGGTTATCTGGGGATGTTCTCGATTGCGGTCAGGAGCCGTGCCATTCGCTGTTGCCAGCTACATTACCGCCGCTTACTGGTTCACCGCGTCAACCTCGTTTGCAAACCCGGCAGTGACGATTGCCCGGTGCTTGTCGGACACCTTTGCCGGGATACAACCTGCCGATGTGCCGCTATTCATCGTGGCGCAACTGGCAGGAGCTTTGACCGCGACTATGTTGTTTAGATGGCTCGTCCCGAACTTCTCGGCATATGCAGGTCAGGTCGTTGTGCCTCACCCCTCTGGTGTTGATTCACTGTAAGAGTCACAATGTTCCATTTTGGTTCGCGGCAAGATCTCAAGAACGCAACAAAGTGTTCGTCGCGAGTGCCACACGGATAATGCGGAAACAGGCCGCCTTCTGGAGAATCCGCCTCGCTCAATTGGCGGTTGTACGATCGTTGTACGGAAAGTTTTATTGCTTGCAGGCTATTGATATAAAAGGAGATAGTTGTGGAGGCGGCGGGAGTCGAACTAATCGGGGTATTGCAGAAGGAATTTCCTGCTGTGCACTTCGTCAGTGGAACCCGCTTCGTCGAGAATGGCAAAATCGCAACTGCGGGCGGCCTGACTTCGGGGATTGATCTGGCACTCCACGTCGTTGCGAGATACTACGGCACTGAGGTAGCGCAAGTCACCGCCGACCTTTTGGAGTATCACAGTGCGCTGTGGAAAAACCCGGAATACGACCAGGTGAAGCCGGTTGTTGCCTCGAAGTGATCTTGCAAGTTGCGCGAGCTTAACGGGTCAGCTTCAGGTTTCCGTCCGAATCGTGGGCAACAGGAACTTAATATATAGATGCGGCGCAAGAATGGCAGTGCGAAAACCGAGAATTCCATTTTTCCCAGCTAGTGCCGGCAGGAATAATCGATCGTTCAATTGGTTCGCGATCGGCGAGAAGGAAAGCCGTGAGAAAAGCAGGGCGGAGAACCCGCCTCTGCCGCGGATTGACCCAAGCAACATCCCAACCTAACCTACTGGATCCTTGTCCCCCGAGTGCTCTAGTATGGGAGCATTGGGATTCCCGGCGACAATCTATCCCCTTGGAGAATCGTGTGTCCTCTGATTCTGCAGCACCCACGCCGTTTATTTTCCGAACGATTGACTCCATCGGTGAGAAGGAATTGGACTCGCTTCCTTATGGAGTCATCCAACTCGACGCTCAAGGCACGGTCCTCCGATATAACGCCTACGAAGAGGGGCTTTCTGGTCTCACCAG
>Ga0182015_10002467_pt1 | contig 22260 bp, 22 predicted proteins | sample 712P3MmetaG_FD_120478 | JGI IMG/M metagenome (GOLD analysis project Ga0182015, IMG submission 120478) | Permafrost microbial communities from Stordalen Mire, Sweden - 712P3M metaG | ecosystem: Environmental > Terrestrial > Soil > Wetlands > Permafrost | place: Sweden: Stordalen | collected...
AGCGCCATCACGGTGGCGATCACGGCCACCGAGAGTGTCGCGTTGACCGGCGTCTGGAACCGCGCGGACGTCTGCCCGAACGCAGTGGGCAGCACACCCTCCCGGCCCATCGCGAACAAAGTGCGCGCGGCAGCCGTCGCGCAGGCGACGCACACGATGAACGCGGCGAGCATGCCGCCGATCTCCACCAGCGTGCCGAGCCAGGCGCCGACGAACGCGGTTGCCGTCGTCTTCAGGGCAACCGGGTCCGCGCCCATCGCCACGCCGTGGTTGACGCCGAAGCCGATCGTGATCGAGTACGTCGTCCACAGGTAGAAGACGACCGCGAAGCCCGTCGCGGCGATCACCGCGATCGGGATGTACCGGCGCGGGTTGGCGGTCTCCTCGCCGAAGTCGGCGGCGGTCTCGAAGCCGATGTAGGAGGTGACGCCGAAGATGATGCCGTAGAAGACGCCGGTAAAGCCGCCCTCGTTCGTGTGGCTGAAGGTGAACGCCGACAGGGCCTGGCCGTGGCTGCCGCCCTTGACCGTGGTGACCAGGTCGACGATCAGGATGATCGCCACGGTGACGATGCCGACGATGAGCTGCACCCGCGTGGTGACCTTGATCTTGATGGTGGAAAGGACCAGGAACAGCGCCATCCCGATGAAGAAGAACAGGATCCACAGCTTCGGGTTGAGGCCGAGCAGGTTCGCCGCGAGGTAGCCGACGGCCGACATGGTCATCGGCACGAAGCAGATCATGCCGAAGAAGTAGAGCCAGCCGGCCATGAAGCCGGCCCCCTTGCCGAGGCTCCGGCTGGCGTAGGTGTAGGCGTAGCCGGCCGAGGCCATCCGGCGGGTGAACCCGATGACCACGAACGCGAGGGCCAGGCAGCCGATGCCGCCGAGCAGGAATGCCAGCGGCGTGGAACCGCCGCTCACCGCCGCGACGCCGGACACGTTGAGCAGCATCGCCATGCCGGGGGCGAGCACCGATACCGAGATCGCGATGGCATCCCAGAGCCGGAGCGAGCCATGCGCGAGCTCGCCGGTGGCGGCGCCAGGTATCAGGTCGGGACTGGTCTTGGCCATGTTTCCGTTCCTCTCACTCCGGCCAGCCGGGTCGGCTGGCCGCTGGCCGGCCCTCAGTAGAACTCGAAGTACTCGCGCATCTCCCAGTCGCTGACGTCCTGCCCGTCGGCGGGCGGGTTCTCGGCGATAGCCGCGTCGTGCCTGGCCAGCTCGGCGCGCTTCATCTGGATCAGGTAGTCGACCAGCGTGTCGCCGAAGGCCTTGCGGAAGAAGGCGTCCTGCTCCAACGCGCCGACGGCGCCGGCCAGCGATACCGGGAGCATCGGGTGCTCCGTTATATAGGGATCTGCCTCGACCGGGGCGGGCGGCACCAGCTTCCTGCGGATGCCATCGAGCCCGGCGGCGATGTTGGCGGCCATGTAGAAGTAGGGGTTGGCGGCAGGCTCGCCCATCCGGTTTTCCACGTGGCTGTTGGAATCGCCGGGCGCGCCCTGGACGCGGATCAGGGCGCCGCGGTTCTCCACCGCCCAGCAGACCCGGTCGGGCGCGAACGAGTACGGCCGGTAGCGCTTGTAGCCGTTGACGGTCGGCGCGGCGAACATTGTCATCGGCAGCGCGTGCTCGAGCAGCCCGGCGACGAACTGCCTGCCCTCGGCCGACAGGCTGTCGTCGGCGCTGCTGAACGCGTTATGCCCGGTCTCGCGGGACAGCAGCGACTCGTGCAGGTGCCAGCCGGAGGAGAAGAAGTTCGGCAGGGCCGGGCGGCACATGAAGGTCGCCAGCAGGCCGCGGCGCTGGCACAGCTGCTTGACGGCCGAGCGGAACAGCACGACGGCGTCAGCCGCGGCCAGCCCGCCGATCGGGCTGAAGCTGAACTCCATCTGCCCGGGGCCCCACTCGTCCTCCATCGAGCGCGGCGGCAGCCCGACGGCGGACAGGCCGTCGCGGAGCGCCTCGAGCGTGCCGGTCACGCTGTCCAGCCGCACCTCGGACAGGTACTGGTAGCCGCGCTCGAAGATGCTCACCGCGGGCGGCGGCGGCGTGAACCCGGCGTTCTCCGGCGTGACCCGGTCGGAGTCGAGCCGCACGATGTAGTACTCGATCTCGATGCCGGCCAGGAAGTCATAGCCTGCCTCGCCGAGTTCGCCGAGCGCGCGGCGCATCAGGCCGCGGCCGTCCAGCGGCATCGGTTTTCCGCTGGCGAAATAGACGTCGCAGAGCATCCATCCCGTTCGATCCGCCCAGGGCAGGACGTGAAACGTGGCAGCGTCAGGTACCAGTACTACGTCGGGGAACCCGGTGAACTCCTCGATGCCGAAACCGCCGCCCGCGGCGAAGGCCGGAACGAACACCTGGTTGCCCGTGTCGAGGCTGTAGATCGCGCCGGAGAAGTCAAGGCCGTTCGACATGGCGGCGATCGCCACGTCCGGGGACAGCGACTTGCTCCGCGGCATGCCGTGCTGGTCGATCACCACCAGCCGGACGGTGCGCAGGTCAAGCTCGCGGATCCGGGCGGCGACGGCTTCCGCCGCGGCGGACTGCTCGCCGGTGTACAGGCCATGGCGGGCCACGAAGCCGCGCTGGCCGACGCCGTCGACCAGGTGCGCGCTGCCGTTCGGGAGCTTGCTGCCTGGGATGCTTCCCACCTGGCTAACCTCCGATCAGGTCCGGTGACGGCGCCGGTGCCCGGCGCGCGGTCGCCAGGACGGTCAGGTCTTCTTCTCGCCGCCCCGGCGCGCTCTCATCAGGCCCAGCATCGCGACGGCGAAGTTGTCTGGTTCCACGTCGGCGAGCGACAGGAACGTCTCGGTCCGCTGCACGCCGTTGATCTGGAAGATCTTGGCTAGCAGCAGCTCGCGCAGGTGCACATGATCGGAGACCCTGAGCCGGACCAGCAGGTCCAGGCCGCCGGTGACGACGCTCATGTCCTGCGCCTCGGGCAGCGCGCGGATCGCGGTGATGATCTCGCTCAGGTCCATGCCCGGGCCGGCCGTCACCGCGAGGTAGACGACAACCGGGAAGCCGAGCGCCGCCCAGTCGATGTCCGCCCGGTAGCCGCGGATGACGCCGCTGCGCTCCAGCCGGGCGAGCCGGTCGGCCACCGCGGGCGGGGACATCTCGATGGCCCGGCCGAGGGCACGCTGGGACTGCCGCGCGTCCACCGCGAGCGCGCGCAGCAGGGCCAGGTCGAGGTCGTCTATCCCGGCCTCCGGCGTGGGCGGCGAGGAGACCTCGGTCAGCTTGGCGAGCGGGGCTGAGATCGTTGCCATTTGCCAGGTGACCCGTCGTGGAATCCAGTGATGTGAGTTATGCTCACAGTGCCTATTTGGCAATGTAAATGCCAATGTGGTCGGATTTTTACATTTGTAAGATCGGCTGTCAAGAGACGGAACAGGCAGATGACTGCAGCCCTGGAGCAACACGACTGGAACGCCGGGCTGGCCCGGCGGACGCACGCCCTGGGCGGCGGGGAGATCACCGCCATCCTGGCGCTGGCCGGCGCGACCGATGTCATCACGTTCTCCGGCGGGTTCCCCGATCCGGCCACCTTCCCCACCGGCGTCCTGGCCGACATCGCGGCCCGGCTGATCGCCGGGGATGCGGCCGTTGCCCTGCAGTACTCGGCGACCGAGGGACTCGCCGGGGTCCGCGACTACGTGTCCGGGCGGATCGGGGCGCTGGAAGGCTCGCCACCCGCCCCCGGCGGGCTGATGATCACCAGCGGCGGCATTGACTGCATGGAACTGCTGGCCAAGAGCTACCTGGACCCGGGTGACGTCGTCGTGGTGGAGGCGCCCACCTACCTCGGCGGGATCATGGCCTTCCGCGGCTACGAGGCGGACGTGCGGGGCGTGCCGACCGACACCGGCGGGATGCGCGTCGACGTGCTGGCCGACATGCTGGCCGGGGGCCTGCGGCCGAAGATCCTTTACACGATCCCGGACTACCAGAACCCGACCGGGCTCTCGCTGAGCGCCGGCCGACGGCAGGAACTGGTCGGCCTGGCCCGGCGGTACGGGTTCCTGATCCTCGAGGACGTCGCCTACCGGGAGCTCGGCTTCGGCGCCGCGCCGCCGCCCAGCCTGTGGTCGCTCGGGCCCGACGTGGTGCTCCAGGCCGGCACGTTCTCCAAGATCTTCTTCCCCGGGGTCCGGCTGGGCTGGGCCGCCGGGCCGGACGACATCATCAGCCGTCTCATCGTCGCCAAGCAGAACTCCGACCAGTGCGCCGGCGCACTCGGCCAGCGGATGCTCGAGGAGTACGGGCGCGGCGGGCACCTGGACCGGCAGATCGTCAGGTCACGGGAGCTGTACGCGCGGCGCGCCGGGCTGATGGCCGCGGCGCTGACCGCCCACATGCCGGACGGCACGACGTGGACGACGCCGGAGGGCGGATTCTATATCTGGCTGACGGCGCCGGACGGCGCGGACACGGTAGCGCTGTCGGCGGCGGCCCGGGCCCGCAAGGTGGCGTACGTGCCCGGCCGGCCGTTCTACCCCGGCGACGCCGGGTCCACGCAGATCCGGCTGGCCTACAGCCGGGTCGCCGACGATCTCATTGACGAGGGCATCCGCCGGATCGGCGAGGTCCTCCGGACCGCACTGGAGGAAAAATGACCGACGCCGCGAGCCCGCCGGCGCAGGGCCTGCCGGGGGAGGGCCTGCCGGGGGAGGGCGACGGCGCCGGGTCGCTCGGCGACGCCGCCAGCCACTTCAGCACGGAAGCCGGCGGCGAGCCGGCCGGGGTCGGCCGGTACGTGAACATAGACACGCTGACACCAGTGGAGTTCCTGCCCGGGCTCGGGTTCCGTCCCGTTCTCGGGCAGCGCGCGATGACGAACTTCGTCAGCTTCGAGCCCGGCTCCACCGCGCCGCGGCACGTGCACGAGGAAGAGCAGATCGTCATTGTGCTGGAGGGGGAGTTCACCTTCGACCTGGACGGGGACGTGCGCACGATGCGCAAGGGGGATGTGGCGGTGGTTCCGGCGTGGGTGCCGCACGGTGCCTGGACGACCGACAGCCACTGCCTTGAGGTCGACGTGTTCTGCCCGCCCCGGCGCAGCCTGCTCAAGCTGGCCGAGGCCCAGGCGGCCGCCGCGGACGGCGGTGCTGAGGGGGCCGCGGGCACGCCGTCCGGCGGGGCATAGGTGGAGCTCGGGCTGGCCGGCCGCCGCGTCATCGTCACCGGCGGGTCCAAGGGGATCGGCAAGGCGATCGCCGCCGAACTGGTGGCCGAGGGCGCGGCCGTGGTCATCTGCTCGCGGCACGCTGGCGAGCTGGCGGCGGCGGCCGCGGAGCTGGCGGAGCAGGCCGCCGGGCCAGGCGCCGGCACGGTCGCGGCCATGCCGTGCGACGTGACCGACGCCGGTCAGGTCACCGCCTTCGTGGCCGCCGCGGCTGCCGCCCTGGGCGGGCTTGACGTCCTGGTCAACAACGCCGGCGCGGCGAGGCCCGGCCGGTTCGCCACCCTGTCCGACGACGACTGGCATGACGACATCGAGGTGAAGCTGTTCTCGCAGATCCGCTGCACCCGGGCTGCCCTTCCGCAGCTGAGGCAGAGTGCATCAGCGCGGGTCGTTAACATTAATGCCGTCTATGCTCGTTATCCCGATCCGGCATTCCTGGCCTCGTCGGTCAACCGCGCCTCCTGCCTCAGCCTGTCCAAGGCCCTCTCCATGGAGCTGGGCAGCGAGGGAATCCTGGTCAACAGCGTGAACATCGGCTTCGTCGCGACGCCGCAGTGGGAGAACATCCACCGCCGCCGCGCACCGGAGCTGCCCGCCGCGGAGTTCTTCGGGAAGCTGGCCGCGGACGAGGTGCCGCTCGGCCGGTTCGGCCGGCCCGACGAGGTAGCCGGGCTGGTCGCGTTCCTGGCCAGCGACCGGGCCAGCTACATCACCGGCGCGTCGATCGACGTCGCGGGCGGCATGGGCAAGTTCCTCTAGCCGCGGGGCTCAGCTGACGGAGACTACGGCGGGCGCGGCAGCGTCCAGCGCGGCCGGGCGGGACGGCCGGAGCATCCGCACGCACATCACGACCAGCACGGCGACGAAGGCGCAGTAAAGCCAGAACGCCGGCGTGACACCGGAGCTGATCGTGAGCCCCGCCGACGCGGCCTCCCCTGCCGGGATCCCGAGCGCGGCCGGCGAGGTGCCCTCGCTGAGCGCGACGAGCGCCGAGATCGCCTGCGCGGCCATCGGGATGATGGCGCCGGCTAGCAGCGCCGCCCCTAGGAAGACGGGCCGCCACAAGGCGGCTGCCACGACAGCCGCGGCGAGCGCGACCATCACGGCGACGTCCCCGGCGATCACCGGTCCCGGGTTCGCGAAGGCGTTCCCCGCCGTCAGGGACTGCACCGTCCCGGCCGCCCGCAGCGTATAGCTGTCCCAGGCGGGGGCGAACGCGACCGCCGCGCCGAGGCCGGCCAGCATCAGTATCAGGACGGCACCGATCTCCTGGCCGCGCGGCCTGCCCGGCGCGCCGTCCCGCCGGAGCCCGAAAGCCACCACGGAGCCGGCCGCGCAGGCGAGCCAGCCGGCCAGCCCGAGCACGAGGCCGGCGCCCGCCAGGTGCATGCCGCCGGCGATCGGCGTGCCGGCGTCCGCCAAGAACAGGCCGAACGTGACGATGCTCGTCCCTATGCCGAGGAGCGCCCCTGCCCGCAGGCGGGTGCCGCCGAGCAGGATGAGCAGGGCGCTCGCGGCCCAGCCGGCGAAGTAGATCGCATGCGGCACCCACTCGGCCGGATCACCGGCGAGGTTCGCTCCGCCGAGATAGTCGGGGAAGAGCCCGGCGATCCCGGCGGCGATGCCGATGATGAGCAGCGCTGCCGCGATGACGGCGCGCCTGCCCCCGGTGGCGACCGTGCCCGGGGCGGCGGCAACGGGGACGGCGGCCTGGTCGATCATGACAGTGCCCTGGCTGACCGGAACGGTGCCCAGGCCGACCGGGGCTGTCGGCTGGCTGACCGGGGCGGTGGGCTGGCTGACCGGAGTAGCGGGCTGGTTGACCGGGGTGATGGGCTGGCTGGCCTGCATAGCTAGCTGGCCAACTGGGGTGGCGGGCTGGCTGACCGGCACCGTGCCCGGGCCGACCGGGACGATCGTGCCCGGCGCCTCGGTCCCCGCGAACCGGGCCCATGCGGCGTACCAGCCCTCGGGGGTCCTGGGCCATCGCCCGACTGGCTCCGATCGCGGCGACCCGGCGGCCCAGATCCCGTAGAAGCCCGGCCCTCGCCCGATCTCGTAGCTCGCTCCCCGGTAGGAGATAGTCACATTCTCACGCACGATTCCGGCCCTTCCTGCTCAGCTCATCCCGTACCCAGCTCATCCCGTCGTGCTCCCGGACCGCGGTACCGCCAGTCATCGCTCGACCGGCAGCGCCCGGTCGAGGTCCAGCGCGCCGAGCATCCGGCGCACTGCCCGGCTCGGTGACCGCAGCACCAGCTCCCCGCCGGCGCCGCGCGCCTCGCCCGCCGCGTTCTCCAGGACGTGGATCCCCGCCGCGTCGATGAACTCGACGCGGGCAAGATCGACCACCACATCGGGCCGGCCACCCTGCAGTGCGCTGGCAATGGCAGCGGCCAGTCGCGGGGACGTTAGCAGGTCGACCTCGCCGGACACGCGGAAGACGGTCCGCGCCGCCTGGTCGAGCGTGCCGTGGCGCTCCTGGTCAGCGCGGCGCACCTCGAACTGCAGATTATCGGTCGTCACCCGGACGCAGCGCAGGTCGGGATGAGGCCGGGCCTGACTGTCCAAGAGGAACACGGCTTCATGCTAGGAGGCATTCCTGACAGCACCCGGCAAGGATCCTCCGTGAATCCTGCAAGGTACGCGGATGCGCTGCGGCCAGACCTCATCCGGTGTGCGCACGAACAGCCGCACGGCCTGAGCGACGGGAGCTCCCGATCGGAGGCTCTCGATTGGGGTCTCTGGAATGCTGGCCTCACTGAGGGCTTGCCACGGCCGGTGGCCAGCTGGCGAACGACCCGCATCGCATCGTAGATGTGTGCTCTCGGCGCCGCCGAGCGAGGATGGGGATATGGATGTCAATGCTCTGCGGGCGGAGACCCCCGGCTGTGCGTACCGGGTGCATTTGAATAACGCCGGCGCGGGACTGCTGGCACAGCCCACGCTGGATGCGATGACGGCCCATCTGCGGCTGGAGGCCGAGACTGGTGGTTACGAGGCGGCCGCGGCGGCGCAGGACACTATCTCCGCCGCCTACGCCGGCATCGCCGGGCTGCTGGGTGGCCGCGCTGATGAGGTGGCGCTGTTCGACAACGCCACGCATGCCTGGAACGCTGCCTTCTATTCCGTGCCGCTCGGTCCGGGTGATCGGATCCTCACCGGGCGCGCGGAGTACGGCAGCAACGTGCTGGCCTACTGGCAGGTCGCCCGGCGCACCGGCGCTGAGGTGGTCGTCGTCCCCAACGACTGCCACGGCCAGCTCGACACCAGCGCGCTTGCCGGGCTCGTGGACGAGCGGGTGAAGCTGATCGGCGTGAGCCACGTGCCCACCAGCGGGGGCCTGGTTAACCCGGCCGCGGAGATCGGCCGGATCGCCCGCGACGCCAGGGTGCTGTTCTTGCTCGACGCCACGCAGTCGGTCGGCCAGTTCCCCGTCGACGTGAACGCCATCGGCTGCGACCTGCTCACCGCCACCGGCCGGAAGTTCCTGCGCGGACCGCGGGGTACCGGGTTCTTGTGGGTCGCCGCCGCGGCCCTGGAGCGGCTCGACCCGTTCGTCGCCGAGATCGGCTCCGCGACCTGGGACGGCGGCCGCGGGTTCACGTGGGCCGGCGGCGCCCGGCGTTTCGAGTCCTGGGAGAAGAGCTACGCCAACATCGTGGGCCTGGGCGCGGCGGTGCGGCAGGCTCTCCAGCTGGGTGCCGGCGCGATCGGGGCGCGCACCGCCATGCTCGGTGCACGGCTGCGTGGCCAGCTCGACGCGTTGCCCGGGGTATCCACCCACGACCTTGGCCAGGTGCGCTGCGCCATCGTGACCGCCCGCGTCGAGGGCGTGCCCGCGGCCGACGTCGCCGCGGCACTTGGCCGTGCCGGGGTCAACGTGTCGACCACCGTTGCCGAACACAGCCCGCTCGATACCGAGGACCGTGCGGTCCACCCACTGGTGCGGTTCTCCCCGCACTACTACAACACCGAGGGAGAACTCGACCGCGCGGTCGGCCTGGTGGCCGCGATTGCGCCGAAGGTACGCAACCGGTAAGCGGAGGCTGTGCGCCCCCGAAACGGGCAGTTGAAGGAGAGGCTGGCGCGGTGGATCTCCGTACGGCCGAGCTCTGCATGCACGACCGTTCCAGGGTCGCGTTCGCCGCTGCGTCAAGGGCCGGGCTTCCGGGACGGTTTTGCGCCTTCGAGCACAAGGGGCTGCTGGCGTTGCTCACGACCTCACCGGGCCTCGGCTTTCTCAATTCGGTTTCCGGGCTGACCGAGGAGTCCCTCGGCGCGCTGCCTGGCGTCATCGCTGTTTTCGCGACGGCAAACGCTCCGGCATTGTCTCTCGCGACCGGCGAGCCGACCATTGCGATGGGCCACGGACTTCGCCGTCTGGGTTTCGTGCCGGCGCAGCGGCGGCCAGTCGGGACCGTTGACCTGCTGCCCCTCCATGCGATCCCAGCTGACGTACACGACCTTCGCGTGACGGAGGCCAGGACGGAGGACGAGAAAGGCTTGTTCCTTGACACCCTGGCTGCTGGCTACAGCGCAAGCGCGGAACTGGGCAGATTCCTGCGGTGCGAGCACTCGGCTCCCGGCATGCGGCGGTTCCTGGCCTGGCAGGGGGATCGGCCCGTGGCGGCCGCCGCCTTCTCGGTTCACCGCAACGTGGCAGTTCTCGGCGGGGCCGCCACCCTCCCCGCAGCCCGCAGGTCGGGAGCGCAGACAGCGTTGCTGCGCCACCGGCTGAGTCAGGCCGCTGCCGTCGGCGCTGAGAGCGCGGCGGTTACAGCCGCGCCGCAATCCGCGAGTGCCCGCAACCTCGCCAGAGTCGGGTTCAAGATGCTTCGCCGGTACGGCTGGCAGCAGCACCACGAAAGCGACGGCCAGAGCGGCCAGTGATACCGAATTCCTTGAGCTGCGGAGCGAGGACCCGCGCGAACTGGCGTTGTTCGAGCCTGCGACGTAGGCCAGCTACATCGCCGCCGAGGACGGCCGCCGTGGCCGGGTCGCCTCGCGAGCACCGGGTACCGCCAAGGTTATGGTCATGCCATCCGCTGACGGCTGGCTTGGCGATGGGAGGAAACGGTGAAGGTACTGGAGCGCTTCACCCTGACGGGCAAGACAGCTCTGGTCACCGGGGGTAATCAGGGGCTGGGTAAGGCCTTCGCCGCTGCCCTCGCCGAAGCTGGCGCCCGGGTCGTCATCGCCGCGCGCGATCCGGGACGCAACGCGGCGGCCGTCCGTGAACTGGGCGGCCAGGGCCTTGACGTGTCGTCGATCGACGCCGACATCACACTCGATGCGGACGGGGCGGTGCAGCGGGCCGCCGCGGATCTCGGCGGCCTGGACATCCTCGTCAACAACGCCGGTCTCTGCATCCACAGGGAGTCCTGGCAGGTGACGGATGACGAATGGACGCAGGTGTTCGACCTGAACGTACGGGCGCTGTGGCAGTGCAGCGTCGCCGCCAGCCGCCAGATGGCCCGGTCCGGCGGCGGCTCGATCATCAACGTCGGCTCGATTTCGGGGCTGATTGTCAACCGCCCGCAGTGGCAGCCCGCGTATAACGCATCCAAGGCCGCGGTGCACCAGCTGACCAAGTCGCTGGCCGCGGAATGGGCCGGAGCGGGTATCCGGGTCAATGCGATCGCGCCGGGCTACGTGAAGACCGACATGGCGCCCGTTGACCGCCCGGAGTTCCGCCGGCACTGGATCGAGGACACCCCGCAGCAGCGGTACGCGCTGCCGGAGGAGATCGCGCCGAGTGTCGTGTTCCTGGCCAGCGCGGCCGCCTCGTTCATCACCGGCTCTGTGCTGGTCATCGATGGCGGCTACACGCTCTGGTGACGGGCACGGCTCCGGCCACCGGACGCCGTGCACCGGCCGCCGCCGCAATGGCACCGGCCGCGGCCGGTGCCGCGGGGGAGCCGCTGCTAGCTCCCGGCCGGCACTGGCGTGATGTTGTAGTTCATCTGGAACAGGTTCGCGGGGTCGTACTGCGCCTTGACCCGGCCGAGCCTGGCGTACTTTTCCGGGCCGCCGTAAGCCTCGACGACCCGGTCCATCTCATCGAAGTTGAGCATGTTGACGTAGACGCCCCGGCCGGTCCACGGCTCGAGGTCCCGGACGGCCTGCCGGGTCCGGCTGATGTAGTCACCGTCGCTGGCCGGGTCATTCCAGGCCATCGCGAAGTTCAGCCACAGCAGGTACTGGCGGTTCGAGAACGCCGTCGCGTCCTCAGGGACGTCGCCGATGGCCCCGCCGAGGCCGATGATCTCGACTTCGCCGTGCATCGGCATGTCCTTCCAGAAGTCCACCAGGGTGTCGATCGCCTCGCCGGCCAGCTCCGACACGTGCGCTTCCTTGGTGTAGTAACGCTGGCCGTCAGGGAACTCCGCGTCGAGAAGCTTCTGCACGGCCGCCCCGAACGGCAGCACGGTCGAGGCCGTCAGGCAGGGCCGGCCGACGGCGCCGAGCCGGTCCACGAGCTCGGCTCCGGCCGGATCATCGGCGTCGTCGAGCCACATCGAGATAAGCATCAGCAGCCGCGTGCCGACCAGCTCCGGCGGCACGAACGGCAGCGCCGGGATGTCGTGCTTGAGCGCCGCGTGCCAGCCGACGGACCGGGGCAGCGTGGGCACGATGGCGGCGTACTCGCGGAGCGCCCCGGCGGCATCCTCCGGCTGGTACAGCGACACGCCGATGCGCATCATCGGGCCGAACGCCTGCGCCCGGAACGTGAACCGGGTGACCACCCCGAAGTTGCCGCCGCCACCGCGCAGCGCCCAGAACAGGTCCGGGTGCTGGCCGGCCGAGACCTCGATGACCTCACCGCTGGCCAGGACGACCTCCAGGGAGACGAACTGATCGCAGGTCAGCCCGTGCTTGCGGGAGAACCAGCCGATCCCGCCGCCCAGGGCCAGGCCGGGGACGCCCGTCTCGGACATGATCCCGGCTGGGACGATCAGGCCGTGCGGCGCGGTGGCCGCGTCGACATCGCCCAGCAGGCAGCCGCCGTCGACGTGCACGAGATGGTTCTCCGGATCCACCGAGACGCTGCGCATCCCGCCCAGGTCGATGGTCAGCCCGCCGTCCGACATCGCCTTGCCCGCCACATTGTGGCCGCCGCCGCGGACAGCCGGGTGCAGGCCATGCGCCCGCGCGACGTTCACGGCGGCGACCACGTCCGCCGTGCAGGTGCAGCGCAGGATCAGGCCGGGGTGCTTGTCGATCATGGCATTCCACACCCGGCGCGCATCGCCGTAGCTGGCGTGCTCCGGGCCGATGATGTCGCCTTTGAAGCTCGCGCCCAGCTGATCGGATATGCGCATTCGCAGCTGCTCGTCGATATCAGTGCGAGTGACGGCGGCGCTGCCAGGAGATGAAGTCGATGGCATGTGACTCTGCCTTCCGGGTTATGGGCAGGGGCGAGCCGGCCGGCGGGCGGGCCGCGAATAAGCGCAGCTCGCGAGGCGCGTGGATTGGCGGTTCCGGCGAGCGCAATGACCGGCTGATGTACTTTCGCAAAGTGTATACAGTTTAGATTCGGCTGGTCAAGAGGGCCGGTCGAAGCGAAAGCGCACGGATGCAAAGCGGTCATGCATGCGGGCTGAGGTAAGCAGGAAAGTAACGTTGACGCTGTCCAGGCAGGCTTAAATGCCCTTGCTGACTTTCGCGGCATGGCTGGTAATGGCATTATTTCCGGCGGTCAGGCCATGGCCGAAACAGGCCGGAGCTAGCGGCGGCCGGAGCTAACGGTCAGGGCGGCTGAAGGGTTATCTGATCATTCCTTTCTGGCAGGCTGGACAGTAATGCTTGACGTGACTCATGCCGGGCTCCCGTCCCGGAGTTCTCCCGCGTCCAGCGGCTCGCCTGACGCGCGGCGCCGCAGGTGCTGCCAGAGCCTTGGCAGGAGGTCGTCCGCGACAACCCGCCACGACGCGATCTCGGCGGCGGTCAGCGGCTTGACGGCGCCGGCGGCCAGGGCTGACAGGCACGCGTCGCAGGCGGCGGACAGCAGCCACATCCGGGCCACCGCCAGCCCTGGGGTGCGGCCGAGGGTGAGTGCCCCGTTTCCGCGCAGCAGCAGCGCCTCGCCGGCCGGCAGGCTGGCGGCCGCGCGCGCGGCGAGGTTGGCTGACCGCAGCAGGTGCGCGCTGTCATGCACGGGAACCAACTCGCCCAGCCATGCCGCTTGCCCGTGCAGGAGGGGCAGCGTGGTGACGGCGGCCGCCGCGGCGAACGCGCCGGGCGGCTGCGCGCGCGCGATCGCGTGAGCGTCCGGCCTCAGGCGGTAGATGGCCAGGTGCGCCCAGGCCTCGGCGGGGGCTCCGGCCGGCAGGCCCGGCCCGTGCGGCGGGTCCGGCGGTACGTCCGGCATCGGGTCCAGGGTGACGTCCGGTATCCGGTCCCGAGGTACATCCGGCATCCGGTCCAGCGGTACGTCGACGACCGAGGATTCGGTGACGGTAGCCAGGTCGGCAGCAGGCGTGATCAGCATCGAGCCGCCGGCCCTGACCGATACGTGCCCGTATGCGGTCACCAGCCCGAGCCGGGACAGCACGCGGGCGGCCTCGACCAGGTCACGTCGCTGCACCTGCAGGCTCACCGTGGCTCTCCCGTCTCCCGGCGGGCCGGCCGGGGGCTTCCCGGGCTGGTCAGCCGGGGCTTCGGGCTTGCCAGCCCGGCCGGGCTTCCCGGATAGCGGCCCAGCGTCTTCCCAGACGACCAGGCTATGGCTAAACTGTATACAGTTTCTCAGGAAAGGAAAAGAGCCGTGATCTCAGGGCTGCACCACTACGCGCTGGAAGTACCGGACCTGGAAGTGGCGGAAGGGTTCCTGCAGGATTTCGGCCTGGAAACCGGGGAGAAGGACGGGCAGCTCGTCGCCCAGTGCCCCGGCCGCGAGCAGGAGCAGGTCCGGATGGTGCAGGCGCGGGCCAAGAGGCTGCACCATGTCTCGTTCACCCTGCGGCCGGGGACGCTGGACGCGGTGCGGGGCCGGCTCGAGCGCGCGGGCACGCCCGTCATCGAGCCGCCGGCGGGCGCGCCGGAGAACGGCCTGTGGGTCAGCGACCCCGATGGCACCGCCGTGCAGCTCCTCGATGAGCCTGCCGCGCCGGCTCGCCCGGTCGCCGAGGTGCTGGCGAACGTGGGCGCCGCACGGCAGCGGATCGGCGTTGCGCAATGGCGCCAGGCCGCTGACGACGTCATGCCGCGGCGGCTCGGGCATACGCTGCTGTTCACGCCGCAGCCCGAGCAGATGACCGGCTTCTACACCGAGGTGCTCGGCCTGCGGGTGAGTGACCGGATTCACGGCCTGGTGACGTTCCTCAACGCCGGGCCCGGCGACCATCACATCTTCGGGTTCATCGCCGGCAGCCATCCGGGTTTTCATCACGCCAGCTTCGAGGTGCCGTCCATTGACGCGATCGCGCTCGGCGCTGACCGGATGCGCGGCCGGGGGCGCGACGCGGGCTGGGGGCTGGGCCGCCACACCATCGGCTCGAACTTCTTCCACTACAACCCTGATCCCTGGGGCTCGTGGATCGAGTGGTTCTCCGATATCGACCAGATCGACGACTCCTGGGTAGCGGGCGAATGGGAAGTCCCGCCGCACCTGTGGGGTGCGCCGCCGCCGGAGACGTTCCTGAGCAATCTCGAGCCGCGCCGCTGAGCCATGCCGCTCCCGCCCCCGTGCCCGCCCGGTGCCCGCCGCGAGCGGCCGGCGGTCGGCCCTGGGCGACAGAGCCGGACGGCCGGCTCAGCTCACGCCGACACCGCGCTGTCCGGGATTCCGCGGCGATATGCCCGGCGACGCCCACCAGGTTGTCGTGTCAGCAAAGTTGCCGAGCCGACGCGGTTTCTTCCCCGCGTGGCGCATTCCGTCTGATGGATGTACGCCTGGGCCGGGCAGAGGCGGACCTTCGGTACATCCACCAGGCGGAACGCCATTCCGGCAGCTACCAGAAACGGACATGCGAATTGTGACGGGCAGGAAACGGTCATTAGCATCGGCCATGCGCCGCCAGGGAAGGCCGGGCAACGGTCCGCCGGCGAGGACCCGGCAGGTAATTCCTGCCGTGACCAGGAGCGGGGAAGGCACCGGCCCGGCAGCGGCTCCGGCCGACGGGGATATCGCCGACGGGGATATCTTTGAGGCTGCGTCGAGCTCGTGCTGGCCTGACAGCGGGATTCATGCCGCTCAATGTCATTATCCAGCCGGCCGGGCGGCCACATTCCGGTCAGAACAGGAGAGTGACGATGACCGCACCGTTGCAGGTGATCGCGTTCAGCTTCAGCCTCGGCGCCGATTTCGAGGAACGGATCCTCGAAGAGGTCGATCGTCTCCGGGGCCGCGGAGTGCTTCGGCTGCTCGACATGCTCTTCGTCGCGAAAGGCCAGGACGGCACCGTCAAACGCCTGGCCATCGGCGATGACGAGGACTTTGGCTCGCTCCTGGCGGGCATCGTCCCCCTTGAGGACGGTGGCGCGGCGGGGCCAGTGGCCGACGACGACTCGGCGGCCTTTGACCTGGCCGCCGCGCGGGCTGCGGCCGAGTCCCTCCAGCCAGGCACTGCCCTCGCCTACCTGCTCATCGAGCACCAGTGGGCAGCGCCGCTCTTTGACGCCATCTCCGAGACCGGCGGCACGCTGATCGGCGAGGGATTCCTTGCCGCGGAGAGCGAGCTTGCCGTGGGGGCCGAGGTCGCCGCCATGGAGGAGGCCGCTGCGGTGATCGCCGAAGCCCACGCTGCCGAGGCTGACGCCTTGCTCCGGGCCCTTGCGGCCGGCGCCGAGGCGGCTGAGGCGGAGGCCGCTTCCGAGCGGATCCAGTCGGCCGCCGCGGCTGATGCAGTCCGGGCGCTGATCACCGCCGGGCTGGTGGAGGAAGCGGCTGCCCGCGAAGCGGTAACGGCGCTGATCGCGGCCCGCCTCATCGTGGACACCGCTGACCAGGCCGCCGCTGAATCCATAGCCGAAGACCTCGCCACCATCAGCGCCGCCGACGAAGTCGCCGCCGAGGCGGCTGACGAAGCCGGGGACAGGATCAGAGCGGCGTCGATCACCGTTGCCGAGGCCCAGGTGCTGCGCTACCTGCCCAAGCCGCTTCCCTTCTCGGTCATCGCCGACAAGCTGGGCATCTCCCGGTCGGCGGCCAAGGATCGTGCGGAGCGCCTCTATAAGAGGCTCGGCGTGCACAGCCGGGCCGACGCGGTCAGCCGGGCCCGCGCCCTCGGCCTTCTCCGCGGCTAGCCGCGCCCGCAAGGACGCCTGAAACTGACAGTGCTCTGAAACTGACAGTGCTGCTGTGGCTGAGCCGGGCGGCAGGATGCGGCCAAGCCCACGCGGCAGAGAATCTCCGGCCCAGCCGTCCGCTCACGTCGAGACTGAACTGGTGTCCGCCGCGATGCGGCGCATGGCGCCCAGGGTCGCCTCGACTGCCTTGAGGTAGTCGCCGGTCATCGAGTAGGCGTACTTCTGCTCGCCGGCCGAGCCGCCCTCGACGCCGGAGACGACGAGGGCAAAGCTGAAGCGCAGCCGCAGGTCGTCGTCGGTGCCCTCGATCTCGTTGGCGATGGTGCCGAGGACCGGGCCTGCGATCCGGGTGAACACGACCCGGTGCGGTGCCTCCAGCGTGATGCGCTCGGTGAAGCGCTGGCCGCGGAAGTCGATGTCGCGGTCGAACGTGGTGTCGTCGTGCCGTGCCGTGACCTCGCAGAAGGTCATGCTGGGCACGAAGGGCAGCGCGTTGTTTGCCTTGCGCACGAGGCCGTCCCAGACGGCCTGGCGGTCCAGCCTCGGCTGGCCAGGGGCGTTGACCGGCAGCTGGTGCGATACGTAGATCATGACGTCCTCCCGGAGGGATCGGTGACGGGATTTTCCAGGGTGCCCAGCCCGTCGATGGTGGTGCGCACGAGATCGCCGGGCCGCAGGTAGAGCCCGCGGCCGGTGCCGACCCCGGACGGGGTGCCGGTGGGGATGACGTCGCCGGGCTCGAGCGTGACAATCTCGCTCGCGGCCGAGATGAGCTCGGCGACGGTGCAGATCATGTCGGAGGTCGACTCATCCTGCTGCAGCTCGCCGTTCACCCACAGGCGCAGGCGCAGATCCTGCGGGTCGGGGATCTGGAACGCGGGGGTGATGCCGGGTCCGAGGGGCAACGAGCCGTCGACGGACTTGGCGGCGAACCAGTCATAGATGAACGCGTCCGCCGGGACGGACTGCCGCTTGTGGCGGCCGCGGGCGGTCACGTCGTTGGCCACGCAGTAGCCGGCCACGTGCGCCAGCGCATCCGCGGGCGCGATGTCCCGGCCGCCGGTGCCGATGACGACGGCCAGCTCGGCTTCCCAGTCATAGCGCGCAGTCTCGGCGGAGCGGACGACGATGGCGTCGGCGGGGCCGATGACAGTGGTCGTGGGCGGCTTGAGGAAGAAGAACGGCGTCCAGTCCGCACCGGGAACCTCGCCGCCCATCTCGCGGATGTGGCGCCGGTAGTTGACGCCGGCGCAGATGACCTTGCGGGGCCACCGCACCGGCGCCAGGAGGGTGTCGTAGTCGATGACCGGGGCGTCGTCGATCTCGATGGCGCGCAGCACGTCCTCGGCCTGCGCCCAGTCCTCGAGCAGCTCGAGCATGGACGTCCAGCGCTTGAGGTCCGGTGGCGCGACGGCGGTGCCGTCCTCGTGCAGGACGGCCAGGCCGATGGTGTCGCCGCGCTGGTAGGTCGCCAGCGACCACGTCATGAGGATGCTCCCTGGCTGAGGGCGGATTCGCCGGAGATCTGGTCGTGGACGCTGGCGATGTCGAGTTCCCCCCACCCGTCGGCGACTGCCTTGTCGAACACCGTCTTGGCGGACGTGAAGACGGGAGTCTGCAGGCCGGCGGCCGCGGCGGAATCCTCGATCTGCTGGAGGATGGAGTGCAGCGTGTCGATCGGGCCGGGAGCGGGCAGCCAGGTGCGCTGGCGCATCGCCGGCCCGCGCTGCCTCCAGATGGCCGACGCCGCGATCGAGTTGTCCAGGGTGCGCTGCACGAGTTCCAGGTCGAGACCGCTACGGCGGGCCAGCACCATCGCCTCGGCGGCCGCGACGGTATGGGTGGCCAGCAGCATGCTGGCGATGTACTTCATCCGGGCGCCGGTTCCGAAGGCCCCGGTGTAGACCCAGGGGCCGGAGATGGCGTCCAGCACCGGCCGGACGGCGTCGATACTGGCCTGGTCGCCGGAGGCGAAAGTTGTCGCCAGCCGCGGGCCCACCATGCCGGGACTTCCGCTGATCGGGCAGTCCAGCAGGTCACCGCCGCGGCGCCGGACCGCGTCCCGGATCTGGCCCTTGCGGGTGACGTCGACGGTGCTCATCTCGATGTGGACGGTGCCCGCCATCAGCTTCGTCAGCGTGCCCGCGTCACCGCAGACGACCTCCTCGACGGCGGCAGCATCCGGCAGGATCGACAGCAGGACATCGGAGCGCTCGGCTACCTCCGCCGGCGAGCCGGCCGCGATGCCGCCGGAGGCGATCAGCTCCGGTGATCCGCTACGGCGATAGCCGATGACCTCGAAGCCCCGCTCGGCCAGGTTGCGGGCGATGGGCATGCCCATCTTTCCCAGGCCGATGATGCCGACTCGGTCCATCACTACCTCCCTGAGGCCACGCGCCCGGCCAGCGCCACCATTGCCCAGCGGCGCTCATGTCCAGCGCCGTTCATGCTCAGCGCCGTTCATGCTCAGCGCCATTCGTAGGTCCCGGTGCCCAGTGACACCCGCACCGAGACGGATCCCTCGTTGAGCCGCCACCGATGCACCCCGAACGTCCGCAGCCCGGCCCGCACGAACGGGTCACCGGCCGCGATCAGCCGGGCTGCCTCCTCGTCGGGCGCGCGGAGAACGGTCACCCCGGAGCCCGGCCCGACGCCCGGTCCCGACAGCAGCGGCCCGGAGGCGAACAGCACGTCCGCGCGCTCCAGCTCCAGCAGCCAGGCGATGTGCTCCTCGACGTGCGCCGCTATGGCGGCCTGGTCCGTGCCGGCTTCCGGCGTGGACAGCACGAGCCAGTAGTCACGCCCCAGCAGCCGGGAAGGATCAGCGGGAACTGCGGGAGGCTGACTGGTCACTCTCTAAACTGTATACACTTCTTGTGTTGCGTCAAGAGTCCGCCGTGCTGCATCAGCCCCGCGGAGCCTGGTAACTGTATGCAGGCTCCGCCCGATCCGGGAGAATAGGCCTATGGCCCGTACCGCCCTCATCCCCGATATCCGCAAGGTTCACCTGCCGGAAGCCCGGCAGGCGATTCCGCATGTGCACGCCTATCTGCGGGAGTGCATCCTGGACGGCACGCTGACGCCCGGCACGAAGCTCTCGCAGGTGACCCTCGCCGAGCAGCTGGGGATCAGCCGCACCCCGCTCCGCGAGGTGCTGCGCATGCTGCAGGAAGAGGGCCTGGTGGAGATCGAGCCGAACCAGCGCACCCGGATCGCCGGCCTGGACCCGCAGGAGCTTGACGACGTCTATGCGAGCCGGATCCTGCTGGAGACCCTTGCCCTGTCGATGACGATGGGCAATTTCGGGCCGGCCAGCCGCAAGCAGGCCAGGCTGCTGCTGGCTGCCATGCGCCGCGCCGCCAGGACGGGAGACTTCGGCGGCTGGTTCGCGGCGCACGCCGACTATCACCGGCTCATCACGGCCGGTGCCGGGGAGGCGCTGCAGCGGCAGCTGCAGGCCTTCGCCGACCGGACGATCCGCTATATCCGGATCTATCAGCTGTCCGACCCGAATAGCTGGCAGGCGGCCGGCGACGCCGAGCATGTCCAGATCCTGGAGACGCTGATCGCCGGCGATGAGCCGGGCGCCCTCGCCGGGATGGCGCATCACCTGGAGCGCACCGCGCTGCGGGTGCTGACCGACTGCGCGCCGGACTACGTGCCCGTCGCGGTACCGCACGCGGTGGCCCTCGTCGAGCGCGAGCCGTCGGCTGCCCTGCGGCCGACCGGCACGAGCTGACCGCGCGAGCCGCCAGCGCGCGGCTGACCGGCGCGAGCCCGACCGGCGCGAGCTGACCGGCGCTGGCCCGCTCAGCCGCCGAGGAACGGCTGGACCACCGCGAGGAAGTCGGCCGTTCTCTCGATCATCGTCCAGTGCCCGCAACCGGACAGGATGTGCAGCCGGGAGTCGGGGAGCAGGCCGAGCAGCCGGGCCGAGGAATCGCGCCACGGCACTACCTGGTCGTCGCGGCCGTGCACCATCAGGACCGGCGCGGCGATGGCCGCGAGTTCCGCGCCCGGCAGCGCGAGGTCGTCGACCCAGCGCTGCCGTGGCCCGGGGAACATCGCGGCCCACGAGTCCCGCACCGGCGCATCGAGGCTCGCCCGGTAGCGCAGCTCGACGAGCTCGTCGGTGATCAGCTCCCTGTTGTGCGCGAACAGGCTGATGACCTGGCGCATCTGCTCGACCCCGGGGGTGTAGCCCCATACGGCGTCCAGGCCCGGGGGCAGCGCCATCGCCACGCCCATCGACCCCATCAGCACGATGCGCCGCACCGCGCCCGGGCGGGCTGCCGCTATCGACAATGCGATGGCGCCGCCCATCGAATTGCCGATGATGTCGACGGCGGCGGCCCCGAGCGTGTCGAGCAGGGCCAGCGCGTGCTCAGTCCAGGCGGCGCGGCCGTAAGTGCGCTGCTCGCCGGTGGCCGTGCCGCCGAAGCCCAGCTGATCGGGCGCGATGACGCGGCGGCCGGCACTGAGCGCCGGGATGACGGGACGCCAGTTGGCGGTGGCGGTCACGCCGGGCCCGGAGCCGTGCAGCAGCAGCACGGGCGGCCCGTGCGGCCCGTCCGGCGTGCCGGTGTCGATCACGGTGGTGGCAACGCCGCCTACGTCGATCTGGCTGGGCGCGAGGATCGCCGCGGTCATGAGGCGCCGACTCCGGCGACTCCCGCTGCCCTCGGCTGCAGCTGCGCCTGGCTGGAGACGCGCTTGACCGGGCCGAGCCACATGTCGATGGAACCGGCCTCCGCCGGATCGAACGTGCGCGGTATCCACGCTGCATCGTCCTCGATACGGCGCACGCCGAAGGAGTACTCGTAGGTGAACCCCTCCGGGCCGAGGAAGTACAGGAAGATCGCCGTGGACTGCGGATGCCGGCCCGGCCCCATCTCGATCCCGACACCATGATCAACCAGGAAGTGCCAGTTGCGGAACACGTCGTCGATCGAGGCGACCTGGAAGTTCATGTGGCACAGCCCCGGGCCGTCACCCTGGAAGACCGCGAGCTTGTGGTGGACCGGATCGATCCGCAGCAGGCATGCCGCATCGCCGATCCAGTCCGAGACCCGCGCGTTGAAGCGGGTGCTCCAGAACCTCTGCGCCTCGTGCACGTCCGGGGCGTCCAGGCAGAGATGACCGAACTCAGTGATGCCCGCCGGCCGGGTAAAGGCGACCGGCCGCGTGATGGTCTCCTGCTGGCTGACCAACTCCAGCCGGTTCCCGAACGGATCGTCAAAGGCGATGAACTCACGGACCCGGCGGGATCGCGCCTCGTCCGCTGAGCCCCGGCGCACGGCCGTGCCGGAGCGCTCAAGCTCGGTTTCGGCGGCGGCCAGCGCATCGGGGCCGGCCACGCTGAAGCCGGACGCGATGACACCCGACGGCCCCTCGACAAGCGCGAGGCAGTGGTGGCGGTGGTCGGCGCGCAGGTGCGCCACGCCGATCTCGGCAGGAGCGGCCAGTTCCAGCCCGACGATGCCGGTGGCGAACCGGACGGCCGCTTCCAGGTCCGCCACGCCGGAGCGCACGTAGGCGATATCCGTCAGCGTGATCATCGCGTCAGCTCAGGCGTAGACCGGGGCGACGTCGATGTAGATCTGCCAGTCGCGGACCAGATCGCCGTCGTAGATCAGGATGTCGGCGTTGGGCGTGATCACGGTCTTGCCATCCTTGCGGAGGTACTCGACATCGATCTGCACGATGACCGTGTCCCCGAACTCCCAGACGTTCTTGATGTGGTGGGTCAGGCCGTCAATGGTGGAGAAGAAGCCGGTTAGCGCCTCCTTCACTGCCTCGCGGCCGATA
>Ga0182015_10002468_pt1 | contig 22256 bp, 15 predicted proteins | sample 712P3MmetaG_FD_120478 | JGI IMG/M metagenome (GOLD analysis project Ga0182015, IMG submission 120478) | Permafrost microbial communities from Stordalen Mire, Sweden - 712P3M metaG | ecosystem: Environmental > Terrestrial > Soil > Wetlands > Permafrost | place: Sweden: Stordalen | collected...
AGGCAAAGGCACAGAGATACGGTGATGTGCGGTTGGGCCTGGGCGTTTGGGGTGCAGCGGCGCTGCACCCGTACAAGGACGGCGGCTAAGGACGGCGAGTGAGGCGGCGACTCGGCGCGATTTAGGGTGGCGGGGATTAGTCGGCGCGTAGGGCACGGAGCGGGTCTATGCGGGCCGCGCGGCGGGCTGGGATGTAGCAGGCGGTTAAGGCTGCGGCGGCCAGGACCAGGGCTACTGTGGCGAAGGTTGTTGGGTCGGTGGGGGTTACGCCGAAGAGCAGGCTTTTCACTCCGTGCGTCAGGGCGAATGCGCTTAGCACGCCTACCGCGACGCCTGCCAGCGCCAGCACCATTCCTTGTTTCAAAATCATGGCGATAATTTCTGCGGGCTCGGCGCCTACGGCAATGCGCACGCCGATTTCCTGGGTGCGCTGGCTTACGGACAGAGCCATTACGCCGCCGATTCCGGCCGCGGCTATGGCCAGAGCCAGAAGCGCGAACAGCGCGAGAAGATTTGCAATGAGGCGCGGCGCGATGATGGAATCGGCGCGGACTTGCTCCATGGATTGAATGCGGCCCGCGGGTTGATTGGGATCGACTTCGTAGATGTGCTGGACCGCTGCGTGCGCGATGTTCATGGGGTCGCCTTGCGTCCTGGCGATGAGAGCGGGCGCCATTTGCGGATATTGCGCGTAGGGCACGTAGATCAGATTGCTGGGTGGTTGATCGAGGCCTTGCTCGCGGACGTCACCGGTTACGCCGACGATTTGCGTCCAGCGCTTGCCGTCGTCGAACGAAATGCGGCGGCCCACAGGATCGACATCGGGAAAGTAACGTTTGGCCAACGACTGATTCAGGATCGCGACACGCGGCTTGTCGGGACGATCGCGGCCATCGAACGATCGGCCGCTGAGGATGGGGACACCGAGGGTCTGAAAATAAGCGGGAGTGACCACGTTAAAGTCCGCGGTGGGCTTGGCGTTGGTGGAGTTGCCCTGCTGGCCTTCGATCGCAAATTGATTGTTGTAGGCAGGCGACTTGTCGAGCGGGAATTCGGCGGACATGGCGGCGGAAGTGACTTGCGGCATGGCCTGGATTTTTTCGAGAAGGGCGTCGGAAAAGCCAAGCATGCTGGGGTTGGACATGTACTTGGAGAAGTCCAGGCTGATTTGTACGGTCAGCACACTTTCCGGTCGAAAGCCGGGATCTACCTTGTGCAAATTAATCAGACTGCGGATGGTGAGGCCGGCGCCAATCAACAGTAAGAAAGAGACGGCGACCTGGGCGACGATAAGCGCGCCGCGGGTTTTGCCACGGGAGGACGCGAGCGTGGCTTGCGATCCGCCTTCTTTCAGGGTGGTGACGAGATCTTCGCGGCGAGCGAGCGCCGGCGCGGTGCCGGTCAGGACGGTAACCAGGCAGGCGATGGCCAGAGTGAAGAGCAGAACCTGAGCGTCGATGTGGATTTCGTTTCCGCGAGGGATGTAACGAGCGACGTAGACGGCGAGCAATTGCAGTCCGCCGGCAGCGAGGAGCAAGCCGAGCAGTCCTCCGCCGAGGGCGAGCAAAAAACTTTCGGTCAGCAACTGGCGGAACAATCGCACGCGGCCTGCGCCCATGGCGGTGCGCAAACCAAACTCACGCGCTCTGCGGACGGTGCGCGCCAGATTCAGATTGGCGACATTGGCGCAGGCAATCAGCAGCACGAAGCCAGCCGCGGCGAGTAGAAATAGCATGGTCGGCCTGGCGCTGGCGGTGAGCTCCGCTTTCAGCGGACGCGCTTCCATTCTTGCGACCATATCCTGCGGGTAATCGCTCGGATATTCGTGTTGCATGGTGGCTGCGACGGTCGAAAGGTCGGCTTCGGCCTGCGAGGGCTTGACGCCCGGCTTCATGCGGCCGAACAGACGCAGCATGTGCCCCTTACGATTGGCGATCATCTCGGGGTCGGAGCGGAACGGACACGCGCTCGAAGTCATGTAGACATCGTTTTCGTGCGGATATTGAGGGAATGGCGGAAGGATGCCGATGACCATGTGCGGCTTGTCGTTCATGCGGAATGCTTTGCCGACGACGGTGGGGTCACCGCCGAAACTGCGCTCCCAATATTCGAAGCTGAGAAGAAGAACCGCGGGCGCGCCGGGTTTTTCGTCGTTGGGCTCGAACATGCGGCCGAAGAGAGGTTTTACTCCGAAGAGGTCGAAGAAATTCCAGGAGACCACACCGGTTTCGACGCGCTCGGGTTCGCTGCGGCCCAGCAGGATGAATTGCATGTTGTGATACTCGGCGATGCCGTCGAGGCTGCGATTCTGTTGGCGGTAGTCGTTCAGTTCGGGGACCGAGGAATAGCCGATGCCGCCTTCCATGGCGGTGCGCTGATTGAGAAGCAGAAGGCGATCGCCGTGCTCGTAGGGCAGCGGCTTCAAGAGGACGGCGTTGACGACGCTGAAGATCGCGGTGTTGGCGCCGATGCCGAGACCGAGTACGACGATGGCGGCGAGCGTGAAGCCTAGATTCTTGCGCATCATGCGGAGTGCGAAACCAGAATCCTGACGCAGCATGGCGAAGTGTTCGCGCGGCGCGGTGGTGAAGATGCCTTTCACCGTTTCGTACCAGAGGCGCCAGAGGCCAATCTTGTCGCCGTGGCTGGCGGCTTCGGCGCGCTGCTCGGCGAAAACTTGTTCCATCTCCGGGCCGTAGTCGCCGCGGAATTCGGCGGGTAGCAGACGGAGTAGCATTCGGAAACGGCGGGTTTCGCGCGGGGAGTTGGAGTCTGGTTCGCGGGACGGGCTCATGAGGTTCTCCGGTTGCTGGCGCGCTTTACTGTTCCGACGTAAGGCGTTGCTGAAATCGAAAAGCGATTGCCGGCGTTTGCTCTAAACCCCGCGGTCTTGAAGACCGGGGCTACAACAGTTGGCGTCGAGCCGTGCGCGAAGGCTCGCACCGATCAGGCCGTTTGAACTTTTCCCAGCAGGCGGCGCGAGCGGGCCAGGGCTACTACTTTTTCCAGGCGTTCGGCTTCGACGCTGGCTACTTCGCGGCCTTTGGTTGTGAGGCGATAGTAGCGGCGGCGCTCGTCGTCGTGGATCGCGGCGGGGCGTTCGCGGCGTTCGGCGATCAGGCCGTCGTTGAGAAGGCGTTTGATGATTCCGTAGAGCGTGCCGGTGCTCAGCTTTACTTCGCCGTTGGTGCGGAGTTCGACGTCTTTGAGGATGGCGTAGCCGTGGAGGTCGTCGCCGGCGAGGGCGAGGAGGACGTGGAACATGGCGGGGGTCAGAGGGATGGAGGGTTCGGGAGATTTGGGCATTAGAGGCTTCAGCGGGGGGGCATTGTTATGTCGCCAGCAACTATAGCGTGTGGCGACATAGTGTCAAGAGGAATTATTGGAGAGAGCCGAGGGAGCGACGTTGCCGAGATGGGGCGCAGCGGTGCTGCGCCCCTACAAAGATGGTGGGAGTAGAGGTCGCGGAAATAGAGGTGTTTGGTCGGGGATTTGGGTGACGCTGGATCTAAACCCCGCCGTCTGAAAGACGGCGGCTACAGGGTGCGCTCAAATGCTGCGCATCTATTTTGCGGTTTCGTGGCTGGCGCGAATTTCTTGCCAGCGACGGGGGCGCTTGTTGGCCTGCAGCACTTTTTTGCGCAGGCGGATAGATTTCGGGGTGATTTCGACGAACTCATCGTCGGCGATGAATTCGATGGCTTGTTCGAGGCTCAGCTCGCGGTGCGGGATCAGGCGGATGGCTTCGTCGGCGCTGGAGGAGCGCATGTTGGTTTGCTTCTTTTCTTTCGTGACGTTGACGTCCATGTCCTGCTCGCGGGAATTTTCGCCCACGATCATGCCTTCGTAGACTTCGATGGCGGGGCCGATGAAGAGTTCGCCGCGTTCCTGAATGTTCCAGAGTGCAAAGGCGGTGGATGGTCCAGAGCGATCGGCAACGAGTGCGCCGGTAGGACGCAGGGCCATTTCGCCGGCGTAGTCGGTCCAGCCGTCGAAGATGGAGTGGATCAAGGCGGTGCCGCGGGTATCGGTCAAGAGCTGGCTGCGGAGACCGATGAGTCCGCGCGACGGGATTTTGAAGTCCATGCGCACGCGGCCGGAATTGTGATTGCTCATTTTGAGCATTTCGCCGCGGCGGGTGCCGGTGGATTCGAGAATAATGCCAATGAAATTTTCGGGAACGTCGATGACCAGGCGTTCAAGCGGCTCGAGTTTTTTGCCGTTTTCGGTGCGGACCACGATTTCGGGTTTGCCGACCATCAGCTCGAAACCTTCGCGGCGCATGGTTTCGATCAAAATCGCGAGCTGGAGTTCACCGCGGCCGAGCACGCGGAACGATTCGGGAGTGTCGGTGTCTTCGACGCGAATGGAAACGTTGGTGAGGAGTTCGCGCTGGAGGCGATCGCGGAGGTCGCGCGACGTGAGATAGCTTCCGTCTTTGCCGGAGAGCGGGCTGCTGTTGACGGTGAAAATCATGGCGAGCGTGGGCTCGTCGATCAGCAACGGTTCAAGCGGCGTTGGATTGGCCGGATCAACGATGCTTTCGCCGATCTGGATGCCTTCGACGCCGGCGATGGCTACGAGGTCGCCTGCGACGACCATTTCGGCTTCGTCGCGTTCGAGGCCGCGAAAGGTGTAGAGCTTGGTGATGCGGGTGGTGACGAGTTTGCCGCCCAATTTGACGATGCCGACGTCGGTGCCACGTTTAATCGTGCCGCTAAAAACGCGGCCAATGGCGATGCGGCCGAGAAATTCGCTGTAATCGAGGTTCATCACCTGGATTTGCAGGATGCCTTCGGGATCGCCGGGTGGCGGAGGAATGGACTTGACGATGGTTTCAAACAGCGGCTGCAGATTTGTCGAGTCGTCACCGATCTTGTAATGCGCTACGCCATCGCGCGCGTTGGTGTAGACGACTGGGAAGTCGAGCTGGTCTTCGGTGGCGTCGAGATCGATGAAGAGGTCGTAGATTTCGTCGAGGACTTCGGCGGCGCGAGCGTCGACGCGATCGATTTTGTTGAGGACGATGACTGGCGGGAGCTTGGCTGCGAGGGCTTTTTGCAGGACGTACCGCGTTTGCGGAAGCGGGCCTTCGCTGGCGTCGACGAGAACGACCACGCCGTCGACCATGCGCAGGGCACGTTCGACTTCGCCGCCGAAATCGCTGTGGCCCGGCGTGTCGACGATATTGATTTTCGTGTCGTGAAAGAAAAGAGCGGTGTTCTTGGCGAGAATGGTGATGCCGCGCTCGCGCTCGAGGTCGTTGGAGTCCATGACGCGTTCGACGAGCGCTTCGTTGGCGCGAAAGATGCCGCTTTGGCGGAGCATGGCGTCGACGAGGGTGGTCTTGCCGTGGTCGACGTGGGCGATGATGGCGATGTTGCGAATGTTTTGGCTCATGTGTGGCGTTGCCGTGAATTGGCCGCCCCGCGTTTTGTGGCGCTGACGTAGCGCGGTACGCGGAGCAAAGACAAAAATAGCTGCTGAAAGAACCAGCAGCCCGGACGAATCTCCTTATTCTCAGGTGCGGTCGAGCAACGTATAGTTTATCAGATGCAGCGAATTGCGGCCAGCCTGGTTGTGTGCTACTTTGCGCGAAATCGCACATTGCTGGGTTGGTTCAATGGAGAGTCTTGATGCGCTCTTTGCGCTTGGTTGTCGCCGTTCTGGCCCTCACTTTGCTAGTTGGCGGTAGCGTGCTGGGCCAATCCCGGCCGTCGTCCGCCGTCGCGGCCACGGCAGACCCACGTCCTGAAGTTCACGCGCTGAAAATCACGATTTTGTCCACGATGCTCGCGGATGATGGCATTGGGGAGTGGGGATTTGCGGCGCTGGTGGAAGTGGACGGCAAGAAAATACTTTTCGACACTGGCGCGCGGCCGAATACCGTGCTGGAAAATGCGAAAGAGCTGAAGATCGACCTCAGCGATGTGCAGGACGTCATTCTCAGTCACTTTCACGATGACCACACGACCGGATTGATGACGTTGCGGCGCGAATATGCGAGGAGCAATCCTGCTGCGTTGTCTCGCGTGCACGTCGGTAAGGGAATTTTTCTGGAGCGGCGGGGACGCGAGCAGAACCCGATGATTGCGATGAAGAAAGAGTATGAAGCGACCGGCGGGAAATTCATCGTACACGACAAGCCGGAAGAGATTTTCCCGGGTGTGTGGCTGACCGGGCCGGTGCCGCGCATTTATCCCGAGAAAAATTATTCAGCGGGCACGGAAGTCAAGGAGGGCGACGCCTGGGTGGACGACAACCTTCCTGAAGATCAATCGTTGGTTTTCAATACTTCGCGAGGACTCGTTTTGCTGGCCGGGTGCGGGCATGCGGGACTCATCAATACATTGGAATTTGCGCGCAAGGTGATCCGGCCGGCGCCGGTGGATGCCGCGATTGGCGGATTTCATCTGTACAACGCCAAAGAAGAGCAACTCAAATGGACCGCGGATAAATTGAAGGAATTTCAGATCGTGCAGATTCTAGGCGCGCATTGCACCGGCATCGAGAGCGTGTATCGTCTTCGGCAGCTTACCGGGCTTGGCCGGCATGATTGCGTTGTCGGAACTGTCGGCGCGATTTTCGATTTGAAAGACGGGATTCACACCGGTCGGATCGCACAATAAAGGTGGAATACGCATGCGTATGGCGCGCTTAACCTTCGAAGTGAAACATTGTGTGGTTGTCGCCGCGCTGCTTTGCCTTCCGCTGCTCACGGTGGCGCAGCAAGCGCCGGCCGTCGACTATTCGACGACGTTTGACAAAGTCGACGTGATGATCGCGGCGCGTGACGGTGTGAAACTGCACACGGAGATTTACGTGCCCAAGAATGCGACCGAACCGATGCCGATTGTTCTGGAGCGCACGCCCTACGGCCTAATCGATGACGAGAAAGGGTACAGCCGCAAGATTAAACGTTATGCGGAGATGATTCCCGACGGCTATATTTTTGTGTTTCAGGATATTCGCGGGCGATATGGGTCGGAAGGCACGTTCGTGATGCAGCGGCCGGTGCGCGATCCGAAGAACGCGAAAGCCATCGACGAAGGAACCGACACCTACGACACCATCGACTGGCTGGTGAAGAACGTACCGCGCAATAATGGCCGCGTCGGGTTGCTGGGCATTTCTTACGGCGGATGGCTAACGGTAATGGGCATGCTGGAGCCGCATCCGGCGCTGAAGGCGGTGTCCGAGCAGGCGTCGCCCGCGGATATGTTTCTGGGCGATGATTTTCACCACAACGGAGCGTTTCGGCTGAGCTACGGGTTCGAATATGCGGCGTTGATGGAAACGGGAAAGACCAATTTCTCATTTCAGTTCGACCGCTTCGATACCTACGAATGGTATTTGAAGCTGGGCGCGCTTTCGAACGCCAACGACAAATATCTTCACGGCTCGCTGCCGACGTGGGACAACTTCGTCGCGCATCCGGATTACGACGCGTTCTGGAAGGACCAGGCGATGCCGTCTATCCTGACGAAGATCAAGCCGAAGGTACCGAATCTGAACGTGGCCGGATGGTGGGACCAGGAAGACGCCTACGGTCCGATGAAGATCTACGAGTTGATGGAGAAAAACGATCCCGATCACCTGAATTACCTGGTGGCTGGACCCTGGAATCACGGCGGCTGGGCGCGCAGCACGGGAACATCGCTTGGCGGAATTCCGCTGGGCAGCGATACGGCACTTTATTTTCGGCAGAAAATCGAAGCGCCGTGGTTCGCGTACTGGTTAAAGAACAAAGGAACGCTTCCTTTGAAGGAAGCGCTGTTGTTTCAGAGTGGTAGTGACACCTGGGCTTCGTTTGATTCGTGGCCGCCGCGCGAAGCGCAAACTCGCAATCTCTATTTTCACGAAGACGGCAAGCTGTCGTTCGATGCGCCGAAATCGTCGAAAGAGGAGTCTTTCGACAGCTACGTAAGCGATCCGGCACATCCGGTTCCTTATCGCCATCGTCCGATCGACACCACCTATCCCGAGGATCATCCCGGCGGCTGGTACACCTGGCTGCTGGAGGATCAACGTTTCGTCGACCAGCGGCCGGATGTCTTGACGTGGCAGACCGAAGCACTGAGCGAAGACGTCACGCTAGCCGGCCAGGCCACTGCGAAGCTTTTTGCTTCCACGACCGGAACTGACAGCGACTGGATCGTTAAACTCATCGACGTGTATCCCGAAAAGGTCGCGGAAGACTGGAAATTATCGGGCTACGAGCTGATGATCGCGGACGAAGTGTTCCGCGGGCGCTTCCGCAATTCGTTCGAAAAGCCCGAGCCGATTGCGGCCGGCGTCGTGACGCCCTTCACGATCGACCTGCACACCGCCAATCACGTTTTCAAGAAGGGCCACCGCATCATGGTGCAAGTGCAAAGCACGTGGTTCCCGCTCATCGACCGCAACCCGCAAAAATTTGTGCCTAACATTTTCGAAGCGAAGGAATCGGACTTCCAGCAAGCCACGCAGCGTATCTACCGCTCGCAGAAATTTCCGTCGAGTGTCGCGATCTCGGTTCTTCCCGAAGGAGTTGTCAAGTGAACCGGACCCGCTCTTTAGTGATTTTCGCGATTACCTTAGTCGGGATGCTTTTCGGCGCGAGCCCGGCGCCCGCGCAACAGATTGCCCGCGATTACAAGGCGCTGTTCGACAAGACCGAAGTGATGATCCCGGCGCGCGACGGCGTCAAGCTGCACACCGAGATATACACGCCAAAAAACACTACGGGACCCCTGCCGATTTTGTTCGAACGCACGCCTTATGGAATTTCCAGCGAGAACAAGGGCTACAGCTCCATGCTGGGGCGCTACGACGACATGATGTCCGAAGGCTACATCTTCGTTTTCCAGGATATTCGCGGGCGCTACGGCTCCGAAGGAAAATTTGTGATGCTGCGGCCGATTCACGAGGCCTCCGATGCGAAAGGCGTGGACGAAAGCACCGATACCTACGACACCATCGACTGGCTGGTGAAGAATGTGTCGCGCAACAACGGCCGCGTGGGGCTCGACGGAATTTCCTACGATGGATTCCTCGTCACCATGGGAATGATCAACCCACACCCCGCGCTGAAGGCGGTTTCCGAGCAGGCCTGCATGGGCGATACGTACTTGGGTGACGATTTCTTTCACAATGGCGCGTTCCGCCTGAGTTACGCGTTCGAATACGCGGCGTTGCTGGAAACGTCCAGCGAAAATTACAGTTTTTCGTTCGATCGCTTCGACCTGTATGACTGGTATCTGCGCCTTGGCGCGCTTTCGAATGCAAACGCAAAATATTTTCATGGCGGGATTCCCAGCTGGAATGATTTCATCGCGCATTCGAGTTATGACGACTTCTGGAAGAAGCACGCGGTGGCTTATGGTCTGAAAGAAGGGACCGTGCCGAATCTCAATGTCGCGGGCTGGTGGGATCAAGAGGATTTTTACGGACCGACGGCTACGTACGAGCGGCTGGAAAAATCCGATAAGAAAAATCTCAACTATCTGGTGGCTGGCCCCTGGAATCACGGGGGCTGGGGTCACAGCAAGGGTTCGTCGCTTGGCGAGATTCCCTTCGGCAGCGACACGGGCGTTTATTTTCGCGAAAAAATCGAGGCGCCGTGGTTCGCATACTGGCTTAAGGATAAGGGTAAGTTGCCGCTGAAGGAGGCGGTGCTGTTTCAGACCGGCAGCGATATCTGGACGGCGTTCGATTCCTGGCCGCCGCGCGAGGCGAAACCACGCAACCTATATTTCCGCGAGGACGGCAAGCTTTCGTTCGAGGCGCCACAAAGCTCCGCCGCCACGGAACCTTTTGACGCTTACGTGAGCGACCCTGCGCACCCGGTCCCCTACCGCAATCGCCCGGTCGATATGACCTATCCGGAAGATCATCCCGGCAGCTGGTACACCTGGCTAGTGCAGGATCAGCGCTTTGTCGATCAACGCCCGGACGTGCTTACGTGGCAAACCGACGCGCTGACGGAAGACATAACGCTCGCGGGCCGGGTCGTCGCGAAACTCTTCGCATCTACTACCGGCAGCGACGCCGATTGGGTCGTGAAGCTGATCGATGTTTATCCGGAGAAAGTTTCGCAGGATTGGAAATTATCCGGCTATGAGCTGATGATCGCCGACGAAATTTTTCGCGGGCGATTCCGCAACTCGTTTGAAAAGCCCGAGCCCATCGTGCCTGGCGAAGTCACGCCGTTCACCATCGACCTTCACACCGCGGACCACGTCTTCAAAAAGGGGCATCGCATCATGGTGCAGGTGCAAAGCACCTGGTTCCCACTCTACGATCGCAATCCGCAAAAATTTGTGCCGAACATCTTCGAAGCCAAAGACAGCGACTACCAGAAGGCTACGCAGCACGTCTATCGTTCGAATCGCTACCCGTCCAGTGTGGAAATTTCCGTTCTGCCCGGCCCGGCGACTCCCGCTCAATAGAGCTCTGAAAAGGCACCCGTCACGGTCGGCGGCCGCCACAAAGAATAAGGCTTCGCCCAACCTGAGACGCCGCCCGCTGCTCGTCAATGAGACGTAACGGTTGCGCGTCCCTCGTCGGCCAGTGCGAGCCAGGACATAAATTCGCGAAACTTTTACATACCTTCCATTTTTCATCGATTTCGCAGCCATTCCGTCGATTGCGAAACTTACCCCCCACCTTTTTCGTATCTACTGAAACTGTTGCTGGGTTCGTACGTCTATGTCCTTAAGGGTGGGGTGTATGAGTACTGACCTAGGTTCCATGATCGAACCCGACGCGGCCGCCGAAGCCGGCCGAATGCTACAGCTGCCTTTGCGCTACATTCGTTTTGGTCCATTTCAGGTGGATCAGCAGCGGCAAGAAGTCACCAAGAATGGTTCCCGGCTAAAGTTACAGGGCAAGGTGTATCAGATATTGATCGCGCTGGCCGAAAAGCAGGGCGAGGTGGTGACCCGGGAAGAACTCCGCCAGCGTCTATGGCCGGCCGAATCGCATGTCAATTACGACGCCAACGTGAATACCACGGTGAACAAGCTTCGCCAGGCGCTGGGCGACTCCTCGGACAAGCCTCTTTATATTGAGACAGTGCCGCGGCGTGGCTATTGCCTGCTCATCCCGCCGGAGTTTGCGGACCTTCCGGCATCGACCGCAGTTGTGGCGCCGCGAGGGGCTTCAGAAGCAGAGAGAAATTCGATTGCGAAAGATTCAGCGGCGGTGAGGTCCGACGTTTGGATGACCGTCGGAGTTATCGCCCTCATTCTCGCTGGAATGCTGCTCGGCGCGGGGATTACGCGGTTCTGGATCGCGCACTTTGCGCAAGGCGTCACCCTTCCGTGGCCATAAATCGTGCTTAGGGCGCAGTGGTTTCTGCTCGTTTGAAAATCACGCCGGTGGTTCGTCCAGCGTCCATCACGAATCCCTGAGCCTCGCCTTTAGCGTCGCGTTTGAAATCCATGGTGATGGAGTCGCCGCCAATCGTGAAGTTGTCACGGCCTGCGGGACGCAGTTCGTTTGGCGAAAAATTGTTGGCGCGCGGCAGGCCGGAACGGTCCAGGACCGCGAGAACTTTCAAGCTTCCATCCGCAACGGCCAGCCGGTAGCTGACGCCCAATTCCTCACTCCAGTAATTTCCCGCAAAGGTTTGCAGCTGTTCGACGGAAGGTGGGGTTCCGGCATTTTCCTTTTTTCGCGTTTCGTCTAATTTTTCCTTCACATCCTTTGCTTTCATCAAGCTGCCCAGATAGACGTCGGCAACCTGGTTCGCACGCCTGGAAGGCTCGGCATTCCCCACGTTGCAAAGACAAGCCACAGAAAAATGCTGATCCGGGAATCGCAACAGCTCGGCGCGGTAGCCGCCCCACGAGCCCCCGTGCCGCACAGTGTGTAGTCCGCGGTAGTCGGATACCACCAGCCCCTTGGCGTAATTCACGAATTTTCCACCATTCAGCTTCCCGCGTTCCTGCAAATCGGCGAGGTATATTTTTCCGCCCACCTGGCCGCTATAGAAATTCTCATCCCATTTCAAGAGATCTTCCACCGATGTATGGACCGCGCCATCGCCGGTCTGCTCGAAATAAGAAACGTTCAGAGAGTAGCCGTCGGTTTCTTTTTTTTCATCGTAGGCCATCGCGCGATCGGGAATCAGCGCGGTGTGGCTGTCGCGATACTCCGTGTGGGTCATTCCCAGCGGGGTGAAAATATTGTCGGCGGCAAACTCTTTCAGCGACTTCCCGCTCACTCTTTTCACAATCACCGACAGTAGAAAAAATCCGGTGTTGCTGTACAGCCATTCGCTGCCGGGATCGAAATTCAACGCTCGCTGCCGAACGATCAGTGCCAGCGCGTCGCCGTCCGTGGTTACACTGTCGGTGTCGATGCCCGCCAGATCCATCAACGTCAGGTAGTCGCGCAGGCCGCTGGTGTGATTCAGCAGGTGGAGAATGGTGATTTTCTTGCCGTAGTCCGGGAGCTCCGGCAAATATTTGCGGACGTCGTCGTTGACGGAAAGTTTGCCCTGTTTTTCCAGCAACAGAATGCTTGCCGCGGTGAATTGTTTCGAGGTTGATCCGATGTCGAACACCGACTTGGGCGTGATTGCTACGTCTTCTTCAATATTTGCCAGGCCATATCCCTTTTCATAGAGCATCTGCCCGTCGCGATAGACGCCCAGCGCGCAACCCGGCGAACCTGGCCGCGTCAAATCTTCGAAGACTTCGTCGACCGCGGCCTTCATCTTCTGTGCCGGTGGCCGCGCGTTTACGCTGCCGATCGGCGCGCCATTCGCGCCGGAAGCCGTCCCTGCGCTTGTACTGAAGAAAAGCAAACTAGCCGTCGCCGTCCCGCACGCTCTGCGCCAAAACTTCATCTCGCTCTCCTCGTTGTACGAGCGCAGTTTATCCGCTCTCCGCCGTGCCTTCAATCCTCGCAGTGTATTCGTGTAAACTTTTTCACCAGACATGCTCGCTGCCATCACTCGTGCTGTCAGCCCCGCGATCGTGAATTGCGAGCTGACCTTCGTCGACCGCCAGCCCATCGATCTAGCCAAAGCCCGCGCCCAGCATCACGCCTACGAGCGGTTGCTCGAAAAACTCGGCGCGCGGGTGCGTTCACTGCCTGCCGAGCCCGATCTTCCCGATTCCATGTTCGTCGAAGATCCTGCCATCGTGCTGGACGAAATTGCCGTGATTCTGCCGCTCGGCACGGAATCCCGCCGTCCGGAAGCGGCCTCCCTTGCAAAAGCTCTAATGCAATTTCGCAAACTCGCCTACATTGTTGCGCCCGGCACGATGGAAGGTGGCGACGTCCTTCGCGTGGGGCGCACCCTTTTCGTCGGTTTGACCACGCGCACCAATGTGGAAGGTATTCGCCAGCTCGCCGCGATCCTGGCTCCGCACAACTATAAAGTGGTCTCCGTCCCGGTCATCGGGTGCTTGCACCTGAAATCCGGCGTCACGCATCTTGGCCGCAAAACGCTGCTGGCCAATCGCGTCTGGTTCGACCCGGCGCCCTTTGCCAGTTTTGATTGGATCGATGTGGACAAGGAGGAACCTCACGCCGCCAACGCTCTGGCTGTCGGCAACACGGTCATCTTCCCCGCCTCGTTCGCGAAAACTCGCGCGCGCATCGAAGCCGCCAACTTCCACGTCACCCCGCTGGATATTTCCGAACTCCAAAAAGCGGAGTCCGGGCTAACCTGCTCCAGTCTTTTATTTCAGTCGTAGCGCCACGCGGCGCTGACAGCCCGCTGCAGGAGGCGCAAAAACAAAAACGGCCACTCCCAACTCGGGAGTGGCCGCCGTTGTCTACGCTTGATCGCAGCTAGTTCGTCAGTTGTTCTAAAACTACTAGAACCAATGTAGGGTTATCCCGAAGTTCGGTGCTTTATGAATCATCGCAAACAGGGTGGTCGAACGTAGACTCCCCAAGGCAGCCCTCTTCCTGGAGACTTTCCCGATTGATGCCGGTAAGTCGTTTAGAATCTTTATATAAGAGAGGCCGGAAACTGAGAGTTCGCGCGTGAGAGAGTCATGGTCGCCCAGCTTACCAGCCGGGAGGGTGTAACCATCTACCGAGCCTCATGCCCAAATCTTAAAATATTTGTTTTCCCGTAGCCGGTGCCGTGTTACCTTTCCCTCGGTATGATTTCGTCCATCGCCGCTAAGCGCATTACTTCCTCGATGCCGTCGCCGTCGATTATTTCGACTACGACGAAGTCGTCGATTACCGCTAACGGCGAGTGGAGAAACTAGCAACTGAATCAAAAGTTTCCAACCCCACCGCCGAAGCGAACTGGCGGTGGGTTTCTTCTTTTAAAACCCCTCCAGAGTCGCTCCAGCGGTAACAAATAAGGGAGCGGCCACCATGAGTTCCGAAAATGTTCAGGCAGCAGGCGTCGCGGAGGGTGACTTATCCCCGCGTTCAAATCACGCGGGACGAGCGAACCGTGCCCCCCGGGGCCGTATGTCGGCCGACTCACGTAGCGGCAATGGAGTGGTCGCGTTTAAGTTTGGCGGTACGTCGCTGCTCGGCGCCGAGCGCATGCTTCACGCCGCCCGCCTGGTCGGCCCAGTTGCGCGGGCCTCGCAAGTTGTCGTGATTGTCTCCGCGATGAAGAGTGTCACCGACCGGCTTCTCGCTGTCGCGCAACTTCTCGCCGAACGCAAGAATCAACACGCGCGCGCGGAGGCGGAAGCGGTCCTGCGCCTGCACCACGCCGTTCTGTGCGAACTCGCGCTCGATGTCGAAGAACACGACCGCGTTTCCTACGAGCTGGATTCTCTCGGCCGCGATCTGCTCCACGCAGTTCCCGCGTTCGATTACGTTGCGGCTACTCCAGAGCTCTTCGACCGGCTCGCCTCTTTTGGCGAGCGTTTCAGCGCGCGCTTGTTTGCTGCCGCGCTGGAGCAGTCTAGTGTGCCCGCCGTTCCGGTTTGCTCGTCAGACTTCGTGCTGACTTGCGACACGTTTCGCGACGCCAAGCCGCACTTGGAGCAGACCAGGCATCGCGGCCGTGAGGTCCTGATCCCAATCCTTGAAGACGGAATCGTCCCAGTGGTAACGGGTTTCATTGGCGCGACTCCTGACGGACGCATCACCACGTTGGGCCGCAACAGCTCCGATTTTTCCGGCGCGATCATCGCCCATGTTGTCGATGCCGACGAACTGGTGATCTGGACCGATGTCGACGGCATCTACACCGCCAATCCCAATGAGTCCGCCCAAGCCCGATTGCTACGCGATCTTAGCTACGACGAAGCGCACGCGCTCGCCGCCAGCGGAGCCAAGGTCCTCCACCCGCACGTGCTGCCGCTGGCGGCGGAAACCAAGATGACCGTGTGGGTGCGCAACACCTTCAAACCGCTTGGGCGCGGAACACGTATCGGTGCGGCGCGGCCCTTGCAATCCCGTTCACAGCAAAAGCAGCAGGAAGGTGCGGCGTGAGCGATCCATCTTCAATGGAAACTTCGAGCCTGGCCAACGCACTCCCCGGAAATATGTCGCGAAAATGGCGCGCCGGGGTTCTTGGCGCCACAGGTCTGGTCGGCCAGCGCCTCATCCAATTGCTCGCCGATCATCCATGGTTTGAGCTGACCGAAGTGGCGGCGTCCGAGCTCTCTGCCGGCCGATCTTATGCGGAGGCTGCGCGCTGGCAACTCGATTCGGCGATTCCCGAAGTGGCGCGCGATCTGCTTGTGAAGAGTCTCGATCCGTCGCTCGATTGCGATTTCGTATTCTCCGCGCTCGATTCCTCGATCGCGGGCAGCGCGGAAGAGGATTTCGCCCGCGCCGGGTATCCGGTGGTCAGCAATTCGCGCAACCACCGCATGGATCCCGACGTTCCGCTGTTGATTCCAGAAGTGAACGCCGCGCATCTTGATGCGATTCCTTTGCAGCAAAAGTTACGCGGCTACGACAGCGGTTTCATCGTCACCAATCCCAACTGTTCCACCGCGGGACTCGTCCTGGTTCTAAAGCCGCTCGCCGATGCCTTCGGCCTCGAGAAGGTTTTCGTGGTAACGCTGCAAGCGGTCTCCGGCGCAGGCTATCCCGGCGTTGCGTCCATGGACATCCACGACAACGTTGTTCCGTTCATCAGCGGCGAAGAGGAAAAAATGGAATCCGAGCCACAGAAACTGCTCGGCAGGTGGGATGGCAGACGTTTCGTCGACGCAGGCCTCGGAATCAGCGCGCACTGCAATCGTGTGCCGGTGCTGGAAGGCCACCTGGAATGCATCAGCGTCAGCCTGAAGAAAATCGCGTCGACGGAAGAAGTCCGCGAAGCGCTGCGAAGTTTTGAAGTCAGCGCCGAACTCGCGTCGTTACCATCAGCGGTGCGCAATCCCATCGTGGTTTTGGAGGAAGAAAATCGTCCGCAGCCGCGCCGCGACGTAAACCTCGGCAACGGCATGGCCGCCGTAGTCGGCCGCGTCCGCGAATGCCCGCTGCTCGACATCAAGCTAACGCTGCTCTCGCACAACCTCGTCCGCGGCGCCGCTGGCGCAGCCATGCTGAACGCCGAACTCTTGGCCGCCCGTGGTTTTTTCAAGAATCGTTCGCTTGCTGAAGGAGAATTGGTAGCGGAATCCGTTGAGCAATAATCTAGAGAACCAGCGACACTTCGCATCCGTGCGCTGAGGCGTAGCGTTCAAACAACGAGATCATCCGCTGCGCCCATCGTTCCAGTTCGTCGCTGCCCCGGAATGAAATAAGTAGAGCCACAACGTGTTTCGTCCCAGCGGTCACCATGGTCCGTTCCGAATCGCTCGTAGGGCTGCCATGCGGCCCAAGCGCATCGCAAAACACCGGCAAGCCTTCCAGATTCAGATCGTACTTGCCGATTCCTTTATACGTTTCGCCCGCGCGCCCCGCGCGAAACACAATATCCCCGCTCACATGCGCCAGATCGTACAACCCGACCGGCAGCCGGCTTTCAACGGAAACCAGATTGATGACGTCCACCACCGCATTAATCTGCGGCAGTCCTTTTCCGGCAATGGTGCGCCGCACCAGCGCTTCCGCCGATCCGCGATATCGCGCCGGATCCTTCCCAAGCGCCTTATACGCGGCCCGCGTCGCCACGATATTGGGCGATTCCAACACGCTGCGGGGTTCCGGAAGTTTCACGAGCGCGTCCACAAGCTTGTGGATCTCGGCGGTCAACTCAGCCGGGGCCGCTCCCGCCTCCACATGCGCCGTCACGCAACCCAGCGCTGTCCGAGGGCATTTCTGTTTCAACGCCTCATCAATCGTTACGCGCATGCGCAGGTTCCTTGGCCCAGCTCCGCGACATCTGCTTGGTGATCTCCTCGGTCATGTTAAACTAGCGCAGCGTTAGGCTCGTAGCTCAGTTGGTTAGAGCGCCACCTTGACACGGTGGAGGTCTGGGGTTCGAGTCCCCACGAGCCTACCATTTCCCGCCGCTTGGTTCGGTAATTCGCGGTATAGCGTTCGACTTTCCAGGGAATTAGTATCAAGCGGGTGAACAATTACATGGCTAATCCTGAACAGCAAAAAACGCCAGCTCCGGCGGACGTAACGGCCCGAAAGCCTCAGTCCATTTCGCCTGCCGACGCCGTTGACGAAGCATCCGAAGAATCTTTTCCGGCAAGCGATCCCCCCGCGTGGATCAATGAGAAAGAAAGCCCTCGCGATTCCAGCAAGTAGCTAAAATTACGGGGCTTGCTCTGCGCCGAAAATGCCTGTGCTTCACCCTGCGATTTTCCAACACAATAACTGAAATCCGTCTCCGACGAACAGCTGCCGTCTTGAGCTTCATTTCGCACTCCCTTCGGTTGAGCCTTCACCAACGCGGATGCTATCCTGCTTTCTATGCCGGACCCGGTCATTACTTCGCCGGAAACGCCTCCCACGGCGCCGCCGGAACACTCACGCCAGCAGCTCGAAGCCCTGCTCGAAGTGAGCGAAGCGATCGCCCAGCAGCGCGACCTTCCCGCGCTCTTCCACGATCTTGCCGGACGCCTCCACTCCGTAGTCGATTTCGATTTCCTCACGCTCACCCTCCACGATCCCACGCGCAACGTGATGCGCCTGCACATTCTCGAAACGCGCGTGCCCCACGAAAAACACACCGGCTCGGAGACTCCGGTCGACGGCCATCCTTCCGGCCTCGTCTGGCAAACCCAGGAAACCTTCGTGGTCAGCGACACCGCTCAAGAAGAACGCTACCCCGATTTCATGCAGCGCCTTAAAGACGAAGGCGTGCGTTCCTTCGCGCTCGTTCCGTTAACCACCGCGCAGCGCCGCATCGGCGCCATGGGTTTCGGCCGTCTGATTCCGCAGCGCATCACCGACGGCGAGCTCCAATTCATGAAGCGCGTAGCCTGCCAGGTCGCGGTCGCCGTCGATAACGCGCTCAACCTTGAATCCTCGCAGGCGTATCAAACGCAGCTGGCCCACGAGCGCGACCGCCTCCGCGTTCTCCTCGACGTAAACAATGTCCTCGTCACCAGTCTGGAGCTCCCCGAATTATTCCGCGGCATCGTCTCCACGCTGCAGCGCGTAATCCATCACGACTACACCAGCCTCGCGTTACTCGATCCCTCCAGCGGCCTCCTGAAGATTTACGCGCTCGATTTTCCCGGCCGCCAGGGCCTCCTCAAGCCCGAGATGACCATTCCCCGCGAAGCTTCTCCCGCCGGTCGCGCCATCGCCGAAGTCCGCACGCTCATCTCCCGCGGCAGCGAGCTTGACCAGTATCCAAGCGAAGTGGTTCGCCTGCTCCGCGCCGAAGGCCTGCAAGTCATCTGCTGCATCCCGCTCACGAATCGCGGCCGTACCTTCGGCACCCTGAATCTTGCGAGCCGCCGCGTTGACGTTTTCAGCCCCACGGATATCGAGCTGGTGCAACAAGTCTCGGCGCAAATCGCCATCGCCGTGGAAAACGCCCTGGCCTTCAAGGAAATCGACGCGCTGAAGGACAAGCTCGCGGAAGAAAAGCTCTATCTCGAAGAAGAAATCCGCAGCGCGTTCAATTTTGAAGAAATTATCGGCGACAGTCCCGCGATTCGTCGCGCATTAGCGCAAGTCGAATTGGTTGCCGCAGCAGGCACCACGGTCTTGATCCTCGGCGAGACCGGAACCGGCAAAGAAGTCATCGCCCGCGCGGTCCACAATCTCAGCCCTCGCAAAGAGCGCACTTTCGTCAAAATCAATTGCGCCGCCATTCCTTCGGGCCTGCTCGAAGCCGAACTCTTCGGCCACGAGCGCGGTGCTTTCACCGGCGCCATCAACCAGAAAATCGGCCGCTTTGAACTAGCCGATCGCGGCACCCTCTTTCTCGATGAAATTGGCGACATCCCGCTCGAACTCCAGCCCAAACTCCTCCGCGTCCTCCAGGAGCAGGAATTCGAGCGCCTTGGCAGCAACAAAACACAGCGCGTCGACGTGCGCGTCGTAGCCGCCACCAATCGCGATCTTGCGAAGCTGGTTGCCGACAAAGAATTTCGCAGCGACCTCTATTACCGCCTCAACGTTTTCCCCATCCAGATACCGGCGCTCCGCGAACGCCGCGAAGACGTCCCGCTGCTGGTCCGTTATTTCGTGCAAAACTTCAGTCGCCGCCTCAACAAAACCGTCGAATACGTTCCAGCCGAGGCCATGGACGCGCTCGTAAATTACGCGTGGCCCGGAAACATCCGCGAGCTGGAAAATTTGATCGAGCGCGCTGTGCTGCTCTCCCCAGGAAAAGAACTGCGTGTGCCGCTCTCCGAGCTGAAATCCGCCGCGCTTTCGTCGTCGGCCAATGTCTCTGCCGACCTCTCGCTGTTTTCGCCCGCCGCCGCTTCTCTTCCCATCGCCACGCTGGAAGAAGCCGAGCGCCAGCATATTCTCCGCGCCCTCCGTCAAACCGAGTGGCGCATCGCCGGTGCCAAAGGCGCCGCCGCGATCCTCGGCATGAAACGCACCACGCTGCAAGCCCGCATGCGCAAGTTAGGCATCCGTCGCCCCATCTGAGTCCAATTCTCGACTAATTTCGAACACTCACCGTCTCAGGCTGTCCCGTCCCCGCGCTTTCCGCCGCCATCGCTACCGGCTCTCCGGCGCCATGCGTAACCCGCTCGATCATCGCGAACAATTCCTTCGCCTGCAGCGGCTTGCTCAAATAATCATCCATTCCTGCCCCTAGGCAAAGTTCGCGATCGCCCGGCATCGCGTTCGCCGTCAACGCGATAATCGGAATGTGCAAGCCGGTAGTTTTTTCGTGCGCGCGAATTTCGGCCGCGGCCTCGAGTCCTCCCAGCACTGGCATTTGCACGTCCATCAAAATGGCGTCGAACGTCTGCTTCTCCAATGCTTCGATCGCCACGCGTCCGTTCTCTGCCACCACCACGCTGTGCCCCCGCTTTTCCAGCAGCCGCATGGCTAAAATTTGATTGATGGCATTGTCTTCGGCCACCAGGATTCGCAAGCACGTGCGCCGTTCGCGTAACGTGTGAACCGTGACCAGCGGCGCGCTTTCCTTGGCCTGGCTTTCCGAACTCAGGATGATCTTGATCGCATCCAGCAAATCCGCCCGTCGCACTGGTTTTGGCAAGTACGCTCGGATTCCAAGCTCACGGCATCTCGCTGCGTCTCCACGCAATCCCGCCGACGTAAGCATGATCACCATCGCGTGACCCAGGCGCTTTTGTTTCAAATTCTCCGCCAAATCGAATCCGCCCATTCCCGGCATCTGCGAGTCCAATATGACGAGTGGAAACGCCTTTCCCTGCGAATCGGCGTATTCCAATATCGCCAGCGCCTCGTCTCCGCTGTCGCACAACGTCAGCTTCATCTTCCACAGGGTGGTCAGCTCCTGCAGGATCGCCCGGTTCGTCATGTTGTCGTCCACAATCAGCACTGGCAATCCCTGCAGCGCCTCCATGTCGATCGTCGGCCGCAAATCCTTCTGGCTCTTCTGCCACGAATACCGCAACCGGAAGTGAAACGTGCTTCCAGCTCCTAACTCGCTTTTCACCCAGAGTTTTCCGCCCATCAGATTCACCAGCCGCAGGCAAATCGCCAGGCCCAGTCCGCTGCCTCCGTAGTGTCGCGTGGTCGACCCGTCCGCCTGCGTGAAGGCCTCGAAAATCACACCCTGCTTGTCTTCCGCAATGCCGATCCCGGTGTCTCGCACGGTGAATTTCAACACCGCGCAATCCTCGCGTTCTTCTTCGCATTCCACCCGCAGGGAAACTTCGCCCTTCGACGTGAACTTCACCGCGTTTCCGATCAGGTTTACGACAATCTGCCGCAGCCGTGTGGGATCGCCTCGCAACCGGTCCGGAACTTCGGGCAATACGTGGCAGGACAATTCCAGCCCCTTTTGATGGGCCTGCACGCTCAACACCCGCACCGCATTTTCCAGCGAATCGCGCAAACTGAAATCGATGGTCTCCAGGTCCAGTTTTCCCGCCTCAATCTTCGAAAAATCCAGAATGTCGTTCAGCAACGCCAGCAGCGAGTCCGCCGAAATCTTTGCCATGGTCAACAGTTCGCGCTGTTCGCGGCTCAACTGCGTATCCAGCACCAGATCCGTCATGCCGATAACGCCATTCATCGGCGTGCGGATTTCGTGGCTCATCGTCGCCAGGAATTCGCTCTTGGCCCGGCTGCCTTCTTCTGCCGCCATTTTCGCTTTCAACAGTCCTGCCGGTGTTGCTCGTCCGCTTTCTGCCGGCGCTCCTGAAACGTTTGCAGCGACTCCAGCATGACGTTGATTCCACTTCCCAGGCTGCTGATCTCGTCGCGCCCACTGAACTCAACACGCGCCGACACGTCGCTGCTCTTGGCGATTCTCTCCACGTTGAAACTCAGCGCCTCCAGCCGGCTGCTCACCGACCTCGAAAGCAGCAAATCGATAATCAACGCAAACGCCAGCACGATCACCAGCATTGCAATCGCGAAATATAGCTGGCTTCGGCGGCCCTCTTCGTAAATCGCTCGCGGCATTTCCGCACGCAGCACCATCGCAGGCCGTCCATAAATGTCGTTCAACAAGATGTAGCCGCCGATCCATTTGCGGTCGGTATAGCGCACGTAGGTAGAACCCGAGGCGAACAGGTGCCCGCGCGCCTCCGCCACATCCGCGGGCGAATCTTGCCCACGAATCCCCCCGAACTCCCGGCTCTCATCGCCTCGATAAAAGTCGACTCTCTAGCGGATCGGAGCTTCAACTCCGGCGTAACGTGTCTGCTTTCAACAGGCTTGAGTCCGTGCGGAAAGTTCTCGGCGGTTTTCAGCGGTGTGTTTTGCGGACCGACACAAACAAGCAGGAAGGAACTTCG
>Ga0182015_10002469_pt1 | contig 22254 bp, 18 predicted proteins | sample 712P3MmetaG_FD_120478 | JGI IMG/M metagenome (GOLD analysis project Ga0182015, IMG submission 120478) | Permafrost microbial communities from Stordalen Mire, Sweden - 712P3M metaG | ecosystem: Environmental > Terrestrial > Soil > Wetlands > Permafrost | place: Sweden: Stordalen | collected...
GCTGCTCAAGATGATTGCCGGAGCCAGTGCTCCAGATGCCGGAAGCGTGCGGCTCGGCGCCAGCCTGTATATGGGCTACTTCGCGCAACAATCCCTGGACGTGCTCAATTCCGATCTCACCGTCATCGAACAGTTGCAACAAGATTTTCCCCAGGACAGTATTGGCGCGCTGCGGAACCTGGCGGGAGCATTCCAGTTCTCCGGCGAAGATGTAGATAAGAAGATCCGCGCACTCTCCGGCGGAGAAAAATCGCGGCTGGCAATAGCACGCATGCTCTACAACCCGCCGAACTTCCTGGTGCTCGACGAACCGACGAATCACCTGGATCTTGCGACCAAGGAGATGCTGGTGGACGCTCTGAAGGATTTTGAAGGCACCATGATCTTCGTATCGCACGACCGCATGTTCCTTCGCGGTCTCGGTTCACGTGTGCTGGAACTGGGCGGCGAGAGCGGCACGGACCGCAATCCCACTGTTTATCCTGGGTCGTACGTTGAGTACGTGCAGAAGCTCGGACATGAGGCGCCTGGGATCTATTCGTAGGCCTTGCAGGGCTCGGACAGAAAGGGGAAACGCCACTAAACAGTGCTCACGACCCCAGTGAAGTCAAGTTGCCTACGTCAAAGAATCGCCTTCTCATCGTGTTCCATTCGCCGTTGTGCAACTGACGAAACTGGACTGCTAATCTGCCTAACAGAGAAACCCGCTCCAAAAAGCCGCCGAGGCCTCGGGATGAATATCTTCTCCGGTCCCGTTTGGGAATGAAAACTCGCGAATTGGCGGGGATTTGCGCGATTCTCAGGAGGACAAGGAACAGATTCCTCTGCACTCCAGACTGTGTGGCGGAGCACGCAGTCTGGCGCTAAACCTTCTCCGCGAGAATTCCCTGCTAACAGGGAAAATTACAGGGAATTTGCGTTATTTGGCCATTGAAAATCGGACTTCTCATCTCCAACTAGCACATCCCTCGGGAGTTAGTTCGTGAATTCCCTAAGAACGGAACAGGGAATTATCAGGCGGTATCAGGGAAACATAATTCCCTGATACGTGTAGGGTGCAGGGAATTCCAGTGAAAGGATCATCGCGAGAAACCAAATTGCTTTCGTTGCTCGATCCAGCTCAAGGGAATATTGCTGCAGAGGTTTTTGAAAGTTAGGTCGCGAGGTTGACGTCCCTCGAGAATGGCTTCGACGATGTCGGGCGCGAGGAACGCGCACCCAAAGACTTTGCCGATGTAGCGTTCTGTCATTCCGGCGTGGAGAGTCAGCGATCTTTGATCCGACGATTTGCCCTCCAGTACTCGCTCATACCAGCCGCGGGCTCGAGCAACTGCTTTCATCAATGAAGGATTCGGCTGATGAGAGAATACTTCGCTCGAGTTCGGAGGTATCACCAGGTGAACTTCGCCGCCGGAGCGCTTCAGCTTCGCTTCGATTGTTAGGCAGATGAGGTCGTCGGGGTGAACTGACTTCTGCGGCCGGTCGAGATTGGTGGGGACGAATTCATCGCCCTTCTCCAATACTTGACGGAGGTCGGTTCGACTGATCAGAACCTCAATGTTGTTCTGCTGGATGATGACCCGGCGGACGAAAGACGTAAGCAGATCTCTAAGTTCGTCCGATCGAAAAGACGACCAACGTGAAGCAAATTTCCTGGCCGCAGCGACCAGCTGTCCGCTGGAAGCGGGGCTCTCGGCGGCGGCTCCGAGTCTGTCGAACACTTCAGCATCAGATTTCAGAAACGAAAGCAGCCTCTCGGTGAGCCGGTTTTCAATCTCGCGTGCAGTCGTCGTCGCATCGTTCATTTCAACGTAACTAGTCATCCCACTGCGCAGTGGACCAGCCAGCAACTGCGGAACGCGTTTCCGTTCGATCGGTTCCCGCGCTACCTGCTGCGCGATCGTGATGCCATCTTCGGCTACGACTTCAAAGAACAAGTACGGGATATGGGCATCAGGGAGGTTCTATCAGCGCCGCGGTCGCCCTGGCAGCGAGCCTACGTAGAACGAGTGATTGGCTCTATTCGGCGCGAGTGCCTCGACCATGTGATCGTGTGGGATGAAAGCTCGTTGCGCCGAATCGTCGCTTCGTATCTTGAGTACTACCACCACTCCAGAACGCATCTCTCGTTGAAGAAAGACTCACCCGAGCCACGACCGGTTCAACAGCCGACATCGGGCCCGTTGTGTCGGTGCGTCAGGTTGGTGGACTGCACCACCGCTACGCGCCGCCTGAAACAACCGAGAACTCCTCCGGTTACCCGGAAATGCGGAGAAACCTCGCGTCTCGGCCGCATACTATTGCCTCTGCGATCGCGCTTATGATCTCAGACAGCTCTTACAATCGACTAGCGACATTTGATTCTTGTCGATGCGTAGCGCAACAGATGTCCGTTTGAGATTTTCGTTAGGCACAATGCCGCGGAACCACCCGTTTAAGCGGTAATGTCCGAGGACACCTGGACCTGGATGATATCGTTCTTGACGGCGTACACAACCAGATCGCGGATGGAATGAATATCGAGTTTGCGCATGATATTGCTGCGATGGGTCTCGGCGGTCTTCGTGCTCAGGTTGAGAACACTGGCGACTTCCTTCGAGCTTTTTCCTTCCGCGAGCAGCTGAATCACTTCGCGCTCGCGCGGCGTCAATGTCGGCAGCCTGGGCACCTCTCCATTGGAAGGCTTGTGGCCCGTATCGAGAAAGCCCGCCAGCACCATGTCATTCACCCGAGGCGTGAAGAACATTCGGTTACGTTGCAATGCTTCGACGGCGGTCACCAAATCGCGAGCAGCGTCTGATTTCAATACAAAACCGCGAGCACCCGCATCCAGTGCTTCACGGATCACCTGGTCCGAGTCGGTAATGGTCAGAACGATGACCTTCTGTTGCGGATTCTCTTGAAGGAGCTGCCGGGTTGCGGCCAAGCCGTTGAGATTGGGCATGCCGACATCCAGGATCACGATGTCCGGTTTCAACAGCCGCGCCTTTTCGACGACTTCGCGACCATCCTTGGCGTCTCCACAGATTTCCCAACTTTCATGGCCTTGCAAAAGAGCGCACAGGCCGCGGCGTACAACTTCGTGATCGTCAGCGATCAGGATTCTCAGCTTCATCGCTCACCCATTCTTGCCTGACATTCGATATGCTCTTCCGACTGAAGAGGTATAGCGACCCGAAGCAGCGTTCCATTCCTGTTTGATTCCAGAGTTAGCTTTCCTGCCAATTCCCGTACTCGTTCGCGGATACCCATGATGCCCACGCCCACCCCGGCGCCTGTGGCACGAGATTGGTTCAGCAGGGCTTCCGGCATGCCACAGCCATTGTCTTTTATCTCCATCACAATTTGCTCAGCGTCCTGTTGAATCAGAACGTCCACCGCCGATGCGCCGGAGTGCCGGTGCACATTCGTCAGGGCCTCTTGCAGCACCCGAAACAGTGCCAATTCGATGGCGTCCGGCAAGCGGCCGGGGTCGGTTGGTGCTTCAAGCCCAACCTTGAGTCCGCTGCGCTGGCTGTAGCCTTCGATATACCAACGGGCAGCAGAGGCAAAGCCTGCCGCATCCATCGTAGGGGGATGAAGCAGATAAGAAAGCGTCCGCACCTCAGCAATGCACTGCTCCATCAATCGATCGGCTTCAGACCACAAGTCCTCACGCTGCGGCGATTGTCGCAACATATGCGCGTTGAGTTTCAACCCGACCAGATATTGTCCCAGGCTGTCATGCAGCTCGCGAGCAATGCGCCGGCGTTCCGAGTCCTGCATGCTCAGCAAACGGGATGAGAGCCGCCTCAACGCAGCGGTGCGCTCTTCCACTTGCGATTCCAAATCGGCTTTGGTTTGGCGCAGCGACTCTTCAACTTGTTTGCGTTCCGCCATTTCGTTTTCCAGCGCCTGCGCCTTTTGCTGCAATTGACTGATGCTGCGCAGGCGCGCCTCATCGCCGCTCAACGCCGTGTAACTTTCTACCGGAATCACATGTGAGTGTTTCTTGCAGATCTCGAGAAATAATTCACCGTGTGCTCCGCGGTCGAAGTCGCTGATCGGATAAGCACAATGAAGAGAAAAAGGACGAGAGCTTTGCGCCAAATCGTTCCAAAGTTGTTCGAGCTGGACCGCAGCCTCGGCATTTCCCTCCGCCCACAGCAGAGCCACCATTTCTCCGAATGCCGCGATGCCGGAAGACCCTCCGCCTGGCGCCGCAGCCTTGGCCAGGATGCCGCCAACGACGTCGCCGAACAGTTTCGCATCGGGCCGTCCGTTCCGCATGAATCTGGCCAGGGTCTCCGCCGCATCCAATGCGATGTAGCGCCCCTGTGCAACGGCTACGAAGAGATCAAAACCTCTGGATTCGAGCAGCTGTGCAATCCCATCCCTGTGAGCCTTAGTGGCGATGACGACGGCACCATCGCCGGTCACCAGGTGCGTGCCAATGAAGCGGCTTGATTCATCGAGCAGCGAGGAATCCTCGCCATAAAACTGCACCCAGTGTTCGAAGTGCCCAGGGGGCCGCGGCGGTGCGTTCTCAAAACGTGGAACCATGCCGATGTTCATCTTCGTTGCCTCCGGTACAACTTCCATGCACAGCTCGCGGCCATAAACTCTGTTCGGTTCTGACCTACCGGTCTGATGTCAGGGAGAGCAAATCCCGCTGTGAGTCTAACTCTCGGCCCGTCTCGACGAAATACAGGTAGTCCTGTATGCCCGGTGCAAACGCGCGTGTGGAATTTTTCGGTCTTTCGCCGAGGCCCTCTCGAACTATTTGCTGCTGGTTTTCCAAATGTAGAAGTTTTCTTCGTCAGAGAGCGTCTCGATTGCCGTCCCTCTTGCAGTCGAGGCGCGATGAACGGCCGACCGCAGGTTGGCCAGCGTCGTTCCATCGACCTTGTTTAGCGGAATTTTGATTGCCGACCCTTCCGGCAAGGAGTCCAAATCCTGAAAAATCCCCCCTAAGAGATCGTGGTGCTTCCCACGTCGCGTCCTCCGAATGTCGGCGAGAATGACGCGATCATATTTCGGGAGAGGCTTCTGTGCCCTCCCACTATTTTCTTTAGCCATACGAACCTCATCCCGTACGAACGACGTTTTAACGTGTTTATATGATTTTTTATGAATTCTGTCAAGAATTTTACGAATGATAATAATAAAATCTATTGAAGTTGTATTTGCGATACGTTTATTATAACTTGTGATCGCGTTTAGTAATCCGTCGGAGTTGTGCTTCCCTACTCCACTTTCTTTAGGTGATGCGAATGGTGTATTTCCGTTTCTAAATCTCGCAAATGCAATATTCGGCAATATTCCCACCCTTTTTTAGTGGGGCGGTTACTCTTGGGATCAGGAGGCAGGTGAAGCCATGACGATGAGCACTGCTTGGCGCGAGCTGTATCGGGCCGCACTTCTGGAACTTCGGCCCGAAGAGCTGCGCCCGCGAATCGATGAAGCAGAAAAAGCCATCCAGGAAAGAATCGTAGAGCTGAGACTGGAGGATTCCAATTCCGAGGAAGCACGAGAGCTCGAGGATGCATTACGCGGGCTGCGAGTCTTGGCCGCTACCGAGTGCCAGGCTTCAAGGGCGCCGGTTTCCGGCGCGGCTCCGAGACAGGCTGCATCATGAATCACTATTCCGCGGCACGGACAAGATCCCTGAAACTTTGCAATTGTCACAAGCTCATCTCGACGGCGCGAGTTCGGAGGCAGGCGTTAGCTGCCCGGCTGGAAACGCAGTGGCGCGAACTGCTTCGGCATGCCACGATTGAAAGCGACCCGGAGAAAATGTTGCGGCTTACCACCGAAATTGATCAACGAAAACGTGCTGCAGAAGTAGCACGTGGGCGCGATAGAAATTTTCTTAGGTTTTGATCCCGGCCAATGTCCGCACGCAAGAGAGCTCAATGGGCATTCGGATCGGCTCTGCTGCTGCTATTCCTGAGCGGATTGGCAACCTATTTCGCCACCCGGCGACTGCTCGAAAGTGAAAGATGGGTGATTCACACCCACGAAGTCGTGGGCGCCATTGGAGACATTGATTCCGCGCTTTCGCATGCCGGACGCGCACGAAATGGCTATACCGCAACCGGAAGCGACGATTTCATCGGTCAGTTCGAAACTGCCGTCGCCGAACTTTCGGAGCTCCTGCGAAATTTGCGGGAGCTGACGCGAGACAACCCCCAACAACAACAGCTTTGTTCCCACCTGGAAGATTTGGTCGCTCGCAGAATTGCTCTTCACCGTGAGTCGATTCAATTTTACAAAGAAGCGGGCGGTAACGACCCGAGACAAGAAACCCTCGTTCGGCAGTCTGTACCGATTTCTTCTGAGATCACCTCCGTCATGCAGCGGATGCGCGCGGGAGAACAATATCTCTTAACAACACGCCAAGCTGCCTCCCGCCGCTTCTTAATTCTCACCATCATCACTCTGACAATATCGTTCATCCTGGCGCTCGAACTCTTCGCCGTACACTACCGATTGTTGTCCGCTGAACTCTCGGCGCGAGAGACAGCGGAACGAACGGTACGGGAGAGCGAAGAATCGCTACGCCGTCTCACCGGTCGGTTGCTCCAGGTGCAAGATGCGGAGCGGCGGAAGTTCTCCCGCGAACTGCACGATAGCCTGGGGCAATATTTGGCGGGCGCGAAGATGAATCTGGAGATGTTTACCACGCGGGGTAACGATTCTTGTCTGGCGGAAGCCCTGCAACTGCTGGACTACGCCATGGCCGAAACGCGAACAATTTCGCATTTGCTGCATCCGCCGCTTTTGGATGAAGCTGGGTTTAATTCTGCCGCGAAATGGTACCTCGAGGGCTTTGCGCAACGCAGTGGAATCGAAGTCACGATCGACTTACATGAGGATGTGGGTAGGCTCCCCCGGCCGGTAGCGCTCGGGCTTTTCCGGGTGCTGCAGGAGAGTTTAACCAATATCCATCGCCACTCCAGCAGCGCGGTAGCCGAAGTCAAGCTCGATCTCGTGCCCGACCGCGTGGTCCTCAGAATCAGAGATTACGGAAAAGGAATTGCGCGGGAAGTATTGGCCGGTTTTCAAACCAAAGGAACGAACTTCGGTGTGGGGCTGGCCGGAATGCGGGAACGCATGCGCGATCTTGGTGGTGAGCTTGGCATCGAACGCAGCGAGCCTGGGACCTTGATTTCGGCGACAATACCTCTCGCAAAAGTGCCGGCGCGACCTTGACGCCAGCCGCCGACTAACCTCTGAATTGTGTGCTCACACGGCAAAGTAAGTCCGTTCCTGCAATAGCGCTTCCACCGCATCCACAACACAATGGAGGTCCGTCTTTGCGCAGGTGCCGCGTACTCCGGCTTTCTCAGCTTCTTCCGACAGCTGCCGGGTAAGGTACAGCGTAATCATCAGGATCGGTGTTTCCGGGGAAAGTTGAGAAATGATGCGGGCCGCATCGAGTCCATTCATGCCGGGCATCTGAAAATCCAGCACGACCACGTCCGGTCGAGTTTGGAGAAATCTATTTACCGCTTCTTGCCCGTCGCGGGCCTCGTCACAGACTAGCCAACCGCGATGTTGCTCCAGCGCCCGACACAGATAACGTCGTACGTCGCGGTTATCGTCCACCACAAGAATGCGAGCCACGAGACTCTCTTCCGACCCATCTTGGCAACGCCCATGAAAAAAGAAGTGCCTCCATGGTAACGGACGGGCCTTACATCAGATGCCTGACGCACCAAGCCGGTTGGTAACGACTCCCGCATGGGCCAGGTACGATTTACACCCCTTTGTTCTGAGAATGAATGGCCAGATTACCTACAGTCCCCAACGCAACGCCCAGAAATCAATAACTTAGGGCTATGGCACCGTGCTTGCATTCAGCACTGAGTAGTAAATCCCTTACCGGGAGAGAACAGCATGGTTGCGAGCCCAGAAAGAGACTGGCGCGAACTCTGCGCCAGAGCAGCTGAAGAACCCGACTCCGAGAAGTTCGTGTCTCTCGTGAATCAGATTCTCCAGGCATTGGACGAGTGCGACCGAAAGCTTATGCTCTCGAGTGCCAAGCCGGCGCCTCTGCGCGAAAGCCATTAATAAGGGGACCACCCTGCGGAGCCCCTAAACGCGGCCCAGCAACACCAGCACCAGCACGATGATCAGCACCAGGCCAAGGCCGCCGCTCGGGTAGTATCCCCAGCCGTTGCTGTAGGGCCAGGTTGGCAGCGCGCCGATGAGCAGCAAAACCAGAATGATCAGCAATATGGTGTACATGTTGTTCGCTCCGTTTTCAGTCAGCAGTCGCCGGGCTCAAATCATAAGATGGCCGACACTCCGCTCGGAATCACGATTGTCAGGCTACTGAAGCACGCCAGACTTCGATATCGGTGTCAGCCTGTAGCCCGAAGCAATTAGTTCTGTACGCACTCGAATCCGGCATCGGTCCTCACCGTTTGGGAATGCGCCGCGACTTGTTGCTGAGTATCATCTTCAAACGTCCAAAAATGTATACCGGCCAAGACACCTTGACTTGGCCGGTAATTATTGCAGCGATACAGTCGGTTGCTCAGCTATTGGTGAGCGCCGGTATTTGCAGCCTGATCTCTGGCCTGCATCGAGTATCTCCTGACAGCGGCGAGGAAATTCTCGCTTCCCGGAGCCGGTGAAATCTTTCCGTGCAGAATATCCTGAAACGGAACCATCTGACCGTAGAGGATCCGCGTCTCGTCCTTGTCTTGCGATACCGCTGCTCCCGACAAATCAATACCAGCGAAGATGCCGCGATTCCGCGAATAGGTCAAAACTTCCGCTCTCATCTTTATGTCGGTACCGGCGGTGGCGTCGCGTCCAACTGGACCCGCTGCGGCAGAAGCATCCGCTCCCAGCTTGAAGTGGCTGGAAAGCAGATGCTCCATTCCCTGGTCCGTCATCACCACCATCACAAGATCCGTGGCCTGGCCTCCGATCTGGAGTCCCCAACTGCCACCGGTAATCGTAATTGGAGCCGGAGCGCTCCATCCGTCAGGCGTCCTGCATGTTGCCACGCCCTTGCCATGGTCCCCGCCGAAGACAAATGCCACCTTCACCAGAGAAGGTACGATCGCAATACATTTAGCGTCGCGCATGATGCCGTCGGGAATCGCCTTGTCGGGAGTCGCCATGATTTCATCCAAAACATGCGTAGAAGTATCGATCCGCTTGTTGATGTCGGACTCATCCTTGTCATCGGCAGCCCAGGTCAAGCTGGCGAAGATCAAAGCCAGAGTTGTCAGCAGCAGATATCTTACGGAAGCGGTTCGTAAACTCATGTCATACCTTCTTCTGTGCCCTGATCCGAGCCGTTGATTCGAAGACTTGGTCTGAGCACCGGGAATTATTTTCGTCAGACTTCACACTAGCCGTTCGTACCTTGCGCCATCCATCCCCTCCAGACCCTAGATCTCGACACGCCATACCGTAGGAGTCTGCCGGCGAATAGCGGCGGTTTCGAGGCCTACAGAGAATCCCCAGGAAAAGTACACCGTTGCCGGGATGTTGTGCTGATACGGACCTCGCTATTCTTCGGCGCATGAGCAAATCCGCAACTAAGCCCTCCTATCGAGCAGGAACTGGATCGACAGACTGGTTCCTGCTCCTCGCCTTTTTTGTTAGGGGATGCGACTGCTTGGCAGGGATCGAAAGGCTGGCATAATTCATGGCGAACGTCACAAAACAATTCACATCCGCGAACCACTTCAAGAAAGTTTTCGATCAATCGCTGGCCATTCTTTGCGATGGGGCCGGTTCATCCCGAGCGGATCGCAGATCTTTGCCCTTGCATATTGACGCGACCAACCTCCGGAGCCGCGCTTTGGGCGATGCGGCCACCGCTTTGGCTGCGCTATGGAATATCGACCGCAGCTCCAAGTGCCCGAAGCTCGGGCTGCGTCTTGCAAACGAGTAGATAGGCTTGAGCTTCGCGTGACCGATGTGGGTCAGCACGATGTGGATCAGCACCATGGGATGGCTCGGCGACTGAGGCCATGCCGATCGTTAACCGGGCATACAGGGTTTTTTGCGCCGCTCTACACATCCGCCACGATTGGAGGTTTGTCCTGACGCGGATAACCTCGACAGTCGTCGGAGGTGATGACAATGCGATTGGCTTGGATGATTGTGACTCTTCTTATAGTCTTTTGGCTCTTGGGCGTTGGACTTCACATAGCGGGAAGTCTAATTCATTTGTTGCTGGTGGTCGCGGTCGTGGTTTTGCTCGTTGACCTGTTGAGCGGCCGCCGCAGAACGGTTTGACCGGTGTTGGTCGAATTTGTGAGGTGCAGTTCTAGTCGGATACTTTAACGCTCAATCCACGCAGCCCGCGGAAGGAGAGCAAGACCGGGCAAACGAGGGATGACGAGCAAAGGGAATACAATGCATATCCGTTTCATTCGTACCCTGTTGTTTACGGCTGTCGTAGGCGTTGTCTTATCGTGCATGTCGGCATCGGCATTTGCCGCGGTGGGCATCGTCGTTGGATTCGCTCCACCCGCGCTGCCGGTTTATGAGCAGCCTATCTGCCCTGGGGACGGCTACCTCTGGACGCCAGGTTACTGGGGCTGGGGCGACGATTTTGACGACTATTACTGGGTGCCGGGTACGTGGGTGATGGCTCCCGAAGTCGGCTTCCTGTGGACACCCGGATATTGGGGCTGGGGCGGCACTGGTTTCGTTTTCTACGATGGCTATTGGGGGCCGACCATCGGGTTTTATGGCGGCATCAACTACGGCTTCGGCTACTTTGGAGTTGGCTTTGACGGTGGGCGTTGGGACAACGGACATTTTTTCTACAATCGTGCCGTATTGAACGTGAATGTCGACAACATCCACAACGTCTATAACACGACCGTCGATCACACGACGGTGAGCCGGGTCAGCTACAACGGGGGCGAGGGTGGACTCACGGCGCGACCGACCGCCGCCGAAGAAGCCGCGGCGCATGACAGGCATATTGGTCCCGTTGCCGCCCAGACCCAGCATGTGCAGCAAGCCCATGCCAATCCGCAGCAACGCGCGTCGATGAATCAGGGAAAGCCGGCGATCGCCGCGACGGGCAAACCTGGCGATTTCAAGGGCAGTGACGTCGTAAAAGCGAGCGAAGCCGGTGGACGCTATACGCCGCCAGCTAATCGTGGCGGAACCGCTGCGCGTCCCGAGAACAATGCCGCGACTGCGGGCCATGTCCGCGACCTTCCACCAGCGGAGCGTCCCGCGGCTCCAAATACGGGCGATGCGAAGCTCGACAAGAAGTACCAGAAGGAACAGGACAAGCAATACGCACAGCAGCAGAAGGAGCGGACGAAGCTCCAGCAGCAGCAGGAAAAAGAGGACCAGAAAGTAGCGAAACAGACCAACGATGCAAAGAAGCAGCAGGTGGAACAACAGCACCAGCAGCAGACGCAGGACTTGGTACAAAGGCACCAGCAGCAGAACCAGGCGATGCAACAGCGAATGCAGGCGGCGCCGAGATCGGGTGGCCGGCCTCCTTCCCGCTAGGAATGCTCCTTGGACGTATTTTCGATGTTCAAGGCGATCTGAGGCGCACCGTCGTGGAACCGGCGGTGCGCCCCATGTCCCATAACGGAGCGTCTGATTTCGTCTGATCTACACGAATCCATCCTATGTCCCTGCTTCTCACGCACAAGTACTGTGAGGCTGTGGTATAACGATCAGTATAATTCCGTGCAGCACAGTAGGCGGGACCAACTTCTGTGTCCTGATGCGCCCCTGAAAATCCTATGCGCGATAAACCCAGTACGACCCTCCCCGCAATGGTAGAAAAAATTATCAAGCCCATTGCCCCTGGCGACCCCGAGAAAGCGCAGATCAAAATTGAGGGGGCTGATCACCTTTATCGAGAGATTCGTATCGAGAACGCATTGACCGATGAGAATGGGGAGCGGGTACGCCTGAAACCAGGGGCCGAAGTAGAAGTGACCGTCGAAGCACCTCCGGAGGCAGTCGTCGCGAAGGATGACAAGAAAGAGCGCCCAGGGAAAGACTGACAAGAAAGACTTAAATTTCCCTTTGCCGCGATGAAGTCCGGTTGGCACACCGCCCGCATAGCCCGCACATAAGTCTTTCAGCCCTCCTGGGTTTAGAGTCCTCTACAGTAAAAACCCTAGAGTCACCCTGCGCTTTCTCGTGATAAACACTCCAATTGGCAGGTCTTTGAGGTGCTTTCAAAGCAATGTTTATGGTTGAGCCTGGTTTCGAGAGTGTTTCTGCGCTCACGACACTGGACGGGAAAACCCGCGCATTCGTGCACCCATCCGAAGGCTATTTATTCGCGCGCAGTTCGAAACACTGGAGTTTCCCTCCGTTCCGGAGAAATCGATGAAGAAAAACACTCGAGAAGCAGCGACCGCGATCGCGAACGGCGAGCCTGATTTGAGTGAGAAGAAGAACGGGAATTCGGTCCTGGTCGCTCAACCCGCGCCCGCTGGTCTGAGTGCAATTCTGGCTAGCCTGCAAACCATGCGCAACGGAGATTTTTCCGTCAGGCTGCCAGGCTCCTGGACTGGACTCGAAGGAAAGATTGCCGACACATTCAACGCCATCGTTGCTGCGAATCAGCAGATGGCTCAGGAATTGAAGCGCGTTGGCCAGGTCGTCGGCAAAGAAGGCAGGACGCGCGAACGCACGCGCTTTCATGAAGCCCGAGGAGCCTGGGGAGACATAGAAGTCTCGGTAAATACTCTGGTCGAGGACTTACTTCGACCGACTGCCGAAGTTACTCGCGCTATCGCGGCCGTTGCCCAGGGAAATCTGACGCAAACCGTTCGTCTGGACGTTGACGGCCGGCCTCTGGAAGGCGAATTCCTGCGCTCCGCCAATATCGTCAACACCATGATTCAACAGCTCGGCGTTTTCACCGCCGAGGTGACCCGCGTGGCGCGCGAGGTCGGCACCGACGGCAAGCTCGGCGGTCAGGCGTTGGTCCCCGGCGTGGCTGGTACTTGGAAAGATCTGACCGACTCCGTGAACTCGATGGCTAGCAATCTCACCGGCCAGGTGCGCAACATTGCTGAAGTCGCTACCGCCGTGGCCAGCGGCGATCTCTCTCGCAAAATCACGGTCGATGTGCGCGGAGAAATCCTCCAGCTCAAAGAAGCGATCAATACTATGGTGGACCAACTGCGCTCGTTTGCATCCGAAGTTACGCGCGTAGCTCGTGAGGTGGGAACGGACGGCAAACTCGGCGGACAAGCTGTCGTCGTAGGCGTCGCTGGGACCTGGAAAGATCTGACCGACTCCGTGAACGCCATGGCCGGTAACTTGACGGCTCAGGTCCGGAACATCGCAGAGGTAACTACCGCCGTCGCGCGTGGCGATTTGTCGCGCAAGATCACCGTCGACGTGAAGGGCGAAATCCTCGAGCTGAAAGACACCATTAACACCATGGTGGACCAGCTCAACGCGTTCGCAGGCGAAGTGACACGCGTAGCCCGCGAAGTCGGAACCGAAGGGAAACTCGGCGGCCAGGCGCAGGTCCCGGACGTGGGCGGAACATGGAAGGACCTGACGGACAACGTCAACTTCATGGCCAGCAACCTCACTGGACAAGTGCGAAACATCGCCGAAGTCGCGACCGCCATTGCTAACGGCGATCTTTCGCGCAAAATCACGGTCGATGTGCGCGGTGAAATTCTGCAGCTGAAAGAAACGCTAAACACGATGGTCGATCAGCTGAACCGCTTCGCCGGTGAAGTAACGCGCGTGGCCCGCGAAGTCGGCACCGAGGGGCGTCTTGGTGGACAGGCTAACGTGCCGGGTGTTGCTGGCACATGGAAGGATCTCACCGATTCGGTTAACTCGATGGCCGGTAATCTCACTGGTCAAGTCCGCAACATCGCCGAAGTTACCACCGCCGTGGCTCGCGGCGATTTATCACGCAAGATCACCGTCGACGTTAAAGGTGAAATTCTGGAGCTCAAGAACACCATCAACACGATGGTGGACCAACTCAACGCGTTCGCCGGCGAAGTAACTCGCGTGGCCCGTGAAGTTGGCACCGAAGGAAAACTAGGCGGCCAAGCGCAAGTGCCCGGAGTCGCCGGTACATGGAAAGATCTCACTGACAATGTCAATTTCATGGCCAGCAACCTCACCGGCCAAGTGCGTAACATCGCGGAAGTTGCAACAGCTGTCGCGCGTGGCGATCTGTCGCGCAAAATCACTGTCGACGTAAAGGGCGAAATCCTTGAGCTCAAAGACACCATCAACACCATGGTGGACCAGTTGCGGTCGTTTGCGTCGGAAGTGACGCGGGTAGCGCGTGAAGTCGGTACCGACGGCAAACTCGGTGGACAAGCGCAGGTGCCCGGGGTTGCCGGTACATGGAAGGATCTCACTGACTCGGTGAACTCGATGGCCAGCAACCTCACTGGTCAAGTGCGCAATATCGCCGAAGTGTCTACAGCCATTGCCAGCGGTGACCTTTCCAAGAAGATTACCGTCAACGTAAGCGGCGAGATTCTGCTGCTTAAGGAAACCATCAACACGACCGTCGACCAGCTCAACGCATTTGCCGGCGAAGTAACTCGTGTAGCTCGCGAAGTCGGCACCGAGGGGCGTCTTGGTGGACAGGCTAACGTGCCGGGTGTTGCCGGCACCTGGAAGGATCTCACCGATTCGGTCAACTCAATGGCCGGCAATCTCACGGGCCAAGTTCGCAACATCGCCGAAGTTACCACCGCCGTGGCTCGCGGCGATTTGTCGCGCAAGATCACCGTCGATGTGAAAGGTGAGATTCTGGAGCTCAAGAACACCATCAACACCATGGTGGACCAGCTCAACGCATTCGCCGGTGAAGTAACTCGCGTGGCCCGCGAAGTCGGCACTGACGGTAAACTCGGCGGCCAAGCGCAAGTGCCCGGAGTCGCCGGTACATGGAAAGATCTCACCGATAACGTCAATTTCATGGCCAGTAACCTCACCGGCCAGGTGCGTAATATCGCCGAAGTCGCGACTGCCATTGCGAACGGCGATCTCTCCAAGAAAATCACGGTCGACGTACGTGGCGAAATTCTACAGCTCAAAGAAACGCTGAACACGATGGTCGAGCAACTCCGTTCATTCGCTGCCGAAGTAACTCGCGTGGCGCGAGAGGTCGGTAGCGAAGGGCGCTTGGGCGGCCAGGCGAATGTGTCGGGCGTGGCTGGCACATGGAAAGACCTTACCGACTCGGTGAATGCGATGGCCGGAAACTTGACGGGTCAGGTGCGTAACATCGCCGAAGTTACAACGGCTGTCGCTCGCGGCGACTTGTCGCGCAAGATCACGGTGGACGTCAAGGGCGAGATTCTGGAACTCAAGAACACCATTAATACGATGGTGGATCAGCTCAACGCTTTCGCTGCCGAAGTAACCCGCGTAGCCCGCGAAGTCGGCACAGAAGGCAAGCTGGGCGGCCAGGCCCAGGTTCCTGGCGTGGCCGGCACGTGGAAGGATCTTACTGATAACGTGAACGTCATGGCCGCCAATTTGACGGAACAGGTACGCGGCATCGTAAAAGTTGTAACCGCCGTCGCCAATGGCGAGCTAACTCAAAAGCTGATCGTGAATGCTAAGGGTGAGGTCGCTGCCCTTGCCGAAACGATCAACAACATGACCAACACGCTGGCCACGTTTGCTGACCAGGTTACAACGGTCGCACGCGAAGTGGGGGTTGAGGGGCGGCTCGGCGGTCAGGCCAACGTCCCCGGCGCGGCCGGCACCTGGAAAGACCTCACGGGCAACGTCAACTTGCTGGCCGACAATTTGACAAACCAGGTGCGCGCCATCGCCGAGGTGGCAACCGCAGTTACCAAGGGAGACCTTACTCGCTCCATTCAAGTGGAAGCCAGCGGCGAAGTCGCGGAGTTGAAAGACAACATCAATACCATGATCGACAATCTCCGCCTGACCACCGATCGCAATACCGAGCAAGATTGGCTTAAGACAAATCTGGCCCGTTTTACTGGGATGTTGCAAGGGCAGCGCGATCTGGCCACTGTGGGACGGATGCTGTTGTCGGAACTGTCGCCCCTCGTGAATGCCCAACAAGGTGTGATCTACCAGATGGGAACGGAAGAATCGGCCGAGATGATGCTGCTCTCAGCCTTTGCCGGTGACGGCGAGGACGGGCATTTGCGCCGTTTGAAGCTAGGTGAGGGCCTGGTGGGCCAATGCGCCGCGGAAAAGCGGCGGATGCTGATCTCGGATTTGCCAGAGAGCACAATCGCAATCCGTTCGGGCCTGTTCGAAGCCGTTCCACGCAACGTTATCGTGCTTCCGGTTCTCTTCGAAGACCGCGTGAAAGCGGTTATCGAGCTAGCCTCCCTGAGTAATTTCACAACCTCCCATCTCGCATTTCTCGAGCAACTTACCGCCAGCATCGGCATCGTGCTCAATAGTATCGAAGCCACCATGCAGACAGAAGGCCTGTTGAAGCAGTCGCAACAGCTGGCCACGGAACTCCAGATGCAACAACGGGAGTTACAACAAACGAACGAGCAACTCGCGCAGAAAGCACAACAGCTCGCCGAACAGAACGTTGAAGTCGAGCGTAAGAACCAGGAAATTGAACAGGCGCGTCGCGCTTTGGAAGAAAAAGCCAAAGAACTGGCGTTGACTTCGAAATACAAGTCCGAGTTCCTGGCCAACATGTCACATGAGCTGCGTACACCTTTGAACAGCATTCTCGTTCTCGGCCAGCAACTCACTGACAATCCGGAAGGTAACCTGACACCAAAGCAAGTCGAGTTCTCCCGGACGATTCACGGAGCTGGAACTGACTTGCTGAACCTGATCACAGACATTCTCGATTTGTCAAAGATTGAATCCGGAACCGTTTCAGTAGAAGCGGAAGAGGTATTCTTTGCCAGTCTGCTCGATACCGTGGAGCGCCCCTTCCGGCACGAAGCTGAGAACCGGCGGCTCAGTTTCGAAGTCCAGACCGATCCAAATCTGGCCCGCAGCGTAGTCACGGACTCGAAGCGTTTGCAACAAGTCTTGAAAAATCTGTTGTCCAACGCGTTCAAGTTCACCGAACTGGGAGGCGTTCGTCTGTCCATCTCGACTGCCAGAAGTGGGTGGAGCGAGGATCACCCAATTCTGAACAAGGCCGCGGCGGTCGTAGCCTTCGAAGTTTCCGATACTGGTATTGGTATTCCACTGGATAAGCAGCGCATCATTTTCGAGGCCTTCCAGCAGGCAGACGCAGGTACTAGCCGCAAGTACGGGGGCACGGGTCTTGGGCTGGCCATCAGTCGCGAGCTAGCCAGTCTGCTTGGCGGGGAAATCCAGTTACGCAGTGCTCCGGATCGTGGTAGTACGTTCACTCTGTACTTACCACAAACCTATGTAGGACCGTCCAGCACTTCGACAACGGAAAGAAGAGCTCCAACATCCGTCTCGCAGATTTCTGTCATCGGCTCGGAGCATCCGCTCGAGAAAATCCCCGACGACCGGGACAATCTGCGGCCCGAAGACGCCATTCTTTTGATTGTAGAGGACGACCCTCACTATGCCCGCGTGTTGCGCGATCTTTCCCAGGATATGGGATTCAAAGTTCTCATAGCTTTGCGCGGCGCCGAGGCGCTGGTGCTGGCGCGAGAGTATCACCCCACTGCCGTGACCCTGGATGTGTTCCTGCCTGACATGCTGGGTTGGACGGTGCTGAATCGCCTGAAGCAAGATCCCGCAACTCGGCACATTCCGGTACAGATGCTGACCCTCGACGAAGATCGTCAACACGGTCTGGCACGCGGCGCCTTTGCTTTTGTGACAAAACCAACGACGCCGGAAGGTTTGAAAACGGCTCTCGCTCACATCAAGGAATATGCAGCTCCACGACGCAAACGGTTGCTGGTGGTAGAAGATAATTTGGCTGAGCAACTTAGCATCCAGGAACTGCTCGGCTTTGACGACATTGACGTCACGACAGTGTCCAGCGGTGAAGAGGCGGTCCGGGCAGTTAATGAGCAAACGTTCGATTGTGTGGTTCTTGATCTGCGGCTGCCCGATATCTCCGGTTTTGACGTGCTGGAGCGATTCCGGGATACTCCGGCACTATGCGATCTGCCGGTTGTTGTGTTCACGGGTAAGGAACTCTCCCCCGAAGAGGATGCTCGCCTGCACGCATTGGCCCGCAGTGTCGTGGTAAAAGGTGTCGAATCGCCCGAACGTTTGCTTGACGAAACTGCTTTGTTCCTGCATCGCGTCGTCGCGGATCTTCCGGTCGAAAAACAGAGATTGCTGGAACGGTTGCACCACTCGGACGATGCTTTGGTAGGCAAGAGCGTCCTGGTAGTCGACGACGATGTGCGCAACATTTTCGCTCTCAGCAGCGTGCTCGAACGGCGAGGCATGCACGTCATCACCGCGGGAACTGGCCGGGAAGCGATCGCAAAACTGGATTCGACGCCAGAGGTCGCAATCGTCCTCATGGATATCATGATGCCCGAGATGGATGGCTACGAAACCATGCGGGTGATCCGCCAAAACACTTCGCTGCAGCGTTTGCCCATCATTGCTCTGACGGCAAAAGCAATGAAGGGAGATCGCGAGAAATGCCTGGAGGCCGGTGCGTCCGAATACCTGGCAAAGCCCGTCAACATCGAGCAACTACTGTCGTCGTTGCGTATGTGGCTTCACAGATAAACGTTGGTGGAGCGGGAACACCCGCCCGATAGCGGCATGGAGAAAACGATGGACGCGGACGACAAAGTCAACATCCTCATGGTGGATGATCAGCCCGCCAAGCTCCTCAGCTACGAGGTAATGCTGGGTGAGCTTGGGGAGAACCTGATCAAGGCAGCTTCCGCGAAAGAAGCGCTCGAAGTTCTCCTAAGAACGGATGTTGCCGTGGTTCTGATGGACGTAAGCATGCCTGAGCTGGATGGCTTTGAGTTAGCCATGATGATCCGCCAGCATCCACGGTTTCAACGGACCGCTATCATCTTTATCTCGGCCGTGCACCTGACCGATTTAGACCGGCTAAAGGGATATGAGCACGGAGCGGTCGATTACATTTCTGTTCCCGTCATACAGGAACTCTTACGCGCGAAGGTAAGGGTATTTGCCGAGTTACATCGAAAAACAAGGCAGCTCGAGGCGCTGAATCGTGATCTCGAACACCGCGTATCTGAGCGAACCGAGGAGCTAGCTTCCAAGGCCGAACTGCTCCTGAAGCTGAATGTTGAGCTGGCTGGAAAGAATCAGGAACTCGATGCCGTTGTTAGGACTGCCCCAGATGTCATTTTCAGCAGCCTGGGAGATGCATGCTACGAGTATGTCAGCGAACGATTTCACGAATATACCGGAGCGTCGACAGTCTCCGGTGAGAAGGTGAGTTGGTTGGACTATGTGCATCCCGAGGATGTCGAGCGCAGCCGGGCCGGTTGGTTCCAGACCATTGCAGCCGGAGGGCATTACGAAGCGGAGTATCGTTTGCGTTCCAAAAATGGCGATTACCGCTGGTTTCGATCGCGTGCTGTTTCCATCCGGGATTTGGATGGGAAGATCGTTAAATGGTATGGGACCTGCTCCGATATTCACGACAGCAAGTTGCTCGAACAATCGATTCGTGACAGTGCCATCGAACTCGAAAAGATGGTCGACCAACGGACAGACGAATTGCGGAAACTCTCCACTCGTCTTATGACGATGCAAGACCAGGAGCGGCGGCGTATCGCGCGCGATCTTCACGATGGATTGGGACAAGAGCTCGCCGTCGCTAAGATGGTATTAGATAAGATGCTTCTGGAAAAACCCGCCCAGGCACACGAGCAAGCGTGGGTTCAGGCAAGCTCTATTATCGAGCGGGCGATCCAGGAGGTTCGTACCATGTCTCATCTTCTGCACCCCCCATTACTCGACGAAGTCGGATTGCAGTCAGCCCTCGGTTGGTATGTCGAGGGGCTTACTAAGCGCAGTGGCATCGATACCTTACTTAACGTGCAGCCCCCGAACTTTCCGCGGCTGGCGCCCGCGGTTGAGACGGCGGTCTTTCGAATTGTTCAGGAAGCGCTCACCAATGTATTCCGGCACTCCGGGGCTCGGAAGGTCTGCATTACCTTGACTCACAGAGATGACCTGATCGTGGTTTCCGTACTGGACGACGGGAAAGGGATCGATCAGCGAGTTGCAGATCTTCGTCCCGAAAGCATCGGAGTTGGCATTGGCGGCATGAAGCAGCGCGCCAAGGAATTCGGCGGAGAATTGCGGCTTGCGAATGCCGACCCCGGAACCCTCCTTGAATTGGTGATTCCCTCAGCCTTGGCATTGCGAGAAGCGACTGCAATCTTAAATGGCTGTAGTGTGTGACAGAGCTTCGACCTTGCCGCACTGTTGGTGCCCCTAACTCCGAATAAATAAAAGAATTATCAGCTCGAGCGAACCCATTCCTGCCGGTACAGCAAGTTTTGGAACCAAGTACAGTGGCACCCCTATGGGACAGGTGTCGTCACTTCGCTAGTCTCTTCTGGTAGCGCGGAACGCTCCCGCAGTTGTGTTGAGAGCAGCGCAACTCCAGTCGATCAAGGAGACGACAGTGGCCACCTTCCCAATATCAGCGACGGCAACAAATGTATTTCCCGTGAGCGTTGTTCAGCAAAAAGAGCGAGGTCCGGTCGACTCGGAAGGCAGCCTCGTCCGGCGCGCACAGCGAGGGGACGAGCAGGCTTTTGCCACGCTCTATAATTTGCATAAGAAACGGGTGTATGCCGTTTGCCTGAAAATGACAAGGGATGTTGCCGACGCCGAAGATCTCACCCAGGAAGCCTTTCTTCAGGTGTTTCGCTGCGTGAATTCATTTCGCGGCGATTCGGCCTTCTCTACCTGGCTTTACAGGGTTGCGGTGAATACGGTGCTGATGAAGCTACGCCGTCGAAAATCTCCACCCTTAGTGTCTCTTGATGAGCCGGTCTCGGCAGATTCGCCTTCGCTCAAGCGGGAAATTGGCAAACCGCATCCCAGTCTCCAGGGGGCGGTTGACCGTATCGCTTTACGGCGGGCAGCCGCCGAACTCCCCGCGGGATGCCGGCAGATTTTTGATCTCCACGAAGTTGAGGGCTTTCAGCATCATGAGATCGCCAAACTTCTGAAGTGCTCTGTGGGAAACTCAAAATCGCAGCTTCATAAAGCGAAAGTCAAATTGCGAGACCTTTTGTTTCCCAAGAATAGAGTCCTGGAAGGTTTTCCAGGGCAGCGATGCGCGCAGAAAGTATCTGGCCGAGTGACGGCACATTCGCGGATTCCCCGCCGAAATTGCCATAGCGAGTCCTCAGGGGTTTACGGTATTGCAGCCACGCTCTCCGCGGCCGCTAATGGTGATCGGGGCTAGATAATCGTGCTCGTTGACATCTTCCCCAGCAGGGGAAAACGAGCAGGCTAAGAAAGGGTTCCGCTTGGTCCGAATTCTTGTGGCGGATGACAACCCGGCGGTGCGAAATTACCTTCGTTCCCTCCTCGAACTGGAAAGTACCTGGAGTGTATGCGACCTCGCTCCAACCGGAACAGAAGCCCTGCGGCGAGTTCGGGAAAATCCGCCCGATATGATCTTGCTCGACTTCCAGATGCCCGATCTTAACGGGATTGAAGTGGCCCGGCAGATTGCGCAACTTCATCCTGAAATTCCCATCCTGATGATCACCATTCATTTCTCCAGTCAACTCGCCGATGAGGCCCGAAAGAATGGTATTCGCGGTTTGTGCCCGAAGTGGGATGTTGGTTCAATTATTAATGCCGTGAACGCGCTCCTTCACCAGGAAACCTATTTCCCTCAAGCAAGTTCGGCCAGCCAGTGAGTCGGCACCCAATACAGGGTTCCCTGTATTCTGAAGCGGCTTGTAACCATGCTAGTCTCAACCTGTTCCGTTTTTGGATTCCGATAGGTGCAAGCAGAACTGCAAGTTAGTCCGCCTGAGAAGGTTCGGCGACCTGTAGCCGAATGTGGCGTGTAGTCGGATGTGGAAAGACCAAGGTCTTCAAAAGCTGTGGCATGAAACTGGCAAACGTTATGGCAGTCCGTATTCTCTTGGTGGATGATCATCCCGTCGTACGGCAAGGGCTGAGGACTCTACTGACAGGGCGATCGGAATTGCAGGTGGTGGATGAAGCGTCGGACGGTGTTGAGGCAGTGGAAAAGGTCGCGGCTCTTCGCCCCGATGTGGTCGTGCTTGACGTGACCATGCCTCGCATGAACGGTATCGAAGCGTGCCGGATTATGAAACAGAAAAACCCCGGGCTTGAGGTTTTATTTGTTACGCAACACGA
>Ga0182015_10002470_pt1 | contig 22246 bp, 16 predicted proteins | sample 712P3MmetaG_FD_120478 | JGI IMG/M metagenome (GOLD analysis project Ga0182015, IMG submission 120478) | Permafrost microbial communities from Stordalen Mire, Sweden - 712P3M metaG | ecosystem: Environmental > Terrestrial > Soil > Wetlands > Permafrost | place: Sweden: Stordalen | collected...
CGTGTGGGAGTCGAACCCACCATCCGACCCGCGAAGGGCCGCATCGCCGGCTTTGAAGGCCGGGAGGATCACCGGACCCCTTTCGCCTCCGTTCTCACGAGATTATCACGACGTCGTACATCGTTGACATGCGCGCTGAACCAAACCCTTCGCAACGGTCCTCGATACAGCTAGCGTGCTATTATTCGCGGTCGGGAGCCCCGACACGTGATGCTTGGGAATACGCTCGGTCACTATCGCATCATTGAACACATCGGCTCCGGCGGTATGGGCGTGGTCTACCGCGCTCACGACGAAAAACTTGACCGCGACGTCGCTCTGAAAGTTCTTCCTCCTGGCACTCTCGCCGATGAATCCGTCCGCAAGAAATTCCGCAAAGAAGCTCTCGCTCTAGCCCAGTTGAATCATCCGAATATCGAAACCATCTTCGAGTCTGCCGATCAGGATGGTGTCGATTTCCTGGTGATGGAACTAATTCCCGGGCGCGCACTGAACTACAAAATCAAAGAGGGTCCGTTGCCGCTTCCGGAGGTCGCACGCCTGGGGATTCAACTCGCAGACGGCCTGGCAGCCGCGCATGACCGCGGAATCATTCACTGCGATCTGAAGCCGCATAATCTGATTCTCACTCCCGACGGTCGCCTGAAGATCCTGGATTTTGGGCTTGCCCGGCGCATCCACCCCATCGTCACGGGCGATATCGCCGGCGACGTCACTCGCAGCATCACCGTTGAGACCGGGCCCATTTCCGGCACCGTGCCGTACATGTCCCCGGAACAATTGACTGGCCACGCGACCGACGCGCGCAGCGATATTTTCTCCGCCGGCGCGGTGCTCTACGAGATGGCTACCGGCCAGCGCGCTTTCCCGCAGACGCAAGTCGCCCAGATCATGGGCGCGATCTTGCATCAAGAACCGGAGCCGGCCGTTTCTCTCAATCCGCGGATTTCGCCGGGGCTTGACGCGCTGCTGCGCAAGGCGCTCGACAAAACCGCCTCGCAACGCTACCAGACCGCCGGTGAGCTTCGCGTCGCGCTAGAAAGCCTAACTGCCGGAAGCGGCTCGGGCGCGACCGCAGTCGCGGGATCGAGCATTGCCGCCGCCGGCGCACACGTTCCCCGCCTCTCGGCTGGCGCGAAGTGGGCAATTGCTTTGGGAGTAGTCGTGCTGCTGGCCATCGGCGCAACGATCGGGCTCAACGTTGAAGGAGTTGGGGGAGGAGTTGGGGGAGGCCTTCGCGGAGGTCTCCGCAGCCGCCTGGGGCGTACCGGTGCAGGCTCCGCTCCGGCGAACGCAGCACCAACTGGAATTCCAGTCCGGCCTGCGCAAATTCGACCTGCGGTGGCCGTTCTTGGCTTCAAGAATTTGTCGGGGCGCCCCGACGAGGCGTGGCTTTCCACCGCGCTCGCCGAGATGCTCACCACCGAGGTAGGCGCCGGCGAAAAACTCCGCACCATTCCCGGCGAAAACGTCGCGCGCATGAAGATGAATCTTTCCCTTACCGACACCGAGAGCTACGGAGCCGACACTCTGCGCAAGATTCGCGCCAGTATCGGGAGCGACTACGTTCTGCTTGGCTCCTATCTCGCGCTCGGCAACGGCCAGGTCCGCCTCGACCTTCGTCTCGAAAATACATCCACAGGCGAGCTACTCAGCTCCATGTCCGCCCAGGGCACTGAAATGCAGATCGCCAATCTTGTCGCGCAGGTGGGCGTGGAAATTCGTAAGAAACTCGGAGCGGGCCAAATCACTCCTGAGGATTCCGAAATCGTTCAGGTTACCCTTCCCTCGGATCCCGAAGCTGCGCGGACCTATGTGGAAGCGCTCACACGCATGCGCAACTTCGACACCAAGGGCGCCCAGCCGCTGCTCGAGCGAGTGATCAAATCGCAGCCGCATTTCGCGCTGGCGCACCTGGTGATGGCGCGAGCGTGGAAAAATCTGGGATACCTGGAGCGATCCAAAGCGGAGACGAAACTGGCCTTCGATTATTCCTCCACGCTGCCCAGGGCTGAACGGCTTTCGGTGGAAGGCGCATACGACGAATCCATTGGCCAGCGCGCCAAGGCCATCGAAATTTATAAATCCATCTGGAATTTTTATCCTGACGAGATTGGGCCCGGCATTGCGCTTGTGGATGCACAGATCGCCGACTCACAGTTCAAGAACGCCGAGGCCGGCATCGATGCTTTGCGCAAACTGCCCGCGTCCGGCATGGAGAACATCCAGATCGATATCGACGAGGCGCGCGTGGCACAGGGAGAAGGCGATTTCAAGCGCGAAATTGAGATCACGCATCGCAACCTCGAGAGAGCCCGCTCGCTCGACGCTCGCTCGCTCGAAGCCGACATGCTCTTCATGGAATCGCGGCCGCTCGAAATGCTCGGCGATTTGAAAGGCGGACAGAAATCCTGCGAACAGGCGCGGGACGTCTACGCCGCGCTTGGCGATCAAGCCGGCGTTTCCCGCTCGATCACTTGCGCGGCCAATATGCTCGCCGACCAAGGCGACAACGCATCAGCGCGACGCATGTACGACCAAGCCGAAGCTATCGCCGAAAAAATTGGAAACAAGAATGCTCAAGAGGTCAACCTTCACGACATCGGAATTATCGTCCACGACCAGGGCGAATATCTCGCCGCAAAGAAGATCATTGAAGCGTCGCTGGCCATTGACCGCGATACTGGCTACAAAGTGGGCATCGAGCAAAATTTAACCAGCCTTGGCAACATCGCGTCCGACCTCGGTGATATGTCCGGGTCGGAAAAGCTTTTCCGAGACGCCCTGGCCATTAGTCAAGAGATCGGCGACCGCGCCACAGAAGCGCTCGTCTCCAATAACCTCGCCGCCATCTTGTACGGCTACGGGAATGACACCGGCGCGCAAGCGATGTTCGAGAGTGCCCAAGCGATTTACCAGCAGACGGGAGAAAAAGACGGCATCGCCCTGACCGACAGCAACCTCGGCGAGATCCGCGAAGAGCTGGGGGATATCGAAGGAGCCAAGGCCCACGTCCAGGAAGCGATTACGCTGTCCACGGAGACCGGCAACAAACAGAGCAGCGGGACCGCCACGCTTGGCATGGGGCAAATTCTAAGAGAACAGGGCGACCTTGCTGGCGCTCACAAATTCTACGATGAGTCTCTGGCAATACGCACCGCGCTCGGCGACAAAGGCGCCGTCGCCGAAACCAATGCGTTTATCGCCGACTTGGACAACGCCGAAGGCAATTACGCGAGCGCTTATGAGCTGGCGAGTAAATCTGCCGCCGAGGCTCATCGCGAGAAAGCCGCCGATTTGGAGGCCGAAGTCTTGGCGATTCTCGCGCGGGCCGCAGTCGGCTTGAACAAAATTCCTGACGCGCAAAACACCGTGGCAAGAGCTGCTGCCCTCGCGAAAAAGAGCCAGGAACGCCACTCCATAGCGGGCGTTCAGATCGCACAGGCGGAGGTCGACGCAGCCACTGGAAAAACTGAAGATGCCGTGAAAGGCCTCGAAGCTGTACTCGCCGACATGAACCGCCTGGGCCTCGTCTCAGTTCAATTTGAAGCGCGCCTGGCGCTCGGTGAAGTTCAGATCAAGTCGCCAAAAACCGCCGCCGCAGGGCGAGAGACTCTAAGTGCGCTGGAAAAGGACACCACCGCCAAAGGCTTCCTATTCATTGCCCATCGCGCTCACGCTGCCGCAACATCAAAATCCGCTTAAACCGAAGTTGAGTGGGACCGCACAGCAGGTCAGAAGCGACAAGCGTTTAGCTCTTTGGTGGACCTTCAGTAATCCTCTTGTGCGCGATTTCAAGCAGGCGCGGGTGGGTGCAGACTTCGTAGTAGGGACGTGAACCGGGCAAGCCGATCTTACCGCCCGGGAGCAACTGCCGCACGTAGCCCTTGCGTACGACAATCGGTTCGAGCGCGCTGGCGATCGGCAGTTCGCCGAAAAAAAGCTGAACGCGCTCCTTGCCCCATGGCAGCGTGAATGTCCCGGCCATCGGCGCAAGCGAAATTTCGCGCGAGAGCTTCTGAAATCCTTCGTCATTCAGTTCGATCCCGTTCAAGTTATAGCGGACCAGGAGCTCTTCGCCTTCGTCCTCGACGGCGTCTTCCATCAGCGTTTGCACGAGAAAGACATTGAAGGGCGAAGGATTGTGCGCGAACAGGCGCCGCGCCATCTTCGAGCAGCTCGAGAGCCGGTCGGACAAATTCAGCGCTTTTGAAATCATGATGCGCGAGTCGCCGTCCATCCAAAGTGAAGGCGCCGAATTCTGGAAGGCAACCCCAACGCCAAGCTCGAGGCGCGGCAGGTCGCTCGATTCCGCGCGCAAATTGTAAGCCGCAGTAGCCGCGAGAATTTCGCGCCCAAGCACACAAGCTTTCGCAACCGCGCGCTGCGTGGCGCGGGTGGATTCGGTTTCGTAAATGGCAAGAATAATCGCATCGCCTTCGATGAAGACTTTGGCGGCGCCGTAACGGTTGAGAAGACGCTTCACCGGCTCATGCAGGTTCATGCTGAAGTGGGAGGCTGGATTGAGCCCGCGGGCGAGCAAATCCTTGGTGATGCCCGTCGAGCCGCGCACGTCAGCTTTGATCACGGCGTGCGACACGACGGCGTCGGCTTCCTTCCGGATTTCGGCGGGCATTACGAGTTCGTATAAGCTGTTGTTGATGCGCGAGAGCTCGCGCGAATGTTCCGATCGTACGAGACTCACGCGCTCGATCCAGCCGCCGATGTGCTGATAATTGCGGCGATCGCGGCGTAGCCGCGCAAGATCTTCGGCAAAACGCAACGCCGTCGTGCGCGCCTCTTCGGCTGAGATGCGCCGAATCATGCGGGCCGAATCCTGGAGCCGCTTGATGGAAAACTTCCGCGCGGGATATTGCTCGAGAATCTGTTCGACGCGCTTTTGCTCTTCGCTGAGAACCAGCGCTTTCTTGAGCTGCTGCAAGTGGACCGGCGGACAATAATCCCGATGGATCGTCCGCGTTTCGTATCCCGCGAGAACGTGAACGAGCAAATCGCGCTCTTCGAGGCGGCGCACCAATTCATTCAGCAAGCGGTCGCGAGTCTCGGGAGTAGTTTCGTCGTCGCCGGTGGCAGTGCGCGAATCAAACAAGCGTCGGATATTTTCAGGATCGTTCAGGTAGTTTCCGATGCGCTGGCGATATTCGTCGGTCAGAAATTCCATTTTCTGTTTTGCCGACTCGATGGAGGGCGCGACTTCTTGCAAATTCACCTCAAGAGAGTCAATCCGGAGCCTCAGTTCGCCGGCTTCCGTGTGGTCTTCGGATGGCGACCCGCGCCGCTTCCACGGCCAATGGAAGGATTCGCCACCTCCGTCAATTTTCCGCCGAAGCTCCTCCTGCTGTTCCTCCAGGCGAAAAAGCTCGGAGCGCCACGAGCGAGCCTGCTCCATCAGCTGCTCGTAGGATTGCTGCGTTCGGCTCAGTTCCTCGGCGTTGTCGTCCACAACCACGAACTCGCGAACGAGCCACAGAAGAAGTTCGTCGAACACTTCGAATCGGTCAGGATCTCGGCTGAAATTGCCGAGCAGAACATAGTGTTCGAGGAAAACCATTTCGTCACTGCCGTCCTCGACATAGAGCAGGCGATTTTTCAGCAAATCGTACATCGCGCTGTAATCGTCGCCGAAGAGGGCCCGGCGCGCCTTGGCGAGCGTCGCGTCATCCAGATCGCGAAAAATCTGAAAAAGCGTCTGCCCCACTTGGCGATAAATATTTTTGCGGTCAGCCTGAAGTTCCGCGATGCGGGCACGCATGACGTGGGCCTGTTCGCCATGCTCGAAGTGCACGCCGCGCGAATGGATCCATTCTTTGCACTCGACAATAAGACTCGAAAGCTGATTCGTGATCTCGGCGAGAAGAAATTTAAGGATCGCGATTCGGTTCAGCAGGTCCACTTCAATGTTCTGCGTGAACTTGGCCCGTGTGAGCGAAATCTGAAGCAGCTCCGAAAGCTGTTTTTTGAATGCCGCCGTTTCGGGCGCCACTGACTTTCGCCCGTGATCCCAGAATAGGTTCAGGTTTGCCGTCTGGCGAATGAGGTCAAGCAGATAGCGGCGCGCGAATTCCGCAAACGCCGGGCTCAGGAAAACATCGAAATGGATGTTATCGACCCCGATGTTGAGCGACTGCAGGCGTATTTCGGCCGAGTACGGCTCAAGCTTCATCCGAGCCGGTTGCGTAGGTGAAGGCGCGATCGGTGCGTCAGGCATATTGAGCACTTCTGGCTATCAAAATTTCACTGTAGCAGAATGAGACCGAGGCGCAACAAGGGTGAGCGAACCGGTTAATGGCGAATTCCGAACTCCGATTTCGTCAGGGATGTGCCTGGACATCGCGCAAAACGGCAAGCGCTGCACCCGCCCGGCGCTGTTCAACGGCTTCTGCGAGCGGCACGATCCGCAAGCCACGCCGCGTCCGATGATGCCGGTCGTCCGCATGGCTGCCGCTGTCTTGCTACTGATGGTGTTTCTGTGGCCTTTAGTTGCCGATTTGTTGCGAGAAGTCAGCAGATGGATGCACTAACGCATTGCAAATGCGTAGCGAAACCACGACACGGGCCGTCAGCTGTCGCCGAGCACGCTCTCAGAATCGGAAACGCGGATTCGGCGGCTATTTTCGTCCACGTGCTCGAGATCAATCTGTAGCACTGGCCATCCGCTGCGCATCGTCATCCTCTCCGGCCACTCGACGATGACGATGGCGGGTGTCGCAAATAAATCTTCCACGCCGAGCGTTTCAAAATCGCGAAAATCGCCGACGCGATAAAGATCGATGTGATACACACGCACTCCATTGTGATAATTATGAACGAGCGTGAACGTCGGGCTGGTCACATCCTCCTCGCGCGCGGCGCCAAGCCCCGAAACAATCCCCTTGGTGAGGGTCGTTTTTCCGGCGCCCAGTTCGCCACGCAGCAGAATTAGCACAGGAGGTTTGAGCCGAGCGCCCAGTTCCCTTCCCGTGCGAATCGTGTCCTCGGCGGAGTGCGTCACCCAATCACGCGCGGCCATGTGCCAACTCAGCAATGAAATGCGAATATGCCCGCGGAATGGCGCGAATCAAATCCGTCGCCATCAAGGGAATTTCGCCGATTTCCCGCGCCGCCAAATCTCCGGCCAGCCCATGCAAATAGACGGCCAGGCAAACAGCGGACGTCCAATCCTGCTTTCCATGCTGCGCCAGAATCCCGGCGAGCATTCCCGTCAAGACATCGCCCGTCCCACCCTTGGCCATTCCCGGATTGCCGGTGGAGTTCACCCACACGGACCCTCCGGGCGCGGCGATCACCGTCTCATGTCCTTTCAGTACCACGGTCGCGCGGAATTCGGCAGCAGCCTCTTGCGCGACGGGGATCCTGCGCCGTTGAATCTCAGCCGCCGAACTTCCGATGAGCCGCGCCATCTCGCCAGGATGCGGAGTGATGACGAGCGAATCGCACTTATGCGCGGCAAGTTCTGCGCGGTGATCCGCAAACGCATTGAGTCCATCGGCATCGAGCACAGTCGCAGTTGAAGTTTCGCGAATCACCGCGCGCACAAATTGCTGAGTCTCCGAATTCGTAGTTAAGCCCGGCCCAATCGCCAAAACCGACTTGCCACGCACCAATCCAGCGAATCGATTGTTTTCGATTGCTCTCGCGCCAATCGTTCCAGTTTCAGTCGCGGCGAGCGGCTCGGTCATAATCTCCGGCGTCTGGCCAGCGACAATCGAAAGGCACGGCTCCGGCGTCGCGACCGTGACCAATCCTGCGCCAGCACGCAGCGCCGCCCAACCGCCCATAATGGCGGCGCCAGTTTTGCCGACCGAGCCTGCCACCAAGAGCCCATGCCCGAAATCATCTTTGTTCGCATCCGAGCGGCGCTGTAAATCCACAGCCGATATCTCGCCGGGCTCAATCCATCGCACTTTTGAATCCGAGCATTCCTCCACTAACGCGCGCGGTGAACCAATTGGCGCCACGACCAGGCGGCCGACTTTTTCTGATGCCGGATACAGAAGCTGCCCGATTTTCGGCGCGGTTAACGTAATCGTAACGTGCGCATCCACGGCCGGCCCTACAACTTCCCCAACATCGGCGAATATACCGGACGGAATATCGACGGCGACAATGTGCGCGACATCGCGGCGCGCATTGATATCGCCAATAATTCCGCCAAGCCACGCTTCGACCGGCCCGCGCAGACCGGTGCCTAAGAGCGCGTCAACAACGATATCGGCTCGCGCAAGGAATTTCTTCGCGTCCTGCCAATCACTAGGAGTTCGCGCAAATGCGATGTCGCCGCCCGCGCGGCGGTAGCGATCGAGATTGACGCCGGCATCGCCGCGCACTTCCTCCGGCCCCGCGCAGAGAATCGCAACGGGGCTTGCGCCGCGCGCCCGCAATAGCCGCGCGATTGCAAATCCATCGCCGCCGTTATTTCCCTTTCCGCATACGATGACGATGGCCTGCCGATCGACGTTTGCAAAATTTTGTTCGAGATAATCCACCACGCCCGCGCCAGCGTTCTCCATGAGCTGCAAACCAGGGATCCTGTACCGTTCGGTGGAAAGGCGATCAACTTCTCGCATTTGCGCTGCTGTGAGGACTTTCACGCGTCTACACCTTGCTGGGAGGATTACAGCAATGCCAGCGATAACAAGAGGAATGAACGCGGCGCAAACTCATCACAGCATCCAACCGCCGCTAACGTTGAGGACCTGCCCGGTAATAAAATCAGCTTCGTCGCTCGCAAAGAACTTCACGGCCGCCGCTACATCATCCGCCGATGGCGGCCGGCCAATCGGCGAACGCGTGTCGCGAATCCGCCGCGCTTCATCAAGCGTTAAATCCTTCTCATCCACATTCGACGGATTGATCACGTTTACGGTGATACCGTGCTTTGCTTCTTCGATCGCAAGCGACCGCGTGAATGAAACGACGGCAGCTTTGGCGGCCGCATACGCAGAAATCGTTGCCTGGCCAAATGCGCGCTCCGCTCCAACAGCCCCGATGTTGATAATCCTTCCCCACCGCTGGCGGCGCATCACCGGCACAACAGCTTTGCTCATGTAGTACGTACTGAAAAGGTTCGAAGCAATGACGCGCTGCCATTCCTCGTGCGTGGTCTCAACGACCGCCTTCCAGTAAAACGTGCCGACGTTGTTCACAAGAATGTCGAGGCGTCCAAAACGCTCCGCGGCCGTATCGGCGAGAAATTGTACTTTGTCCGAGTCGGTTGCATCGGCTTCTACAGCGAAACACTCCGCGCCGAGCGACTGGATCTGCCGCAAGGTATTCTGCGCGGCGCTCTTATTCGTGCGGTAAGAAATCGCAATCCGAACGCCTTCGCGCGCCAAACTCAGCGCGATTCCCTTACCGATTCCCCGGGTGCCTCCGGTGATAAGCGCGCATCGCTGCCGAAGAGACACGCTACCTCCTCCTCAAGAATTTCCGTTGTCCCAAGAAAATCGAGTGCCCGCCCTAGCTCGTTCTCGGACTTGCTCCCACGCACAAGCGTGCAACAACCACGGTCATATCGTCGGCCTGTTCGGGCGTTCCGGCCCATTGTTCCGCGGAGTCTATCAAGCTCTCGGCCAATCTTTGCGGCGGCGCGTCGCGGTGACGCAAAATTTCGTCGGAAAGGCGCTGGGTGCCGAATTCCTCGCCGTAAACATTTTCCGGCTCGATCAAACCGTCGCTGAATACGACTAAAAGACTATCCGGCGGCGCATTGATTGTACCTGACTCGTATTCGGCTTCGGCGAAAAGTCCGACGACCGTTCCTCCCGTGTCGAGCTTGGTAACTTTTCCGTCAGCGACAAAAACGGGCGCGCAGTGGCCGGCGTTCGTGTATTCCAGGGTTCGCGTGCTCGAATCAAAGACGCCGTAGAAAAACGTGGCGTACCGGTCATCCGAAGTGTTGTGAAACAGATGGTGATTCAACCGGCCAACGAGTTGCGCAGTACTTCCGTTCGCATCGAGAACCGCCTGGCTACGCAGAGCAGCTTGAAGGCTCGCCATCAGCAGCGCCGCTGAAATTCCTTTTCCACTAATGTCGGCGACGGCGATGCCGATTCTGCAGGGACTGAGGCGGATGAAATCGTAATAGTCGCCGCTAACAACGCGCGCCGCCCGGCAAATCGCGGCGAGCTCGACGCCTTCCACCTGCGGAATCGATTGTGGAAAGAGCTGCTCCTGCACTTCGCGCGCGATCGAGATTTCATTCTCGAGCCGCTGGCCCTTCCGCTGCTCTTCAATCAGTTCGGTGATGGAGCTTGTCATCTCGTTGAAAGACTCGCCGAGAGCGCCGAGTTGGTCGCGTCGCTGCACACGAACGCGATGCGTAAAATCACCGCGGCGAATATATCGGGTGGATTCGTAGAGGTCGTCAACCGCGCTGGTGATACGCCGGGTTAACACAACGCCGGTAATGAGCGCGCCAGCTTCGAGAACAAGAAAGATAATGGCGGTGACCACCAATATCAGCGTCAGCAGAGGACCGAAATCGCCGAGCGAAGCAAAGAGACGCTGATTCAGCCGTGAGGGGCGCGCGGAGAAAGCGGCCAGGACGGGTACTTGCCCGTGATCGCCTCGCTGCGGATCGAGAAGAATTGCCTCCCACGTGAAGCCGCCGGTAACAATGGAGTCGAGCCAGCCTGAGCGCGACCCTACCATTCGCCGCCGGCTCGTTAACTCTCTTACAGGCATGTATTCGCGGCCGTCAATTGACATGTGAAGGCCCTTCGATTGGCTGCCATCATCGGGCCGTAGAATCGTCAAATTAATGGGGCCGAGTTCAGAATTCAGGTCATCGAGCATCTCCGAAGTCACCGGAACCGAAAACGACAGCGGAAATGATGCTCTCGGAAGCTCAACCAGCGTGACGCACCGCAGCCAGAGATCGTCGCCAATTTCCACCATTCCCGCGAATCGGCGGCGATTGCTCTCACCCCACTTTTCAAGCAAATGGTTCGTGCGTTCCGCTTCAACGTGCAACCCCGGCAACTCACTCGACTCACCGGCGATAACAGCAACCACGTCGGGCCGGGTCAACAGCGTGTAGGGATCGTCAGTCTTTCCCCGCAACGCTTCTTGCACCACCGCCGACTTGATGGCCCGTGATGCTCCCTGCAGTGCGGCGATTCTTTCCTGAACGTCGTCACGCAAAATGTGTGCGCCAAACTGCATGTAGATCAGATACAGCCCAAGCGACGCCATCGTCAGCAGCAGAACAACCGGCACCACCGCAATGAATAGATAGGCGACGATGAGCCGATTCCGCAGGCTCCAGAGAACCTTCGTGCGGACCCAGGGGACCAGGCGAAAAAGCCCGTAGGCAATTGCGAGGATGAACAGAAACCCTAAGAAGCCCGAAAATGGAATGGCAACGCCGAGGGAGGCCGCGAGCCACGAAAGAAAATACGCGACTGCAACAAGCACGGCGGCGACATCGAATGCCGACAGCCACCGCCAGAGAGCCCGCACACGAAGCATCGAGAAAGGGGACATAAGCGTTCATTCTGACGCAGACGGGCGCCTGCGCTCAACCTCTCGGCTCAACACTCGCGCTCACCCCATTCGCCTGACAGGGGCCCGCGAACAAACGCAGATTCTAGCGATTCAAAGCTTTCTGTACCCGGCTGTGGCTGCGACTGTAGAAAAAGTAAATGAACATTCCGAACGCCAGCCAGATCAAGAGGCGCAGCCATGTTGCGAGAGGCAAGGCGACCATGAGCGCGCCTGAAATCAGGATGCCCATGATCGGTACGAAAGGCACCCACGGGCATGTGAATGGCCGCACCATCTCCGGACGGCGCACCCGGAGAATCCAGATGCCCGCGCATACGATTACGAAGGCAAGAAGCGTCCCGATACTCACTAACTCGCCCAAGACCGCAATTGGAATCATCGCGGCGAAGATGGCCACGAAAATTCCCACCACGATGCTTGAAAGGTATGGAGTTCGGAACCGCGGGTGAATCTTGCTAGCCCACGGCGGAAGCAGCCCGTCGTTCGACATCGAATAAAAAACTCTCGATTGCCCCAGCAACATCACCAGCATCACTGTGCCCAGCCCGAATATCGCCCCGAGCTTTACGAGAAAACTTCCCCACCTCACGCCGGGCACGGCATCAATTCCGATAGCGACCGGGTCCGAAACGTTCAAGGCCGTGTAAGACACCACGCCGGTCAGGAGCCCCGACACGACGATATACAGAATCGTGCAAATCACCAGCGAGCCGAGAATGCCGATAGGCATATCTTTCTTTGGATTGATGGCTTCTTGCGCGGCGGTCGAAACCGCGTCAAATCCGATGTAAGCGAAGAAAATCACGGCCGCACCGCGCGCGATTCCCGACCATCCGAATTGCCCGAACGTTCCCGTGTTTGGCGGGATGAACGGATGCCAGTTCGCCGTAAAGTGGCTTGGGTTCCGGAAGAAATACACTCCCGTCACACCGATGAAAATGAGCACGATGGAAACCTTGATCATCACGATCGCGGAGTTCAAGTTTGCGGATTCCTTGATGCCGATGATGAGAACCACCGTCACCGCAATGATCGCCAGAAATGCCACGAGATCGAAATAAGCGGTCATGTGGGGCAACGAAGCCGCATCCACGCCATTCGATGCCAGCGTGTCTTTGATTCTCGATAGGTGCTCCCAGTGGCCGTTGTATTGAACCAGCGGCTCACCATATGCGCTGGTGAATTGCGGAGGGATGCGAATGCCAAAATCCTGGAGAAAGCTGAGCATGTAGCCGCTCCAGCCGGAAGCCACCGTGGCCGCGCCGAAAGCGTATTCGAGAATCAGGTCCCAACCAATGATCCAGGCGACAATCTCGCCGAGCGTGGCGTATCCGTAGGTGTAGGCCGAGCCGGCGATCGGAATCAACGAGGCGAATTCCGCGTAGCAGAGTCCCGCGAAGGCGCAAGCCGATCCCGCGAGGATGAAAGACAGGACGATCGCCGGGCCGGCGTATTTTGCAGCCGCGGCTCCGGTGAGGACAAAAATGCCGGCTCCGATAATTGCACCGATTCCAAGCGACACTAAATTCACTGGTCCGAGCGCGCGCTTCAGAGAATGCTCGCCTGTCTCCGACGCTTCGCTCATTATCGTGTTGATCGGTTTGGTGGCAAAGATCGAACCTGCCATCGAGTCCTCCAGAAAATAATTTCGGCCGGACGATGCTTCGGCCATCATGCGTTCAAATGATTCGTGCGCGCTCTTCAATTGCGCACACAAGCAAACCCAATAGCAACCATCAAACCGCGCAAGTGTACTGCGCTTTACACCTTAACAACCGACTTTCGGTGAAGTCCGCCGCAATTAGCGAGATGGGGTGCAAATGCAGACACCTACTGCCACGCTACGGACCGCCGGCACTCGCCCCAGTTGCCCTGCTATATTCCTCGACATTTTTCAGTTCCGCGCGTGCCGCACTTGTCTGGCTAGATTCAAGAATTGCACCACGCGAAGAGATGGATCGGGCGCAGCGATCAAATCGCGAATCACAGCGATCGAATCCGCTCCCGCCCGAAAGACTTCTTCGGCGTTTTCCAGGGTGATGCCGCCGATCGCGACGATCGGCTTCGAGGTCATCGAACGGACTCGGCGCACGAAATCCACTCCGACAACTGGATCAGGATCATTCTTTGTTGCCGTGGCGAAAATCGGGCCGACAGCAACGTAATCGGCCGAAGTCTGCGTCGCGGCTTCGAACTGCGCGAGGTTATGTGTTGAAATGCCAACCCATCGTTCATATCCGCACACGGCCCGAGCAGCTTCGACAGGAAGATCTTCCTGCCCGATATGCACGCCGCCCGCGCCGCACAGCGCGGCAAAATCGGCGCGATCATTGACGATGAACCGCGAACGGTCGCTCAATAGATCGGCCAGGCGAACGCAGTCTGTGTACGCGGCGAGACTCGATGCCCTTTTATTTCGATATTGAATAATTTCGACACCGCTTGAAGCCAGCGCTTCAGCGATCGAGGAGATTTCGCCTCCCGCCAGCTCTGCATCGAGAATCGCGTAAAGGCTCGGGAACATGAGCTCCGGTTTATTTCGCAGGCAGCGCCGGCGTCTTTTCCAGAAAATGTGTATCGAATTTGCCGGCCATGAAATCCGGATCGGAAAGAATTCTGAGGTGCAGCGGTATCGTTGACTTTATGCCCTCGATCACAAATCCCTCGAGGCCGCGCCGCATTCGCGCCATCGCTTCGTGCCGGGTATGCCCATGCGCGATCAATTTCGCAATCAAGGAATCGTAGTAAGGAGGAATCACGGCATCGGCGTAGGCAGCTGTGTCCACGCGGATGCCAGGGCCGCCGGGCACGCGAAACGCGGTGATCCTTCCCGCCGACGGCGCGAAAGTGTCGGGATCTTCCGCGTTAATTCTGCATTCAATCGCATGGCCGCGAAACTCCACTTTGCCGACAACATCATCGAGCCGGTCACCCGCCGCAACCCTAATTTGCGATTTGACTAGGTCAACGCCGGTGACCATTTCCGTGACGGGGTGCTCGACCTGAATCCGGGCGTTCATTTCAATGAAATAAAGTTTGCCGGACTCATCACGCAGGAACTCCACCGTGCCGGCGCTCGAATACTTGATGGCCTTGAGAGCGGCGACTACTCTTTCGCCCATTTCGCAGCGCGTCTTCGCGTCGAGAATCGGCGAAGGCGATTCTTCGATGACTTTCTGGTGGCGGCGCTGTATCGAGCACTCGCGCTCCCCGAGATGAATCAAGTTGCCGTGGCGATCTCCAAGAACCTGGAATTCGATGTGGCGTGGACGCGCGATCAGCTTTTCAAAATAAACGTCGGGCGAGCCGAACGCCTGCCGCGACTCCGCGCGAGCTGTCTGGAAATGGAAGATCAACTCCGCGGCGCTCGATACCACACGCATGCCGCGGCCTCCGCCGCCCTCGGCCGCCTTGATCATGATCGGATAGCCGAGTTCCGCAGCCAATACTTTGGCGGCCTCCTCATCGGGCACGATTCCATCGCTGCCGGGAATCACCGGAAGCCCCGCGTCCGCCATGGCCTTCCGAGCTTTATCTTTTTCGCCCATCAAGCGGATGTTATCGGAAGATGGTCCGATAAAAGCGATATGCGATGCTTCGCAGACTTCGGCGAAGTTTGCATTTTCGGAGAGAAATCCGTAGCCGGGATGAATCGCATCCACGTTGGTGATTTCAGCTGCGCTGATGACTTGAGGAATGTTGAGGTAGCTTTCGGCGCTGCGCGGCGGCCCAATACAGACGGCCTCATCCGCAAATCGAACGTGTAAAGCATTGCGGTCCGCTTCGGAGTAAACGGCAACCGTACGGATGCCGAGTTCCTTGCAGGCCGAAATGATGCGAAGGGCGATTTCGCCCCGGTTGGCAATCAGAAGTTTTTGAAACATCTGGCTCGGGCGCCCTCGGCTGGACGCCTATTTCTTGCGCTGCGGATGGATACCAAACAAAGCTTCGCCGTACTCGACGGGTTGGCCATTTTCGACGTAAATGCGCATGACTTCGCCGTCAACATCAGATTCAATTTCGTTCATCAATTTCATCGCTTCGATGATGCAGATCACTTGACCGGACTTGACGCGGTCGCCAACGCGCACGAACGCCTCTTCGCCGGGATTCGGTGACGCGTAGAACGTGCCAACAATTGGCGATTTGACGACGTGGAGATCATCGGGACGCGCGCTATCTCCGGCCGCTTCCCTCGCCGCCGCCGATTGAGGCGCGGACGAGGCGACCCCCGGACCCGCTATAACGATCTCTGGAGAAATTCCCGGACGAAATATTGTCGCGGTATTCTGAGAAGCCTTCTTTAATCGAACGCGAACGCCGCTGCGCTCGTACTCGAGTTCTTCGAGTCCGTGTTTGCTCATGAATGCGAGCAGGCGTTCTAGGTCCTGTAAATCGACGCCCCCAGCTTCGGTTGGGATATTGTTTCGCGCCTTCTTCGAATCCGCCATTCAGAGCTCTAGAAAGTCCTTGGGTGCGCTGGTGAGAATTTGAGCGCTTTTTAACGCCGTATCTACGTGATCCTGGACTACCATTACATCGTCCTCGATGCGTATTCCGCCGACATTTTCGACGTATACGCCGGGCTCGATGGTGACCACGTTGCCCGCCTCTAGCTTAGTCGTTTCACCGCGACCGAGCCGGGGGGCCTCGTGGACTTCAAGCCCCAAACCATGCCCTGTGCTGTGGGTGAAAAACCGCGCCAACCGGTGCCGGTGCAGAACGCGCCGGGCCGCCGAATCAACGTCCCCCGCGGTCACCCCAGGCTGCAACGCCCGGATAGCCGCCACCTGCGCTGCGAGTACCGCCCCGTACCACTCGCGAACCCGACGGGGGGCTTTCCCCACGAAGACGGTTCGCGTCATATCACTGCAATAACCGCGAAGTATAGCACCCAGGTCAAGGACGACCAATTCGTTTTTGCCGATTGGTTTATCGGTCGGCCGGGCGTGGGGCAAAGCCGATCGCGGCCCGGAAGCTACAATCGTTTCGAATGACGCCCCACTGGCGCCCATGTGCCGCATGCGGTACTCAATCTCCGCGGCAAGCTCATTTTCAAGGAGTCCCGGCCGGATGATGGGGAGAACATCCACAAAGACGGCACTCGCGAGATCCGCGGCTTGCTTCATCGCCGCAACCTCGTCCGCGTCTTTTACACCACGCAGCCCCGCAACGAGGCCTGGGTCCACGCGCCAATGGGCGAGGTGTCCGGCCGTCTTGCGCAGTGCGGCAAACTGGGAGACGGCGAGTTGCCCAGGCGAATATAGGACTGTCTTGCGAGTGCGCGCCAGCGAGAGCAGTCCTCCAGCTTCGGCAAAGAGAGACTTGCGTACGATGAGGACCTCGACGCCCGAAGTCTCTTCATTGGCCTGAATCGTGTAACGGCCGTCGGTGAGGAGCGTGGACTTGTCGGCGGTAACGATTAATAACGCGTTGCTACCCGAGAAGCCGCACAGGTAACGGATATCGGCGAGATGCGAGACGAGGATTGCGTCGGCGTTGCGCCCAGAAAAAAGAATCCGGAGCCTGTCTTGCCGGCTCCGGATTCCGTGATTGGCTAGATCCTTTTTCTTCAACCTTCGTCAACCCACAGCGACAACTCAAAGGCCCGCGTTCTCCTTCAGACACCTAGTTCGGAAGAATCCGAGGTGTCAGGAAGAAGAGTAACTCCTGGGAAGTTGAGCTGACCGTCGTGTTCTTGAATAGGTTGCCAATGACCGGGAGACTCCCGAACAGAGGAACCTGGGAGACCGCCGTTTGCTGGTTCGAAACGATGATGCCGCCGACCACAACGGTACCACCATCACTGATCGTCACCCGGGTATCTTCTTCCTGCGTGTCAATGGCCGGAATACCTTCGACGCGCGGGATGGCTTGATCGATCTGATCGTTGGTCACCTTGACGTCCATAAAGATCGTGCCTTCAGCCGTAATCTGAGGGGTGACTTCGAGCTGGAGGACGGCGTCCACGAATTGCACGGAAATGGTGTTATTCACGATGGTTTGGACTGGAATTTTCGTACCCTGCTTGACCTGGGCTTTCTGGTTATTCTGAGTGATCAATCGCGGCTTGGAAATGAGTTTGCCAACGCCCTTGGTCTCGGCCGCATCGATAACGAGGTCGAGGGCGAAGTTACGCGAAGTGAACGCGTAGGAAATACCGCTGGTCGGCGCGGACACGCCAAGACCGACGCTGAGAGGCATCTGGCTGCCGCTGGACGATCCATTGCTGACGACGAGCGGAGGAGTGGGAAGGCCCGCACCGCGGGTGATTTCACTGGTGCCGATGCCCTGGTCGCCGCCGAAGACGTTGTTACGACTGGCGGTGCCTGCAGAAAAGGCCCATTGCGTTCCGATAGCGCTGGCGAAGTTGCGGTTGGCAGCTACGACGCGCGCCTCGATCTCAACCTGTTGCGACTTGCGGTCGAGCTGGCGGAGGAGATTATCCATCACGGGCAGAACGCTCGGAATGTCGCGAATGATTACGGTGTTCGAACGCATATCCCCGATGACGTCGCCGCGCGAAGACGAGAACTTCTTCAGCGTCGCGACCATATCATCGGCCTTGGCATAGTTGAGCACGCGGGTAGTCGTGATGATGTCCGCTGCTTCAGCCTGAGCCTGCGATAGTTCGTGCGCTTCCTGAGCTTCCTTCTTAATCGTGTCGCGGGTGGCAATTCTCAGAACGTTGCCATCGAGTTGCTTTTCGAGATCGTTGTTGTGCAGAACGATGTCGAGGGCCTGATCCCACGGCACATCATCAAGAACGATGGTGAGGTTACCCTTCACGTTCGGGTCAACCACGATATTCAATCCGCTGATTTCGTGAATGAGGCGGAAGAAATCGCGGAGGTCAACATCTTTCAAGTTCACGGAGATGGGCTCGCCCGAGTACCTGCCGGAGGCCGGAGGAGTCGCGGCTTGCTGCGCATCAGCCGTTGGCTTCGTGCCATCTACGCTCGCCGGAACCGGCGCTGATACGAGCTTCTTAGTGTCGGGCTCCGAGGCCAACGCGGCGTTCGCTTGGGTCAAGCTGGCCGGTAGAACCACGGATGGCGAAGATACCGGAGCTGCGTTCTGGGTAGTGTTTACCGGCGAGGCATTCGTGTCGCCAGAGCCCTTAGCTGAGCCTTTGGTTGCGCTGCCGCCGACAAAATCAACCGTGACGGTATTGCCCTTGGCATTCACCGTGTAAGGCGCTGTTGCGCGCAGCTCAATCACAACACGGGCGACTTCGGGCGAAAATTGGGCCAAGCGAATCGCGCGCACAGGATCGAGATTGCTGGCGATGTTGCGATCCGACGTCTTTACCTGGGCTCCCGAGAAATCGAGAACGATTCTATCGGGGTGGGAGAGTCTGGAAACGTGGTAGGTCAGCGGAGCGGTACCCGTGACGTTTACCTGGGTGTCTCCGCCGTCCTGCTGGAGCTGCACATGCTCGATCCCCGCTCCAGAGGTGGTCGCCGGCTTTGTGTCCGCGACAGGAACAGCATTGGCGGATTCGGCCGGAGTTGCAGGTGGTTGCGCAATCAGCCGCACCACGCCGTCCCTGACTTCACCATTGAGCCGGACGACCGGCGCGGATGCAGCGCGCAGAGTCCCACTTGTCGAAATAAGGGCCGCCGCGAAAAGAAGGGCAAGTCCCCACCGTTGCCTTATGATCCTCATTGCTGCTCTCCTGCGCTCGCGTAGAGTCGCTTCGTAACTTCCCGCTCGACCGGTTTGCCAAATGCGTCCTTGGTCGATTCGCGGAAAACTACCCCATCAAGATTGATCTTTTCGACTTCACCGTCGTAGAGCCGATCGCCTTCGCGGACGAAATAGGTGCGTTGCTCGGGGTTGGAGACTACTGCAATCATACCTGATTGCGACTTAATTGCCCCATCTACCCGAATTGAAGCGATCACCAATCCGGCCTTGCCCGGCGGCAAATTCGCGCCTTTTTCTTTGGAAACATTCAATAACGACTCGAAGGGATCCCTGTGACCGGTGGCGGCCGCTGGGGCCTGTCCTGCTGGCTTCGAAGCCACGGCGGAGCCGGCCTTCATAGGCGCCGCTGGAGATGTCTTGGCCTTATGAGCCGTCTTGTGCGCGGCGTTGGGCTGCTTGGCCGGCGCGCTAGTTGCCGGGACGTTGCCTGCCGCAGGCGGAGCCTGCGCGGGCAGGGTCGAGGCTAAGGCAAGCGTCATCCCAGCCACCGCAATCGTACTGGCGATCGAGTTCAAGAGTTTCATATCCCTTTATCCTGATTCCCTACCGCTTTACCGGCTGGGTAGCCGCGGGCTGTAGCTGCTGGCCCGGCTCGGTGAAAAACGTTGTGACAGTCATCGTGCCCGTTACAGATGTTCCCGGAGTGACAGGAAATTTCGTTGATCCGCCGCTCGGCGCGATCGCGTCGAACTTGAGATCGCCCACATTGATGATGCGGGAGAGACGGCTCAGCTTACCGAAGAAATCCAACATCGAAAAGTACGGTCCATCCGCTTCGAGCTCAAACGGCATCTCGAAGTGGAAGTCTTTCGACACGACCGGCTTAGTGGTAATCCTGCGCAGTGAAACGCCAGAAGTGCTGGCCGCCGTCTGAAGCATGATGATGAACTGATCCACTTGCTTGTCTTCAGGAACGATGGTCTGAAGCGTCGCGAGTTGTTTCTGCAAAGCGTCCATTTCACCTTGCAATTCAACTCGGCGCTGCTGATACACGCGCAGATTGGCAACTTCGCTCTCGAGGGGCTTCAATTGAGCTTTCGCAGCCTCAAGATCGGCGCGCACGCGCTGATTCGGAAGTCCCGGGATCCAAAGGCCAACGATTACGATGACCACCGCAAGGCCGAGATAAAAAACGGCCTGCAGAGGCAATGGCCAATCTCTGAATGGCGTCGCCATGACTCTAACTCCTGCCCCGCGGCGCAGGAACTGCGGGCGTCGCCGGAGCGCTCGCGCCTTGCACGGTTTGTGGACTCGCGATTTCTGCGGTCATTGAGAAAGCGAATGTGGTTACCGATTTCACGATGTCGTTTTCCTTGGCTTCCTTGATTTCGACTTTGTCGAAATATCCGGAGCGCTTCATCTGGGTAAGGAAGTTAGCCACAGCGTTTACGGAACTTGCCTCGCCGTCTATCGTAAGGGTATTCCCCGTCTTGGACATGTTCGTAAGCCACAGACCGTCGGTATGTGCAACGGTATTGGCGACGTTCTGAAGAAGTTCCTGTCCGCCCGCGCGTCCCTTTTGCAAAAGCTCGATTACATTGATGCGCTGTTGCAGAACAGCCTTTTGGGCTTCGAACTGTTGTACCTGCTGCTTCACCTGTTCCAAGCGCGCCCTCTCGGCTTCGAGGCGGTGAATTTGATCGTTGGTCGCGTCGAGATCCTTCTTCTGGGATGCGTAGGTGACGAACAGGAAGATGAACGCCACGACAATCGCCGCGATGAGCATGCCGATGCGAAGGGTGGCTTCGACCGGAACCGATTGTTTTGCAGCCCGTGGGCGGGTCTGACCGAGTAAGTTAATCCGGATCATGGTGTGTCAAAACTCCTCAAAGCCAGACCGACGGCGATAGCCAGCCGAGGGGCCATCTCACGGAGCTGGTTCTCGTCATAACGGTCCGGAGCGATCGCGATCTTGCGGAACGGGTACAGCTCTTCAACCGGCATCGCGAATTCTTCGCGGAGAAGATCGAGCAGGCCCGGCACGCGCGCCGTTCCACCTGCGACGACGATTCGCCGAATGTTTTCGCCGCTGGCGGTGGCGCGGAAAAAGTCAAACGTCTTCTGGATCTCCAATATCAAGATGTCCGAGACGGAACGCAGGATGGCCGTGCGCTGCTCTTCTGTGACGCCCGCATGGCTTCCGCCCATTTTGAGTTTTTCGGCGTCCTCGAAACTGAGATCCAGTTCCTTTTGAAGCGCGTCAGTGTACTGGTTTCCCCCGACCGAGACGTCGCGGGTGAACAACGGTGTGAAACCGCGCACGATATTGATGTTCATGACGCTTGCGCCCACGTTCAAAAGCGCCACAACTTGCGTCGGGTCCGGATCGTAGTTCACTTCAAAGCAGTTCTGCAAAGCGAATGCGTCAATGTCCACGACGACCGGCGTCTTCCCGGACTGCGCGAGCACGTTGGTGTGATTCAGAATTTTGTCTTTTTTCACGGCGACGAGGAGAACGTCCATCTGATTCTCGGTCGCTTCGAGAAGTTGATAGCTCAGATTGACGTCAGCGATGTCAAATGGAATGTGCTGGCTGGCTTCGGCATGAATTCGATCGTAAAGCTCTTCCTCGCTCATCAGCGGCATGGGAACGCGCTTTACGATGACCGAGTGGCCGGAAACCGACGTGGCAACGTCTTTGACCTTGATTTTTTGGGATTCGAATATAGCGGTGATTTTTTCCGCGACGGACGGCGCGTCCATGATGGCGCCGTCAACGACGGTGTCCTGCGCCAGAGGCTCGAGTCCGAAGCTAACAAGCTCAAATCCCGCCTTGGATCTCTTCAGCTCAACGGCTTTGACAGAACTTGAGCCTATATCGAGCCCGACCAACGATCTGACTTTTCCAAGATTAAACATCGCGCGGCCCCTCGCTCCCTGCTCTGCAATCGCGGTAAGTGCGCTCATGCTCATACCCGTGAATCGGGAAAATCAAAAATTAAAATCTGCGCTTCTAAATCGATCGTCCTGAATCCCGTTCACCGGCCCCGGCCCACACCCTACAGAC
>Ga0182015_10002472_pt1 | contig 22229 bp, 17 predicted proteins | sample 712P3MmetaG_FD_120478 | JGI IMG/M metagenome (GOLD analysis project Ga0182015, IMG submission 120478) | Permafrost microbial communities from Stordalen Mire, Sweden - 712P3M metaG | ecosystem: Environmental > Terrestrial > Soil > Wetlands > Permafrost | place: Sweden: Stordalen | collected...
GCCCTGCAAGGTGGTGAAGTACGCGACGGACATTACGGAGCAGGTAAGAATCAAGAATGAAGTTGCCCAGGGAGCGGAGCGCGAGAAGGTGGTGGCGCAGGAGTTAAAACAAAAAGTCGACAGCATTCTGGCCGTGGTGGCGGCTGCGGCACAGGGCGACCTGACTCAGGACGTCACCGTCAGCGGAAGCGATGCGATCGGCCAGATGGGAGAGGCGCTTGGGAAATTCTTCGCCGATCTTCGCCAAAGCATGGGAAGCATTGGAGAGAGCGCCGTCAACTTGTCGTCCGCGGCAGAAGAGTTGACCGCGGTCAGTCAGCAGATGAGCGCCAACGCGGAAGAAACATCCGCGCAAACCAAAGTGGCCTCCAGCGCGACTACGCAGGTCAGCCAGAACCTTCAAACCGTCGCCACCGGCGCGGAAGAGATGGGATCGAGCATCAAGGAGATCGCTAAGAACGCGACCGAAGCCGCCAAGGTGGCAACCTCCGCGGTCAAGGTTGCGGACACCGCGAACGCCACCGTGACCAAGCTGGGCGAATCCTCCGCCGAGATCGGTCAGGTCATTAAGGTGATCACATCGATTGCGCAACAAACCAACCTGCTTGCCCTGAACGCCACCATTGAAGCTGCCCGTGCCGGTGAAGCGGGCAAAGGCTTCGCGGTTGTGGCCAATGAAGTGAAAGAGTTGGCGAAAGAAACCGCGCCAAAGCTACCGAGGATATCGGCCGGAAGATCGAAGCCATTCAGACCGATACCAAGGCCGCGGTGGAGGCGATCGCTTCCATCAGCGAAGTCATCAACCAGGTGAATGGAATCTCCAACACCATCGCGACAGCGGTCGAAGAACAGAATGCGACCACCAACGAGATGGCGAGGAATGTGAGCGAGGCGGCACGAGGCAGCGGAGAAATTACCTCGAACATTTCCGGAGTGGCGCAGGCGGCGGAAAGCACCTCGCGTGGCGCGAGCGATACCCAAAAGGCAGCGCAACAGCTGGTGCATACCTCAGCCGAACTGCGGCGATTGGTGGAACGCTTCAAGATTGACCAAAAGGATGCTGGAGCTGCGGCACGCCACGGCTCTTCCGGCAAAGGCATGGGCGCACGCGCCAGTTCCTAAACCAGCACTGAACCGCGCTCCACGAAAGCTTTTCGAGAAAACGCATTATGCCCGCAATTCGCATTCTGGTTGTCGACGATTCGGTGGTGATTCGCAAGCTGCTTTGCGAAATCATGCAGTCCGATCCTGAACTGGAGGTGGCAGGAACGGCGAGCGACGGGAAAATCGGGCTGGCGAAAATTGCGCAGCTCCAACCCGATCTGGTCACACTCGACGTCGAAATGCCAGTGCTGAACGGCTTGCAGACGCTGGCGGAAATCCGCAAACTCTATCCCCGGCTTCCCGTGGTGATGTTCAGCACGCTTACGGAGCGGGGAGCGGAAGCGACGCTTGACGCTCTCTCCCTGGGCGCTTCCGATTATGTCGCCAAGCCGGTTCATACCAGCGGCCCAGCCGCGGCCGTGGCCGCGATAAAAGCCGAGCTGATTCCAAAGATCAAGGCACTGTGCGCCGGAGGGAAAAGACTTTTAACGCTCCCGCCGCCTCGTCCGCCGATCGCAGTGAAACGGCCCGTGCATCGGCCGATTGAAATCGTCGCCATCGGAACCTCCACCGGCGGCCCCAACGCGCTGGCGGAGGTTCTACCCTTCATTCCCAAAACTTTCCCAGTACCCATCGTTCTCGTGCAACATATGCCTCCAATTTTTACGCGTTTGCTGGCGGAACGGCTGGGCGCCCGTTCAGCCATCGCCGTGGCCGAGGGAATCGCGGGAGCCATTGCTTCTCCGGGATATGCCTGGATCGCGCCCGGCGATTTTCACATGACCGTCAAGCGCGCCGCCGTGGGCTCCCGGCTTGAATTGAACCAGGATGCGCCCGAGAATTCCTGCCGACCCGCAGTCGATGTGCTCTTCCGTTCGGTAGCCGACGTCTACGGGGCCAGCACGCTTGCAGTCGTAATGACCGGCATGGGTTCCGATGGAGTGGTCGGAGCTCGACGCATTCGGGAACGCGGCGGCGAGGTGATTATTCAGGACGAAGCTTCCTCCGTCGTCTGGGGCATGCCAGGATTGGTGCACGCCGCCGGACAGGCCGATGGCGTGTATCCGCTCGATCAGTTAGCCCACGAAATCGTGCGGCGCGTTTCCGAAAGCCGCGTCCCGCGCCCCATCCCTAATCACACTGATTTCCTGAATGTGGAGACCCGAGCCAAATGAGCACCTCGACCCCGTTAACTCCATTGAAAGCCCCAGCCAAGGCCCCCGAACCGATCGATCCTGTCTTTCGTCAGGTTCGCGATTTGGTGTACAAGGTGTGCGGCATTTTTCAGCTGGAAGAAAAGCTCTACCTCATGGCGGATGCGTGCGGGCGCCGCATGAAGGCGGTAGGCGCTAAAACTCCCCGCGATTATTGGGATTTGTTGACCGCCAACGCCAGCCGGGAAGCGGAACTTCGCCAACTGCTGAATGAAGTCACCATCGGAGAAACCTGCCTCTTCCGCAGCCAGCCTCAGCTCGATGCGTTGCGAAACGTGATCTTGCCCGAACTTGTGCAAGACAATAGCAAACAGATCATAAAACGTTTGCGCATCTGGAGTGCCGGCTGTTCCACCGGAGAAGAGTCCTACACGTTGGCGATGACGCTCCTCGAAGAAAGCGAACGCCTGCTCAAGGGCTGGACCATCGAAATTCTCGCCACCGATCTCAACGATCGGTCGGTCGAAACCGCCAAAGCCGGCATTTACGGCGACTATGCGCTGCGATCGACTCCCGAACTTTTCAAGCGCAAGTATTTCTCAAAAGTCGACGACAAACGGCTGCAGGTGCGTCCCGAGGTTCAGAAACTGGTTTCTTTCAGTCGTCTGAATCTGCAAGACGATTCCAAAATGCTGTTTATGAAAGGCATGGATTTAATCTTCTGCTGCAACGTGCTCATCTATTTTGACGGTCCTTCGAAGTCGAAAGTGATCAATCACTACTACAGCAACCTCAACTTCGGCGGTTATTTCTTTCTCGGCACTTCGGAATCGCTGCTGAATCTGAATGACAAGTTTCGCCTTGTCCATTTCCCCGGTGCGATTGCGTACTGGAAACCATCTCTGAAAAGCGGATCGCTATGACCAAATCGGCTGCTGCCACACTTGAAGAACGCGTAGGGCAGATTGAAACTACGCCCTCCATCCCAACCATCTTTCTGCCCCTGCTCAATCTGCTGAACTTGCCCCCTGAGCGGGTGAAACTGGATGAAGTGGTGAAATTGGTTTCTTACGACAACACCATTGCCGCGCAATGCCTGCGTGTGGCCAGCTCTCCGCTATTCGGACTGGCGAAATCACCAGACAGCATTCGCGCGGCGGTGATCAGCCTGGGGCTTCGCCGCGTCGAAACCATCTTGCTGACCTGCTGCCTCGGAAACGCTTTTCCCACCGAGAACTGGCCGCTGGATCCCACGACTTTTTGGAAGCATTCTTTAGGCTGCGCCATGGTCTGCCGGAAGTTCAGCGAAAAGCTGGCGACTGGCGACAGCGACAAGGCTTACATGGCTGGTCTTTTGCACGATATCGGGTTCATGGTGAATTGCATCGCTTTTCCCAAAGAATTTGCCGCCGCAGCCGCGCACGCCGCACAAGAGCAAATTCCCTTCGATCAGGCGGAGCGCGCCACCATGGGATTCACTCACTGCGAAACTGGCCGCGAGCTCGCCCAAAAATGGCATTTGTCCGACGACCTGGTTCAGGTCATCGCCTATCACCATTCTCCCAAGGAAAGTCAGGGGCACCGGCCCTTGGCTGCGCTGGTGCACTTAAGCGATCTGTTATGCCGCATGCGCGGAATGGGATATGGATACTACGAGCGCCAGAAAGTGGACCTTATGAGCGATCCCGCCTGGGCCATTCTTTTGGCGGAACACAAAAGTCTTGCAGATATGGATATGGCTCTGTTTTCGTTTCAAATGGACGAGGCAGTCGAGGAAGTTTCAGAACTCGTTGCAACCATTTTCGGGGCTGCAAAAGCTAAAAACTGAGCGCTCCAACCGTGTCAGCGCTAATTCCGTACTTTCCGAACAGTCGCCGCGCTCAATCCTTGACTGCACGCAGCTTGCCTGCAACTTTGCCAATGTCGTTTTCCTGGAACAGGCGAATCGCCGCGATGCCAGACGCACCCGCCATCAAACAAGATTGTGCATTCTCCAAAGTCACTCCTCCCAGCGCGAGCACTGGAATTCTCGCGCCACACGCTTCCCGCAGTTTGGCGACGCCTTGCGCGGATGTGCCGGGCGCATCTTTTTGTTCGAATACCGGTTTCCCGAATACCGGAGCGAAGAGGGTCAGCGTCGCTCCATTGAACGCAGCCTGGACCGTCTCCTCTGGAGAATGGCAAGCGACAGAAATCACAGGATCCGCCGGCAGGATTTCGCGGGCAGAAGGACCCGCGCTGCTGAACTTCTTTGCGAGCTTCCAAATCTCCCGTACTGCGGCGGGCGGAAGGCCGCCGCCGGGCAGGTGCACTCCTGCCGCTCCTGCCGCTATCGCGATGTCGGTACGGGAATTGATGAGAAGCGAAGTCTTTCCCTTTTGCCTCTCATTTTGAATACCAGAGTGTCTTACATCGGCGTGGCTGCCGACGATGCGGATCGCTTCCCTTGCCAGCGATTCCAGTTCGCGCGTGCTTAAATCTTTTTCCCGAAGTTGAATATAGTCGACGCCCGCGCTCGTCGCTTCTGCGATCTTGGCAAGCAGACTCTTCCGGCGGGAGGCTTCATCGCCGGGAAACGCTCTGCGGTCAGTGACGTAATAAAGAATGCAGCCTGCAGCCATCGGCTCAACCTTTACGGCCGCGTCTTCGCGATCTCCGGCAGAACTTCGCGCTCTTTTTCTTTCTTTGGCTGCCCACCCAGATGGTACTCAGTCAAGCCATTACGCAGAAAAGTAAACGCATCCTCGGGAGAATCCACAAATTTAAAAAGGTTTAAGTCCTCCGGAGAAACCGTTCCCGCATCCACAAACGCCTGGAAGTTCATGATGCGGTGCCAATACTCGCTGCCATAAATCACCACTAAAATTTTCTTTGCCAACTTGTCCGTTTGCGCCAGAGTCAGAATCTCGAACAGTTCGTCGATGGTTCCAAAACCACCCGGGAAAATCACCAGCGCCTTGGCCAAATAAGCAAACCAAAACTTGCGCATAAAAAAATAATGAAATTCAAAATTGAGCGCGGGCGTGATATATGAATTCGGATTCTGCTCAAACGGCAGGTTGATGTTCAACCCAATGCTTTTGCCTCCAGCTTCATGAGCCCCAAGATTCGCGGCTTCCATGATCCCGGGTCCGCCCCCGGTGGTCACCACGAAACGGCGTCGCCGTGCGGGTATTTGAATCGACCATTCGGTTAACAAAAATGCCAGCCGCCGCGCGTCTTCGTAGTAGCGGGCCATATCGACCGCGGCGGAAGCGCGCTTCATGCTGGCTTCATGCTCCGAAGTGGGCAAATTGACTTCGTTCCTTTTCACCGCCGCAAGGTTGTTTCCCGCAGCCGCGCCGCCCTGAAAGCGCGCGGAGCCGAAAAATACTACCGTATCTTGAATCTGCTCGCGCCGAAAACGAGCCAGCGGTTCCTGGTACTCCGCCAGGATTCGCAAAATACGCCCGTCTGGACTGTTCAGAAATGGCTCGTTCTCATATGCCAGCGGCGCGGGACTAAGCTTATCCACCATGGATCGAGATCACCCTCTACATTTCATTAACGGATTTTCCAACACTTCAATTAGGTTACTGCCGGTCGTGGTAGTGAAGCGCTTCCCAGAAGCCGATCCAGATATCGAGTATTCCCAACCCGCTGCACAAACCGCGAAAAAATCCAGTCGTTACCAGGCTACGCAGCCATGGAAACGACAGCAGAAGAGAATTATCGGTCCACTCCGGCGTCCACGGCAGAATCACGAGAAGAACGCCGGCAATCGCGCTGATCAACACAAATAAGAACACGGAACTGCGGTGCAGCCAGAGCTGCAGACCAGTGTGCGCGGGACGATTCCCCCCCGCATTCGAACCTATGATCCCTGCTAGGTGTTCGTTAGGACCGGCTCCAGGCCGCGCAGGCGCTGGTCCGTTCTCGACAGGCAAATTAGGATCGCTGGTCACTGCGCGCTCCGCTGCGGCAGCAACCAACTCGTGCGGAAAGATTCACCGAACGCACTTACTGAATCCCGAAGGAAAATATACGGAGCAAAACCCATCGGGTTATTCTACGACTTCAAGGCCTTAATGCGCTCGGCAACGTCGCGATAATCGATGTTCCGCCCATACACTTCCATGAAGTTCTTGAGCGCGGAACGCTTGTCGCCGCAAGCTTCATAGGCGGAAGCCAGCTCATAGTGAAGCGCGGTAAGCGTTTCCTGATCGGCGCCAGGCACGAGCAGCGCCTTGTCATACCAGCGAAGCGCCGCTTCCGGTACACCCTTATCCAGGAAGCATTGCGCCAGCCAGGTGTAGGTCTGCATCACTTGTGGGAACGGATGTCCGTGATCGATGGCCTGGCAAGTTTTCTGCAACTCTCCGATCGCTTCATCCAGCAAGCCCATTTCCCGGAAAGCAATACCTAAGTTGTAGTGAGTCTCCGGATCTTCTTCGGTTGGAGATGCGCCGGCTTCCAGGTCCTGTCTGAGTTCGCCGAACATCTCGGCGAGATCTACTCCAACCGCTCTTGCAGGAGGTCCGGATTTCCCTGCTTCGGCAATCGCGCCGGCATCCGGAGCAGCCACGAACGACTCCACTGTCGCAGCCTCCGATTGTTGCGCTATGGAAACCTGCGTTTGCCCGGATGGCGCGATGCTGCCCGCGGAACTCGCTCCCGCTGCGGCGCTTGCCGCCATCGGCGCAGTCTTTGTTTTCGATGCGCTCTCCGTCTCAGCAACCGGAGCGCCCTTGAGAAAGTCATCTCCTAAAGATGCTTCCAGATCCGCTACCAACTCGCCAATCGCCTCAACCTTGTGCTCGCTGCTGACGCCGGAAACCGCGCGTTCATCGACTGTGACGTCAGGCGGAATACTGTGCGCCTGCATCGTCGATGCAGTCGGTTGCTCCGTCTTCGCGGCTGCCCCTGGTAGAAAACTCTCTCCCAGGGAAGATTCGATATCGGATACTAATTCTTGCAGGACGCCGGGGTTCGTTTCGGCAGCGGCTTCAACGACCGGAGCATCGGCCAAGGCAGGCTCGGCCTGAGGCGCAGCAACTTCCGCCTCAACTGCCGGCAGCTCAGAAATTTCTGGAACGCTGGCTGGCTCGTCCGCAACCACTGGCACTTCATCCGCAGTCAACTCCGCGGCGGGTTCTTCCACGGTGAATTCCGCAACCGACTCCACGGGAGCAACTTCTTCCACAAACGAAATCTGTTGCGGAGCGTTCTCCATCTCAGCCCGCAGCGCGATAACCGCAGACTCTTTTCCCGCAACACGCTCGAGCTTCTCGAGCCCTGCCATCGCCTGCTCCGGCATGCCGTGGTCATGATAAAAGCGAATCTCCGCGATAGTCTCGGCAATTTGTTCCGCATCCAACGTCTGTTCGCCAATTCCGCCGCGCGTATGATTGGCTGCCCCGGCTTCAACCGTAACCGCTTCCTCTTCGCCGCTGACGCCGGTTGCGGTCTGTGCCGAAAGTTCAACCTCCACAGCATCCGCGTCAATGGTAATCGTGTCATCCCACTCGGAAGAAAGGTCGATCTCCGGCATCGCCTCGGACGCGCCACTTGCCGTCGACTCCGCCAGTCCCGCGCCCTCCATCGAAATCTCATTGCCCGCTTGTGCGTGCTCCGCACCCTCGTCGGCAACGATGGCGAATTCCAGATCGTCCGCCGTCTTATCCGAAGTGGTAGGCCAGGGGGTCGCAGCCGTCGAAGCGTCGGGCGCAACCTCTGTCTGCGCCGTACCGGCACCCGGGGACTCTATCGTTTGCATCGGCGAATTCGCAGCCGCCGATCGTACCTCATAACGTTCGGCGAGTTCGCCGTAACGCGTCGCTTCCTCGGGGTGTCCCGCTTCCGAGTAAGTATTTTGCAGCGTGCGGCAACAAACGCCCGCCTCGGCAAAACGCGCAGCGCGCGTGTGCAGCGCGGCCAGACGTTGGTTCAACCGCAAATCCTCTGGTGCCAGCGGCAGCGCCGCCATCAATGGGCCCAATGCCTTCGCCGGCATGTTGTAGGAAATAAAAAGCTCCGCATCGGTGAGCGCGGCGCGCACCGCCAACGCCACTGAATCGGAATAGTGCTGGTGTACTGCCGGAGATGTGGCCTCCAACTCATCCACAATCACCGCGGCTTCTTCCGCCGAAATTAACTTCTCCGCCGAAGGCCCGCCAAGCTGGCTGATCACCTGCTGATAATTATTGAGGTGCAGCGGATTGCCGGGCTCCATGGTCGTAAGCTTCTGATAAAGATCGCGAGCTCGCTGCAAGTCGCCGCACTGCACCGAAGCGTGCGCCAGCAACTCGATCACCTCTGTGACATGGGTCGATTCTCCCGACTTCTGAAAAAGCTCCAGCAGCTTTTCGAGCGAAGCTGGGTTATCGCGCACATGCCCGATAATCGAATGCAGATTTTTTACGACCTTGTCGGAATCGTCCGCGAGCAGCCGGTCGGCGTGCTGATCGTAAACTTGAAGCGCATTTTCATACTGGCCGGCCTGCATCAACGCATCGGCAAACGCGAAGATCACCGACAGATCGTTGTGTACGGTCAGCAGTTTGTTCGCTAAAGTCCCGGCGTCCGAGAGGCGCCCGCTCTTCAAATAAGCCTTCAGCAAATCGCGCAGGCCGTCCGGATTCGAATCCAGATCCGTGACTTTTTGCAAGGATGTAATTGCGCCTTCCGCATCTCCCGCATTGAGCAGGTTGCGGCCTTGCATCAACAACGCATAACTGTTCCCCGGATCGAGCGTGAGCATGCGCTGCAAAACTTCTTCCGCGCCGCTTAGAGATCCTTTGTTGCGCAAGGTTTCGGCGGCAGCCGAAAAGATCTTCCAGGCCTCTGTCTTCTTTCCCAACCGCACATAAACTTCCGCCAGCCGCACGCGCATCGCGGAGTTCTCGGGATCCATCTCCAGAATCTTCTGGAAGATCCGCACCGCGTTTTCCAATTCACCCGATTTTATAAACTCATCGGCAACCTGCAGATACTGCGACCGTGCGTCGTTGAAGAGGCCCTGCTGCGTGTACAGTTCGGCAAGCTTCAGCAAGCTCTCAAGCGAGGGCTTGAGCTTGCTGATCTTCTTGTACATCGCGATGGCTTTAACCGTGAAACCCTGCGCCGCATAGGCGTCGCCTACGGTCTTGAAGCAATCGGTAGCCTTATCGGCATCCCCAAGCCGCGAATAAAGATCGCCGATCGTATTCGTGACCGTCAGCTCTTTCGGGTCGGCCTTGATGATCTTTTCGTACTCAGCAATCGCGTTCTGCATCTTGCCCTGCTGGACATACTTCTCCGCAGCGCTGAGCACCTTCTGTTTGTTGAAACCGAAACCGAACGCCATATGAGTACAAACTCCAGCCCTGCTCTAAAAACTGTCGCTTCGCCCCAGAATATGAATCGCTGCTGCTGGAACGTAAGACGTGGAAAACGCCCAATGGCCAAACTCCAGGTTCGGAGGTGACCTCTTGGACAAGGGCAATTGTACGGCTGCGCCCTCCGAATCGCATGGTTACCAAGGGTTACCAAAAGGGAGTGTACGAACGAGTTAGCAAGGGAATTACACGCGAGAAGTCGTTTTCGCCAACATGAAAGAACGCCGGTTTCGCAACCTGGCCGGTTTAAAGGGCGGAAGACCGCCGCTTTCAGCTTCGCTAATACAAACACGCTATGGATCGTCCCCTAGAAACGCTATAACTTGTCCGCTGCGAAAAGTCGCGTCGAAAAACCGCTATGACCTGGATCCGAACTATCCCGCTCTCCGAAGCCGATGACGAGTTGCGCCACGCAATCGAACAACAGCGCTCCTTATATCCCAAAGAATATGCCGATCCGGTTCATCCCGACGCGTCGGGCGCATCATCAATCGTCGGCTCGCACACCCTGATCCCCCAGGCGCTCTACCATGCCTTCGGAACCTTTGGGGCGCTCATGTCCCCCGATCTGCCGCTCACCCGCCGCCAACATGAAATGATCGCCACCGTAGTGTCAGTGACGAATCGTTGCCACTATTGAATCGACTCCCACGCAGAGTTTCTGCGCAGAGTCACACTCGATCAGAAGTTAGTCGAGGCGCTCGAACACGACTACACCACCGCCCCCATCGCTACGCAGGAACGCGTAATGCTGGACTACGTGGTCAAGCTCACCAAAGACGCAACCCAGGTTTCGAAGGATGACATCGAGGTCCTGCGTACGGCGGGATTCGACGATCGCGGCATTTTGCAGATTGCCCTAATCGCATCCTGGTTCAACTACATCAACCGCGTGGCAGATGCGCTAGGCGTGGGCCGGGACTAAAACGCCGCGCCGCAGCAGTTGCACTCCTGGCCAAACCTTCGCGAACCTTCGTGCCCTTCGTGGTTCAGGCTTTTCCGCTTTGCACGTCAATCCAACTCTTTCAGATCCTTGACAAATACGTCACATCGTACCCGTGTCGCCCACCCAATCGTTGATCGCCCGACCACCCGTGAAATCGCAAGATACCGCCCAGACCCTTTCTGCAACTAAACTTGTAGCCAGGCATGGCCGAATCGTTAGCCCAATTCTTTCTCGATAATTTTTCCGCGCACCGCGCTGAGCGCGCCTACGGGCAGCATCGCGGATATCGCATGGAATGGTTCACCTACGGACAGGTTTTGGAAACGGCATTCTCGTTTTCCCGCGAACTTCAAACCCGGCAAATCGTCAAGGGCGACCGCGTGATGCTCTGGGGAGAAAATTCCACCGAGTGGGTCACCGCTTTTATCGGCTGTGCGCTCCTCGGCGTCGTCATCGTTCCCATGGACAATGCCGCCTCCCCGGATTTCGCCGTTCGAGTGTCCCGCCAGGTCGCAGCCAAGCTCTGGGTTTGTTCACGAAAGCACTCCGCGGAAAGTCCGGCTGAGAACAATTCAGCTCCCCACCTGGCGCTTGAAGATTTATCGCAGGCGCTCGGCCATCACGCGGCGGCAGCCGTTCCATACGCGGATCTCACCCGCGCTGACATGCTGCAAATCGTATTCACCTCCGGCACCACTGCCGAACCCAAAGGCGTCGCCATCACCCACGGAAATGTCCTCGCCAACATCGATCCCCTCGACAGCCAGATCAAGCCATACTTGAAATATGAGCGCTGGGTCCACCCGATACGATTCCTGAATTTGCTGCCGCTAAGCCACGTCTTCGGACAATTCCTCGGAATGTTTCTCCCTCCCCTCCTCGGCGGAATCGTAATCTTCCAGGAAGAATTGAAGCCCTCGGAAATCGTCGACACCATCCGCCGCGAACGTGTCTCCGTTCTGGTGACGGTTCCCCGTGTCCTCCAATCGCTGAAACAAAAAATCGAACGGGATGTTGAAGACAGAGGGAAGTTGGACGATTTCCGGCGGCGTTTTCGCGACGCCACGGGAAAGCACTTCCTTCAGCGCTGGTGGGTCTTCCGCTCCATCCGCCGCCAGTTCGGATGGAAGTTTTGGGCATTCATCTGCGGCGGCGCCGCACTCGACTCCGAGACCGAAGAATTCTGGGATCGTCTCGGCTACGCTGCCATTCAAGGCTATGGCCTCACCGAGACCACTTCGCTCATAAGCGTTAATCATCCATTCAAACTCGGCAAAGGCTCCATTGGAAAGGTTTTGCCCGGACGTGAAGTGAAACTCGCCGACGACGGCGAAATCATGATCCGCGGCGCGGGAGTCGCTTCCGGCTATTGGAACGCGAATCGGTCTGCGGCCGATCAGTCCGCGACCAGTCAGCCCACCGCAAATCCGTTCCAGCAGGTGGCCGACGAACAGGGCTGGTACCGCACCGGTGACATCGGCGCTCTCGACGCCTCCGGCAATCTTTATTTCAAAGGCCGCAAAAAAGATGTAATCGTCACTCCCGCCGGCCTGAATATCTACCCGGAAGATTTGGAATCCGCATTGCGGAGCCAGCCCGAAGTGAAAGATTGTGTCGTCGTCGGAATCGACCGTGGAGGAAACGCCGAGCCTTGCGCCGTCCTGATTCTCAAAAATCACAGCCCCGCACACGCCGATGAAATTGTCCAGCGCGCCAATAAAAATCTCGCCGACTTTCAGCGTATGCGAATGTGGATTGAATGGCCGCAGGAAGATTTCCCGCGCACCAGCACCCAGAAGCCGCGCCGCAACCTGATCGCCGATTTCGCCGCACGCCAGCTTCTGCATCCCGGCGCAGCACAAAATGCCACCGCTGAAAGGCACTCCGCCGAAAGTCCTATACCCGAGGATCCTATAAAAGACTTGATCGCCCGCATCTCCGGACGCAGCGCCGCGGGCGCAAATGCCGGCACACAACTCGATTCCGATCTCGGCCTAAGTTCTCTCGATCGTGTGGAACTAATCGGCGCGCTCGAAGATCGTTATCAAGTCGACCTCAGTGACGCCGGTTTCAGCTCGGTCCGCACTGTCGGCGATGTCCAGAAAATGCTCCGCGTCGAATCTCTTCCCCGCGTCGAATTTCATTATCCCGCCTGGGTTTTGCGCTGGCCCATAACCTGGCTGCGATGGTTCGCCTACTATTTCCTGATGCGCCCCGCCATGTTTCTCCTGGCGTGGCCGCGTATCGAAGGACGCGAGAATCTGCGAAATTTCACCGGTCCCATGCTGGTGGTTTCGAATCACATCGGCGACCTCGATATCGGATTCATCCAGACCGCCCTACCGGCACGCCTGCGCGACCACCTCGCAACCGCCACGCGCGGCGAAGCTTTGGAAGCGCTCCACTCCCCCGCTCCCGTCACAAATATTTTCAGGAAAGTGTCCGACCGCCTCGCTTGGACTTTGGGAGTTTCCCTGCTAAATCTTTTTTCCCTGCCCCGCGAGGCCGGCTTCCGCAAAAGTTTCGCCTATGCCGGAATGGCCGTGGATCGCGGTTACAGCGTGCTCGTTTTCCCCGAGGGACGTCACACCGTGGATGGCAAGATCAACCCATTTCGCTCCGGCATTGGGCTGCTCGCAAACAATCTAAACATTCCCGTGCTGCCCATGCGAATTATTGGCCTGTTTGAACTAAAACAATCCGGCAGAAGGTTCGCCCGACCTCACGAGATCGAAGTCCGCATCGGCCGCCCCATGCGCTTCGCCCCCGCCACAGACCCCGCTCAAATCGCCCGCGAGCTTCAAACCGCCATAGAGTCTTTATAGATAGCAGAAGACACTTGCCCCTACTCCTCATCCACGCTGCTGTCATCCTGATGAGGCGCAGCCTCGATCTTCAACTCCGGCAGGTTCGCTTGCTTCAGCTCGCGATTCAACGCGGGAAGATCGGAAGTTTTCAAGGCTTCCCAACGTTTCATCACATCCTCCGCATCGTGCTCGGTCGCCACGATTGCTTCTACCTGCGTAGATGTAGGTTCGGCGTCCACCATCCATACCTGCCCATACAAAACTCCCAGCTGCCCATTCACCCGCGACAAAGTAACTTCATTCGCTCCGGGCGCAGGCCCACCAGCCGCTCCCAACACGTTCGAGAGTTTTTCCTGGAATGCCAGCAGCGGCGCATGCACCCATCCAGACGATTGCTGAACTAATTTATCCAACACCTGGCGAATCAAGCCCGCTTGCAGCATAGCCTCCGAGCTCACACTCAAAGAGGAAGCCAGTTGCGTCTCCGCCTCGAATTTCTTCTCCAGTCCATCCGCTGAAGTTTTCACCCGCGGATCCATCTTGATCACCAGCGCCGCCTTATAGCTCTTGCCGTCCGCGGTAAGCCGCACTGTGTAATTTCCCGGCAAAGCCGTCGGCCCCAGCGGCAAGCGCGGCGTATCTCCAGGTATCGCCGCGATCGGATATTCATGATGCGTGGAAACCGGCGCGGCATAATGTAAGTCCCACACCCACCGGTGCATCCCGCCTTGCGCCGAAAGCGCCTGAAAAGGCTTCAGCCAATAAAGCGGAATCAGCTGCTTCTTCAAGTCTTCTTCCGCAACCGGAGGATGGTCCGTGCTCGAATATTTCCGAACCACCTGCCCGTGTCCGTCCAGAATTTCAAGCGTGACTGGCCCGGAAGCCGCGTGCGGCAAGTAGTAATCGATCAAAGCTCCATCCGGCGGATTCTCTCCTGCCGGCTCGTCCGGAGGAAGCGGCGTATCCGTATTCGTATCTCGCTGAATGCGGAAAGCCGGCGCCGGCGTGAACAGTCGCATTCCGCCACTAGCCGCATTCGCCAACTCGCGCAGCGGCGCAATGTCATCCAGAATCCAGAACGAGCGCCCATGTGTCGCAACAATCAAATCGTTTTCGTAAACCCACAGATCGCGCATTGACGTATGCGGCAAATTCAATTGCAAAGATTGCCAGCGTTCCCCATCGTCAAACGATACCCAAACCGCGTTCTCGGTTCCGGCAAACAACAACCCCTTTCGCACCGGATCTTCGCGCACCGTATCCACCGGCCCAAAATCAGGCAGCCCGGCAACAATCAGCTTCCAGCTCTTACCCCCGTCGTGCGTCCGGTATATATAAGGATGGTTGTCATTAATGCGCAACCGGCTCACCGACGCGTAAGCTGTCTCTTCATTAAAGTGTGATGCGCTGATCTGCGTCACCTTGCTCCACGCCGTCAACTCCTTCGGCGTAATATCGCTCCAATTCTTGCCGCCGTCTCCCGTCTGCCAAATCAGGCCGTCATCCGTGCCTGCCCACAACGTCTCAACATTCTTAAACGATGGCGCCAGCGCATAGATCACTCCTCGCTGTTTATCTGCGTTCTTCGGAACCAGCGCGCCTACGCTCGCCGGAATCCCAGGATTTTCGCGGCTCAGATCGCTACTGATCGCCTCCCACGAGTTCCCTCCATCCGTGGTCTTAAACAGCACATTGCTCGCATAATAAAGAGTGTGTGGATCCACCGGCGAAAACATCGTTGGCTCCGAGCGATCCGTACGATACTTCGGACTCCGCAGCGGAATCGGTGTTACATCCTGCACCTGCCCCGTCGACCAGTGAAACTTTGAAACTTCACTCCGTCCGCCGCCGTAAATAATGTCCGTGTCCAGCGGATCGGGCGCAATATACCCGTACTCAATCACCCCCACCGGATGCCAGTCGCGAAATGTAATTGCTCCATCGTTGCCCCGACTGTAAGTGCAAACCGAGCCGCTCTCCTGCTGCGCTCCGCACACCCGGTACGGAAAGGTGGGAGAAACCGACACGTGATAAAACTGCGCGGTCGGCTGGTTGTACCACGAACTCCACGATGCGCCCCCGTTCACCGTCACAATCGCGCCCTGGTCGCTGACCAGCAAAATCGTATTCGGATCGTTCGGATTGATCCACAGATTCTGATAATCGTCTCCGCCCGGCGCGCCGCGAAATCCAAACCATGTCTTGCCGCCATCGGTCGACTTCATCGTTACCGTGCTCGCGCTGTAAATCACATCCGCGTTCTTCGGATCCACTCGAGGAATCGCCAGGTCTCCACCGCCAATCCGTCCCGAAGGCCGCGGATCGTCGGTGGTCTTTGCCCAATTTTCTCCCGCGTCATCCGACCGGTAGAACGCCAGCGTCCCACTCGCCGTCCCCACCGTCGCATACAACCTGCGCGGATCGCTCTTTGCGATCGCCACATAAATCTGCGAAAGATCCTTCGGCAGTCCATTCGTCAGAGGCTTCCACGTACTCCCGCCATCCGTCGACTTGAACAACCCGCCGCCGGTTCCATTCACTTCGTTGCCATCCTCCCACGGACCCTCCCGCACCTCCCACATCGAGGCATAAATCACATCGGGATTCGTAGGATCGATCTCCACGTCAGACGCGCCCGTGTTTTCGTCCTTGTAAATCGCCTTTTGCCACGTCTGTCCGCCGTCCGTCGACTGGAACAAGCCGCGCTCTTCGTTCGGCCCGTAAGGGTGCCCAAGGACTGCCGCGAACACGTGATCTGGATTTCTCGGATCGACCGCCAATGCCGGGATTTGCCAGCCATCGTGCAATCCCAGATGCGTCCATGTTTTGCCCGCATCGGTCGATTTATAAATTCCATCTCCAACCGATAGGTCCGGACGGTGCAGTCCTTCCCCGCTTCCCACATAAACAATGTTAGGGTCGGACGCCGCCACCGCAATCGCTCCCACCGATTGTGTCGGCTCATGGTCGAAAATCGGTTTCCAGGTTCGGCCATAATCGTCCGACTTCCACACCCCGCCATTAACCTGTGCCATGTAGAAAACATTCGGCTGGCTCGGTACCCCAGTCGCCGCCCGCGTCCGCCCCCCGCGGAACGGACCGATCATCCGCCAATGCAACTCCTGGTATGTATTTTCTGGAACTTGCTGCGCAGGACTTGAAACGTTACAAAGACAAAATAAAACACAAGCTGCTAGACGAAGAAAAACTCGCGATCCGATCACTGATGGCCCCCTCTAACTGAAACGTCAAACTCGACAGCATATCCTAAATCGATTCACTACGGTCAAAACGCTATCCAATATGCGCCAAACTCTGCTCCAGCTCTCCACCCTCCGGCGCAGGCGTTGCTCCCGGCTGGCTGGCTACCCAAGCTCCTACTCGGTTCGCCGCTTCATTAATTTCTCGCAGAGAATTCCCTCGAAGGTATCCATGCACCATGGCCGCCGTAAAAGCGTCGCCCGCGCCCACCGTGTCCGCAACTCTTACGCGAAAGCCGGGATGTTCGCTTCTCTCTTGCTCCGAAACCAGCAAACTACCGCCCGTTCCTCGCGTCACGCAAACTAATTTCAATTCATGCAAAGCCATCAGTTGCCGTGCTGAATCCTCCTCGCCGCGATGCTGCAGCCCTAGCAAATTCATAATTCGCGGAAGCTCTTCGTGGTTCAGCTTGACGATCGCAGCCAATTTCATCGATTCAAGCACCACCTCCGCCGTATAAAAATGCTGCCGCAAATTGACGTCAAACACTCGCACCGCTCCACTCCCCGTATTTAGCAAGAAGTTTCGGATGGTTTCCCGGCTGCGCTCCGAGCGCTGCCCCAGCGATCCAAAACAAACCGCATCGGTTTCGTTCGCCAGCTTTTGCCACTGCGGCGTCCAATCAAGAAAATCCCATCCCACGGATTCCAAAATTTCAAATTGCGCCTGCCCTTTGGAATCCACTTCAACCTTCACCGTCCCGGTCGGATGTTCCCCATCTCGCTGAATGAATTCCGTCGTCAAACCCAGCTCCCCGAGCCGCTGCACCGCCCGGTCCCCTAAATCATCCATCCCCACCCGGCTCGCCGGAATTCCGTGATCGCCCAGCAGAGAAGCAATGTAGGCGAAATTCGCCGGAGCTCCTCCCAACTGTTTGCCCGCGGGAAACATGTCCCACAGCAACTCGCCGAGCCCCACCACAGTGTGTTTCTTATTCGCCATGAAAGTAACGTGCCATGAAAGTAATCGCCAGGAAGTTAAGCTCGCTATGTAAAAGTTAAGATCTCCACGCCGGACCGAATCAAGTTGCAGGAACCACTCGGCAGGAGCAGAATCAGGATGCTCTCGAACCTGCACCACGCGCCATCATGATCAATTCCTTGCATCTCAAGACCTGCGCAAAATTGCTCGCGCTGCTCCTCACTCTGGCTTCACAGGATAGTACAAGTTGGCCCTTCGGAACTTGGCAGCGCCTTTCTGAAACTCCCGTCATCGCGCCCCAGGGCACAGGATGGGAGTCCGCCGGAACCTTCAACCCTTCTGTAATCATGCGCGACGGCAAGATCGTCATGCTTTATCGCGCGCAAGACCTGCACGGCACCTCGCGCCTCGGCTATGCTGAAAGTCAGGATGGCGTCCACTTCACTCGCCGCCCCGAGCCTGTCTTTTCGCCTGAAACCGATTACGAAAAAGATGGAGGCGTCGAGGATCCTAGATTAGTTCAGTTCGGCGACACCTACTATCTCACCTACACCGGCTACAACAAAAAAGACGCGCAACTCTGCCTCGCCACCTCCAAAGACCTCGTCCACTGGCAGCGCCAGGGCGTCATCCTGCCCGCCTACAAGGGAAACTGGAACACGCGCTGGACTAAGTCCGGCGCCATCATCCCCGAAAAAATTGCCGGAAAATACTGGATGTATTTCCTCGGCACCGCCCGCGACAATACCGATCAAATCGAAAAAGATCAGATCGGACTCGCCTCCTCAACCGACCTGTTGCATTGGACCGAAGCCACCAACTCCCCAGTCCTACCCGTTCGCCCCGGCAAGTTTGACTCCCGCGTCGCCGAGCCCGGCCCCGCGCCCATCGTCACGCAAAAGGGAATTTTCCTTATCTACAACGGGGCCGACGACAAACTCGTATACCGTACCGGTATCGCTATGTTCGACCGCAACGATCCGAGCATCCTGGTCTCACGTACCGGCGACCCAATTTTCTATCCCGAGAAACCCTGGGAAAAAATCGGTCAGGTTCCCAATGTCGTCTTCGTGGAAGGCATGATCAAGCAGGGCAACCGCTACCTCTTCTACTACGGCGGTGCCGATGCCAACATCGGCGTAGCCGCAGCCCCCGTAGTTCCGCAGTCGCAGTGAAGATGTCAGGAGAAAAGTTGGCAATGCGTGCCCGCCACGCCTCTTCACTCAAGATGTAAAAACAGGAATTTACTCAACTCGCCATCGATGCTGCTGGTGGAAGAAACCGTCCGTTCATCGGGGCGGCTTTTCTCTTTAGCACAACCTAAATCCCGCTGGCGCGAGAATCCTTACATGCTGCTGATCTTGATATAGCGGCCCATATCCGGCAGGGAGCCACCACAATTTATTCAAGAAAAATCAAACCAGCCGCTCCAATCACAGTCGTCAAGAGACCTTTGAGAATACGATGTTGGGAATAACGGCCACAATAAGATGAATGGCTCGTTGGAAAGGTAGCCTGACGCTGTTCCTGACCAAAATTATTTTTCGCCGCCCATGGCTTTAGGCTCCCATTCCTTGGTGCGCGAAACCGCTTCATTCCATCGCGCGCGAAATTCAGCCGCCGCCGGCCTTGGCATTCGCGGCTCAAATATCCGCTCGTTGCGGCCCAGCCCGTCGATCGTCTCCGGCTTCCAAAATCCTACTCCTAGTCCAGCCAGCAACGCAGCTCCCAGCGCCGTGGTCTCCGTCACCGCAGGCCGCACCACCCGCACACCTAGAATGTCCGCCTGGAACTGCATCAGCGCTTCATTCCCCGACGCGCCCCCGTCTACTCGCAACTCCGGCAATGACGCTCCTGTATCGGTTTGTACCGCATCCATCAGGTCTGCCACCTGGTACACAATGCTCTCCAGCGCGGCTCGCGCAATGTGCCCCGCGTTGCTGCCTCTCGTCAGTCCAAAAATCGATCCGCGCGCGTAGGAATCCCAATGCGGCGCTCCCAGCCCCACGAATGCCGGAACAAAATAAACTCCGCCATTATCCGCAACCGACGCCGCCAGCGCCTCTACCTCCGCCGATGTTCGAATAATTCCCAACCCGTCCCGCAGCCACTGCACTACCGCCCCACCAACAAATACGCTGCCCTCCAGCGCATAATCCGTTTTCTCGCCAATCTTCCAGGCCACCGTGCTCAGCAACCGATTCGTCGACACTACCGCCCGGCTGCCCGTGCTCTGCAACATAAAACAGCCCGTGCCGTACGTATTCTTCGTCAAGCCGGGCCGATTGCACCTTTGCCCAAACAGCGCAGCCTGCTGATCCCCAGCAATCCCCGCCACCGGAATTCCTTTCAGCCCCGCCGCCGCCGTCACCTCACCATAGACTTCGCTGGACCCTCGCACTTCCGGCATCATCGACTCCGGAATTCCAAACAGCCGCAGCAGTTCCCCATCCCAACTTCCCGAATGCAGATTGAAAAGCATCGTCCGCGATGCATTGCTCGCATCGGTGACGTGTACGCGCCCCTCCGTCAGCTTCCACAGCAACCAGCTATCCACCGTGCCAAACGCCAGCCGCCCCGCCAAAGCAAGCTCTCGCGCTTCCGGCACATGTTCCAGAATCCACCAAATCTTGCTCCCCGAAAAGTATGCGTCAATCAACAACCCCGTACGTTCCTGGATCAGCTTCTCGTGACCTCTTGCCTTAAGCTCCTCGCAAAATCCCGCCGTTCGCCGATCCTGCCACACAATGGCGTTGTAAACCGGCTTGCCGCTCTCGCGATCCCAAACGATGGTCGTCTCGCGCTGGTTCGCAATTCCGATCGCCGCCACCTCGCCACGCTGCACTCCCGCCTTCTCCAGAACTTCAATCGCAACCGCCATCTGCGAAGCCGCAATTTCCTGCGGATCATGCTCCACCCATCCCGGCTGAGGAAAGATCTGCGTAAACTCGCGCTGCGCCACCGATCTCACCGAGCCTTGATCGTCGAACAACAGCGCTCGCGAGCTCGTTGTGCCCTGATCGAGAGCGAGAATGTATCGCAAGAACCTCCTTAACTTTCCCAACAAATCACACGCTAACAATCACAACGCTAACTACGACGGCCGCTGCATGCGTCGCAGAAATGGCCGGATGCAGAAATCGTACACCCCAGCCCCCACCAGCCCTCCCAGCAGCGGCGCAAACACTGGCACCCACCACACTCGCGGCCAATCCGTCAGCCCATTGTTCCTAAAACCTGCCATCGCCGTGAACAGCCGCGGCCCAAAATCGCGCGCCGGATTGATCGCATATCCGTGCATTCCCCCGAAGCTCATTCCAATCGCCACCACGATCAGCCCAATCATCAACGGCGCAAGATTAGCGCCCGGAGGAACATTCAGCTCATCCGTAATCGCCAAAACCATCAGCAGCAGCAGAGCCGTTCCAATCACTTGATCCAGAAACCCAGCCTGCGGCCATGCGGGGAACGCCGGAAAGGTCGTAAATACTCCTGCGGTTTTTTCCAGTGCCGGATCGAAGCGATGAAATGCCGGCAGATAATTTCTGTACACCAGCGCTGCCGCCAGGAAGGCTCCCGCCGTTTGCGCGATCGAATACGGCACAACCTTCCGCCATGGAAATCCCCGGAACACCGCCAGCGCCAGCGTGACCGCCGGATTCAGATGCCCTCCGGAAATCTTCCCCGCAACGTAGATTCCCATCGTCACCGCCAGCCCCCATCCCAGCGTGATGTTCGTATAGCCGCCGTGTGCCGCCGCTGAACTCTCCGCGGGAAACAAAACCACCATCGCAACTACGCCCGTCCCGAACAGAATTAAGACGAACGTCCCAAGGAATTCAGCGACCAACTCAGCGACCAAGCTTGGCTTTTGGCTCATCCGCTCCTTCTCCTGTTTTCCGGTCTGGTTAAAGCGCGAGTAGTGTAGCAAGGATTCGGACGCGCTTCCGGCGCATTCATCCAGATCCTCGCGCGTCACCGGCCTCCAAAAGTTACCCTCGGGCCCGCTGCCTCTTGACACCGCCGCAGCAGCCTGTAATATAGAGAATATTTATGCAACAGAATGAATAAATATGCATGATGAATAAAACATTGCGGCAGCGCGCGGTATTGGAGGCTTTACGCCACGGCCCCGTAGTCAATCAGGAAGACCTTCAGCGGGCTCTCCGCAAGCGCGGATTCAAAGTGGGACAGGCCACCTTGTCCCGCGATATCCGCGACCTGAACCTCAGCAAGACGTCCGCCGGCTACGCTGCCCCGCAAGGCGAGGGCGTTTCCGGATTGGCTTTGCCCCCTGTGCAGCGCCTGGTTCGCGAGTTCGTTCTCGATGTGCGGCCCGCGCAAAACCTGCTGGTGCTTAAAACCATCGTCGGCAGCGCGCAGCCCGTGGCGGCGGCGCTCGACGAACAGGATTGGGAAGGGATTGTGGGAACCATCGGCGGCGATGACACCATCCTGATCGTTTGTACCGATAAGGAAGCCGCCAAAAAAGTTTCGCTTCGTATCGAGGAGATGCTCGGCTGATGTCGGCAAAATTAAAAACCGCGTTGCTCGGCGCCAGCGGCTACTCCGGACTGGAGCTCACCCGCATCCTCGAACGCCATCCCCGCCTCGAAAGGCCGCTTCTGCTCCGTCGCTCGGAAAACTCAAATGGCGCTAGCAAGAATGATGCAAGCGCAAA
>Ga0182015_10002473_pt1 | contig 22216 bp, 16 predicted proteins | sample 712P3MmetaG_FD_120478 | JGI IMG/M metagenome (GOLD analysis project Ga0182015, IMG submission 120478) | Permafrost microbial communities from Stordalen Mire, Sweden - 712P3M metaG | ecosystem: Environmental > Terrestrial > Soil > Wetlands > Permafrost | place: Sweden: Stordalen | collected...
GATCCTGCACTATGTCGCAGCAGGACTGATCGCTCTAGCCATCTTCGGTGCCTCGTTCTCACGTTACGAGACCATTCAGCACACAGACGTCTACTTCTTCACCGGCTGCGATCCCGCGGTCTCCGGGTTGCCGGGAACCGCCAAGACGCTCAACGTCCCGGTGATGCACGTCGGCTCGCTGACGGTGCCGAACCCCGTCGAGGCGATCGACAACATCGTGCAGATCACCGCTGCGTCATTGCGGTATCACGCCGAGGAATGTCACAGCCACCCGTACTCATCGTTGTGGCTGACCTGGCCGGTCATGGAGCACCCGGTGCTCTTCTATGCGACCTCCCAGCCCAACGGGACGGTTGAACAGATCACCGACATGGGCAACCCGGCGATCTGGTGGCTCGCCATCCTCGCCCTGCTGTTCTGCTTGTGGCAGCTGACACGCGGCCCCAACTGGTGGCGTCTGCTGGTTGCGCTGGTCGGGCTCGGGTCGCTGGCCGCGATGATCATCATCTATTCAGCGGCGGTGCGATACCACAATCCCAACAACTTCAACACGTCATACACCGCAGCGCAATTCACCGCGCTGTTCCATATGGATCCGTCGTCGCAGTACGAGATCGCCCGCACGTATCCGGGGTTCTGGTTCGCGGTTGCGTATGTCGGGATGATCGCCTTTGCAGGATTGGTCGCGGTATCCGCGGTGATCTCGCGACGATTCGTGCCCGCCTTCATCATCCTCGGGTACGTCGCCTCCTGGATGATGTGGGTGCCCGGAAATGAGCGGCGCGTGCTCTTCTTCTATCACGCACTCGGCATGCTGCTCTTCACCGCGCTCGCGCTTGCCTACGCGCTCACGGCGATACGGCGCATCAAGGTGCCGTTCGGCCGGCGCGAGATATCGCTGGCGCCCATCTCGTACGCGGTCATCGGCAGCGTGCTCGCGGCGTTCATCTTCTTCTACCCGATGTGGACTGCCATGCCGCAGAGCACCGCCGATCAACAGATGAGGGTCTGGGTCGACGTCGGGTGACCGCCTTCCTCCTCGTTCTCGACGCCGCGCTGACCCTCGCGGCCGGAGCGACTCTCGTTGGCCTCGTGAGGACGCACCTCACGCTGGCGGAGCGGGCAACGATCGCGGTGACCAGCGGGCTGCTTTTGGGCACCGCCGCGACGTATGGGCTCTCCCTGATCGCCGGACTCAACCGCGCCACCGTGCTGATCGGACCGGCGCTCGTCCTTGCAGCCGGCCTCGCGATATCGCTGTTGACGGTCAACCCACGCGCGACGTGGCATGCGTCGTGGGTGGAGGCGAGGGATCGCTGGGCGCAAGGCATCCCCTGGTTGTCGATCGTCGCGTTCGCCGGCGGGGGAGCGATCGTCGTCGCGATCTTCGCGCACACCGTCTACACGGACGCCGGCGGCCTCGAGGCGGGCTATCCGACGGTGTGGGCCGACTGGTCGCAGCACCTGACCACCGCGGCGAGCTTTGCGGTGGGCGGCAACATCCCGCCGGTCAATCCGCTGCTCAGCGGGACGACGTTGCTCTATCCGTTCCTGCCGGACTTCCACGCGGCGACGTTGATGACGCTCGGGCTCGCACCGGGTCTGGCCCTGGCGATCCCCGGCGCGATCCTCATGGTGGTCATCGGGGTGCTGGTGGTCTCGCTCGGCCGGCGCGTCGGACTCGGGACCGGAGCCGGTGTCATCGCGGTGCTCATCTGCTTCATCGGTGGCGGGCTCGGATTCATCGGCGCATTCTCCGACGCGTGCACCAGCCACGGATTCACCGCAACGCAGTGCACGTTGCAGTACGTCGTGAGCCATCCGGGAACCGGCATCTCCATTGTTGGCTGGACACTGCACGATCTTCCCGGGACGATCGCTGCGCAGCCGCGCGCCTATGACGGACTGCCGTCCGACGGTGGCACCGCGCCATTGCCGAACATGCAGTGGTACACGCCGCTCATGGCCTGGTGGCTGCCGCAACGCACGCTGCTCTTCGGATTTGCGGCCGCGATCTCAGTGCTCCTGCTGGTGCTCGCGGGGGCTCCTTCTCCCGGCCGGAACTGGGAGCCCTTCGCCCTCGCCGGCGTGCTGATCGGACTGCTGCCGATCGTTCACGTCCAGACGCTGATCGCGCTGTCGATCCTGCTCTTCGTCCTGCTCTGGCGCAGACGACGGCGAGAGTGGTTCGCCCTGCTTGGTGTGGCTGTGGTGCTCGGGGGCATCCGGCTCGCGCAGCTCGTCCTCTCGCAGCACGGCGCGGCCGTGACTCCCTACGGCACCAACGTGTATCCGTGGCTCGAGCCGGGATGGATGGCCAATGCGGGCAGCGCGGTCAATCCAGCTGGACGGCTGAGCCTCTCGATCGGCAACCTCTTCAGCGGCGCGATCCAGGCGATGGGCATGGTCGGCACCTCGCAGTGGTGGGGATTCTGGGTCGCCAATCTCGGGATCGCGGTTCCCCTGCTCGGGTTCGTCGCGATCGCCGTCGCGGTGCGTCTTGCGGGCGGCAGGGTTGGCCGGGTGGTCACCAGCGCACTGCCGGTGCCATTGCTCGAGCTCACGCTTGGCGCGCTGATCATCTTTGCCGCGTGCAACCTGGTCGTGTTCCAGTCCTGGAACTGGGACAACACCAAGCTGCTCGTGTACTGGTACCTGGTCATCGCACTGCTGATCGGGGCACTCGCTGCCAACTGGTGGCGGGGAGCATGGCCGCGGGTGGCGGCGATCGTCCTTGTCGCTCCGGTGCTCCTCACCGGATTGCTCGTGGTGCTCCGCCTGCTTCCCTGGACGCCCCCGCAGGACTCCATCACAGGTCCGTACACGATTGCGAACACGCAGGAACTGCAGCTTGCATCGACAATCGATCGCGTGACGCCCAAGGGTTCGGTGTTTCTCACCTTCGGCCGCCCCAACGATCCGGTGCTGGCGGTTGCCGGCCGGGTTGGCGTGATGGGCTATGGCGGCTGGCTGTGGAGCTACGGCATCAGCTTCGAGACCCGCTACTCGGACGTGCAGAAAATGTATACCGGGTGCGCCGCCGACGAGGCGACCTGCCCGGTGTTCGCCCTGCTGCACAAGTACGACATCAGCTACGTCGAGATCGACGACCGGCTCACCGACCCGGGTGCGATCGATCCCGACGAAGGCATCAGCTGGTGGGCGGACCAGGGTCTTCCGGTGGTCGCCCGCACGGACCACATCACCATCTACGACGTCCGCGGCAGGAATTGACGTGAGCGACCACGTGACGGTGACGCGCGTCCATCCGTCGGTGAGCGCAGTGCTGCCCGCATACAACGAGGAGGCGGTGATCGCCGAGACGGTGCGGCGAACCAGCGCGGCTCTGACCGAGCTGGGCGTCGTCGATTTCGAGATCCTGGTCGTCGACGACGGCAGCACGGATGCGACCGCCGTGAATGCGGCGGGCGCCGGCGGCCTGGGCGCGCGCCTGCGTGTGATCTCGCACCCGCACAATCGCGGTTACGGTGCGGCGCTGCGCACCGGGTTCGATGCGGCCACGCGAGACGCGATCTTCCTGATGGACAGTGACGGCCAGTTCGACCCGATCGAGATCGAACGTCTCCTGGCCCTGTACGGACCGGACAGGGTCATCTGCGGGTACCGCATCCGGCGCCGCGACACGTGGGTTCGGCGCTTGTATCACAAGGCATTCTTCGCGCTCGTCCGGCTCGGGTTCGGCCCCACGACGCGCGATGTCAACTGCGCGTTCAAGCTCTTCCCGCGCGCTGTCGGTCAGGGGTTGCGCGCTGACGGAGCGCTCGTGTCCACCGAGTTGCTGGTGCGTGCGCACCGCAGCGGCTACCGGCTCATGGACGTGGGCGTGCATCACTATCCGCGCACGACCGGACGCGCGACCGGCGCCGACATCCACGTCGTGCTGCGCGCATTCCGCGAGCTGTGGGAGCTGCGCAACAACCCGGCGATGCTCGACGGGCTCGAACCGCCCGCGTGACCCGCGGGCCGGCATCGCTGTGGGGGACGGCGCTTGCGGCAGTCGCGCTCTCGCGGCTGCTCTGGCTCGGCGTGTTCATCGCGGTGCTCGCCCTCGATTTCCCGGGAACGCCATTGCTGACAGGGCTGCACGATCACCTGGTCTCGTGGGACGCGATCAGCTTCATGTCGATTGCCACCCATGGCTACCCGGCACATCTCGACTATCGCGACGCGTTTCTTCCGGGGTTTCCACTGGTCGTCCGCGCCGTCATGTTCATCGTGCGAGACGACGTGATTTCGGCGTGGCTCGTCAATGCCGTCGCCGAGACGATCGCGCTCTGGTACCTCGCCCGACTCGTGATGGGAGAGCGCGACCGGGCGGCATCGACATTCTCGGTGTGGCTGATCGCCCTGGCGCCGACGGCGCTCTTTTTCATCGCGCCGTTCAGCGAGAGCACGTTTCTCGCGTCCGCCGCCGCGAGCCTCTACTACGCCAGGGCCGGGCAGTCGGGCAAGGCGATCCTCGCCGCGGCGCTTGCCTGCACGTTCCGGCTCACCGGGCTCGCGCTGATCCCGGCGCTGGCGCTCGAGCAACTCCGACGAACCGGCTGGCGACCGCGTCCCGAGCTGCTTCTGATCCTGCTCGCCGCCGTGCCGCTTCTGCTGTTCGGCGCCTACATGCAGATCCACATCGGCGACGCACTTGCGCTGCTCCACGCTGACCGCCTGCCGTCGTTCGGGCTGCAGCCCACCCCGCCGTGGACCGGCTTCGCGGCCACCTGGCACACCCTGGTCACCACGACCGACGGCGAGACGCGTTCGATCTTTGCCCGGGAGGTCGCGTACGGCCTGCTCGGTCTCGTCCTCTGCGCGGGCATGTGGATCTCGTCACGGATCCCCCGGTCGCTGGCTCTGTACTGCACCATCGCGTGGTTGATGACCGCGTCGCTGCCGTTCTGGCGCTCCCAGCCTCGCTACAGCCTGGTCCTGTTCCCGGTGGTGTTGCTCGTCGCCGATCTCACCCGGCGCTTTCCCCGCGCACGCACGGCGATGCTCGGCGCCAGCGCGGTGCTGATGTTCGCGGGGACGTGGATCTTCGCCCAGGGACGGTGGCTCGGATGATCATCGACAGCCACGTGCACATCCTCCCGCCGAGCATGCGCGACTCCCGCGACGAGCTTGCGGGCGTCGACCCGTGGTTCGACGTGTGTCATCGCGGCGCCCGCTCCATCCTCACCGTCGACGAACTGCTGGCCACCATGGACGCGACCGGCATCGATCGATCGGTCTGCTTCGGCTGGCCGTTTGCCGACCCTGCGCATTGCGCAGAGGTCAACGATCACCTCATCCGTGTCCAGCGGGATCACCCGGACCGGCTCACCTGCTTTGCGACGGTGAGCCCGGCGCGACCCGGGGCGATCGCTGAGCTCCGTCGATGCGCGGACGAGGGCTTGCGCGGTGTCGGCGAGCTCAACGCGGATGCGCAGGGCTTCGACCTCTCCGACGTCGCCATCGACGACGTTGCCGGGGCATGCAACGCCCTCGGTATCCCGGTCGTCCTGCATTGCAGCGAGCCGGTCGGGCATGACTATCCGGGCAAGGGCACCGCGACCCCCGACAAGGTCGCAGGCTTTGCGCTGCGCCATCCCGGGCTGCAACTGGTCTGCGCGCATCTCGGTGGAGGGCTGCCGTTCTACGCGCACATGCCGGAGGTCGCCGAGCTCTGCAAGCGTCTCTGGTTCGACACCGCGGCCGGCCCGTTCCTGTTCGCCCCCACCGCGTATCGCGCGGTCATCGACCTCTGCGGGGCCGACCGGCTGCTCTTCGGATCCGACCATCCCCTGCTGCCGGCGCGGCGCTACATCGACGCCTTCGCCCAGGTGGAGTTCACGCCGGCGGAACGCGACCTGGTGATGGGCGGCAGTGCCTTGCGCCTCCTTGGTCTGTGACAACGTGCCCCTTCCGTTACGGATCTGTGTCCCAGCATCCGAGGCTATGTTCGGGCCCTTTGCGACACTCTCTTCGGGCGGAGAAACCGGCGCCCGCCAGCCGGTCCTTCGCCTCTTTCGTGACCAGGATTGGGGGCTTCGGCCCCCGTCCGTGGTCGCAACCGACGCTCCGATGAGGGACCGGGTGCTTGTCGAAGCCGGCACGTCGTGTGACCGGTTTTCGCGTCCTTACGGCGCCGGCAGCGCGACCGAACACCGTAGACGCCGTCGTTGAGCGTGACGGTGATTGGCTGCCCGAGGTGGACCGCACCCGGAAGCTGAATGACGCTCGTTGTCGGCGCGAGATCTGCAGGACACGAGGACCTGGCGGCGGGGCGCCGTTGGAGCCACGACGGGTGAGGGTTGACCCCCTCAGCAAGCAACCACCAGGAATGTCAACGCGGATGCCGCCACCATGGGGCGGAGATACCCGGTCGTGATCAGGGAATCCAGTGTGGGGATCCGGTCAACGTGGTCGCGAAGGCAACGGGGCGGTCACACGTCAGCCCTTCCATCGTTTGCAGCCGGTCGGTGGGTCTTGAAGTCTCGCAGACTATGCGGCGATGTTCACTCCTGAAAACCTCGACGTCGTGATGGTGTCCTTCGAAGGACCCGACCAGTACAGCCAGGCCGGCGGTCTCGGCGTGCGCGCCCGCGAGCTCTGCCGGGCGTTTGCGGTACTCGGGTTCCGCACCACGCTGGTCTTCGTCGGCGATCCCGACAAGCCGGGCGCCGAGCTCGAGCAGGGCGTGCAGCTCGTGCGCTGGGGCCAGCAGATCAGCGACCGTTACCGCAACGGCGTGTACGAGGGTGAGCTCGCCAAGATTCGCGACCTCACCGCGTCGCTTCCGGACGCGCTCATCGAAAGCATCATCCAGCCCGCGGCTGAGGCAGGGCGAATCACCGCGGTGCTCTGCGAGGAGTGGCACACGGCATGGTTCTGCAGGGCGCTGAGCGACCGCCTGTACGCCCTCGGCCTGCGCCAGAACGCCGTGCTCCTCTGGAATGCCAACAACCTCTTCGGCTTCGAGGCAATCGACTGGCCGGTGCTCGAGTTCGTCGCATCGATCACCACGGTGAGCAAGTACATGAAGCACCTCATGTGGCCGTACGGCGTCAACCCGGTGGTGATCCCCAACGGCATCCCGGAGAGTGCGCTTGTCGAGGTGGACATGTCGGCCGCACGCGCGATCCGGGCGGCGGCCGGGACGCCATGCCTTGCCTTCAAGATTGGCCGCTTCAGCCCGGACAAGCGCTGGACCCAGGCCATCGCCGCCATCGCCGAACTTCGGACCGAAGGGGTGCCCGCCCGGATGCTCATTCGTGGCGGCATGGAGCCGTACGGCGCGACCGTGCTCGCCTTTGCGGCCGAATGCGGCCTCGACGTGACCGACTGGTATGAGCCGGTCGCCGACGCGGGAGGCATCGTCCGCGCGCTCACCGAGACCGAGGGCGCGCCGATCGTGCACCTGCGCCGTTTCCTTCCCGACCAGGTGGTCACCGAGATCAACGTGGGGGCGACCGCCGTGGTCGCCAACTCCGGGCACGAACCGTTCGGGCTGGTGGGCCTCGAGGCAATGGCCGCTGGCGGCGTCGCGATGGTCGGAGCGACGGGCGAGGAGTACGCCCGCCCCTACGGCAACGCGATCGTCGTCGAGACCGACGACCCGTCGGAGATCGCCAGCGCCCTTCGAGGTCTCGTCGAGCAGCCGGCGCTGGCAGAGCGGCTGCGACTCGCCGCTCGGCGAGATGCCGCGGACTTTGCGTGGCCCATCGTCATCGACGGGCTGCTCGAGCGACTCCGCTTCATGTGCCTGCATCAGCACGTTGTGCTCCCGACCGGATCGGCACCGCCGCCCGCGTAATTCCTGCCAGCGCGCCATATGATCTTCTGGAACAGACCGGTGCCGAGGAGGTGGCTGCGTGAAGGCAGTGGTCATGGCGGGAGGCGAAGGTGCGCGATTGCGTCCGCTGACGAGCCGCCTTCCCAAGCCGCTCGTCCCCGTTGTCGGCACACCGGTGCTCGAGCACATCCTTCGGCTGCTGAGGGAACACGGGATCACCCAGGTGGTGGTGACGCTCGCCTACCTCGGTGCCGAGATACGCAATCGCCTCGGAGACGGCGCCGAGCTCGACATGGAGATCGAGTACGTCGTCGAGGATCGGCCGCTTGGGACGGCCGGGAGCGTTCGCAACGCATCGCACCTGCTTGACGACACCTTCCTGGTGATCAGCGGCGACGCGCTCACCGACATCGACCTCACCTCCGTCATCCGTGCCCACACCGAACGCGGTTCACACGCGACGATCGTGCTGCACTCGGTGCCGAACCCACTCGAGTACGGCGTGGTCGTCACCGATGACGAGGGAAACATCAAGCGGTTCCTCGAGAAGCCTTCGTGGGGTGAGGTGTTCAGCGACCACGCCAACACGGGCATCTACGTCATCGAGCCGAAGGTCCTCGAACACATCAAGGAGGGCTCGAACGCCGACTGGTCGCAGGACGTGTTCCCCACCATGCTGCGCCGGCACGAGCCGCTCCACGGTGTGGTGGTCGAGGACTACTGGTGCGACATCGGATCGATCCAGTCATACATGCAGGCGAACTGGGACGCGCTCGACGGCAAGGTGCGCTGCCACATCCCGGGGCGCCGTGAGGGCAACGTCTGGATGGGCGAGGGCGTGGAGATCGGGATGGGTGTCCAGCTCGACGGACCCGCCTTCATCGGTGACGAGGTGAAGCTCAAGGGCGGCGCTCACATCAACGAGCACGGCGTCATCGACCGCTACAGCGTCATCGATGACAACACCAAGGTGAGCAACAGCGTGGTCTGGCCGCACTCGTACATCGGCGAGCGCTGCCGGTTGCGCCAGGCGATCGTCTGCCGCAATGTGACCATCAAGAACGACTCGCTGCTCGAGGAGAATTCGGTGATCGCCGACGAGTGCGTCCTCGGCCGCGGTTCGCAGATTCGTGCAGGCGTCAAGATCTGGCCGAGCAAGACGGTGGAGCCCGGCTCCACCGTGAACGAGTCGGTGATCTGGGCAGGCGAATGGCGGAGCGGGCTGTTCTCGTCGTACGGGCTCGGCGGCCTCATCAATGTGGAGCTCACGCCGGAGTTCTGTGCCAGGCTCGGTGCCGCATTCGGCGCAACCCTGTCCAAGGGCGCGTGCGTGGTCGTCGGCCAGGACCATGCGCGCTCGTCACGGATGATCAAACGCGCGATCGTCAGCGGCATCGTCAGCGCGGGTGCCAAGGCTCGCGACGTGCGCGAGCTGCCGGTGCCCGTGACGCAGTGGGCGACGCTCGAGGCCGAATGCTCGGCCGGGATCCACGTGCTCGTGTCACCACTCGATCAGCGCAGCGCCGACATCCGCTTCTTCGATTCCGACGGGCTGCAGATCGACAAGCGCGCCGAGCGCAAGCTCGAGAACCTGCTCTTCCGCGAGGACTTTCGGCGTGCCGGCTTCTACGAGATGGGTGACATCGAGTACGGCGAGCCGATCCCCGGCTACATCAGTCATGTGTTCACATCGCTGGATGCGGACCTCATCCGCAACGCCGGTTTCCGCGTGCTCATCGATTACGACTACAGCGACGCGTCCGCGGTGCTGCCGACCATCCTCAACGAGTTGGGAGTGACCACCATCCCGCTCAACGCGGGCATGCGTGAAGGGGAGCACCACCGTACGGTGCCGGACGAGACAGCGTTGATCAGCAGGACGGTGCACGCCGACGTCGGATGCATGATCAGCCCGACCGCCGAGCGCATCACCATCATCGACGACAAGGGCGTGGTGCTCTCTCCGCACGAGTGCCTCGGCCTGCTCGCCTCGTGGTGGGTGCGGTCGAATCCAGGAACCGTCCTCGCTCCGGCTGCGACACCGATGTGGATCAGCGACCTGGTGCGCAAGGAGGGTGGCACCTTCAGCGCAACGCCGGGCGATCCGGCGTCGGTGCTGCGGGCATCCACCATGTCGGGAACGAGCATCGCGTCGGACGGTGAAGGCGGCTTCGCGTGGCCGGGACATCTCGGAGCCTTCGACGCCATGTACACGCTGGTGAAGTTGCTCGAACTGCGCGCCAGGATCGGAGTGCCGTTGAGCCAGGCGCGAGCGGAGCTCCCGCAGGTCGCGTACATCACGGCGACCGAGTTCTGTCCGTGGGAGGCGAAAGGACGGGTGATGCGCATCCTCCTCGACCGCCATCGCACCGACTCAGTTGACCTCGTGGACGGAATCAAGGTCTACGTCGATGACGGCTTCGTGCTCGTGCGTCCGGATCCCGATGAGCCGGCCTATCACGTGATTGCGAGCGTCGCGGATCCGGAACGCGGCCGTCAGCTGGTCGACGAGTATCTGGCCCAGGTTCGTGAGGCTGAAGGCACCAACGGGGTGCATCCCGTTGCGGAGGCGGCGGCCGCGGGGGGCGAGTAGGTACTGCCGGGGGCAGGCCCTCGGAGTTTCTCCTCACCCGGGCCTGACGCATCGCTCCCGCTCAATTGCGCGTGAGTGAGATCCAGAGATTGGGATTGACAAGCGCCACCACCAACATCGGCCAGAACCTCGGACCGTGGCAGCTGAAGACGACGACCTCTTGCCGCGCGACGTCGAACGAACGCTCCGCGCTCCGATGTCTGCCGGTCCCGAGCCGCAGAATCCGGTGCCCGGGCTCCACCGCGACGTCGACGGTCTCGTCTTTGGCGATCGAACCCACCACCGTCCCGTCGATCGCGATGTTCCACTGCTCATTCGGCGCACCAATGATCCCAGACCACATCCGAACCAACCGAACTGTCGCCTCGCTCGTGGCGCCCGCGCGGTCGAGCTCAGGCTGGCTGAGAGCCGCTGCAACGGCGCGGGCGTGACCGCCGCCGATCCGACCCCCGGCGCGCAACAGGAAATAACCGATGAGCACAACGGCCACCACGATGACAACGATGATCTGGACAACATGCGAGCCAGAGCCGCCGCCCAGGATGCCCGCCACGAGAGGTGCGGCTCGCGAAGCTATGGGCATTGGTCGCGCTTGAATGTTCCATCACGCATGATCGCTGCCTCCTATGCTCGAAATCCGTCGAACCACACCCGCCGGCGGGACGTGGCCGCCGCCCCTCGGCGCTCGCTGGGCGGATGCACCGACGATGAGTCGCTCGCGATCGAACATCGCGGACACGATGCGCCACATCACGATATCGGCCACGAGCAGTCCAAGCGCAAACGCCAGCGAGATGGTGAAGCTCGGCGTAAAGACATTGAACGACACCAGCGCCACCACTGCGAGCGGAGGCACGCTCGCGAGGGTGCCCAGCTGCTGAGCGACGCGTACCTCGCTTGCACGTGTTGAGATACCGATCCCAACCCAGATCGACCAACTGGCTAGGAGCGGAGCAAACAGCAGCTCAGCAAGCACATGTGGGCCCTGCGAAAGCGCCGTCACGACCTCGGCATTGCTGGCGAACAGGTGCGCGCTCAGCTCGACAATCGCGAAGACCACGTACGAAAGAGCCACGGCGGGAGCGACGATCCCCAACGCCTTGCCAAGGAGCAACTCCTCGCGGCGCACGGGTGTCGTCAAAAGAGGCTCGAGTGTTCCCTGTTCGCGCTCGCCAACCACCGTATACGCTGCGAGGACGGCGGGAATCAGGACGGGCGTGATCAGCAAGAGCAGGAAGGTGGCACCAACCGACTTGTCCACTGCGGCATGCGGCACGGAGGCCCCCAGCCGGAAGATGATGATAATCGGCTCGACGAGAAAGATCAGCGGGAGCACCGCCATGGTTCCGATGATGAAAGGGCTGCGACGGTATTCACGGAGCTCCTTGAGAAGCACTGCACCAAGACGTGTGAAGCTGAACTTCATCGCTCTGATGACCCCGGATCCGCGTCGATCAATTGCAGGTAGACATCCTCGAGAGAGTGACGGGACTCGCTGATCGACACCACGTCGGCACCGGCAGCCACAAGTGCCCGGGTCACCTGCGGCGCGACATTTCTGGGATCGGCGACATTGAGCACGTAACTGCTCGCGCCGTCGGAGCGCCAGGTCTCCACGCCGTCGGTGCTGTTGAAGACATCGTCCGGCGCGACGAGTGGTGTCAAAGTCTCGACGACCAGCGATCGAGTGAAGAGCCGCTCACGGAGGTCGTCGGGCCGCCCCACCAGACGGAGCTTGGTATTGAGGATGGCGACCCGGTCACACAGACGCTCCGCCTCCTCCAGGCGATGGGTGGTGAGGAAGACGGTGACCCCGCGCTGGCGCAGCCCGTTGATGAGGTCGTTCACCTCGCGTGTCGCGACCGGATCCAACCCGGAGGTGGGCTCATCGAGAAACATGACTGCCGGGTCATTGAGCAACGCGCGCGCCAGTCCCACACGTTGCCGGAGTCCCTTGGACAGACCGCCGCACAGGTCGCGTGCCCGCGCCGTCAGGTTGACAGCCTCGAGCGCCTCGCCGATCCGAGCGGCTGCGTTCCGTTGCTCGTAGAGACCTGCAAAGAGCTGAAGGTTCTCGGTCACCGTGAGGCGCCGGTAAAGACCCGGGTTTTCCGGCATGATCGCGATGCGCTGACGGATCTCCGGTCCGTTGTCCTGGGTCAAGGGGATTCCGGCGACGGTTGCCGAGCCTGATGTGGGTGCGATGAGGGTTCCGAGCGTCCGAACCGTCGTGGTCTTCCCCGCCCCGTTCGGTCCCAGGAACCCGAACACCTCGCCCTGAGCCACCGAGAAGGACACGTCCTCGAACGCGGTGCGATCACCGAAGCGTTTGGTGAGATGGTCGACCTCCAACGCAAGGACTTTGCCGGGGGGTTGCTCTCCACGGGCACCGGTCATCGTTTCGGTGGCCATAGCTCAGTGATATCATTCCGGTAGCTGCTGCGTCAACCTCACGAGGACAGCAATGAGTTCGGAGAATCGCGAAGGCAGAATCTCACTCGCGGAGACCCCGGCCCCTATTACTGAGCATCCGCCGCGCGCGGCGTCTGGCTGGTCGGCGCTGCCCGCCCTGGCGATTCTGCTCGTCGCAGGCATCGTTGTCCTCAGCCACGGCCTGTCTGAGCGATTGCATGGGAGCGGGTCCGCAGGCGCCCTCATCGGCATCGGGGTGGCGCTCCTCGCGCTTGCCATCGCCGGCTCGCGCGGGCTGATATCAGTGACACCCGGTGAGGCGGTGGTGCTGCGGCTCGCCGGCAGCTACCAGGGCACGGAACGCCGCCCGGGCCTCTGGTGGGCGAACCCCGGAGCGCGACGCGATCGGGTGTCCACCAGGATCCGCAACCACGAGACGGGCATGCTCAAGGTCAACGATGGCGATGGCAACCCGATCGAGATCGCCGCCGCTGTCGTCTGGGTTGTGGAGGACACGGCGCGAGCACTCTTTGCTGTGGACAACTACGTGGAGTTTGTGCGAGTCCAGGCCGAGGCCGGCGTGCGCCACATCGCGAGCGGCTACGCCTACGACACGCGAGGAAGCGACATACCTTCGCTGCGTGAAAACGCTGATGAGATCAACGCGGAACTCTCCTCGGAGATCGCGGTTCGCGTCATCGCCGCGGGGGTGAGGATCATCGAGTCGCGGCTGACACGACTCGCCTACGCGCCCGAGATCGCCCAGGCGATGCTCAGAGTGCAGCAGGCCAATGCAGTTGTGGCCGCACGCCATCGAATCGTGGAGGGCGCCGTCGGCATGGTCGAGCTGGCTCTGGACCGGCTTTCGGCGGATGCCGTGGTCGAACTCGATGAGGAGCGCAAGGCAACCATGGTGGGCAACCTGCTCGTCGTTCTTTGCAGCGACCACGATCTGCAGCCCGTGGTGAACGCCGGATCGCTGTACTGATGAGCGAGGTTGCCGACACGGCTGTGGTGCTGCCGCTCCGGCGGAAATCCTTGCTCCTCCGCCTCGATCCCGAGGTGCACAACGCGCTGGGTCGGTGGGCGGGGGACGAGTTCCGAAGTACGAACTCCCAGATCGAGTTCGTGCTGCGTCGGGCGCTTGTCGACGCCGGCAGACTTCCTTCAGCCAGACCGCCCCGGCCACCTGCTCCGTTCAAGCGCTGACGCCAGGCAACACCGCCGATTCGGACTGCCCGCCTGCGGACAAAGGAAAGCGCTACCGAGGCAGCGCGACGGTGGTCAGGATGAAGACGAAGTACACGGCGGTCGCGGCGATGACGAGGATGTGGAACACCTCGTGGTAGCCGAAGACTTTGGGCCATAGTTGCGGCCGTTTCAACGCATACACCATCGCGCCCGCGCAGTAGAGAGCACCTCCTATCGCCAGCACAATCAGCCCACTCGTGTGGATGCGGTCGCCGAGGGCCGGCAGGAAGAACACGACAGTCCATCCGACACCCAGGTACAACACCACGGTCACCCATCGGGGCAGCGGAACACCGGTCGTGGCGACGATGACGCCGCTGCCCGCCAGCACCCAGATGACCACGAGCAGCACGATCGATGGCCAGCCCTGCAGGACATTCACGACGACCGGCGTGTACGTGCCCGCGATGGCGAGAAAGATGGTGGCATGATCCAGGCGGCCCCAAACTCGGCGCGTCCTTGGTGACCACGGACCGCGGTGATAGCTGGCGCTGACGGCGAAGAGCAGGATCAGGCAGAGGCCATAGATCGCAAGGGAAATCTGCCGGCCCACGTTGCCGCCACCAACGATGACCAGGGCGATCGCACCGGCGATTGCGGGAGGCACGGTGGCGAGGTGACTCCAGCCACGCAAGGTGGGGCGCGGTGGTGGGGCAGGCGGGGCGAGTGCGGTGTCAGGCAGCTGGAGCGATCTCCTGGCGATCAGGCTCGCGGCGATGGAGCCAGTGGGGCGCCCACCAGTTGGCATCGCCGAGCAGGCGCATCACCGCGGGGACGACGAGCGCGCGCACCAATGTGGCGTCGACGACCACCGCGACGGCCATGCCGATGCCGATCGACTTGATCGTCACGACGCTGGCAAGCGCGAACGCGAGAAAGACGCAGGCCATGATCGCCGCGGCGCCGGTGACCAGCCGCCCGCTGCGCTCGAGTCCATCTGCCACTGCGGTGCGATTGTCGCCTGTGCGTACCCACGCCTCCTGCATGCGCGTGAGCAGGAACACCTCGTAGTCCATCGACAAGCCGAAGACGACGCAGAAGAGCAGCACCGGTATGGTCGGGTCGAGCGGGCCGGCCGTGAAACCGAGAATGTTCGAGAGGTGGCCCTGGTCGAAGATCCAGACCAGCGCTCCAAAGGCAGCACTCAACGAGAGCGCGTTCATGAGCACGGCCTTGAACGGGAGCACCACCGAGCGGAGCAGCACGGTGAGCACGATCAGCGTGGTGATGACCACAAACGCGATGGCCGGCGGGGTGTGATCGATCATGTAGTTGACGAGGTCGATGTCGAACGCGGTGTCGCCGGTGACCTGCACCGTGGCACCCGGCACGGAGTCGACCGCGCGAATATCACGTACCAGGTTGTGCGCAGCGTCGCTGGTGACGAAATACGGGGTGGCAACGTCCAGCACCGCAATGCTCGATCCATTCAGGGTCGTCAGCACGGTTTGCACGGCAGAGGGTAGCGAGCTCTTCGGTTGCGTGTACAACGTTTGATACGAGGTCAGGGCAAGGCCCGGCTGGACAGTCACGTAGCTGCGAATTCCCGTGACTCCCTTGAGCGCCGCGAGCCGCTGCGCAAGCTGGTATGACGCCGCGATGTTCGTCGGTGTCATCGGCCCGCCATGCTGATAGTCGACGACCACGGCGATGGTGTTCTGACCCACCTGCGGAAACTGCGCCTGGAGCAGGTCAGCCCCGACGCGCGCCTCTGCCGAGGTGGGCAGTTGGTTGACATCGCTATTGGCGAGCTGCAGGTCGAGGAACGGCGAGCCGGCGATGAGCAGGATCGCGATGGTTGGGATCAGCACCGTCCAGGGCCGGCGCATCACCCAGGTCGCGAGGCGATGCCAGAGACCCTCGCCGAAGGGCTTGGGCTGCAGGATTGGAACGCGGATGCTGTTGATGCGCGCGCCGAGGACCGCCAGCATCGCGGGCAGCAGCGTGACGGCGTAGAGCACTGATACGGCAACGACGATCGCGCCTGCGACACCCATCGAGACAAGCGCGGTTCCCGTGTAGAAGAGCAGTCCCGAAAGGCCGATCGCGACAGTCAGCCCGCTGAACATGATCGCCCGGCCCGCAGTTGCCATGGTGGTGCCCAGCGCATCCTCCACGGTGTGCCCCGACGCGAGTTCCTCACGGAATCGCGTGACAATGAACAGCGAATAGTCGATGGCGATGCCGAGCCCCACCAGGGTCACGACGTTGACTGCGTACGTCGAGACGTCGATCGCATGGGCCAGGGCGAGCGCCGCACCCACACCGCCGAGCACCGCGAACACTCCGACGCCGAGACAGAGCAGGGCGGCAGCGCCGGTGCCGAACACGATCACGAGCAGGATGAGCGCGAGCGGCAGTGACACCACCTCGGAACGGCGCAGGTCGCTCGCGAGGTACGTGTCGAAGTCATACGCAAGCGGCACGTCGCCGGTGGCGGTGATGTTGAGCGATGAGGAATGCACCTCACCGCGAATTTCGCCGTACTGCGCTCGCGCCTGCGCGAAGTCGATCTTCAGGCCGACCTGGACGAGCACGCTGCGTTTGTCTGTCGAGACCATCAGCGGGACCTGCGCCGCTGACACGGTGAACGGCGTTGCCAGCGCGCTGACCCGCGAGTCGCTGTGCAGTGGGGCTACCGCCGCGTTGACAGCGGATTCGAATGCGGGCTGACCAAAGGCCGATTGCGCGCTTGTGAGTATCAGCGTGAACGATGAGCCGGTCGTCGAGGGCAGCTGCGCGCCTTCGAGGTTGGCTGCGCGCACGGACTCGACGTCGTAATTCGACGCGTTGATCGGCTGGCCGCCGGTGGCGACCCCGATGATGGAGAGCACGAAGCAGACGAGCGATGCAGCGAGGACGGCCTTGCGGTGGCGGTAGACAAAACGCCCCCAGCGCCTCACCGTGATACTCCTTCGATCACCGCAATCGAGTATATCGACCGGCGGTTTCGGCACCGCGTAGACTCCCGAGGACCCCGATGGCAACACACGTCCCACCTCCGGTCGGGGAGATCAGCGCGATCTCGCACTTTGCGGCAATCGCCCGTGAGCGCCAGCCGGGTCGCCAGCTCGATCTCATCCGTGAGGCGGCGCCTGGGTTTCGAGCGTGGTTCCGGAACACGGGCATGCCCGACTGGATCGGCACGTTCGATCTCGTCACCCTGCCCTATCCGACTCGGTTCGGCCTTTTCCGAGCGGCGCTGAGCCCCGCGCCGTATCTGTCGCTGACCCACCGCCTCGTTGTGGTTCGCTGGCGCGATGGCGACGGCAGACGCAGAGTGCTCCTGTTCGAGCCGACCGATGTCGAGCTCGCGCGACGCACGGCGTATTTTGCGAGGCTGAGTGAGTCGACGCCCGCCGCATTCGAGCGCGCATTCATGCGTCCGCTCGGCGACGTGCTGAGCCACTTGCGCAGCGTCGGTATCGACGCCGGAGAGGTCGATTGGATCACGTTCGACCATCTGCACACGCAGGACGTACGTCGATGGATCGGCACCACCGAACCGGCGAATGATCTCTCCTCGACGGCGCCGGTTCCGCCCGCGCTCCCGAACGCGCGGCTGATCGTGCAACGCACCGAGCTCGAATCACTCGAGTCGCTGCATCCGCTGCAGGTGCCGTGGTATCAGGCGTCCACGTTCAGCGCGCTCCGACCGGATGCGCTGTTACCGATCGACGGCGACGTGCTGATCGGACCGGGAGTCGCACTGCTCTCGACGCCGGGACACACAATCGGCAATCACACGCTGGTGCTGAACACCGAAAGCGGCATCTGGGCGAGCAGCGAGAATGTCATCGCAGCCGAGTGCCTGACTCCCGAGCACAGCCGGATTCCCGGCATACGTCGCTACACACGCACCTGGGACCACGAGGTCGTGCTCAACGCGAACACTCTCGAGGACACCGCTCGCCAGTACAACTCATGCGTGTTGGAGAAGTCCATCGTCGATGTGGCGCGTGCCGACTCTCGCTTTCTGCAGTTCATGCCGTCGTCGGAGCTCACCGCCAGTGTGCTCAGCCCTGGCACCTCACCGACCTTCACGCACTCGGGCATCTTCCACGGCACGCTGACGCCGGCCGGGGCGACGCCCCACTGACGGGTCGACCGATACGATTGCGGGCGTGACCATCCCCCTGGCTCGCCAAGCCTGGACGCTGTTCGAGCCCATCCACGCCATCGTGTATTTCACCCCCGAAGCGCGCGAGCACTACAAGGCTGCCGGGCTCAAGGGCGGATGGATGGGGTACTTCGCGTCGCGCTCGGCGCCGATGGGGGAGGTATCTGCGGCGTTGGTCGTCGCCGTGTTCAACAACTTCCGGCCGGCCATGGTCGCGCGGGCAATCCCCGACGCGTGGAATTACTCCAGCCCGGAGCGGGCGCTTGTGGCGAGAACCGCTGTCGCCGACTCGGCGTTGCGCCGTCTCTGGGGCGATGCGGTCGACTCCTCAGACGTTGCTGAAGCCTCGAGAACGACGATGGAGATTGCGCGTGGCCTCCGTGGCGCCGGCCGTCCCCTGTACACGGCCACGGCGGCGCTCGAGGAGCCGGACGCGCCGCATCTCAAGCTCTGGTACGCGTGCACGCTCCTGCGGGAGCATCGATTTGACGGCCACGTCGCTGCGCTCACCGTGCATGGTCTTGATGGGCTGGAATCGCTGATCACCGCGCTCGCAGCCGGCAACGGGATGGATCCGGCGACCATCCGGCAGTTTCGCGGTTGGACCGAGGCGGAATGGGACGAGGGAGTCGAGCGTCTCCGCGCTCGGGGCATCCTCGACGGCGCGGGCGAGCTCACCGCTGAAGGGCGCTCATTGCGCGACGGCGTTGAGGACATGACTGATCGTCTCGCCACCGCGGTCTGGGAGTCGGTAAACGCCCAGGCGCGGGAGCACTTGTTCGAGACACTGCGCCGGCTTGCTGTGGTCCTCGAGGCACCGGACGGCATCTCGTACCCGAACCCGATCGGGCTGATCCGCCCCGCCTAGCCTCGGCCGGTCACCGCGCCGGCCCGGCGCTCGCGCTCGACGACCGCGGCAAGCGCTCGGATGAACGCCGGCTGCGTGTTCGGCAAGGCAATGCGATGCATGGTGATGCCCGCTTCGGTTGCCTCCTCGCCAGCGGCGATGTCGATGTCGTACAGGATCTCCAGGTGATCCGCGAGGAATTGCAGCGGCACGACGAGGATCTCCGTGATCCCCTGCGATTTGAAGTCAGGGAAAAGATCCTTGACGTCCGGGGTGAGCCACTCCTCAGGTGTGTGCCCTGCGCTCTGATACGCGAAGCTCCAGCGGTCGTCGCCGAGACTCAGGCGGGTCGCGATCGCGGCGGCGGTGTCGCGCAGCTGCGTGATGTATTCGGGATCGCGGTCGACCACCGGGCGCGGGAGGCTGTGCGCGGTGAAGATGATCGGGATCCGGTCACGTGCCTCGGGCTCGAGCGCCGCGACGGCCTCCTCGACTCGCTCGGCGAGCGCGGTGATCCAGCTGGGCGTCAGGTGCCATGCACCCGCGATGTGGACGTCGACCTCGGGATGCTCGGCACGCCACGTGGCGACGGCGCGTTCGTAGCCCGCCAGGATGATCGGCGAGTACTGGGGCGCCAGCGCCACGACGATGATTCGGCGGGCGCCACCGCCGGCAAGCGCATCGAGCGCGCCGGCCAGTGACGGCTCCGAGTGGAGCATCCCGGCGACGACCCGTGTGTCGTGCTCGCCGCTCTCGGCGTCGAGCAGCGCCTGGAGTGCCGCGCACTGTGCCTGGGTGATATCGATGAGCGGCGACCGGCCGATCAGGTCGTAGCGGCGCCGGAACTCCTCGATCAGATCCTCCGGCACCTCGCGACCCCCTCGTACCGATGCCAGGTAGGCGGGCACGTCATCGGCGGTCACGGCTGAACCGAAGGTGGCGAGGACCACGCCGAGCTGAGCCATCGCCACCAAGGGTAGAGGCTGGCTATGCCGCCTCGCGGTCAGCCCCGTTCGGTCTCCTCGTGGACCACTTCGGCGAGGCGCCGAAGGTGGTCACTCGACGTCTCCGGGAGCACGCCGTGGCCGAGGTTGAAGATGTGACCGGGCCGTCCCCCTGCCTGAGCCAGGACCTCGCGCGCCTCGCGCGCGATGACATCGAAGGGCGCGAGCATCACGCCAGGATCGAGGTTGCCCTGGATGCCGCGGTCGCCGATCCGGCGCCACGCCTCGTCGAGCGGCAGGCGCCAGTCGACGCTGATGACGTCCGAGCCGGCGCGCGCCATCGACTCGAGCAGGTGCGAGGTGGTGGTGCCGAAGTGGATCGTCGGGACACCGGTCTCGGCGACCGCCTCGAGGATGCGTCGGCTGTAGGGGAGGACCATCGTCTCGTAGGCCGACACCGACAATGCGCCCGCCCACGAATCGAAGAGCTGGATGATCTGGGCCCCGGCCTCGACCTGAGCCCGGAGATAAGCGATGGTGACCCCGGTCAAGGTATCCATCAGCCGGTGCCAGAGCTCGGGCTCGCCATGGAGCATCGCCTTGGTGCGCGCGAACTCCTTGGTCGGCTTGCCCTCGATCATGTAGGAGGCGACGGTGAAGGGGCCGCCCGCGAAGCCGACGACGGCAGTGGTGCCATCGAGCTCGTGGCGTACCAGCTTGATGGCCTCGAAGAGCTCGGGAGTCGCCTCATGCGGATCGACGATCCGCAGCGCGGCGACGTCTGCGGCGCTGTGCACCGGCTCGTGGATCAGCGGACCGACGCCCGGGTCGATCGAGAAGGGGACACCCATGCCGATCAGCGGCAGCATGATGTCCGCGTACATGACGGCGGCGTCCACGCCGAACTCCTCGACCGGCATCAGGGTCACCCGGGCGCAGAGCTCCGGGGTCCGCGTGATCGTGAGGATGTCGTAGGTCTCGCGGAGCGCCCGGTAGCCCGCGAGGCACCGCCCGGCCTGGCGCATGAACCATATCGGGGTGCGGTCGGCGGGCTGGCGGCGCGCGGTCGCGAGCATGCGCTGGGCACCGGTCATCGAGCCGGCCTGGATCGTTGCCATATGTCGAGGGTAGCGAAGCAACAAGCCGTCAGGGATGCTGCACAGGGGGCTCAATGCCACGTACGATCTCGACGACTTGGATGCCCAGGGATCGGCGCCTGGTCAGCGCCAGAACGTGCAGAGGAGAGTGGAACCCATGAACTCGACCATGCAGGATTCGCCGCTGAGCATCACTGAGCTCTTTCGCCACGGCGCCCAGGTGTTCCCGGACAGCGAGATCATCACGTTCGAGGGCGAGCAGGCCCGCCACACGAGCTACGCGAAGGTTGCGGAACGTGTGAACCGGCTCGCCGGCGCGCTGCGCACGCTCGGGATCGCTCCGGGCGATCGCGTGGGGACGCTGTGCTGGAACCACCAGGAGCACATCGAGGCGTACTTCGCCGTCCCGTGCATGGGGGCGGTGCTGCACACGCTCAACCTGCGGCTGCCACCGTCGCAGCTGGCGCAGATCATCAACCACGCACAGGATCGCGTTGTCATCGTCGACGACTCGCTGGCGCCGTTGCTCGCGTCGGTGATCGATCAATGCTCGAGCATCGAGAAGGTGATCGTGGTCGGCTCCGGTGCGGTATCCGGCCTCGGCGAACCGCTTGCATATGAAGCGTTGCTCGCCGCGGAATCCCCGACCTTCGAGTGGCCTGCCATCGATGAGCGCAGCGCAGCATCCATGTGCTACACGACGGGAACGACCGGCGATCCCAAGGGCGTTGTGTACAGCCACCGCTCCGTGTACCTGCACTCATTCGGGGTGTGGGGAACGTTCCGTCTCGACGACAACGGCCGGCTGTTGATCATCGTGCCGATGTTCCATGTCAATGCGTGGGGAACGCCCTACGCCGGCTGGATGGTGGGGAGCGCCCTACTACTTCCGGGAAAGTTCCTGCAGCCGCAGGGGCTCTGTGACTTCATCCAGCAGGAGCGTCCCACCTTTACGGGTGGGGTTCCGACCATTCTCACCGCGGTGCTCAACCATGTGCGGGAAACCGGTAAGGACGTGTCGAGCATCAAGACCGCGGTGTGCGGCGGATCCGCGGTCCCTGCGACGTTGATTGAGGCCTATCGCGACGAACTGGGCATCGAACTCTGGCAGGCGTGGGGCATGACCGAGACGAGTCCGCTCGCCTCGATTGCGTTCCCGCCCA
>Ga0182015_10002475_pt1 | contig 22209 bp, 22 predicted proteins | sample 712P3MmetaG_FD_120478 | JGI IMG/M metagenome (GOLD analysis project Ga0182015, IMG submission 120478) | Permafrost microbial communities from Stordalen Mire, Sweden - 712P3M metaG | ecosystem: Environmental > Terrestrial > Soil > Wetlands > Permafrost | place: Sweden: Stordalen | collected...
TCCAGTCGAATTCCACTTCGCCATCCGGAACCGGGAAGCGGCTCAGATCGACGATTTCGATGTTGGCGTCCTTGCGGTCCGGGCTCGCGGCCAGTGCTTTCTTCATAGCGCTCAGCACGGTTTCCCGATCGAGCGGGTGCGTGGCCGGAAGCTCCGCGGCGAGTAGAAATAAGAGAGGAAGGAAAAACATTATCGCTCGATGTTGTTGACGTCCTGATACATCTCGTCGGCCGCTTTCACCACCTTGGAGCTGGCTTCATAGGCACGCTGCGCGACGATCAGGTTGACGAACTCGTCCACGACACTGACGTTGGATTGTTCTATATAGCCCTGCATAATGGTTCCGTTGCCTTCATTCCCTCCGGGATTGCCGATGATCGGATCGCCCGAAGCGTCGGTGGGCTGATAATCGCTGGCGCCGAGGCTGTTCAGCCCGGCTGGATTCGCAAAATTCGCAAGCTGGATCTGCCCCGCCTTCTGCGAGGACGTCGAGCCGGGAGCGAGATAGCTGACTGTGCCGTCCGTGGCGACCGTGATGGATTGCGCATTCGAGGGAATCACGATGCTGGGCTGCAGCAAATTGCCGTTGCTGTCCACGATACTGCCGGTGGAGTTCAACTGGAAACTGCCGGCCCGCGTGTACGCCAGTTCGCCGTTGGGCAACTGAATCTGGAAAAATCCACTGCCTTGAATCACCAGATCCAAGGGATTGTCGGTCTCGGTGAAGCTACCCTGCGTGAACAGAATGGAGTTGGCGGCGGTGCGCGTTCCCAATCCCACCTGCAGGCCCGACGGAATCACCGTCTGCTGTCCGGCGGCGGCGCCTGGCTGCACCATGTTCTGATACATCAAGTCCTGAAACTGGGCGCGGCGCGATTTGTATCCGGTGGTGCTGGCGTTGGCCAAGTTGTTGGCGATGTTGTCGAGATTGGTTTGCTGAGCGTTCATTCCGCTCGCGGCGCTATAAAGAGCACGGATCATTTGGGTTCCTTTTATTTACGGGTAGACTTTCGCGACTTCCGAGATGGCTTGTTTATCCATCTCCGCGCCAAGCGTAATGGCCTTCTGTAACATTTCGAACTGACGCATGACGGAAACCAAGCGCACGGCGCCTTCGGCGGGCCCCGCGTTGGATTCCTCCACCTGGCCCTGACGGACTTCGGTGGCAACAGCCGGCGTGGCGACGTTGCCGGGGCCGGTGGGTTTGAAATAGCTTTGTCCGGCCTTGACCAAATCATGAGGATTCGAAAACTCGACCACGGAGAGCTGCGCGACGGTATTGCCGTCCTGCGTCAGGTTGCCTGAGCTATCGATTTGATAAGGACGCGTAGGATCGATCTTCACGGGATTGCCGGTCGCGTCCAGCACCGCGCGATCTTCCGCCGCAACCAGGTCGCCTTTGGACGTCACCTTCAAACCGCCGTTGCGGGTATAGAGCGTACCGGAGGGACCGCGAACCGCTAGAAATCCTTTCCCTACCAAAGCAATATCCAATGGATTGCCGGTGGGAGCGGTGTTCCCCTGGGTGAAGTCCACCCACGTGGACTTGATCCACGGTTGGGTCTGGGGCGCGCCGTCTTCGGAGCCAGACGCGTCTCCCGCTGTATAGAGACTGTACATTTCCTGATCGGCCTTGTAGCCCTGGCTCGACGAATTGGCTAGATTGTTCGCAAGAATGTCCAGCTCTTGCATGCGAGCTCGCAACCCGCTGGCGGCAATGGCAGATAAGGTATCCATCTTTAGAAATGAAGCCAGAAGCACGCCGTGTGCCAATTGCCGATCTGTGGAAGTATCCAGTATTTAAGCGATAAACGCACCTGCCAGGCGTGATTCCGGGGACGAGAATCGGACATAGGAATTCATCCATAAGCAAAATTCTGTCTCGCAAATTCGCCGGAGCGTGCCGATAATTAACGACTTCGTTTTGGCGCGCGGCGTGCACTCGCGGAACGCGTGCGAATATCGATTCCAGCAAGCGGAGCGCATGCGCCATCCGCGCCGGACCTACACGCGGCCCGCATAGGGCCGAAGAGCAGCGACACCGGCGAATCCTTCCAGCCGGCATGGGACAGTGCGATGAAATCCGCGACTCGCGCGTCGTTACCAAATTCGGAGCCGAAATCGGGGCCCGCCAAAGAGGATTCGTCCGGCTCCGGACCCTCGGTAAATCCAGCGCCGAAGACGGGGAGCGGCAAGAGCGCCAACAGTCCGGATGCCACGCCGGCAAAATCGAATCCCGCGCCAGTCGTAGTCGCCACCGATCCCGCGCCGGCGGCGGATCCAACAGCGGATCCACCGTTAATATTGAAGACCGTCGAACCGCCGGCGGAACAGCCGCATTCCACGCCAGAGCCAGCGCTGCCTGTCGAGGGTTTCGCGCTGCCGGAGCCGGTGGCATCCTCGGCTTCTGTCGCCGCTGAGATTCCCGCGACGCCTCCAACGGAGTCCACCCAGGACGATACGCAAGCGCCAGTCGACCCCGGCAATTTAGTATTCCAGTTGTCCCTCAACTCATCCGAACCTGCGCAGAAGGCCCAAATCGCGCCGGCGGAACAGGCGGAAACGCCGGCATTCCTCAGCGGGGAGGAGGTTCCCTCCACGCCACAGACGCACGCCGCCGCATCCGACTCGGACACGAACAATCAGAATCAGCAGGAACAGCCGCCGCCCTTGCCGCAGCTTCCATCCGCCGGGACTGATGGCACTATCGCGTCACAGTTCGGATTTCAGACTCCTTTGTCTTTTGCCGCACAGATTCCAGCCGCGAAAACCGACAACATCCCAGCGGCCGCATCCCCGCGAGCTGCTGAAAATGTTTCCACTCCGGATCTGCCCATGGCCGGGTCGGTCGATCGCGTCGGCCTGACCATCCGGGGAGCTGACGACCAGGTGGTGCGCGTGGAGATCAATCAATCAGGAGAGCTGGTTCAAGTCGGCGTGCGTACCGGTAACAACGATCTCGCGAACGAACTGCGCGCTTCTATACCGGAGCTGGTGCGCCGCCTGGATCAACAAGGATATGAATCGAGGGTGAGCATGCCGTCGTCCTCGTACGCGTCTTTGGCTCCAGCCGTGGTCGCCAGCGCGCATTCCGGGTTTCGATCGGGCGCGGACACCAACGGCAATACCAAATCGAACGGCAATGCCGCACCGGAGGATGAGCCGCGGCAACAGCGCCAGCGAAACCCGCAACGGGCCTGGCGCGAATTGGCATCCCAACTGCAAGAGGACTAGCATTCCTTGCATTCAGAATCTGAAAGGAAAGTAAAATTATGGCCAGTCCCATCTCAGCCGTGCAAGCCGCCGCCAACGCGAATTCCAGCAGTTCGAGCGGCGATTCCTCAACATCTTCCAACGTGAACCAGCAGATTAGCGAGAGTACATTTCTGCAGCTCCTCGTGGCGCAGTTGCAGAATCAGGACCCGTTGCAGCCAATGGATGGCATGCAATTTGTCACGCAATTGGCTCAATTTAGCCAGTTGGAGAGTATTTATGGCATTCAGAGCGATACGGACAAACTGGTTGCCGACGCAACCACTTCTTCATCGAGCGCCACCAGTTCGACCACGGGCAGCTAAATAATAATGATGGGTCAATTGGAAGCGCCGCAGGCAAAAGCAGCGGCGCCACAAGCATCTTCCGCTGTTAGGCTCGAGCCGGCCGAGGTCCATTTGCCCGATCCGGCGCCCGAATACGCGCACCTTGCCGACGTTCCGCTGCGGCTGGAGGCCATGCTTGGCCGGCTCACCATGAACATGCGCGCGGTGGCGAGCCTGGAGAAAGGTTCGGTCCTCACACTGAGCCGCTCGGCCGGGGACAACGTGGATCTCTGCGTCGCCGGAGTGGACCTGGCCTCGGGCGAGATCGTGGTGATCGAAGACAGGATCGGCGTTCGCATCACGGATCTGCTGACGGTGGAGTAATACATGCAAGATATGTACCGCCAGTTTTTCGGTGTGCTGCTGGTCTTGGGAATCCTGATCACCGCCCTCTATCTGCTGAAGCAGCGCGGACTGGCGCGTTTCACCGGCATGCGTGTGCTGGGCGGACCGGAGCGCGTGATGAAGGTTGTGGAACGGATTCCGCTGACGGCGCAACACGCGGTGCACCTGGTGCAGATTGGCCAGCGGCGTGTTCTGATCGCTTCCTCGCCGCAGTCCTGCCAGCTCATTACCGAGATTTCAGAGCGGGACACCCCGCCACAGGCCGTGCAGTGAAACGTTTCCTCCGCAGGATGTTTTCACTGCTGGCGGCAAGCCCCATGCTGTTCGCCCAAAAGCAAGCCGTCCATACGCCGGCCTCGAATTTCCCCAGCCAGGCGAACCTGAGCACGTCCATGCAGATCCTTCTGCTGATGACGGTGCTCACGCTATTGCCGGCGCTGATCGTCTGCCTCACGCCGTTTCTGCGGCTTTCGATTGTGCTGCACTTCCTGCGCCAGGCGCTCGGCACGCAAACCGTTCCCTCGAATCAGGTGCTGGTGGGCCTCTCCCTGTTTCTCAGCCTGATCGTCATGCAGCCCGTGCTGTCGAATATGTACACGTCGGCTTGGCAGCCGCTGGAAGAAGGCAAGATCGGGTATCAGCAGGCAATGGATGCCGGTTCGGCTCCGTTACGGCAGTTTCTGCTGCACTTCACCCGGGAAAAAGATATCCAGTTGTTCCTCGAAATCAGCAAGACGCCTGCTCCCGCGACACCCAACGATCTGTCCTTGTCGATCCTCGGGCCAGCCTACATTCTTTCGGAGATTAAAGTTGCCTTCCAGATCGGCGCGGTGCTGTTCCTGCCGTTCCTGGTGATTGACATTGTGGTCGCGTCGGTGAGTCTTTCCGTCGGCATGGTGCAACTCCCCCCGGTGATGATCTCGGCGCCATTCAAAATTCTTCTGTTCGTTGTGGTCGACGGCTGGACGCTGCTGGTCGGATCGTTGATGAAAGGATTAACCCAAACATGACAACGGCACAAGTGGTCGAAGTGGTACGCGGAGCCCTGATGACCGCCTTCTTTCTGGCGCTGCCTCTGCTCGCGATCGGATTCCTTGCCGGTATCGTCATCAGCCTGACCCAGGTGCTGACATCCATTCAGGATACGGCCGTCAACTCCGTCCCGCGCCTGCTGATCTTCCTTACCGCGATCATGCTGCTGCTGCCGTGGATGGTGAGCCGCAGCACCTCTTATACTGCCGACCTGCTCACCAACATCGGCCGGTATGCCCGTTGAAACATCCCAGCTTCTGGCCTATGTTTTCGGATTCGCGCTAGTCGCCACGCGCGTTACCGGAGCCTTCTACTTCGTACCGATTCCGGGCATAGATCAAGTCTCCTGGCAGGCCAAAACCCTGATCATCCTGGCGATCACGTTCTCGTTGTTCACGCTGTGGCCCACGCCCGATCCCGCGCAGCACGCCATTGTCGCGGTGCTGGTCAGCGGCATGCTCAAGGAAGCCACCATCGGCATGGGCTTGGGCTTGATCGTTATGCTCTCCACCGAATGTCTGGGCTTCTGCTTCCATATGGTCGGCTTGCAGGCCGGCTTCACTTTCGCCTCCACCATCGATCCGAACACACAAGCCGATTCGCCGGTGCTCGAAATCATGGGGCGCACCGTCGCGGGACTTCTATTCTTCGCGCTGGGACTTCATCATGCGGTGATCCGCGCGTTTGCCGCCAGCCTCCAGGCGCATCCCGCTGGAAGCTGGGCGCTGGGACCGGGCATCATTGAACCCGTAATCCGCTTGTTCCAGGTGATGCTCTCCACCGGATTGCGGCTGGCGATGCCAGTGATTGTGTCGATGGTGCTGATCGACGTGGCGCTGGCTCTGATAGGCCGCGTCAACTCGCACCTGCAGCTCCTGCATCTGGCGTTTCCGGTAAAGCTGGCGGCGTCGCTGGTGCTGGTGGCCTGGATCCTGATCGCTATTCCGTCCGTATACGGTGAACTCGCGATGCACGTGTTGAACGTGCTCCGGCAGGCCATGGGAGTTTAACCCGGGTGCCGGAATCGAATCAAACCGAGAAGCCAACACAGCGGCGCATCAGGAAAGCCCGTGAGAAGGGCGACTTTCCAGTATCGAGACACCTGTTGGGGGGCCTGCAATTCCTGATGGCGGTTACCCTGATCTCAGCGTTCTTCACCCAATGGGCCATGGGCATCGCCCAGTTGATGCTCGCCATGTTTCGCCGCGCAGCCACCGGAGAGCTGAACGCATCCGAACTGATTTATCTGGCGCGCGAATCCCTCATTCGCGGTGTCGGCGGACTGGCCGTGGCTGGCCTTGCGATTGTAGCGGTAGTTATGCTGAGTCAAATGCTGGTCACCAGTTTTGGAGTGAGTGTCAGCAAATTGACTCCCGACTTCAACAAGCTGAATCCTGTGTCGAAAATCAAGAACATGGCCAGCGCGAACCTGATCACTTTCAGCCAAGCCGTGCTCCTGATTCCTCTGTTCCTTTATCTGACCTTCCGAATCTCGTTGCAAAACCTGGATCTGTACCTTTCATTGCCGCACATCAGCATCACCTCGGCCGTGTTCGCAGCCGGATCGCTGATCGATTCGCTGCTGTGGAAGGCGGCCGCCGCGTTTCTCATCCTGGGTCTGATCGACCTCGCCTGGGAGCGCCGCCGCTTCACCCGCAACCTGCGCATGAGCAAGCAGGAAATCAAGCAGGAAACCAAGGACACCGAGGGCAACCTCGAAATGAAGGGCCGCATCAAGCGATTAATGCGCGCGCGCGGACGTCACCGCATGCTGCAGGACGTCAAGAACGCCACTGCGGTGATTGTGAATCCCACGCATTATGCCGTCGCCATCTTGTACGAAACCGACTCGCGCCGCGCTCCGCTGGTGGTGGCCAAGGGCAAGAACAACCTGGCGCTGCGCATTCGCGCGATGGCCAGCGATTCGGGCATTCCGGTTGTGGAAAATCCCCCGCTCGCACGCGGTTTATACGATTCGGTGCAGGTCGGCCAGGAGATCCCCGTCCAGCTTTATCGCGCGGTAGCCGAAGTTTTGGCGCATATTTATAAGCTGATGAATAGTTATCGACACCGCCCCACGCATATCGGCTTGTAAAAACACCGCCCGGTGTTGGCACTCCAATTGCGTTAGAAATCGAGAACCACCAGAGTTGTGTCTGGCAATTGAGAGGAATCGATTCGTTGGGCAGATTGCGAAACACCTTCCAGTTCCTGAACGTCGCCGAGCTTGGCGTGCCGGTGGCGGTCCTCATGATCCTGGTCGCGTTGATTGTTCCGGTGCCAGGCTGGCTGCTGGATCTCCTGATCGTGACCGACATCATGACGTCGCTGGTGGTGATGATGGTCTCCGTCTACATCACCCGGCCCGTGGATTTCAGCGTTTTCCCGACCACGCTCCTCCTTCTGACGTTGCTTCGCTTGTCCCTCAACATCTCCGCCACGCGGCTGATCCTTTCGAACGGCAATACCGGAACCGGCGCGGCCGGCACCATCATCGAAGCCTTCGGAAACTTCGTGGTGGGCGGCAGCTTTGTGATCGGCGTCATTATTTTCCTCACCCTGATTGCGATTCAGTACGTCGTCATCAACCATGGCGCGGTGCGCATTTCGGAAGTCACGGCCCGGTTCACTCTCGATTCGCTGCCCGGGAAACAGATGTCCATCGATTCGGACCTGAGCTCCGGCATCATCAATGAAAAAGAGGCACGGGAGCGGCGCAAGATGCTCTCTTCGGAGTCCGATTTTTATGGCGCCATGGACGGCGCGACGCGCTTCACCCAGCGCGACGCCATCGCCAGTATTCTGATCACCGGCATCAACATCGCCGGCGGATTTCTGATCGGCGTCTTCCAGCACGGAATGCCACTGGTGAAAGCGCTGGAGACCTATACCGTACTCACCATCGGCGACGGCCTGGTTACCGTGATCCCCGCTCTGATGGTTTCGATCTCCGGCGGACTGATCGTCACGCGAGCCAGCTCCGAGGAACGCCTCAGCGCCCACTTCGTCCGTCAATTCTTTAGCAACGGAATGCCTCTGATGCTGGCGGCCGGGATGATCCTGACTCTCGCCATTATTCCCGGCTTGCCGAAAATCCCCTTCCTGCTGGTCGGCGGTGTTGCCGGGACCATTGGATGGCGGATCGAGGAGCGCAAGAAGCGCAACGCCGATGCCCCCAAGCCCGCGACCGCGACGGAAGTCAAAGAGAATCTGGAGGGACTCCTCAAAGTGGATCCGCTCGCCGTCGCGCTCGGCGTCGGGCTGGTAAAGATGATCCAGGCCGGACCCGACGCGCCGATTCTAAAACGCCTCACTGGCATTCGCAAGCAACTTGTGCTGGGCTTGGGATTCTTCCTTCCGCCCGTACGCTTCATCGACGACGTGAAGCTTCGTCACCGGGAATACGCGATTTTGATCAGGGGTAATGAGGTGGCCCGCTATGAAATGGCCGCCGGCTGCGACCTGGCGGTGCCGAACGAAGAGAATGTGCCGAAAATCGCCGGCGCTCCGACGCGGGAGCCCAGCTTCGGCATGCCGGCCGTCTGGACCCCTTCGGCCAATTCGATGCAAGCGCGCAATTCCGGCTATACCGTGGTGGACCAAGTGAGCGTGATGGGCACGCATCTGATGGAAGTGGTCCGCGCCCATGCTCATGAGCTGTTCGGCCTGCAGGAAATGAAGAAGCTGCTCGATCTGGTGGCCGCCGAAAATCCCAAGGTGGTGGAAGAAGTGGTTCCCAAGCTGTTGTCGCTCGCCGTGCTGCATCGCGTGTTTCAGAATCTACTGAGGGAGCGCATTTCGATCCGCGATGCGGTGACCATTCTCGAGGCCGCCGGCGAAGCCTCGCTCACCACCAAGAACGTGGTACTGATTACCGAATACGCGCGGCAGGCCATTCGCCGCTCCATCGTCCAGCCGTTCCTCGATCGCGAGGAGAAGCTGCGCGCCTACGTGCTCGATACAGCGCTGGATGAAGCCGTGGTCAGCTCCGTGCAGCACGGCGAGATTACGAGTCATCTGTCGCTCGCGCCCAGTCTGGTTCGCGAGTTCATCAAGAAAATTGAGGAGAAGGTCGGCAATCCCGCCGCACCCGTGGCGATTCTGGTGTCAGCGGGCGCGCGCTATTTCCTGCAGCAACTGGCGGAGACCGCGCTCAAGAACGTTTTCTTCCTGTCGCACAGCGATGTTCCGCCGACCACGCAGGTGGTCAGCGTGGGGTTGATACGGTAGGCGCCCGGTTCGAGGAGAAATTATGTATTTGCAACTGAAATTCGGTGGAAAAAAGAACATGCGGAACGGGAGCAGCGCCGCGCCGCACAGCCCGGTGGCAGAGCTCGAGCCCGCCCCCGTACGCGCCGCGGCGGCTCCTACGTCCTCGCGGAACACTCTTGCCGAAGCCCGGACGCAATCCAGCGGCGTTCCGCGGATTAAGACCTATGTCGCCGAAAGTGTTCCGCACGCGATGACGCTCGCACGCTGCGAGATGGGCGAGGATGCCATCCTGATCCAGACCAGGCGCCGCGAAAACATCGACGCCTCGAAACGGTTCGAAGTGACCTTCGGCATCGTGCCCAACACCGGACCTTCACCCCAACGTCCCAAGATCGCGGACAAGCCCTCCAGCGGCGAGACAGCGGCCGACACGACGGATGCGGATACAGAGGTAGCGCGGCAACTGGGATCGCTGCGCCGCGAGCTGGCCGCGCTGCAAACCATGCTGCGGCAATCGGCCTTCGGGAGACCGCCCGCGCTACAGGACAACCCGGTCGCTTCCGAAGCCTACGACGCGCTCCTTCGAAACAACATCGATGCGGACTTCGCCTCGAACCTGGTCTGCGCGATCGAGCCCGGTGCTGAATCGCCCGCCGAGGCCGTGCGCGGCCAGCTCGCCGCGCAGATTCGCACGGATTCCTCCATTGCGCGGGAAGGCAAGGCCGTGATCCTGATGGGTCCTCCGGCCTGCGGCAAGACCACCGCCCTGATCAAGCTCGCGGTCGAATACGGATTGAAGCTTGGCAACGCCGTCGAGATTTTCTCTCTGACCAAGGGCCAGACCAGCGTGGATCGCACGCTCGAGGCGATGACCGCAATTCTGGGCGTACCCTGCGAGGCGCTGCCGGACGCCGCGGCGCTGGAATCCGCGCTGGCTCGTCCCCGTGCGGAGGGAACGCTCGTGCTGGTGGATGCAAATGGTTATGGCTCGGGAGCCTCGGAGGACGAAATGGAGCTGGCGTCGGTACTGGCTTTCGGCGAAAATGCCGATGTCCATCTGGTGCTGCCCGCCACCTGGCAGGGCGTCAGCATACGGCAGACCGTCGATCGTTTTGAAATCTTCCAGCCCGCGCGCCTGCTGTTCACGATGGTGGATCAGGCGGCGGTTTATGGTCCCTTGATTCAGGAAGCCTGGCGCACCGGGAAGCCTCTGTCGTTCATCGGCAGCGGAACGGTGGGCAGGACTGCTTTGCGACCCGCCGATCTGGGTTGGATCGTCGCCCGCCTGTTCGAAGCCGCCCGGGAAACCGGCGGCGAGCGCGATTAACATGTATCCCGCGGTGCTAGGGCCCCCCGCCGGCGAGCGTCTCACCACGCAGCAGCGCGAGGATCTGATCCTGGAGTTCATGCCGCTGGTGTACAGCATCGCCAAACGGATTATTGGCGGACTTCCGGCGGAAGCTTCGTTCGAGGACCTGGTGTCGGCCGGGACCGTCGGCTTGATCCATGCCATCGACAATTTCGATTCGGCTTACGACGCCAAGCTGGCCACCTACGCGGCTCACCGTATCCGCGGCGCGATGCTCGATAGCATCCGTTCTTCGGATTGGATTCCCCGCCGGCAGCGAGCCCATATCAAGCGCCTGCAAACCGCTGTAGAGAACGTGCAGAAAAAAGTTCACCGCTTGAACGTTACCGAACAGGAGATCGCGGTGGAGCTGGGCGTCAGCGTCGATGAGTATCGCGAAACGCTGGCGTCGCTGCCGGTAACCCGCGTGGTGAGTATCGAAGAGACTGTGCGTGACGGGCAGAACCGGGCGGAGTTGATTTCAGATTCTGAATCCGAATTAGCCTCCGTGGTTCTCGAACGGGCGCAGTTTCTGGAATTTCTGGCGACGGCCGTGCAACGCCTCGATTCGGAGGAACAAGCCGTACTGAGTCTGTATTACCAGGAAGGAATGGGCCCGCAGGAAATTGCGCAAATCATGAATCTGCCGGTGAAGCGGATCTATCAGTTGAAAGCGCAGTCCATCGTGCGCTTGCGCGCCTCGATGCAGAGACGGACCATGCGGGACACGGCGCGAGACACGGCGCGGGATAAGAAATAGAGCGGAGAAGAACATGACTATCAAGAAGACGGATGCGGCGCTGGAAACAGCGGCGGAGTTGTTCCTGACGGCATTCAACGGAAAAATTCCAGACGCTGGCACACTGGAAAGGACCGCGGCGGCGGAAAATCCCTTGGACCCCCAGGCGCGCTGGTTCCGGCAGACCTTCACTGGTCCAGCGAATTTCGAACTATTCGCGGGAATCTCCAGCGGGGTCGCCGAGACGCTGCCGGGCGAATTGCCGCAGTTGATGGACGATGTTTTTCAAACCATGGCCCGCGCCCTCGGCACCGTCGCGGGTTCCGTCGTCACGTGCGGCGCGTTGACTGAGGAAACGGCGGCGCAAGGCGAGGAAGAGATCGCCTATGAACTGTCCCGCGAATCGATTGCCGTCGGCTGCGTGATTCTGGCCGTTCCGGAATTGGCGCTGAGCTTTCTCGGTCGCGTGATTCATCGCGCGGATTCCGCCCTGGGAGAACGCTCCGCGCCACGCCATTTGGATACGCTGATGAACGTCGACCTGCCAGTGAGCATCAGCTTCGGAACGACCGAGATGACGCTGGCCGATGTCCTTAAGCTCACCACTGGATCGATCGTCGAGTTCAATCATCTGTTGAGTGAGCCCGTCAACATCATCGTGAACAACTGCCTGGTGGCTCGGGGCGACGTGGTGGTGGTCGACGCCAACTACGGCGTTCGCATCTCGGAAGTGATCGCCCGCGGGTAGAGATCATGCGGTAACGGCGTCCATGAGTAAGCATATCGTCGCCCGTCTATTGCAAGTCTGCGGTCCCTGCCGCATGTTGCACGCCGGCGCACAAAGCGCCGCCCTATTGGAAGACTTACTTCTGGCTGGTTGTGACGCCTATGCGTTCGGACCTTCTTTACAGCCGCATCCCCGCTGGATTGGCGCGTCAGGCGCACTGCCCGCGGGCGCGCCGCTGGATGCGATGCTAGTCGATATTTCTTCCGCTGACGATGCGCCGGTACAACTCCGCTATTTCCTGGAGCGTTTCGGTACCCCCAAAGTGCTGGTCATTCGTGCGCAGGGACTGGACCGTAAAACTATCGAAAACCAACTTTTCGAAACCCTATGGCGCCGCCACCCGGGAGACCTGCCCGCTTCCGAATATGAGGGACTAAGCGAAGAGGCTCTCGGTGAATTGAGCTTTTATGAGCGCGTCAGTTTTTATGAACGCACGCTGGAAGCGGGGTTATCGGCCGAGTGTTACGCGCAAGTGGACATGCTTCGTGAAAGCGGCGGACGCGCGGATGCACATATCGCGCGGTATTCGCTGGCAGCGCAGTTTGTCCGGCCCGGCGACACGGTTCTCGATTGTGCTTCAGGGCTGGGTTACGGAACGGCAATTCTAGCGGCGCTTTCCTCCGGCGCAGCATTTATCGGAGTGGCGCCGGATGAAGCAAGCGTCGAATATGCCCGTACTAATTACGGACGCGACGGAGTGAGCTTTCGCACTGGGAATCTTAAATCGATTCGGGATTCTTCCATCGATGTGATCGTATCAATGGACACGCTCGAGCATGTTCCGGATTGGAAAGCAGCGCTCAAAGAATTTCACCGCGTGTTGAAACCGGACGGGCGCCTGGTGGCGAGTGTGCCGGACCGCTGGACGAACGCGGGTCATTTTCAAGTATTCGATTGGAGTAAGCTTGAAAATGGCCTCAACCAACATTTCTTTGTGGAAATGCGTTATGCCCAGACAGCACCCGGCGGCTTCAGACTGACGGATGCCAGCCGTTCGCTACGGCCTGTGCAACTGGATGCCGTTATCGACACGGAATGGCTGATCGCGGTTGCTTGTAAGAGTCCGCTGGAGGGCCAGGGACGCGGCGACTTCAAACACCCGGGTTTTCAAGCTTCATTTGAGAAAAGCGGCGCGGCGATCGTCGATTTCGCACATACCTATGACAATCCCTATTTGTACCGGACCATGGTTCAGATGGGTGAACGAATCCGGCACGATCTAAAGCTGGCGACGCTCGCCCATTGGGTGATCATGAATGCGCGTTCCGATTCCGCGGACCGGGGTGCGGCCATTTGCGTCTTCGGTTACCAGGTGCTTGAGAAGCGCGAGATAAAGATAGCCGCAAAGGTACTGGAGTTTATCACCGATTATATTGGCGTGACTTCAGACGAGCGGAAAAATCCGCATGTGCTGCGCTGGCGGCTTTCGTTGTCCTTTCTCGCCGGAAGAGTTTGCGAATTGATGGGCGACCGGGACCATGCAGCCAACTGGTATCACGCAGTGACGGACTGCAAATGGCGAGACTTTTCACCTCTGCTTGCCACCAAGACTGTTGCAGCGTGTTTCTTTGAAGGGCGAATACGGCTGGCGGACGGCTCCATCGAACAGGCAAAATCCTGTTTTGCGCAAGGATTGGCCGAGGCGCTGGCCGCGGTGAAGGGCGACTTGAACGACGTTGTCGGCAATCCCGAACAACCTATTCCTTTCGGCCTTACTGAGCTCGCGGAAGTGATCGATATGGGATCGCAGTGCGCCAATGCCATCGCTCACTCGCCATTGTGGAAACGCGATCCGGGACTGTTCTGGAAACATGTGGACATCAAGCGGTTCGGCTTGGCATCCTGGGCCATCGAGCTGGAACAGGAAAATCAGAGCTTGCGCAACAGGCTTTCAGGCCAAGCAGTTTATAGCCTCTCGGGTGCTTCGTGAATCCGGTATTACCACGTGCCGTAGACGCGAGAGCGCTGATCGGATGGATGCCCCGAGATCAAGCCATAGCATTCTTGCGCGGCCTTTGCGTTTTCGATCCCCCACTCACGGAGCAACAGGCCGAGAGTTTCTGGGAGCCCTACAACCAGAATGTAGCCGGACTTCAGCGCCGCGTTACCACCCCCGAGAAGCTTCCCTTGAATGCCCAGGAAGAGAGATGGGCTGCCGACGCGATGAATTTCTATACAAACACGCTGCATGTCCCCAATGCCAGGGGGATCATCAAAATCGACCCCTTTAGTTTAGTGGCGCATCAGAACTACGTTTTGACCGAAAGAGCCACTACGTACTCGGCCCGTCTTCAGAGTGCAACAGACTGGTTCAACGAAGCGGTCAAACCAAGCCTGCCGCCGCCCAGGAACATCCAGGCGTTCGCTGTGCCAAACGCAATGAACATTGACCTGCCGCACGAAGAATTCACGCTGGCTTTCAATGTTCCGCTGAGTCAGTTCGCGGTGCAGGAGAACATCCGCTATGTGACAGCGTGGGAGGTTCGGCAGTTTGACAGGATGTTTCTGTGGGCGGGCTATCACCGCTCATATGCGCGCATGGTCAACGTCGCTCCAGATGCGAACGTTCGGTCACTGCTCATGGTCTTGGCGGACATGGGGACTGTGGACGTTTTTCCGGGTGAGCCAAATGGGGGAAGGAGAGCAGTTTTGTGCGGCCCAAATCCGCCGCTCTTTGGTGATTTTTTTGACGATCGTTTGTGTGCCGCGGTCAGACTCCGTAAGAGGAGATTCCAACTTCAGGTCCGCGCCAGTTGCGTATCCATCGACGACTCGAACTAGTAGCAGGCCACGCATCGCTGAGACTGTACTTTCTCGGCCTTTCCGCCGATCAAACGAATGACCTAATCCATGATTTCGCTGAAACGATATATTGAATCCAGACCGGAAGAATTGCTGAAGGCAATGTGCGAATCCTATCGCGCGTCGCTGACTGTGATGGGCACCAGTGCAACCCAGATATGTCCGCACCTCGGTGAAGACGTCGAACACGATCTGCTAAGCCTTCGGGACCGCCTGTCCCCCGATGTTACCCCGGATACCGTGGTAGAAACCGGAAAGCAGGTGGAAAAAGAACTCGCGAAATGGGGCGAAAGTACTTCCACATACTTTCAGCAAACCGCGCAGGATATCAAAGAGCTCATGCTGACCGTGGTTGAAACAACGCAAGCTCTTGGGGAACGGGATCATCGGTTCGCTCGCGAGTTCGAAGAGTTCGCAGGACAGTTGGCAGCCATCGGCAACCTGGCTGATCTCACAAAAGTTCGGCAGTCGCTCGGCAAGAGCGCCCATCATCTTAAGTCTTGCGTGGAAAAGATGCTGCAAGAAGGGGAGCAATCGCTCTCACAAATTCGTACCGAACTGTCCGTGTATCAGACCCGGCTGGATGAAGCTGAGCGAGCGGCCACTCAAGACCCCGTCACCGGCGTGGCCAACCGGTACAAGGCTGAAAAGCGAATCCAACTGCTGATCGAAGGTTCCCGCAGTTATTCCATCGTGCTCTTCGATCTGGATAATTTCAAACAGATTAACGATCGGTATGGCCATCCCGCCGGCGACGCACTTCTGAAACAGTTCGCCACCGAACTCCGATCGTTCTTTCGGGTGTCGGACATTGTCTGCCGATGGGGCGGCGACGAGTTTCTCGTGATCGTGGACTGCACCGCCGAGCAGATCCGCGATCGTATCGAGCAGGTCCGAAAGTGGATCTGCGGCGATTACACCATTCAAATCGGCGGCGAGCCGCGCAAGGTGAGCGTTCAGACTTCGGTCGGCTTGGCTTCCTGGCGTCCAGGCGAGACGGCCGCCGAGTTGATCGAGCGCGCTGACCGAGCTATGTACCAGGAGAAAGCCCAGAAGGTGAAGGGAGCGAGGTAGTACGTTATGAAGGTCTTCGCACGTTGGATCTGCCGAACGGTTCTCCTCGTTATTGCGATTTCGGCCGGTGCTTTTGCCCAAGTGCCGAATCCGAAGCCGACCACAGTACCCCAGCCAAGGAAAAAACCTCTGGCACAACCTGGCGGCGGAAACTCGAAGAATGCCGCGTTGAGGACGAAATCAGAAAAAACCCGGGAGAAAGCCAACAAGGAAGTGAAGAACCGGGTCAAGGAAGCGAAGAAGCAGGCCAAGGAAGCCAAGAGGCGGGCCAAGGAAGCGAAAAAAGCTTCCAAGTAACCGCGATCCCGGACCCCTTCCCTCAGACGCCGGATCCGGCTGCCCGTCCCATTAACATACGCCGCATGGCGGCATAAATCCGATCGACAGCCGGCCGCCGGTAGGCCCACTTCTGATCCGGCTCCGGCGGATTGACCAGCATGGTGGCATTGGCCTCGAAGAGCAGAATCTCGCGGCTGGCGCTCAGTCCGAAGTCGATGCCAGCGTAGTCCAGCCCAAGCCGGGATTGAATCTCGGCCAGTGCCGTCATGGCGCGCGGACCTAGCACGGCCGGCATGTTCTCGATGAACTCCTCGTCTTCGGCGCGGTGCTCGGGACTCTCTGCCATTTCCGCGGTGAAATAGTGGATCTTCCAATGGCTGGAGATGGCGACGTGCAGCGGGTACAGTTCACCATCAATCATCATGACGCGGTACTTGCGCGCCTTGCCGTCCGGCCCGCGCGCGTCCAGGTAACGGAGAACCGTCAGATCCTCGCCGGGCAGCTCGGCCAGTGCCGCGGGCAATTGCGCGATCGCCTCGATCCGAAGGAAGTGACGCCCGGTGTGGAAGCCGGGAGTCCGGATCAGAAGCGGGAAGTCGAAACCGTGGCGGGCCAGCGTCGTGGCGGCGTCCGGCGAGGCCAGCAGCGCGCGCGGCAGCGTGACCGTCCGTGGCGTGATGACCCCCGGGATTCCGGAGAGGCGCTGCGCGTTGTCGCTGCGTCCAGTTGCGGCCACCGCAGCGGGCGCGTTGAGCACTGGCGTTGTCGTCAGGGCCAGCACGGACTCGGCTGCGGCCAGCGCCGGACCCGCCAGATCGGCGTCCCCGATGGCATTGAAGACCAACTGGTGCGGCGGCAGCGGAGTAGCGGGGTTATAGAACTCCACGAAAACCAGCGAGGTCTGGAAAACCCCATCGTCGAGAAAATGGCGCATGGGAATGTTGCCATCCATCGAACCCGCCAACAGCAGTACCGACACCGGCGGCCGCTCCCCGCGATACGGCAAAGCTACCACCGGCCGGCTCTCGAACTCCATTTGCCGATGCCGGGCAGCGCCTGACGGATCGCCGGATTCATCAAGGACACAGGCCAGGCCCTGGTGCGCTCCGGCGAGATCCGGGTGTAAGCGCAGAGCCGTTTCGTAATGTTCGCGCGCCTCCGTCAAGCCGCCGCTCTCACGCAGCGCATTTGCGAGATTGATGTGGCTGACCGGGTCGCCCGGGTGCCTGGCCACGGCTTCGGCGTAGGCAGTGCGCGACGCCGTGCGGTATCCCGTTTCATACAGCAAGGTACCGAGGTTGTTCAACGCCGCCCGATGCGATGGTTCCCGCGAAAGCACCTCGAGATAAGCGTCTCTGGCATCGGCGGTGCGGCCAACTTCGGCCAGCAGGCAGGCGCGCTCAAATCGCAACGGAATCGCGGCGGCTCCAGATGCGATTTGCGCCTCCAGTTCCCGTAGCCGGAATTCTCTCCGCCTCCGCGGCTGCCAATCCTCCGCTTCCCCGCGCCGGGCCTGACGGCTGCTCAGCGCGCTGCATCCGATCGCGCGACCCGCAGCAACAGTCTTTTCAATCAGCGTATCGATCTCAGCTTGGCTCGTCCGGTGATTCACGATGGCGGCGCGAATCGCCAACCGGCCGTCGATAACCGTGGTCGACGGAGCGACGTCTCCGGCTTCATGAAGATCGGCGACGATGCGGGCATTGACAGCATGGGTATCATCGCCGGCGCGATAACGGAAACACACGATGTTCAGTTGCACCGGCGCCGCAAGTTCCAGTTCCCTCGTTTCCATGACGCGCGTCTCCAGATAGCGCGCCAGCTCACAGGTGCGCGAGATCACCGCGCCCAACGCATCGGCGCCGTACACCTGGAGCGTGAACCACGCCTTCAGTGCGCGGAATCCGCGGGAGAGATCGGGTCCAAAGTCGCATGGCCAGGTTGAGCCGCCCGCCAGTCCCCGTTCCTCGCGGCGTAGGTAAGCGGCAGAGGTAGCGAAGGCTTGACGGTGCAGCAGGCCGTCGCGCACCAGGATGAAACCCGCATCATAGGGGACCTGGCCCCATTTGTGAAAGTCGAATGCAAGCGAATCCGCGCGCTGGATTCCGTTCAAACGGGGAGCGAGATCCGGCGCCAGCACGGCCAGGGCTCCGCAGGCTCCATCGACATGGAACCACAAATGCTCGCGGCGTGAAAGATCGGCCAGCGCGCTGAGATCGTCAATGGCCCCGGTATCCACGGTTCCGGCCGTGCCCACCAGCAGGAACGGCGTGAACCCCGCGCGGCGATCCGCTTGGATGGTCTTTTCCAATTCCGCTAGATCCATCCCCCGGCCAGGCCGGGCGGGAATCCGACGGAGCGCGTCGCTGCCGATGCCGCAATAGTCCATCGCCCGTGCGATGCAGGTGTGAGCGGCCACCGAGGCGTAGGCGGCCAGCCTCCGGGAACTCGCGGCGACACCCGCCGAGCGCACGTCGAAACCCAAAGCCACATCGCGCGCGATCAGCACGCCGATGAGATTCGCCATCGAAGCTCCCGTCACAAACAAGCCGGTGGCGCTCTCGGGAAAGCCGAAAATCGTCCGCATCCAAAGAACAATCTGGCACTCCACTTCGATCGGGATGTGATCGCGGCCACCGAGATTCGCGTTGAGACTGGCGGCCAGCATCTCGGCCAGGATCCCGACGGGAGTTCCACCGCCGTGCACCCATCCCATGAAACCGGGATGTGTATTGCCGGTGGCGTACGGCAGGATGTCTTTCAGGAATCTGCCGTGCACCTCGGCGAGATCGGAGGGAGTGCGGGGGACGGGATCGCGAAAGTGGTCCCGTGCCTCACTGGGGATTGGTTGCCAGACGGGACGCTCGCGGATGTGCTCCACGTAGCCGAGAGCATCGTCCAGCATCCGGTGAGCTTGAATTCGGAAGGCGGGCCAGTCGGATGGGTCGAGATCGGTCGCCATACTAATTCGCGCGCGAATTGGGCAATGAAATCATACCCTCTTTATTGAGGATGACGATATCCACCCGCCGGTTCTTCGCGCGCCCTTGCAATGTGTCGTTGGTTTCCAAAGGAAAGGAGTCAGCGTAGCCCACCACGGACATCCGGCTGCTGTCGATCGAGAACTGAGTACTCAGCGCCTCCAGCATCGCGATGCTGCGTGCCGCCGAAAGCTCCCAATTGCTGTGGAATCGCGAATTATGGATGGGAACGGAATCGGTATGCCCTTCCAGGCGGATCGGATTGGCAATGTTTTCAAGCGTCGCCGCGATCTTGCGCAGAACCGGAATGCCGGCCGGAGACACCTGGTCGTCACCGGAGACAAAGTAGGCTGCTTCCTGCAGGCTCACCACCAAGCCGCGTGCTTCTGTGTGAATGTTTATGCGACCCGCGCGGATGTCTTCCGCCAGGCTGGCCTTCAGCAATTCGCCGGTGGGGGAAAGGTCGGCTGGCGCGTGCTTAGCCGTCTCGGCCTTGGCTCCGCCTGGACCGCGCATCATACTGTTACCCTGACCTAGGTTATCGACGGTTCCACCCAGCACTTGCGACACTTTCGGCGGGCCGTCAAAGGCGCGGCGTACCGATTCGGCCGCCTTCATGACCTTGTGGCGATCCGCCTGGGAGCTGGCGTAGAGAACAACGAAGAAAGCGAACAATAGCGTGATGAAATCAGCGTAGGACACCAGCCAGCGCTCGTGCGTGTGGGGTTCGCGCTCTCCACGGGAACGCCTCATACCTCAATGCGGGCCCTGACGGGGACATTGTTTTGGATCGACGCCGGCTTCGCATCCGGATCGCCTGCCAGGCTCTCCAACTTCCTGCGGATCATCTTCGGATTCATGCCTTCCACGATGCCCGCCACGCCTTCGAGGATCAACTCAGTCATTTCGATGCGCCGTTTCGCGCGCCCCCGGATTTTACTCGCGGCCGGAAGGAACAGAAGATTCGCCGCGCCAACGCCGTAGATCGTCGCCACAAACGCCACGGCGATTCCGCGGCCAACTTCATCGATATTCGCCAGGTTCTTCATTACCTGGATCAGACCCAGTACCGCGCCGATGATGCCAATGGTGGGCGAATAGCCTCCTGCGCTTTCAAAAACCTTGGCCCGGCTGAGAAGGCGCCGCTCTTCCATTTCCTGGTCGAGTTGCATGGTGTGCTTCAATTCGGTCAGTTCCGCGACGTCGATGGCGAGATTGATCGCCTTGCGCAGGAATGGATCCTCGATCCGGTCCGCGTCTGATTCCAGGGACACGATGCCGTTGCGCCGCGCCTTGGTTGCAAATACGATGAGCTGCTCCAACATCGCCTGCGAGGAAACGCGGGGTTCGAAGAATACGTACCTCAACTCGCGTACCGCGGCGATCACGTCGGCAAAAGGGGTGCCAACCAGCACCGCGCCCACGGTGCCGCCCAGCACGATCAGAGCGGCCGTTCCCTGCGCGATGTCCGCGAGCGAGCCTTTTTCGAGCAACAAGCCGCCGACCAGGCCGCCGGCCGCGATGAGCAACCCTAAGACGGTTCCTTTATCGATGGCGAGGCCCGGACCCCCGTCCTTGTTTGTAGCGGCGAGGTTCGAATCACTCATTTTCGTTGGTGTTGCCTTCGGGAATGCCAGCGGAGATGCGCCGGCGGAACTCGACAATGCGCGAGAGAATTTCGTCCGCGCTCTCCCGGACAAACAGCCTTTGACCGGTGGTCAGCGCGATGGTGGTGTCGGGCACAGTCTCAATCTGCTCGATTAAGTCTGAGTTCAGCAGGATCGAATGATTGTTGATACGCGTGACCCGGATCATAGCCGATCAGACGGCGGAGAATGCCGATTCCTTATCTACCTCAGCGCCGGTCAGCTCTTCGCCCAACTCGACTTGCAGCGCGTCAAGCTTGGCATAAAAGGTGGTGCGCTTCAGTTGCAGCAGAGTCGCGGCGCGCTTCTTGCTTCCGCCCGCGAGGCGCAAGGCTTCCGATAAAAGAGTCTTTTCGAACTGGCCCACGATGAGGTTGTAGTCGATGCCCTCGGTTGGCATGGCGAACATCCGCGGATGATTCGGAGACCCGCCCAGCGCGGTGAAGTCGGCCATCCGCAGGGTGCCGCGGCTGCCGCTGAGCGCGATCGCGCTTTCGATCGTGTTTTCGAGCTGACGGACATTTCCGGGCCACGGGAATTTTGTCAGCCAAGCCATGATCTCGGCCGGGATGGCCTTCATCGGGATTTGCTCATTGCGGCAGATTTTTTCGATGAAATGGGGCACCAGATCCGAAATGTCTTCTAGACGCTCGCGCAGCGTGGGCAGATGAATGGGCGCGACGTTCAAACGGTAATACAAGTCCTGCCGGAACTTGCCTTGCTCCACAAGTTTCGCCAGGTTGGCGTTGGTGGCAGCAATCACACGGACGTCCACGCGCATCGTTTCCGAAGATCCCAGGCGATGAAATTCGCGCTCCTGCAGCACGCGCAGGAGCTTGGCCTGTAGCGCGAAGGGCATATCGCCGATCTCGTCCAGGAACAGAGTGCCGCGATTGCCCTGTTCGAAGCGGCCCAGGCGGCTCTGAAAAGCACCGGTATAGGCTCCGCGCACATGGCCGAACAGTTCGGCCTCGAGCAATTCACCCGGGATGGCATCGCAGTTAATAGACACCATCGGTTGGCCAGCGCGAGGGCTGGCATCGTGGATGGCTCGGGCGACCACTTCCTTACCGGTTCCCGTTTCGCCCGTGATCAGCACCGTTGCGCGACGCGGGCTCACCAGCCGAACCAGTTCTTTCACCACACGCATGGAACAGCTTCCACCAACCAAGCTGCGGCTCCACAGCTCTGCTCCATCGCCGGATTCCGCATCGCCCCATTTCTTCGATCCCTGGCGGCGAAGCTTCGCCATGGCGAGGGCGCTGGCGCGCTCCTCAAGCGAGGCCTGATCCGTGATGAATTCGTCCGCGCCGAGATAACACAGGCTAAAGGCCCCCGACGGGGACGTTTCCGGTACCCAGGCAA
>Ga0182015_10002476_pt1 | contig 22203 bp, 15 predicted proteins | sample 712P3MmetaG_FD_120478 | JGI IMG/M metagenome (GOLD analysis project Ga0182015, IMG submission 120478) | Permafrost microbial communities from Stordalen Mire, Sweden - 712P3M metaG | ecosystem: Environmental > Terrestrial > Soil > Wetlands > Permafrost | place: Sweden: Stordalen | collected...
TCGGCGCGCGTGTCGCCCAGCTTGAGCAGGCTCTCCTCGGCGCTGGCGAGAATCTGGTCGGGCTCCTCCTCGCCGATGATGCAGCGGTCGATCAGATTGCGCGACGTAAAGATGATGCGGCGCAGGATGGCTTTGTCTTTGACGATGCCGACGTAGCTTTCGAGATTGGCGAGCGTGGGCAGGCCGTCGTCGAGCGAGACCAGATAGGTGATGCCGTCCACCGATTCGAGCTGGTTCTGCTTCATCAGCTCGTTGGCGACGGTGACGCGATCGATGCGGTCGCCGCGTTGGTACAGCTCGCCCATGCGGAGGAAGATGCGGCGATGCTTCTCCAGGCTGAAGTCTTCGGCTTCAAGCGCGCCGGCTACCTGGATGTAGAGCGCGTCGTCCATGAGGATGGCGCCCAGGACGAAGCGCTCGGCGTCGAGGTTGGCGGGGAGTCCACGTTCGAGCGCGATGTCAGGAGAAGATGCTGCCATGAACCAACCCGTTCTACGTTAGAGGCGAGCCGTGTCTGAAAAAAGTCATTTATTTGCGCCTTGCTCTGAGCGAGATAGGCTGTGGATCATTCGGTGGAAAAGCCGACGCGCACTTGTGGGATACAAGTGGCTGCCTATCATCGCGTTGAAGGGGATTTCCGAGGTATCGCACAGGTTTTCCACAGCCACAACAATTTCGACTCTCATTGTTTTATAGCATGAACCGCGGCCTTTGGGGAGAGCGGGGCCGCGCGCGCGCGAACGATATCATGAAGCCACAAGCTATGGCGCACAACAATCCTTATAGACAGTTTGGCGTGGTCGACAAGAATATTGCCGCGAGCGAGAGCGGTTACGCCTTCTTGCTGAAATTGCTCGATGCCACCTATCCCGCCCCTCCCATTTCGGAAGCTTGCGATGTTTGGCTGGCCGAGGTGGCGGAAGGCCGCGTCGTATTCGAGGGCAAGCCGTCGTCACGCTTCTATAACCCAATGGGAATCGTGCATGGCGGATGGATTTCGACGGTGCTCGATTCCGCTATGGGCTGCGCGGTGCATTCGATGCTCAAGGCCGGGCAGGCCTACACCACCGTCGAGATGAAGGTGAACTTCGTAAGGCCCATATCGGAGCAGACCGGAATTGTCCGATGCGAAGGGAAGATCGTCCACTCAGGTGGCCGTCTCGCAACAGCGGAAGGGAGATTGACCGATGCCGCCGGCAAGCTCCTCGCTCACGGTTCTGAGACGTGCATGATCTTCCCGGTTACGGCGTAAAATCTCTGTGTGAGCGGCGTCCAAAATCCGCGCGCACATGCTTGCATGCAGGTAGCTCCTGGCGCTGGTATATAATTGATATCGCAATGCGCCCGGGACTTTGTGTGTCCCTATTTGCGGCTGTTTCTGCCTGGGCGAGCTTGGCTTGCATGCAAGCCGCAACTTTGACTCCCAGGGCGCTCCTCGATCAGTATTGCGTCACCTGCCATAACGAAAAGCTGAAGACCGCCGGGTTGCTGTTAGACAAAGCCGATCCGGCGAACGTTTCGCTCGACGCCGAGACGTGGGAAAAAGTTGTGCGCAAGGTGCGAGCGGGCGCAATGCCGCCTGCAGGCATGCCTCGGCCGGACCAGCCGGCGATGGAGCGCTTCGCGGTGTCGCTTGAAGCGGCGCTCGATCGCGCGGCTGCCGAGAGGCCGAACCCCGGGCGCACTCCGGTGCACCGGCTGAATCGCGCCGAATACGCGAACGCCATCCGCGATCTGCTCACCATCGATATCGATGTCACCGGGCTACTGCCGGCCGACGACGAAAGCTACGGCTTCGACAACATCGCCGAGACGCTGCGCATGTCGCCGGTGCTGCTGGAGCGCTACTTGTCGGCGGCGCGCAAGATCAGCCGCCTGGCCGTGGGCGACACCAACATCATTCCGTCGTATGAGACCTATCGCGTGCGGCCGGATCTTGGACAAGACGAGCACATCGAAGGCTTGCCGCTGGGGACGCGCGGCGGCCTCCTGATCCATCACAATTTCGCGCTGGATGGCGAGTACGATTTCAAGACCAAGCTCGCGTTGAACACGTCGGCGAAGGTACGCGGTTTGGATTATCCGAACGATTTTGTGATCACGGTGGACGGCGCCATTGTGCATCGCGCCACCATGGGCGGCAAGGCGGATGAAGACGCGTCGGACGACAACTCGTCGGACGGTGAAGATGCGATTCTGGCGCGGCTGGAAGCGAAGATCCCGATCAAAGCCGGGCCGCACACGGTCGGCATCGCGTTCATCCAGAAGACTTCGGCGCAACCGCCCATGACGAATTTGCTCGCGACCATGCTGGACAAGATCGGCGTTGCAGAGGATCACGTCGGTGACAGCACGGGCGAGTTGATGGATCTGTAGGAGGCGCGAAAATGTTCAAAAACCGCTTACTAACGTGCGCGGCTCTGATATGTTTCCGAGTAGCCGGCAACAGCCCCGACACCCGTCTTGTCGACGCCGCCGCGAAGCCTGATACCGAAGCAGTGCGCAAGCTGGTGGGCGAACCAAATGTAAACGTCAACACGCCGCAGGCCGACGGCACCACCGCGCTGCACTGGGCGGCGCATTGGGACGATCGCGAGATGGCCGAGCTGCTGATCCGCGCGGGCGCGAATCCGAAAACCACCAACGCGTATGGCGGCACGCCGCTGGCTGAAGCCTGCACTAATAGCGATCCGGTGATGATCGAGAAGCTGTTGAAGGCCGGAGCCGACCCGAACGCGATGTCGTCCGAAGGCGAGACCGCGCTGATGACCGCGGCTCGCACGGGCAGCCTGGAATCGGTGAAGGCGCTGCTGGATCACGGCGCGGACGTCAACGCCAAAGAGAAGTGGCTCGGACAGACGGCTTTGATGTGGGCCGTGGCGGAGAATCATCCGGCAGTGGTCGAGATGCTGATCGCGCACGGTGCGAATGTAAACGCCCGCTCCACCGTTCGTGAAGAGAAGATCAAGAACAAGTGGTTCACGGCGAATGTTGTATCGGCGCCGCCCAAGGGCGGGTTTACGCCCCCGCTCTATGCCGCTCGGCAAAACTCGCTCGAAGCCGCACAGATGCTGGTGAAGGCTGGCGCGGATCTGAACATGGCCGATCCGGACGGAACCAGCGCGCTGGTAATCGCGATCGTGAACGCGCATTACGATCTTCCTGTCTATCTGTTGGAGCATGGCGAGGACCCGAACATCGCGGACAAATTCGGACGCACGGCGCTCTATGCGGCGGTCGATATGCACACGCTGGAGAAGTCGGCCACGCGGCCCGATCCGAAGGAGACCGACAAAGCGACCAGCTTGGATGTGGTGAGGGCAGCGCTCGCGCACGGTGCGAATCCAAACGCAGCGTTGAAGGAGTCGGCGCCGGGACGTGGGTCGCTGGATGTGCCGGATCGATACCTGGGCCTGGGCGCGACGCCCTTCTTACGCGCGGCGAAGACCGGCGATGCGGCAGTGATGCGGCTATTGTTGGACAAGGGCGCCGACGCGAAAGCCGTGACCAAGGATCATACGATGGCGATGATTCTCGCGGCCGGCTTGAGCTGGACCATGGGGATCACCAATGTCGACGAGAAGGACGCGCTCGAAGCGATCAAGATTTGCATCGAGCAGGGCGTGGATGTCAACGCGGCGAACGACAAGGGCGATACGGCGCTGCACGGCGCGGCGACCTCGGGTCGCGATCAAGTGGTCGCATTTCTGGCGGAGAAAGGCGCGAAGCTCGATGTCAAAGACAAGGAGGGCCGCACGCCGCTGGACGTCGCGATGGGTGTTGGCGCGCGTGCCGGCAGGGCGCACGACAGCACCGCGGAGCTGCTAAAGAAGTTGATGGCCGCCCCTGAAAAGACTACCGCGCAGAACGCGCCCCCGGCACCATAAGCGTTCTTGAGACTTGACGTCACCTTGCGGATCTGGCATACTTCCCCCGATAGACGATGGGAGAAGGATAGACGATGGGTGAACGATCCAGCCCCTCAGAGCTGCTCCCCGGTACGCTCGACCTCCTCATCTTGCGCACGCTCGTGCCAGGACGAATGCACGGCTACGGCATCGCGCAGCGTCTGAAGGATGTTTCGGACGAAGTGCTCCTGGTGGGAGAAAGCTCGCTCTATCCGGCTCTGCAGCGGCTGTTGCTGAACGGCTGGGTGAAGGCAGAATGGGGCGCTTCTGAAAGCAATCGTCGCGCGCGTTACTACACGCTCACTGCGTCCGGACGCAAGCAACTGACGATCGAACGCGAACAATTTTCACGCATGATCACGGCCATTCATAAGGTCCTCGAGATGGCGTAGGCGCAGCATGAATCTTTTCTTGCGCAAACTGACTGCTCTTTTGCGTCGCCGGCGCCTGGATCGGGAACTAACCGAAGAAATAGAGACGCATCGGGCTTTGCTCGCCGAGGACGTCGGTCGCGAAAGCGCCGGCAAACTGATGGGCAACATCACACTGGCCCGAGAGGAGAGTCGAGATATGTGGACGTTTCGGCAATTGGAGTGGGTCTTTCAAGACGCGCGACACGCGTTTCGCGGTTTGCGGCGCAGCCCTGCATTCACGGCCATCGCGATCGCTTCGCTGGCGCTTGGCATTGGAGCCAACACCGCCATTTTTTCCTTCGTGAACGCCATTTTGCTGAAGCGGCTGCCCGTGCCCGAGCCGGAGCGCCTGGTGACCTTCACCGAGGTCTGGCCCATGAGCGCCGTTGATGAATTCGCCAAGCAAGCCAGGTCGTTTGACGGCATGTTTGGCTGGTTCGCGAAGCCCGTCAGCTTTTCTACGGGCGAGACGGCCCAGTGGGTGATGGGCGAACTGGTTACCGGCCAGTATTTCCGGACGCTCCAAGTGAAACCGGCCGTCGGAAGATTGTTGAACGAAGATGACGTGCGGGATGCACGGGGAAATCCAGTGTGCGTTCTGAGCTATGGGTTCTGGCGGCGCGAATTCGCCGGCGATCCTGGCGTGGTTGAGCGCAACGTGTTCCTGAATGGACATGCCTATCGAGTTCTGGGAGTCACCGCGCGCGGATTTTACGGCGCAGAATTACAACGCCGCTTCGACGTCGCGATGCCGGCTACGCGCGTCGGAGATGTCATGCCTGCCTTTGCGGGCGTGGATTGGTTGAAAGGCCTGTCGTGGATGACTCCGCTGGCGCGCCTGAAGCCCGGCATCACGAGAGCTGAGGCACAACAGCAGGCGCAACTGTTGTTCCGGCAAGTCGATCCAGATAAGCGACGGGATGCGCGCCTGGAGGACGGCAGTCAGGGCTTCAACAGCATGCGATCGGATTTCGGCCGGCCCGTACTGGTGTTGATGGGGGTGGTGGCCCTGGTGCTACTGGTGGCATGCGCCAATCTCGCCAACCTGCTGCTTGCCAGGGCGCAATCGCGCGCCAAGGAATTCGCGGTGCGGCTTTCGATTGGCGCGTCCCGAGCGAGACTCATCCGCCAGCTGCTCGTGGAAAGCCTGCTGCTGGCCTTGGGCGGAGGTGTCGCTGGTGTCGCGCTGTCGTTGTGGATCAACAGGACTCTGGTCGCCTTCATGAATACGGGCCGATCCGCATCGATGCTCATACACGCGGCGCCGGACGCCCGCGTTCTCGCGTTTTCCATTTTCTTATCCTTTGCGACGGCGATCCTCTTCGGGATGCTCCCGGCCTGGCAAGCTACGCAACCGGATCTTTTGCCGGGCCTGAAACAAGAATCGACGGCGAGCGGGCCCGAAAGCCGGGTGCTGTTGCGCCGAAGTCTGGTTGTGATCCAGATCGCGGTGTCGCTGATCATTGTTTTCGGAGCCGGTCTGCTGACGCGTACTTTGCGGACCATGACGACCACCGATCTTGGGTTCCAGCCGGATCGAGTGATCGCGTTGCAGGTCGATCCCGCGGCTAACGGGCATTCCAGCGCCGAGGTCACGACGATTCTTGACGAGATCTTGAGGCGCGCGCGAGCTTTGCCCGGCGTGCGCGCAGCCAGCCTCGCCTCCAGCACACCCAGCGGTTCGATGCAGATCACGATGCCGATTGAGGTGCCAGGCTATGCTCCCAAGGCTGCCGGGGACGACGTGGCCGCTTTCAATTTCGTTAGTTCGCAATATTTCGAAACCTTGGGGCAATCCTTGGTTCGCGGCAGGGATTTTGACGAACGAGACAACAAGAACGGACCGCGAGTGGCCATTGTGAACGAGAAATTGGTCCAGCATTATTTCGGCGGCCGCGATCCAATCGGGCGAAAAGTCCGGCAAGGCAGGAGCGAAGTAGAGATTGCCGGTGTGGTCACGGACTCGCGAGATCACGGCGTCAGAGAGGGGCCCGCGGACACCGTGTACATGTCCGAGAAGCAAGGCCAGACATCCGGGTTGACGCTTTTGGTGAGAACCGCGGCCCGAGCCGGGGATGACAAGCAGCGGATCATTCCTTCACTACTTGGGATCGTTCACGACATCGATCCGCGCATGCCCGTCTACTCCGTGCATACGCTGGATATGGACGTAGAGGCGGGCCTCACCACCGAACGAATTCTCGGTTATCTTTCCACACTGTTTGCAGCCCTTGCCACGCTGCTGGCCGGCATCGGATTGTATGGAGTGCTGGCCTATTCGATAACGCGCCGCACGCGTGAGATCGGAATCCGGTTCGCCGTCGGCGCGCAAAGGCGTGACGTCGCCAGCCTGTTTGCGCGGGAAAGCTTGACCTTGGTGCTGGTCGGATTGATCATCGGGGCGCCCGTGGCGCTGCTGTCCGCGCACGCCCTCAGAAGCTTGCTCTTTGGCGTCGGCGCCACCGATCCACTCACGCTGCTGATCAGTGTTGTTGTGCTCGCCTTGGCGGCGCTGCTCGCGACGTCGATTCCGCTGTGGCGTGCGGCCCGCGTGAATCCCATCATTGCTCTACGATGGGAATGATTGAAAAACGTTCGCTACAGTTTCCGGTCATTGCGTCGAAGTCCCGCGTTCACCATCACCGCCATCGCGACTCTTGCGCTGGGCATCGGAGCCAACACCGCCATCTTCAGTGTTTTGGACGGCGTTGTATTAGCGCCGCTACCTTATCGCGCGCCGGATCGGCTGGTTGTAATAACCCTCTTCAACCGCAGCCTCGGCTACCCGACGGCTCTCTCCTATCCTGATTTCCTGGATTGGCAGCGGAGCTCCCGGTCATTCCAGCAAATCGCGGCGTTTAAGCCGCAGGGCTTCGATCTCACCAGCCCCGGTACCGCTGAGCATCTCGAAGGCAACGAAGTCTCGTCGACATTCTTCAGCACGCTGGGGATCGAGCTGGCTCTTGGCCGTCAGTTCTCGCCGGAGGAAGACCGGACCAGCGGTGCGCCCGCAGCCGTCGTCAGCAATCGCTTGTGGCAAGACCGTTTTGCCGCGAGTCCCGGTGCGATTGGCAAGCCCATCACCCTGAGCGGCGTCGACTATACAATCGTGGGCGTTCTGCCGCCAGGCTTTCATTTTGGAGACCAGCCGGCGGATGTTTATATCCCGCTGGGACGCGGCGATCCGCTGATCCGCAACGATCGTAAATTCCACGACCTGGTTTCGATCGCGCTCCTAAAACCGGACGTGAGCGTGGGCCAGGCGCGCGCCGAGATGAACACCGTGCAGGAGCATATCGATCAGCTCAATCCCGCCACGGAGCGAGGCTTGGGAACGTATATCGTGCCTTTGAAGCAATTCTTCATAGGCGACCTGAGCGGAACGCTTGTGCTGCTGCTGGGAGCGGTCGGGTTGGTATTGCTGATCGCGTGCGCGAATGTGGCCAATCTGCTGCTCGCGCGCTCCGCTGGACGGACGCGGGAGTTTGCGGTTCGGCTGGCGCTGGGAGCGAGCCGCGCGCAAATCGTGCGGCAGTTGGTTTCCGAAAGCGTGCTGCTCTCACTCATCGGCGGAGCTCTGGGATTGGCGATCGCGGAATGGGGACTTGCTGCCGTGCGGCTGACGGTGCCGGATTTGCCGCGCATCGCGAACATCGGGCTGAACGTTTCGGTCCTTTTATTCGCGCTGGGCATTTCGGCGGCGGTTGGAATCGTGTTCGGCCTGCTGCCTGCGCTGAAAGGCTCGAACACTGATCTGCAAGCGGGGTTGAAAGTTGCGGCGCGCGGCGCGGCGGGCAGCCATCATCGAGCGCAAGGTGCTCTCGTGGTTGTGCAGATCGCGCTGGCGCTGGTCCTACTGACGGGTGGCAGCTTGCTCTTTCGCACCATACGCAATTTGTGGGCGGTGAACCCCGGTTTCGACACGCGGCACATCATTAGCTTTCAGCTCGGCCTTTCGCCTGCGGTGAACACAGCATCGAAGGCGCGAGTTGCGTACCAAGAGTTGGCCGCACGAGTCCGCCAAATTCCCGGCGTAGAGGCTGCTGACATCGCGGCTCTGCTCCCATTAAGCAATCGCGACAACTCCGGCCCCTTCTGGGTAGGCTCGCGCCAGCCGGCATCCATGGCGGAGATTCCGCGCGCGGTCTATTATCCGACCGGGCCCGATTACCTCCGCACGATGAAAATACCGCTGCTTCGCGGTCGCTTTCTTTCCGCCGCGGATAACGTCAATTCCGAGCTGGTGGTTCTCATCGACAATCTCCTAGCCCGCACGTATTTTCCCGATCGGAACGCGCTGGGCCAGACCGTAACGATTCCGAATTGGGGTGCGGCTCGGAACGTCGCTGCTCGCGTGGTTGGTATCGTGGGCCACGTGGAACAGTACGGGCTGGACGGCGCGGTGAGCGAGAAACCGCAAATTTATTACTCCTATTATCAGCTCCCGGATGAAGCGGTGCCGGCATTTCGCGAGGAGGTCGCGTTGGTGGTGCGCACGCCGCTGGATGCCGCGGCTGTGATGCCCGCCATCAAGAGCGCAGTCTACCAGGCGGGCAGCGATCAGCCGATTTACAACATCCATACTATGCAGGAATTTGTTTCCGAATCGATGGAGGGGCACCGCTTTCCGATGATCCTGCTAAGCGCGTTTGCCGCGCTGGCGCTGCTGCTGGCCTCGGTCGGAATCTACGGCGTGATTTCCTATTCGATGACCCAGCGCGTGCGCGAGATTGGAATTCGCATGGCCCTTGGCGCAGTGAAGAGGGACGTTCTGCGGATGGTAATCGGGCAGGGTCTTCGGCTGGCCTTAGCCGGCGTTGCGATCGGAGCACTAGCGTCGTTAGTCTTCGCCCGCGTGCTGACCAGCTTCTCGCACTTGCTCTACGGCGTCGGGGCGAAGGATCCGCTGACACTTATCGCAGTCGCGGCCGTGCTGATTAGCGTGGCCCTTTTGGCGTGCTATCTTCCAGCGTGCCGCGCGGCGAGGGTGGACCCAATGGTTGCCCTGCGCAACGAATAACAGTTCCGGTCACGGCTGGCTCTCTAGCCGGATTCTCTTCCCGGTGGATACGATGACAGGGGAGCCGTCGGCGATGAACGCAGAGTCAGGGCGACGTCGTAGAACTTTTCCGAGTTCTAACCCGTAAAGGCCGCTGGCATCCCCTTCAAATCCGGCAGCCGTGCTCGTCCAAACATTCCACGGCACATGTGAGACGTGGTATTCAAAGGAGTCTCCATTTCGCTGGGCGGAATAACCCCAATAGTGCTCGGTAATGAATTGTTCCAGGCTGCCCTCTTCGGCCCGCGCGGGGGCGGCCGATGCGCGCGCATGGATCCTACACCAAGCGCCGTCGAGTTTCCACTCATACTCGGCTGTCTTAGTCTCGCCATTCATGTTGACACGGTGCTTCATCGGAAGGCAGATGTAATTTTCTCCATACGCAAGTCGAGCGATCTTTGCGACGGCCCACTTGGGAACAATCTCGGCTATAAAGACCACACCTCTTTGGTCCTCGTTCGCTCCATTGCGACGGACGTAGAATCGCAAGTTTACCTCGTCAAAATTGGCATGAAAGGGAACGGCAAGAGTGCCAAGGAGCTTTGTATGGCGAAACTGGAAGGCCACCAGGCTGACGTAGGTTCTTCCGTCAAACGAATCCAAGACGGTCCCCAGCGGGACGTAGTCTTCCAGGAGTGCGCGGTCAACTTCGTAGTTCAGCATCACTAAGTCCCGCCATTCAGCGGAAAGGAAGACTCGGTTTTCCTGGGGCATTTGTTGCACCAATTATCAGACAATACGCGAGGGATGGGCACGGATGACCTAATGGAATCATCCGTTTCTGCCGATTGTTGGACTTCAGGCAATTGCTATGTCCATTGATCCATCAAAGCTGGATGGTACTCTGCGCGAAGTGGAGGCGCGCCTCGAGCGCGAGCCCGAGTGCGTGGATCTGCACTTCAAGCGCGCGTGCTTGTTGGCCGAGACGGGCGACACCGAAGATGCCAAACGGGCGTATCTCGAGGTGCTGGCGCGATCGCCCGCGCACGTGGGGGCGCTGAACAATTTGGGCACGCTGCTATATCTGACGGGTTATCGGACGGCGGCGCGCAGCGCGTACACCGAAGCTATCGCGCGGCATCCGGATCATCCGATGGCGCACGTGAATCTAGGCAATATCTTTCTGGAGGCCGGCGATCTGGCGCCGGCGCGAGAACACTACCAAGCCGCGCTCGCATTGGACTCGGGATTCGCGGAAGCGCACCGAGGCCTAGGCAATCTGCTGGCTGAGTTAGGGCACGAAGAAGCGGCGGCGCGTCACCAGCGCCTGGGGCTCCGGGATCAGCGCGCCACCGAACTGCCCTATCGCGGCGAAGCAGAACCGGTGCAAGTGCTGCTGCTGGTCTCCGGGCGAAGAGGCGACGTGCCGATCCGCCACTTGCTGGACGACAAGGTATTCCGGACCTTCGTTGTATTGCCGAACGTGTATGATCCCGATGCGCCGTTGCCCCCGCACGACGTTGTCTTCAACGCGATTGGCGATGCGGACTCGTGCGGGCTGGCGCTAGACCGCGCCGTGACGCTGATGGAGCGCACATTCGCGCCGGTGATCAACCCTCCGGCCGCGGTGCTGGGCACGGGGCGGGCCGCAATCTCGCGCAGGCTGAGCGAAATTCCAGGAGTAGTGGCGCCGGTGATCGCGAACCTGTCGCGTGACGTGCTGAGTTCCACGAGTGCAGAAGAAGCGCTGGGGCACAGAGGCTTGCAGTTCCCGTTGTTACTGCGCTCACCGGGATCTCATAACGGCCGCCATTTTCTGCGCGTGGAGAAAGCCGACGGGCTAGACGCGGCGCTGAGCGAGCTTCCGGGCGAGGAGTTGACCGCGATCCAATGCCTGGATGCGCGCGGCGGCGACGGGAAATATCGAAGGTACCGCGTGATGATGATCGGCGGCTGGCTATATCCGCTGCACCTGGCCGTTTCGAGCCACTGGAAGATTCCCTACGTGACCGAGGACATGACGGAAGACGTTCAGCATCGCGCCGAGGAAGCGGAATTCCTGCGGGACATGCCGGAAGCGCTGGGCCCAGGTGCGATGGCCGCGCTCGCCGACATCCAGGAGGCGCTGGGTCTGGACTACGCTGGTATCGACTTTGGCCTGAGCGCCAGCGGCGAGGTTCTGCTGTTCGAAGCCAACGCCTCCATGACTCTCGTGGCGCCGGGCCGCGACCGCCGGTGGGACTACCGGCGCGCCGCCATCCAGCGCGTTGAGGATGCCGTGCGCAAAATGCTGGCCGACAAAGTGCAAGTAACCCAAGTCCATTGAGCCTACGATATACTGGCAGCCAGTTCGAGAACTGGAGGCCAGGAAATGTTCTATCGGTTGATCCCTTTTGCGATTGTGTGCTCTGCGTTGGCGCAACAAACCCCGCCTACTGCGCCCCGGGCTGGGGAGCGTACGGGCGCGCGCGCTCCGCTCTTCTTCCGTGAGGCATGGAAAACGGTTCCGGGCGCAGGTGAACATGGCGTCACTCAGGAACAAGTGGCCAGCCCTACTCTGGAACTGAAGCTCTACGGCTCGTCCAGTAAAGAAGTGCAGGTGCTTGGCAGCGCCGAGGACCCGAGCAATCCGCCGCACGTGTGGACTGGGCTTTGCACCTCGCCCACGGCCGTCGCCCTTCGCGATAAAGGCAATTACGTGGATTTGACCGGGCTCGCAAGAATCCGCTGGCAGACCAAGGTCTCCGGATTTCATCAGGTCCATCCGATCGTGAAGCTGGCGGACGGAACCTGGCTGGTGGGCGATCACGCGGATGGTTCCCCGCTGGATTGGCACGACAGCGATTTCTCGATCGCGGAAGTGCGCTGGATCAAACTGGACGTCGACAAGGTGCTGACCAAGGGCAACTGGGTGGAACATCCCGATTTGAGCAAGGTGGACGAGATCGGGTTCACCGACCTGCTGCCGGGCAGCGGGCATGGCCCTGGGGGATGGTCCGATGTCGCTTGGTTCGAGGTGTACGGCAAGCCGGTGAAGCGCGACGCGGCGACGAACTAGAGAGACCCCAGCAAAGATTTCTGGCGGCCTAGGCGTTCGCCACGATCGCGCGCGAAGCGCTCAATTCCAGCAAAGATCGATTCCTTGTCGAGGTGCGCTTCGGCAATTACTTCCGGCTCGAGACCGCCGGTGAGCCACTGATTGTCCCAATCCGACGTCAGCGAATACGCGTCAGTGAGAGGGCCAGCATCGCGCAGCGGCCACACACGGCGCGTGCCGGTGGAGACCACCATCAAATCGTAGCGAGCTTCAGGAGGCAGTACCGAGTTGCGATACACCTCCGGCTGGTGGTCGAACAATTCTTCGCTGATGGCCGCGACCACCTTGACGTTGATTCCGGCTTGTTCCAAGCGCGGCAGAATGCTCACCAGATTCACGGTGGAACTGGAGCCCTGGGTCACGATGTAACCGTGCTTGGGCTTGTCCGCCGCAAAATCGCGAATCGTGTAGAAGCCCTTGGCGGCGGCTTTAAGATCGGTGTCGGCGAACTTGGCGCGGTCGGCTACCGGAAAATCGGGACGCGCTACTTCGATGCTGATGATGCCGACCTTGGGATCGCGCGCGGCAATTTCGGCCGCTGCGAAGTAGCCCGCGGAGACGTCGTTATAGTCCCAGAAATTCAGGTGAATGGTGTGGCCTCGCGGAAAGAGCTTCCATACCTGGGTCGCGAAGATGCCGAAGTGCGTACGGCCGTCGGCGGCGGTCTCGGGGCCCGAGTGTCCCGCGAGAATGTGCAGGACGCCCATGCGAAACTTGCTGTCCTGACTCTGCTGGCTCCAGACGCGCGCTGGTGTATACATCAGCGGAGTGAACGCGCCGTAGGTTCCGCTCAGCGCCCAGACGCCCGCGAATTTTTCGGGATCGACGCTAGCGCTCTGGCTCACCAAACCGATCGCGGTTGAGACATTGCCGGCTTCTTGAATGGCCGCCTTGATGCGGGTGCCGAGAGGATTTGTTTCCGGATCATAGTGACCCCACAAACTGCCGTGCTCGACGTTGATGGACTCGGATAGATCGGCGGCCAGCGTGATGAAGCGGCTGTCAGTGACATAGTTCATCCACTTGATGATTTCCGAAATGCCACGGCGCGTGCCTGCGATCTCGCCGGGTTTGCGGAACAGCGTGATACCGACCTGCTTCTCGACGCCGGAGACGCGGTTGGTGACGGTGACCTTTTGCGGCTCGACGGGCAGATTGGCTACGCGCAGGCGGTCGTCCAGGAATGGATCGTGTTTTACGTCGATGTGCAGCTTGACGTCGTCCTTCACTTTGTCGCCGATGGCGACCAGGCGGTCGGCCAGCCAATCGCCGAGGCCGTTGCGCTCCAGCACCGACATCGCGATGTCGATGTTGGCTTTGAACTGGATGAGGCGCTCGCGCGGATCGGTGACCGCACCTTGGCGAATGCCGACGAACTCCACGCCATATTGCTCTTCGAATGTTTTGGCGAGCGCGACGAAGTACTCCGAGTTCATCTTCATCGCGTAGGGATGGCTGGGGTAGCCGATCACCTGATCGCACTGGCCGGATATTTTCCCGTGCGATACGCAAGGCCAATAGCCTTTGATGGTTTTGCCGAGGACGATCATGGGACGGCGGTCGGTGGGATCCCATTCGTCCATGGTTTTCAGCGCAGCCACTACTTGGTCGTAGTCATTGCCGTCGTCGAGCGTGAAAACGTTCCAGCCGTAGGAGGTCCACTGATCGACTAAATTGTAGTGGTCATACTTAGAGGCGATGACGCCGCCGAGGAGCGAGTCGTCGATGCCGGCGTTGTTGTCGGAGAACATGACGCGCAGGCGCTTGCCCACCTGCAATGCCAGGGCTTGCGTTTTGAGCTCCTGAGCGTGGCCTTCGGTCATGGCGAATTCGCCTTCGAACGCGATAATTTTCGGCCCCACCATGGAAGCGCCGGCCATGTCCCAAAATGCGGCCTTGCCGGCCGCGGTGGCGATGCCGATGCCGGAGGGGCCGCCGTTGACATCGTTAGTGACGTCGGTACTTTCGGCGTGACCGGCGAGCGCGCGGATGCCGCGGCCCTTGGCTTCGGCGAAGAGCGGATGATCGGCCAGTCCGTTTTCTTGCAGGATGGTTGCCATAGCGCCCGCGCCGCGCCGGAAGCCGAGTGCGTCGATGCCGAGCATCGCGACGTGCGGATCGACATAGTAACGCTTGTCGCCGGTAGCTTTGTACTTGCGCGCCAGAGCCTCGCCCATGATCATCCACAGCGCGTAGCAGGTGGGAATGCAGTGGCCGCCCGCCAGCATGAATTTGTCGCCGTAGGGATGCTTGGGACGGCGATAGTCGAAGCGCAGACCACCCAATTCAGGGCCCGCGAGATGTACGGCGACGTTATAGGGCGTGTAGGCGAGAGGACCGCCGAAGTGGCCGGTCTGGGCGTAGTTGCCCAGCAAGACCAGCGTCATGCAGGTCATGAAGCCGACGTCTTCCAGGCGCTCGCGGTCGTAGGCCAGGGTCAGCGGTTCAACGGGTGAAAGCAGAGTTTGTGCACTCACAGCCAAGGTCCAATCCCTCCGGTTGGTCAAAAGAGCGAAATTCTAATATGGCAGATTTGGGCGGTGGGTGGTGGGTCGTGGGCTGTGGATTGCGGCCGGGCGAGAATCTTTCTCCGAGAGGTGGCGCAAGAGGCGGTTTTTTGTGTGTGCGCTGTGGGTTTTTTTGAGATTTGCGAAAACGAAGCCACGCAGGCGGAATAAAACGCGACAGGCATTCGGGTTGAGAATAACAAGGAGGCGCGGAGACTGCCCGACGGAGGAGACGGAAGTGGTTGAGCGGGAGGGGGATGGAGTATGCGGAGCGAAGTCACCGTTCGCGATCGTGGATTAAGGTGGTGTATCTCAAACTGATACACTACCAAACTTACCGTTTGTGCCAGAATACCTTTGATGGAAGGGTCGGCCTCCATTACGGGCTTGCTGATTCAATGGAGCGATGGCAACCGCGCCGCGCTTGCGGATCTGACGCCGCAGGTTCACAGGGAGTTGCACGCGCTTGCCAGGACGTACCTGAGGAGGGGACGTCCGAACCAAACGCTGCAGCCGACGGCGCTAATTAACGAGGCTTGGCTGCGGTTGATCGACCAATCCCAGCCCCTTCGATGGGAAAGCCGATCGCATTTCTTCGGTATTGCCGCCAGGCTGATGCGGATCGTGCTCGTCGATTACGCGCGTTCGAAAGGCGCGGCCAAACGTGGCGGCGCAGCCCAGGCCGTTACCTTGGAAGAGAATGTGGCTCTTTCCCCGAGCCGAACTCTGGACGTTCTGGAAGTGAGCGAAGCTCTGGACCAGCTCGCGAAGGTGGATGAGCGCAAGGCCAAGGTAATCGAACTCCGTTATTTCGGCGGAATGGAGCGGGAAGAGATCGCTACCGCGCTTGGATTTACTCTCGCCACAGTCAAACGCGATCTCCGGTTGGGGGAGGCGTGGCTGCGGCGATTCCTTCTTGGCTAGTTTGTGAGAATCATGAGCGACCAGCGTTGGCAGCGAATCGAAAAGCTGTTTCATGAAGCTGCCGACCTTGCGCCTTTCGAGCGTGCTGAATTTCTCTCGCGTGCCTGCACTGGTGACAGCGAACTGCGCCGTCAGGTGGAATCGCTGCTGGCGAACGACAAATCGAAAGACGATGTGCTGGAAGCCGCGGTGGCGAATGCGGTTGACGAGCTTCCAGGCGCTCTCTCGCCCGGCAGCCGGCTGGGCCCGTACGAAATACTTGCGCCCATAGGCGCGGGCGGTATGGGCGAAGTCTGGAAGGCTCGCGATACCCGGCTCAACCGCACGGTCGCGATTAAGGTGTCGCCCGGGAATTTCTCTCAACGGTTCGAACGGGAAGCGCACGCCATCGCGGCGTTGAATCATCCCAATATCTGTCAGATTCACGATGTCGGGCCGGACTATCTGGTGCTGGAGTACATTGACGGCAAGCCGCTAACAGGCCCGCTCCCGGTGGAGGAGACCATTCGGTTGGCGATCCAGATTGCCAGTGCGCTGGAAGAAGCGCACAGTCGAGGCATTTTGCATCGCGACCTGAAACCGGCGAATATCCTGGTCACCGCGAACGGAACGGCGAAGCTGCTCGATTTCGGATTGGCCAAGCTGACGCCGGAGCGGACGGGTGCGAAAGCCGGGCTCGCGTCTCACCTAGCTACCGACGAGATGCTCACCACGCCGGGCCAGACGATGGGAACCGTGTCCTACATGTCGCCGGAACAGGCGCGGGGCGAGGAATTGGACGCGCGAACGGATTTGTGGTCTTTCGGCGCGGTCTTGTACGAGATGGCGACGGGCGTCCGGCCATTTCGCGGAGACAGTTCCGCAGTGATTTTCAAGGCGATTCTGGATGGGACGCCGACGCCGGCGGTCCGGTTAAATCCCGATGTGCCAGCCGAGCTGGAGCGCATTATCGACAAAGCGCTGGAGAAGGATCGGAAGCTGCGGTATCAAAGCGCGTCGGACATGCGTACGGACCTCGAACGACTGAAGCGGAACAGCGATTCGCACAAAGTGCCGGAAGTGGCTCGGAGGGCGCGATGGCCACGGATGGCTGGAATAGGCGCGATCCTGCTGGCGGCAGCGGGTGCAGCTTATTACTTCCTTGTGCAACGGCCTGCACCGAAGCTCACGGACAAAGACACAATCGTTCTGGCCGATTTCACCAACACGACAGGCGATCCTGTCTTCGACGGCACACTGCGACAGGGGCTTTCGGCGCAACTGGAGCAGTCGCCGTTTCTGAGTCTGATTTCGGATGACCGCATCGCGCAGACGTTGGCGCTGATGGCCCAGCCCAAAGACGCGCGGCTCACCAAGGAATTTGCGCGTGAGATCTGCCAGCGCACCGCCAGCGCGGCGACTATTGAATGCTCCATCTCTAGTTTGGGCAGTCAATATGTATTGGGATTGAAGGCCGTGAATTGCCGCTCTGGCGACCTACTTGCCCAAGAACAGGCTACGGCCGGCGCCAAGGAGCAGGTGCTCAAAGCGCTCGGAGACGCCGCAACCAAGCTACGCGAGAAGCTGGGCGAATCGCTGGCCTCGGTGCAGAAGTATGATGCGCCACCGGAGAATGTGACCACGTCGTCGCTGGAGGCGCTGCAAGCGTATAGTCTTGGCTATAAAGCACAGGTGAGGAGCGATTTCGCTGCCGATATCTCGTTGTTCCAGAGGGCCGTGAGCCTGGATTCGAATTTCGCCATGGCCTATGCGCGGCTGGCGAATGGATATTCCAACTTGGGCGAGGCCGCCCGCGCAGCCGAGATTACACGCAAGGCTTACGAATTGCGGGACCGGACGAGTGACCGAGAAAAGTTCTACATCGCTTCCCATTACGAGGAATTCGTGACCGGAAACCTGGAGGCGGCCCGTACGACCTATGAATTATGGGTACAGACTTACCCGAGCGATGACATTCCGCGGTACAACCTGGCCAACATTTACCTCCAATTTGGAGAGTATGAGAAGGCTGTCACGGCGATGGAGGAGGCGGTGAGGCTCGACCCCGGAAGGGGTAGCTGGGGGGGCTTGATTTCCATGTACGCAAACGCCGGTCGTCTGGATGAGGCCCAAGCTGCGGCGCGGGACGCGCGCGCTCACAATCTCGACGGGCCTTTCATTCATCAATTGCGTTACGAGTTGGATTTCCTTCAGCACGATGCAACGGGGATGGAGACCGAGGCCGCCGTGCTGATGGGGAAACCGGGATACGAGGAAGGAATGCTTTACAATGAGTCGGACACTGCCGCATATGGTGGCGAGTTTGCCAAGGCTCGGGAACTGACGCGCCGAGCCGTCGATTCCGCCCAACGGGCCGATGAAAAAGAAACAGCGGCAGGGTACCAGGCGGGAGCAGCTCTCCGCGAGGCGTTGGTAGGAAATACAGGTTTGGCAAGGCAAGACGCGCAATCCGCGCTCTCGCTGGCGAACGGCAGAGATGCCGAGGGGTTGTCGGCCGTTGCACTCGGAGTGGCGGGCGATTCCGCGCGTGCCACGCGGCTGGCAAGCGATCTTGGCAAACGCTTCCCGGAAGATACTCGCGCGCGCGTGGATTACTTATCCATGATACATTCCGCCGTCGCGCTTCAGAGCGGCGACGCCAGCAAGGCTCTGGAGGCGCTTGCGGCGGCCGTGCCTTACCCATTTCAATTTAAGTCGGTCTACCTGCGGGGCGAGGCATATCTGGCCGCCAAGCAGGGCGCAGCAGCAGGGGAACAGTTTCAGAAGATTTTCGACCATCCAGGCCCAGTGATAAACGAAGTGATTGGCGCGCTGGCTCACCTCGGCTTGGGCCGCGCATACGCCCTCACTGGCGATAGAGCAAAAGCGAAAACCGCTTACCAGGATTTCTTCGCCCTCTGGAAAAACGCCGATCCCGACATTCCAATCCTGCAGCAAGCCAAAGCGGAGTACGCAAAGCTGAAGTAGTGCCGCGTCTTGAGGCGCGGGCGCGGCTCAGTCAAGTTCCCGAGAGCTCCGCAGTGGCCTCCAAACACGCTATGAAAGCAGTGGCAAACACCACGCGCGACCGCCGCTCCGGGGTTTGCAGAAATAGCCGATCGACACTACAACGCTGCGTTGGCGAAAGGCCGCCTCGAACATACGTATATATCAGTTCTTCTTCCGCTGCGACGAGTCTCTTAAATGTTTCATCGTCGCCAAGATACTCGTCCTCCAATTTGGTGCGCTCGGGCTCAGGCAACTCACCCAGGAGATACTTGATGAATCGCGGGTCGCGCTCGGCACTGTGTGGCATGGTCTGTGACATGGAGTCTTCCTTAGTGGCTTCTTTTAGTTTGCTTTGGACTTTGTGCCGGGCGGCTTCGGGACTGGTGGCAGGGTTCCAGAGGCCAGGCAGCCCAAAATCAGGTGAGTCTTTGTTTTCATCGCTTTTGCTCCCTTCACTTGATTCCTTCGTAATCACGGGGTGTGACGGCTAACGCCAGATCGATATTCTTGAAGTTTTTCTTGCGTCAGACTGAGTCTCAGGAAAACTTGGATGGTGGGCCGGGAACGAGGGAAAGGAGAGCAGACAGAAAACAAGGAGAGTCCCGCGATTCAGGGCGGGACTCTCGTGAAAAGGCCGGTCGTCGTTCAAGGGTTGGGGGGTTATTCTCCGCGCGGGCGATGGTCACACTTCCCTGATACCGCTGCCGTCCGGCATCTGTCGCGCGTTCCCATCCAGGAGCGAGTTTGCATCGGTCCCCAGCAGTTCCTGGCCTTGATTCTTGGGAGGCGATTTGAGCTCGTTGCCCTGAAATATCGCCTGTGAAGCCACCGGCGCCGAGCCGGGAGTATCGACGTCAGCCGAGTTGACCTGGGCATCGCGATACACGTCGCGTTTGCCGATTCCGCCGTGGGTTTGGCCGGGGCCGTCCTGGGCGTTGGCGGGACTGATCAGTGCACCTGCTGCCATGAGGCCGCCGCCGATCAGAATCTGGAGTCTCCATTTACGTAGGGTGGTCATTTGAATCCTCTTTTCTGTTTTGGTTTTCATCGCTTTTGCTCCCTTCACCTGGTTCCTTCGCAATCGCGAGCCGAAACGGCTAACGTAGGATCGATATTTTTGAAGGTTTCTTGTTTTCAGCCGAATCCGGGAATTGGTAGTGGGCTACTTTGAATCAAGCCCACTACCTGGGTTCTGGGCGAAAGCGTGTAAATTGGAGGCTTGGAATCCCCGTTGAACCGGAGTCAGATTGGCCTCTAAGATCTCGGTTTGTGATCCCGGCCTATAACGGCGGGACGCAATTGGACGAGTGTTTGAACGCCCTGGCGCGCCTGGCGACAGCTCCCGGCGAAATCATCGTCGTCGACGATGGCATCGCCGATCACGTGAGGAGCGTGCGGCAACTGCAGGAGGCTTAGGTGCCTTGGTCTTCTTTACGAATCTAGCGAGTTGCAAAAGTAAGCCGGGATTAGGAAGCGAGCCAGCAAAGCTGCTCTTTCGATAACCCGGCTTCAGGAACAGTAACAACACCTAAGGAGCGTCAATTTAGCAGCCTCCGGGCCACCTGGATTGCACTCGGTTTCTGCTTGCGAGTAGAACACGCCATGGAGGGTATTGTCTGTTCAAAAATGCTCAGTCTAGTCAGGACGTGGGGAGGCGGCGAAAGCGTGTACACTGGGGAGTTGGAATCCCCGTTAAATCGGAGTCAGATTGGCCTCTAAGATTTCGGTTGTGATCCCGGCCTATAACGGCGGGACGCAGCTGGACGAGTGTTTGAACGCCCTTGCGCGCCTGACGACAGCTCCCAGCGAAATCATCGTCGTTGACGATGGATCCAACGACGGTTCCATTCAGAGGGCCGCGACGCGTGGGGTGGCAGTGCGCGTGATCGAGACGCCCGGCCGCCAGGGTCCGGCCGTGGCACGGAACATCGGAGCGCAGGCAGCCACGGGCGACATCGTCTTTTTCCTGGATGCCGATGTGTGCGTGCATGAAGATGCGACCGAGCGGCTGGCCGCGGCCTTCGCGGATCCTACGATGGATGCGGTGATCGGCTCCTATGACGACGATCCATCCTCGCGGGATTTCCTGTCGCAATACAAGAACCTGATGCATTGTTTTGTGCATCAGAATGCTCGCAGCGAGGCTTCCACGTTTTGGAGCGGGTGCGGCGCCATGCGGCGCGATGTGTTTCTGACGATGAGCGGCTTCGACGCCAGTTACAAGCGGCCGGCGATTGAAGACATCGAGTTGGGATACCGGCTGCGCAATGCGGGCAGGCGCATTCTGTTGGATCGCGACCTGCGCGTGAAGCACCTGAAGAAGTGGACGTTCTGGGGATTGCTGAAGACCGATGTTCTGGATCGCGGAATCCCCTGGACGGAGCTGATTCTGCGCGATCAGCGGATGCCCAACGATCTCAATCTGCAAATCAGCCAGCGAGTGAGTATCGGCCTGGTGTATCTCATGCTGGTTTACGCAGCCGAACACGCGCTGCGCTACGGCGCATACGCGCTGCTGCCGTTAGTCACGATTTTGTTCATACTGCTGAGCAGCTTTTGGTCGGATGGAGCGGAGCATCGCTCGCTGGGAGTGTGCGCGGCGATGATCGCCGGCGCGGCTGCTATCGTGCTGTGCGCGTGGCGGGTTCATCAGCGCGGTTTGATCCCCTTGATTGTCGCCATCGTGCCGCTGCTGTTCTTGAGGCATCGCTATGATAATCGAGGGCGGTGGGCCTCCTTGAACGCGTGGTTTCACGGCTTGTACATCCTGGTTGTGATCGTGGTTTCGATGCTCTACCTCAAGGACAGGTATTTCATTACAGCCGTGGTCGCGGGTGTTCTGGTGCTGGCAACCTTGAACAACGGATTCTATTTGTTCCTGTCCGAAAAGCGCGGCAGGCTATTCGCATTGGCGGCCTTTCCATTTCACCTGCTGTATCACTTCTATAACGGCGTATCGTTTGTGATGGGCAGCTTGCTGTGGTCGGTGCGGGCTATCCAGTCGCGAACGGGGGATGTGGATCGGACGGCTGGAGCGTTTCCCCCGGTTCGCAAATGAGTCACTCGGGGAGCTTGGCGGGCGGCTCCGGCAGCAGGAACGTGAGCCCCAGCGCGAGAGCGTAGACTCCGATGCCAACCACGGTGGCGGCATGCGTGAGTCGAACTGATGGCGAAGTGCCGGGCATGAGTGCGGCCAGGTGCGTGGTGACTAGAGCCGCGGAGGTGCCCAGCATACGGCCGCCGACATTGGCCGCGAATCCCTCGCCTGTGCCGCGCAAATGCACCGGGTACACACGCGGCAGATAGTTGCCCCAAAACGTGAGTTGCGCGACCGTGGTGAATCCCGCGAAGAAGATGCCGATGCGAA
>Ga0182015_10002478_pt1 | contig 22192 bp, 19 predicted proteins | sample 712P3MmetaG_FD_120478 | JGI IMG/M metagenome (GOLD analysis project Ga0182015, IMG submission 120478) | Permafrost microbial communities from Stordalen Mire, Sweden - 712P3M metaG | ecosystem: Environmental > Terrestrial > Soil > Wetlands > Permafrost | place: Sweden: Stordalen | collected...
AACCATGCGGCGAGTGGCACGATGTGCATGCCATTGTTCCTTCGCGTAAGGGATGATGCGAGGGCTTGAACAGATCCGTGTGCTGTGCTTGATGACAGGCGGTGCAGACCTCAACCTGCGTGGCTGCTGCCTGCATGGGATCCTTGGCGGCGTGCAGGTTGTGGCAGCTCGCGCAGGCGACGTCGTTCGCGGCATGGGCACTCGTTGGCCAATCGTGCGCGGCGTTCGACTGATGACAAGCCAAGCATTGGGCGTTCTGTTTGGGCGCAGGCGCCAGGGCTTTCGGCCCGAAATCGACCATACCGGCCAGCGGACCGCCGCCCGCTTTCACATGCGCACCTCCCGGACCGTGACAGGCCTCGCATTGCAGCCCCCCGTGCCCGAAGGGCCCGTGGGGATCATTGGGTCGTGCATGCTTGGTGCGGAAGATGCCCGTGACCGTGGAATTGTCGTGACAGCCGAGGCAGGTGTCGGCTCCTTGCGAACTGTAGGCAGAATCGGAATGCGGTGGGCCATCGGTCTTCGCTGCGGCGACGACCTTCGGTGGAGCATCGGTCGCGAGCGCGTGCACGAAACCGCCTATCAGAAGAGTGAAGGCGGAAGCTACGCAAGCACGCGCAAACTGTTGCACTCAATCCGCCGTGACAGGGATGTTGTGCACCACCCTCACGTCTGCGACTCCGCCGGCACCGTGGCAGACGCTGCAGGTCTCAACGTTCGCCGGGTTGGTACTGATAATCGTGCGACCTTCCGCATCTTTCGTGACGGCGGTTGAACCGCCGTTTTGCTCCATATGGGCCTGGGTGGTGGCATCCACGTGGCATCCCGAGCACACCGACATATTGGCCGAGATGGCGATCGGATTACCCACCGTCGTCGGGTTCGGCGTTTCTTTGGATAGTCCGGTGATGAAGGTCATCGCCTGTACCGCGGTGTCGAGGACCGGGTAGTAGCTGGTGCCCGCATGGCAGGCGTCACAGCGGTTGAGCTGGCCCGGAAACACGACATCGGTGAAATTGTTGACCGATCCCTTATAGCCGTAGATGACGAATGGGGACCCCGCGGCGCCGCGCACGCTGCCATCATGGATTGCGTGAATCATGTGCTTGAAGTCGATCGCTTGCTCCCAGAGGCCGTCGATGCCGGGCGCGGTCAATGTTTGCCGCATACCCACATCGGTGGAGGCCGGGTTGTGGCACGCCACGCAGACTTGGGGGTTGTTATTGCGGTTATCGCCATGGGCCGTCAGCAGGCTGTGGCAGACATCGCATTTGGCAATATCCACGACGGTGCGCCGTGGGACCGGCGTGCCGCCTGCCACGTTGCCGTAGCTCACCGTACTCGTCACAGGGATGGCCGTCGCGCCGGGTCCGGTCGTGACCACGCCGGGATGTCCTTGGATCACCACCGCGATATTGGCGATGGCGGGGCACGCCGTAGCGCTGGCGGGCGGGCAATTCGCAGTCGGCGGGGTCGGCAGTGCCATGGGGGAGGTCAGGGTGAATGCGCCCGTTGAATCCGGTCCCGCGAGGGCGGAGGCGGGCACCGCTGCGGCGCAGCCCGGGACGATAAGAGGATTCAACGAAAACGGCTGACCCCAGGTAGTAGCCGTCGTCCCGCTACCCCAGTTCGTGTAGTCGCTCGTCTCCCACGCGATGTTGATGGCGAGAGCCGCCGTACCGCCATTCGCACACACCGGCGCGCCGGTACCGGGATCGATGCCGGCGAACGCGGCGGCGGTCAAGATGTTGTACGGAGCATTGCCGTTGGTCGGATCAACGACCGAAAATTTGACGATCGGATAGACCTGATGAGCCGTATTAGTGGTGAAGGTCACGCTGTTGACGATGTACTGGAAATGAGTCGCGGCGACGACTTCGGGGATGACGTGCGCGGCGGCGACTTGCAAATTGCCGTTGTCGATCGTCGATGTCGTCCCGTGACAGGTCGAGCACTGGGAGTCATTGGCGACGATGTTCCCCGAACTATGGTTTGCACCGGTCGAAAAATTCACATTGTCATGGCAGGCGCCGCAAGCCTCTGCCGTAGGCACGGCGGCGTAGTCGGCCGCCTGAGTCGCAGCCGGGATAGTCTGTACATGGCAGGTCACACAGTTGCGCGTGTCCTGTGGGTAGAGCAGGGTATTGAAATTGTTGAGCGACTCCCCGAAGCCGACGATCCAGTAGCCGATGCCGAGCGTCGGCGTGGTGTTCGGGCCGCTCGCCGTCTGGATGCTCGGCAGCGTGTTGCCGGAATGGATCTTGTGCACCATCACTTTGAAATCCAGCGTATTGCCGCTGTAGGGATCGCTGTTTCCGGGGGTGTGGCACATGACGCAGTACTGGGTTTCCACGCGTGCGCCGCCATGCGCGTTCAGCATGGTGTGACAATTGTCGCAGGTGGCCGTCTCGACGATCTCGCGCATGAAAATGCCGGTGGTCGCGCCGGTCGAGGGTTGGAAGGTGTAGGCGCCGTTATTCGCCTGAACGAGGTTGCGGATCTCGAAGCCGACGCGATGAGTCAAGCTCGCGTTATAGACGACGTCCGGTACCTTCGTGATGTCGGTCTTGAAAGTGTACTGGTAGGTGCCGTCTCCATTATCGACGAACGTGCCGCTGGTCGCGGACTCAACCGTCGGCTGCGTCTTGGGCGCCGTGTCGCAGGCTGCCACGCCCGCCGGGCAGCCCGCGGGGGTGACGGTGCCATAGATGTACGAATTCCACTGACTTGACGTGCCATTTTGTCCGGGCACGAGCTGGGCGATCGTGAAGCTGAGGTCGGCCGCTGGCAGTCCCTGCAAAAACGCACCGTTCTCACCAGTGAGCTGAAACTTGACCACGGGCGGCCCGCTGATCGCGACACTCAGGATCTTGCCGGTGATGCTGGTTGCCGTGCTGACATTGAGCGCGGACCCTGTGGTCGTCGGTCCCTGCGCACCGGTTGCTCCCGTCGCACCCGCAGGGCCTGATGAGCCGGTCGTGCCGCTGCATGAGGCCAGCAACACGCCGAACAGCATGATAAAAGCCGCTACATGCGCGACTTGGCTGGGCTGATGAATTCCCTCCGCGCACGACATACACCGCTCTCCCCGGAGGTTCCGACAATCAGGATTGCGCAAAGGATTTGCAAACCGCTTGCGTGCGATCACGGCTACGCGGGGATGCTATCGAATCCACAAATCACGGTCTGTACGTTATCGAACCGAGCAATCGACGGGGAACGTATAGCATGCCATGCCGGTCAGCGCACTGAAGGCCCCGCTATCATCCAAATGCGATCAATTCAAGCAGTGTTATTCACGCACACGTCCAAAGTCTTGGCATGAATACACCGGGGCCCGTGCATCGCGGCTTTTTCGCATGGCTTTGGCGGCGTCCTCAACGTTGGTTTTTTTTGGGAATTCCGGCGGGGGGACTCGTGGCGTTCGTCGCGGGAATCGTACTTACGGGCGGATTCGTCGGCGGGCTAAAATTTGCAACGACGGACTCGTTTTGTACCTCGTGTCACGAGATGCTACAGCCATCTCAAGAACTAGCTCGCAGCGTCCACTCTTCGAACGTCTTCGGCATTCAAGCGAGCTGCGGCGACTGCCACATACCGCCTAAGTTCCTGCCTGGCGTGTGGCGGCACATTGAGGCATACACCGAGGTCTGGGGCCATCTGCGAGGCGAGCTCGATACACCCGCCAAATACGAAGCGCATCGGCTGCAGCTCGCGCAGAAGGTTTGGGCGGAGCTGAAAGCGAACGACTCCGCCGAGTGCCGCAGCTGCCATACCCCAGCCGCCATGGATTTTGCCAAGCAGCCTGCGGACGCAGCTAGCGCGCACCGGTCTTTGGCGCAGGACGGCATGACTTGCATCGACTGCCACCAGGGCGTGGCGCATACCCTGCCCAAAGGCGGCTGAGAGGCTGGCAGAGCGAGGATTGGCATGCATTCTTTGATTACCTACATCACTACTTTTTCGCCGCAGACCTGGGCACTGGGCATTTATGTCGTCGCGGTTTTCGCCATCGTCGGCCTCATGCTCGGTCTTTCCTGGGTGCTCGGGGGCCGTGATCATGGACGCGCAAAAACAGAGCCCTTCGAGTCCGGCGTAGTTTCGGTGGGCAGCGCGCACCTGCGCATGTCGGCGAAGTTCTACCTCGTGGCCATGTTCTTCGTCATCTTCGATCTCGAAGCCGTTTTTCTTTACGCCTGGGCCGTATCGGTGCGCGAGAGCGGCTGGGGCGGCTTTGCCGAGGCGGCGATTTTCATCGTCGTGCTGCTGGTCGGACTCATTTATATCTGGCGACTCGGCGGACTGGACTGGGCACCGACCCGCCAAAAGATCGACGCCTACCGCTGGCTGCGCCATCCGCAGCCGGCTGAAGTAATCGACGACTAGACGGAATCCAAGGACTCCCCCATGCAGTACACGTTGACGAGAATCGATCCGACTCGAGGCCGCGCTCCCGCACCGCCCGGCGTCAACCATGACGACAACTACCTCATCGAGCAGGCGGTACAGAAGAATATCGTGCTGACCAAGCTCGACGATCTCGTCAATTGGGGCCGCAAGAACTCGCTCTGGCCGTACAATTTCGGCCTCTCCTGCTGTTATGTGGAGTTCGCGACCGCCCTGACCGGGGTGCACGATATTTCGCGTTTCGGCGCGGAAGTGATCCGGGCGTCGCCGCGTCAGGCCGACGTCATGATCATCGCGGGCACCTGTTTCACGAAAATGGCGCCCGTGGTGCAGCGGTTGTACGAGCAGATGCTGGAACCGCGGTGGGTGATCTCCATGGGTTCCTGCGCCAATTCGGGCGGCATGTACGACATCTACTCCGTGGTCCAGGGTGTGGACAAATTCCTGCCGGTGGATGTGTATGTGCCGGGCTGCCCGCCACGGCCGGAAGCCTTCATGGAAGGCTTGCTGCTGCTCCAGAAGGCGATCACTCAGGAGCGCCGGCCGCTATCCTGGGTGATCGGCGACCAGGGCGTCCGCCGCAATCCGATGCCCGCAGAGCGGGATCGCAAACAAGCGGAGCGCCAAGCGCAGACGACATTGCGTCCGCCGGATTCGGTCTGACGCATGGCGGATGGAACGCCCATAGCACCGCCCGAGGTCGTCCGCGAGCTGTACGCGCGCTTCGGCGAGAACGCTTTTGTACATCAATCGATGAAGGACGATGTGCCGACGCTGTGGGCGCCGCTGGAGCAACGCGACGCGGTTTTGAGATTTCTAAAGAAATCGGTGCCGCGGCCGTTCCGCATGCTGCTGGATCTGCAGGCTGTGGATGAGCGTATGCGCCGCCACCGCGAAGCGCTTCCGCAGGCCGATTTCACGCTCTTCTACCACCTGTTGTCGATCGAGCGCTGCGGACCGCAGGATTCCGGGCAGATACGCATCAAAATCGCTTTGAAAGGGGAGCATCCGGCGGTCAAATCTATCGTCGGCATCTATGCCAATGCCAACTGGTACGAACGTGAAGTCTGGGATCTGTTCGGCATCCGCTTCGAAGGCCATCCGAACCTCAAAAGGATTCTTCTACCGCGCTACTGGGAAGGTCATCCGGGCCGCAAGGACTACCCGGCGCGCGCCACGGAATTCGACCCCTATCTACTCACCGCGGCGCGCGAGGATGAAGAGCAGGCTGCGCTTAAGTTCGACCCCGAAGAGTGGGGCATGAAGCGCGGCAACGAGGAAGAGGATTTCATGTTCTTGAACCTCGGTCCCAATCATCCGTCCTCTCACGGGGCGTTCCGCGTCATTCTGCAGCTCGATGGCGAGGAGATCCTCGACGCGGTGGCGGACATCGGCTATCACCATCGTGGCGCGGAAAAGATGGCCGAGCGCCAGACCTGGCACACGTTCATTCCTTACACCGACCGTATCGATTACCTGGGCGGGGTGATGAACAACCTGCCGTATGTGCTGGCGGTGGAAAAGCTCGCCGGCATCGAGGTGCCGGATCGGGTCAAGACCATCCGCGTGATGATGGCGGAATTCTTCCGTATCACATCGCATCTCTTGTTCCTCGGCACTTACATCCAGGACTTGGGCGCGATGACGCCGATCTTCTTCATGTTCGCCGATCGGCAGAAGGCCTACGACGTGATCGAGGCCGTCACGGGATTTCGCATGCACCCGGCCTGGTTCCGCATCGGCGGCGTTGCTCAGGATCTGCCGGACGGATGGGATACCAAGGTGCGCGAGTTCCTCGATTGGTTCCCGAAGCGCCTCGACGAGTACGTGAAGGCCGCCCTTGAGAACAGCATCCTGCGGGGCCGAACCCTCGGGGTCGCGCAGTACAACACCATGGAGGCGCTGGAATGGGGCGTTACCGGTGGCGGCCTGCGCGCGACGGGCTGCAATTTCGACTACCGCAAGGCACGCCCGTATTCCGGCTACGAGAACTTCGAATTCGAGGTGCCGCTGGGCAAGAACGGCGATGCGTACGATCGCTGTCTCATCCGGGTCGAGGAACTTCGCCAGAGCTGCCGGATCATCCGCCAGTGCATGGACCATATGCCGGCAGGCCCTTATAAGGCCGATCATCCGCTCACCTGTCCGCCCCCGCGCGAGCGGATGCTTCACGATATCGAAACCCTGATTACGCACTTCCTTGGCGTTTCCTGGGGTCCTGTGATACCGCCCGGCGAGTCGACCCAGCTGATCGAAGCGACTAAGGGCATCAATAGCTATTATCTGACCAGCGACGGCAGCACGATGAGCTACCGCACGCGCATCCGCACGCCGAGCTTCCCGCACCTGCAGATGATTCCGTACGTCATCCGTGGCGCCATGATTCCGGATCTCATCGTGCTGCTCGCATCGATCGATTTCGTGATGGCGGACGTGGACCGCTGATGGCTGAGATCATTCACAAACAGGCCGCCGGGATTCCCATGATCACGCATCCCGCGTTGCCGCCCGAGCCGGAGCGCTTCGTGCTTCACGCCGAGGACCGCGCGGTCATTGAGCACGAAACGCATCACTATGAAGATCCGCGTGCCGCCAGCATCACCGCGCTCAAGCTCGTTCAAAAGCGCTGCGGTTGGGTGCCGGACGGTGCGATCCCCGCGATCGGCGCCGCGCTCGGCATACCGCCGTCCGATGTCGAAGGCGTGGCCACCTTTTACAACTTGATCTTCCGGCGGCCGGTGGGGCGACACGTCATCAAGATCTGCGACAGCGTGGCTTGCTTTCTCACCGGCTACGACGAGGTCAAGAATGCATTCTCCAAACACTTGAATGTAGGTCTCGGCCAAACCACCGCGGACGGCCGCTTCACGCTGCTGCCGATCTGCTGCCTCGGCGCCTGCGACAAAGGGCCGGTGCTGATGATCGACGACGACACCCATGGCGACGTGGCGCCGGCCGCCATCGGGCAGCTGTTGGAGCGCTATCCATGACGACGCAGGCCGAGGTGAAACCCCTTACTTACCTGCTCAACCTCGCCGCGCCCCTGGACCTTCGCGGGTACGAATCCGCGGATGGTTACGCGGCGCTGCGCAAAGTGATCCGGGAGATGCAACCGGCCGAGGTGACTCAGCTGGTTAAGGAGGCCAATCTGCGCGGTCGCGGCGGCGCGGGCTTTCCCGCCGGCATCAAGTGGGCGCTGGTGCCGATGGGCGCGGACGCGCCGCGAGATAAGTATCTGATCTGCAACGGCGATGAGATGGAGCCGGGCTCTTTCAAGGACCGGCTGCTGATGGAAGGCGCGCCGCATCAGCTGATCGAGGGGATGATCGTCGCCGCCTACGCGATTCAGGCGAGCCGCGGCTATATTTTTCTTCGCGGTGAATACGTGCTCGCAGCCGAGCGTCTGAACCGCGCCATCGCGGAGGCGACATCGGCCGGGCATTTGGGCGCCAACGTGCACGGCTCATCCTGGAGCTTCGAACTGTTCGTGCATACGGGTGCCGGTCGCTATATCTGCGGCGAGGAGACGGCGCTTCTCAATTCCCTGGAAGGGCGGCGGGCCAATCCGCGTGCCAAACCGCCGTTTCCGCAGATCGCCGGACTCTGGGGCAAGCCCACCGTGGTCAACAATGTCGAGACGTTGAGCAATGTGCCGCACATCGTGCTGCGCGGTCTGCCATGGTTCGAAGGCCTATCGCAAGGCAAGAGCAAGGATACCGGCACCAAACTATACGGCGTCAGCGGCCGGGTCAAACGTCCGGGCGTCTGGGAACTGCCGTTCGGCACCAGCGCCCGGGAAATTCTCGAGGAACACGCCGGCGGGATGAAACAGGGTCTCGAGCTCAAATGCTGGCTGCCCGGTGGCGCGTCCACCGATTTTCTGCTGCCCGAGCATCTCGATTTAGCGATGGATTTCGGCACCATCGAGAAGGCCGGGAGCCGCATGGGCACCGGCTTGATGACCGTGGTGGACGCCACCCAGAGCATCATTCCGGTGGTGCGCAACCTGGAAGAGTTCTTTGCCCGAGAGTCTTGCGGCTGGTGCACTCCCTGCCGCGACGGCCTGCCATGGACCGAGAAATTGTTGGCGGCGCTGGAACGCGGTGAAGGCCGACCCGGCGACATTCAGATACTGGAGCAGCTGACCCGTTTCCTCGGCCCGGGCACGACATTTTGCTCGCTCGCCCCGGGGGCGATGGAGCCGCTGCAGTCGGCTCTCAAGTTCTTCCGCCCTGAGTTCGAGGCCGGCATCGCAAGGCCAACTCTGGCCGTGGCTTAAGGATCGGATCAAGGAAATGGCGACCATTCACATCGACGGCAAGCAGTACCCCGTGGATGGCGGAGACAATCTGCTGCACGCCTGTTTGTCGCTGGGGCTCGACATTCCGTATTTCTGCTGGCATCCGGCCTTGGGCAGCGTCGGCGCCTGCCGGCAGTGCGCGGTCAAGCAGTACCACGACGCCGAGGACAAAAAGGGACACCTGGTGATGTCGTGCATGACACCCGCGGCGGACGGCACGCATATCTCCATCGCCGACGAGGAGGCGACGCAATTCCGTCAAAGCGTGATCGAATGGCTGATGACCAATCATCCACACGACTGCCCGGTGTGCGAAGAAGGCGGCCACTGCCATCTGCAGGACATGACCGTGATGACCCGCCACGCGACGCGCCGCTACCGCTTCACAAAGCGCACTCACCGCAACCAGTACCTGGGTCCCTTCATCAATCATGAGATGAACCGCTGCATCGCCTGTTACCGCTGCGTCCGTTACTACAAGGACTATGCGGGCGGCACCGACCTCGGTGTTTATGGAGTCGCATCCAACGTGTATTTCGGGCGCAACACGGATGGCGTGTTGGAGAGCGAGTTTTCGGGCAACCTGGTCGAGGTCTGTCCCACCGGGGTATTCACCGACAAGACTCACGGCGAGCGCTACAACCGCAAGTGGGACATGCAGTTCGCTCCCAGCATCTGTCAGGCGTGCTCGCTCGGCTGCAACATCTCGCCGGGTGAGCGCTACGGCGAACTGCGGCGCATCGAGAATCGCTACAACGGGTCGGTCAATCACTATTTCTTGTGCGACCGCGGCCGCTTCGGCTACGGGTTCGTCAATCGCGAGGACCGCCCGCGACGACCGCTGGCGCGGCGCGACGGCAGGCTCGTGGTCGTCGAACCGGACGCCGCGCTGGCGCACGCGGCCAACCTGCTCAAGTCCGCGAAAGGCGTGATCGGCATCGGCTCGCCGCGCGCCAGCCTGGAGGCAAACTTCGCGCTGCGTGCGCTGGTCGGGGCCGAGCATTTCTACGACGGCCATGCCGCCGGCGAATGCATGCTGGTTCAGCTCACGCTGCACATTCTGCGTACAGGTCCGCTGCCGGCGGCGACCTTGCGCAGCATCGAGGATGCCGACGCGGTGCTGGTCCTCGGCGAGGACGTGACCAACACCGCGCCGCGCGTGGCGCTGGCATTGCGCCGCGCGGCGCAGGGTAAGAGCGCCGCGCTCGCCGCCGACAAGCACATCGGCGACTGGCAAGCTCTGGCCCTCGCCGACATCGCGCAGCATGACAAGAATCCCGTATTCGTCACCAGCATCGATGCCACCCGGATCGACGATATGGCCGCCGCGACCTCCCGCGCTGCGCCGGACGATCAGGCACGGCTCGGTTTCGCGGTGGCGCACGCGCTCGATCCCGCCGCGCCGGCCGTGGAGGGGCTCGATGAGGCGAGCGCGAAACTGGCCTACACCATCGCCTCGGCGCTGCTGGCCGCGAAAAGACCGCTGGTCGTGTCGGGTACCGGTGCCGGCTCCGCAGCAATGCTGCAAGCCGCCGCGAATGTCGCGCTGGCGCTGCATAGACAGGGGAAGGCGGCGGAAATCTGCCTCGCGGCGCCGGAAGTCAACAGCTTGGGTCTGGCAATGCTGCACGCAGAGGAGGGCGGGCGTGATCTCGAGGCGGCATTCGCCCAAGTCGAGCGCGGTAACGTGGACACCCTGGTGGTGCTGGAGAATGATCTGTATCGCCGCGCCGGCCGCGTGCGGGTCGATGCGCTGCTCGCGCGGGCAAAGATGATCGTCATCGATCATCAGAGCCACGCCACCGCGACCAAAGCCGAGGTGCTGCTCTCCGCCGGCTCCTTTGCCGAAAGCGACGGTACGGTGGTCAATAACGAGGGCCGTGCGCAGCGTTATTTTCAGGTCTACGATCCTGCCTACTACCACCCACAAACCGTGACCCGGGAATCCTGGGCGTGGCTCGCGGAGTTACGAGGCCGGCATCATGAGCTTGCTGCCGAGTGGGCGCACTTCGACCAAGTCACTGCGGCGCTCGCGCGGGCGATGCCGGCGCTCGGGGAGGTCGCGAAGGCAGCGCCCAACGCCAAATTTAGGATGCAGGGACTCAAAGTTGCGCGCGAGCCGTCTCCTTACAGCGGTCGCACCGCGATGCGCGCCAATGTCTCGGTGCACGAGCCACGCCAGCCGCGCGATGCGGACACGGCGCTCGCCTTCTCGATGGAAGGGCACAACGGCAGCCAAGCCGGCGTGCTGCCCGCCGCGCTGATTCCGTTCGCGTGGGCGCCCGGCTGGAACTCCCCGCAGGCCTGGAACAAATTCCAGGCTGAGGTCGGCGGCCAACTGCAGGGCGGCGATCCGGGGATTCGTCTGATCGAGCCGGCCGCGAACAGTTCGGCGCCAACCTATTTCGATGGTGTTCCGGCAGCATTTGCCGCGCGAGTCGGCAAGTGGACGGTGGTACCCCTGACCCACATCTTCGGCAGTGACGAACTCTCCGCACGAGCCGCCGCGCTGGCGAGCCTCATTCCAACCCCTTATGTTGCGCTGAACCCCGCCGATGCGGACGCGCTCGGCGCCGCCGAGAACGCGTCCCTCGACATCACCCTGCCGGGCGGAGCGGTGCGCCTGCCGTTGCAACGCAGGCCGGGTATTCCGCGCGGCACGGTCGGCTTGCCCATCGGCGTGCCGGGAGCCCCCTGGTTCGCCGCCGGCGTCGCCGCAACGCTCGCGAGGGCGCCGACCCATGACTGAGTGGGTGAATTGGTGGACGCCCGAACTCACCGCGGTGCTCGTGGCCGTCGTCAAAGCCATCGTGCTGCTGCTCGGCTTGGTGATGGTCGGGGCGATGCTGATTTGGGTCGAGCGCCGCCTGCTTGCCCTATGGCAGGACCGCTACGGACCCAACCGTGTAGGGCCTTTCGGCTTGCTGCAGGTGGTCGCCGACATGATCAAGATCTTCTTCAAGGAAGACTGGGTGCCGCCGTTCGTCGATAAGCCGGTATTTCTGATCGCGCCCGCGACCGCCATGATCACCGCGATGTTGGCCTTCGTGCTGGTGCCGGTGGCGCCGGGTTGGGGCGTGGGGCCGGACCTCAACGTCGGGGTGCTGCTGTTCTTCGCGCTCGCGAGTCTGGAGGTGTACGCGGCGATGCTCGGCGGCTGGTCGAGCAACAGCAAGTACGCGCTGCTCGGGGGTCTCCGGGCTGCCGCACAGATGCTGAGCTACGAAGTCTTCATGGGTATCGCCTTGATGGGCGTGGTGATCCAGGCGGGATCGTTCCAGCCCGATCAGATCGTCGCGGCTCAGCAGCACCTGTGGTTCATCGTGCCCCAGTTCTTTGGATTCTGCCTGTTTTCATTGGCCGCCGTTGCGACGACTCACCGTTTCCCGTTCGACCTTCCGGAAGCCGAACAGGAACTGACGGCGGGCTACCACACCGAATATTCGGGCATGAAGTTCGGCATGTTCTTCGTCGCCGAGTACGTGGGCGTGGTGCTGGTGTCGGCGTTGCTGACGACTTTGTTCTTCGGAGGTTGGCACGGCCCGTTTGCGGATCGGCTGCCCTGGCTAGGCTTCATCTGGTTCGCGCTCAAGACCTTTTTCTTCATCATGACTTTCGTTCTGCTGCGCGGCGCGTTGCCGCGGCCGCGTTACGATCAGCTCATGGCGGTCGGATGGAAGCTCTGCCTGCCGCTGTCGTTGGCCAATGTGCTGGTGACCGCAGCGGTGGTGCTGGCGGGAAACGCAACGGGGGCCTGAATGTTCGCCACTCTCAAGGCCGTTTATTCCAATCTGCGCAGCATGGTGATGATTTTCTCGCATGCCACCCACAAGCGCGACACCATCCTGTATCCGGAGGTGATGCCGTACCTGCCGCCGCGCTATCGCGGCCGCATCGTGTTGACGCGCGACCCCGATGGAGAAGAGCGCTGCGTCGCATGCAACCTCTGTGCCGTTGCCTGTCCGGTCGCCTGCATCTCGCTGCAGAAAGCGCAGACGGAAGACGGTCGTTGGTACCCGGAATTCTTCCGCATCAACTTCTCACGCTGCATTTTTTGCGGGTTTTGCGAGGAAGCCTGTCCGACGAGCGCGATCCAGTTGACGCCGGACTTCGAATTGGGTGAATACGACCGACAGAATCTGGTTTATGAAAAGGAGCATTTGCTGATCAGCGGCACGGGTAAGGTGCCGGAATACAACTTCTACCGCGTCGCCGGCCTCGCCATCGCCGGCAAGCCGATCGGCGCCGCAGCCCACGAGGCGCAGCCCGTCGACGTGAAGACGCTGTTGCCCTGATCGGACGGCCAAGGAGCTTCGCATGGCACTGGCATTTTATTTCGCAGCGGCGGTGGCCGTGATCGCGACGCTGCTCGCGGTCACCAACTACAACCCGGTGCATGCGCTCTTGTATTTGATCGTGTCGCTTTTGGCGGTGGCGATGGTGTTCTTCAGCGTCGGCGCCCCGTTCGCCGGGATACTCGAAGTGATCATTTATGCCGGTGCGATCATGGTGCTGTTCGTCTTCGTGGTGATGATGTTGAACCTGGGCAAGGCAACGGTCGATCAAGAGCGACGCTGGCTGACGCCGCGCACTTGGATCGGACCCGGCGTGCTGTCGCTCGCGTTGCTGTGCGAGCTGGTGCGGGTCCTGGTGCGGCCGGGCGGGGATGAAGCGATCGGCGGCCAGACGGTCGGTGCGGTCGAGGTGGGAGTCGCGCTGTTCGGGCCCTATGTGCTGGCGGTGGAGCTCGCGTCGATGCTGCTCTTGGCCGGACTGGTGGCGGCATTCCACCTGGGAAGACAACATTGACGGAATCGGCTCCAACAGGCGTCCGCCGCTCGGGATTCGCATGACCACTGTGCCGATGCAATACGCGTTGGTCCTCGCCGGAATTTTGTTCTCGCTCGGTCTACTCGGAATACTCATCCGGCGCAATATCGTGTTCGTGCTGATGTCGATCGAGGTCATGATGAACGCGGCGGCCCTGGCCTTCGTCGTCGCGGGCAGCCGCTGGGGTCAGCCGGATGGTCAGGTCATGTTCATCCTGATTCTCACCCTTGCCGCCGCGGAGGCCAGCGTAGGCCTTGCCATGGTGCTGCAGCTGCATCGCCGTTTCCGCACCCTCGACACGGACGCCGCCGCCGAGATGAAGGGCTAGCCGTGTTCGATGGGCTCTTCATCGTCTGCCTCGCACCGTTGCTCGGGTTCGTGATCTTGGGCTTCGGCCGCAAGCGCCTGTCCGAGAATGCCGCGGCGATCATCGGCGTCGGTACGGTCGGTGTGTCGGCCCTGATGACCCTCGCTCTGGCCATCCAATTCTGCACGCGCCCGCCGCCGGGCGGGGTATTTACCCAACCACTGTGGCAGTGGCTTCAGGTCGTAAATTTCGCGCCGCGCTTTGCGCTTCGCCTGGACGGCTTGTCCCTGACCATGATGGGTGTAGTTACCGGCGTCGGCTTCTTCATCCATCTATTCGCCTCCTGGTATATGCGCGGCGACGAAAGCTATGCGCGCTTCTTTTCGTATATGAACCTCTTTATCGCCAGCATGCTGTTCCTGGTGCTGGGCGATAACCTGCTGTTCCTATACTTCGGCTGGGAGGGCGTGGGATTGTGCAGCTACCTGCTGATCGGCTTCTGGTATCAGGATTCGGCCAACGGTGCGGCAGCTCGCAAAGCTTTCATAGTCACTCGCGTGGGCGACGCTCTTATGGCCATCGGCCTCATCTGGCTGTATCGCGACCTGGGCACGCTCGACATCCAGCAGCTGATACTGCTGGCGCCGCGCCACTTCGAAGTCGGCGATCCAGCGATTACCCTCATCACGCTGCTGTTGCTCGGTGGCGCGGCGGGCAAGTCGGCGCAGTTGCCTTTGCAGACTTGGCTGCCGGATGCGATGGCGGGTCCCACGCCGGTATCCGCCTTGATCCACGCGGCGACCATGGTGACCGCGGGCGTCTATCTGATCGCCCGAACATTGGGACTGTTCGAGCTGGCGCCGTACTCGCTTCAGGCGGTCGGGGTGATCGGGGCGGCCACGCTCCTGTTGGCCAGCTTCTCCGCGCTCGCCCAGACCGACATCAAGCGCATCCTTGCCTATTCCACCATCAGCCAAATCGGCTACATGTTCTTAGGCCTGGGCGCGGGCGCGTGGGGTGCGGCGATCTTCCATTTGATGACGCACGCGTTTTTCAAGGCGCTTTTGTTTCTCACCGCCGGCGCGGTGATTCTCGCCTGCCATCATGAGCAGGATATCTTCAAAATGGGCGGCTTGCGCAAACGGCTGCCGCTCGCGTATGCGTGCTTCGTGGTCGGCGGTTTGTCGTTATCGGCCTTTCCGCTGATCACTGCCGGCTTTTATAGCAAGGATGAAATTCTCTGGAAAACCTACGCGGGAGGCCATCTCGGGCTTTTTATCGCCGGATTGATCGGCGCCTTCCTCACGTCGCTCTATACGTTCCGCCTAATCTTCACCGTGTTCCATGGAAAGGCCAAGATCGATGCGCAGCCGGGTCATGGTGTCGCTTATTGGTTGCCGCTCGGCGTATTGCTGGTGTTCTCGACCTTCGTCGGCGGCATGATTCATCCGCCGCTCCAGGGCATGATGTCGGCGGCTGATCATATCGCCGGCGGCGCCAAGCTGCCGGTGGAAATCCTATCCGGCGCCGTCGGCATCTGCGGCATCGCCCTGGCCGCCGTGCTATTCCTCGGCGAGCAGCGCTTCGCGACATGGCTCGCCGGTACGCTCCCGGGCCGGTCTCTCGGGCGTTTATGGCTGAGCGGCTGGGGTTTCGACTGGCTATACGACCGGCTGTTCGTGCGGCCGTTCGTCTGGTTTGCCCGCAAGAACGAACGCGACGGCATCGATCTAGCCATTCTTGCCATCCCTTCAGTTCTCGGCCGGCTCAACAGGGGGCTCGTGCGCACCCAGACCGGCCAGATTCGCTGGTACGCCGCGAGCATGGCGCTAGGGGCCGTGCTGCTGATCGCCGCGGTGATTCTGTCATGAGTCCGCCCCCATGATGCTGCTTTGGCTGTTGCTCGCTCCCTTGATCGGCGGTCTGCTGTGCTGGCAGCTCGAGCGTTTCGGAACGAAGCTGGTGCGTTGGGTCGCTGTCGGTACGATGTTGATCGTACTGGCGCTCACGGTTGAGCTGTGGCTCAGCGGCGATTATTCACTCGCGCTGCTGGGCTCTGCGGGCGATGCGGCGGGCCGCTGGACGGTGCAATTCTCCGTGCCCTGGATCCCGCGCTTAGGCGTCCGCTTCGGCCTCGGGTTAGACGGACTGTCGCTCCTGCTGATCGGGCTTACCGCGCTCCTCGGTCTGATAGCGGTCGCCTGTTCTTGGCGCGAGATTACACGCCACGTCGGCTTCTTCCACTTGAACCTGATGTGGACTCTGGGCGGCGTCATCGGCGTATTCCTGGCAATCGACCTGTTCCTGTTCTTCATCTTCTGGGAGGTGATGCTGGTACCGATGTTCTTCCTGATCGCGCTGTGGGGCCACAATATACCCGGAGGCAATGGACGCATCTATGCGGCGACTAAGTTTTTCATCTTCACTCAAGCATCGGGCCTCGTGATGCTGGTGGCGATTCTGGCTCTGGTATTCGTGCACAGCCAAGCGACCGGCATTCTTACTTTCAGCTATTCCGCGTTGCTCCACACGCCGATGACGGCGCGCACCGAATTTTGGATCATGCTCGGCTTTTTTGTTGCCTTTGCGGTCAAGCTGCCGGTGGTGCCGCTGCACTCTTGGTTGCCAGATGCACATTCGCAAGCGCCGACCGCCGGTTCAGTGGTCCTCGCCGGCGTGCTGCTCAAGACCGCGGCCTACGGCCTGCTGCGCTTTCTCTTGCCGTTGTTCCCGCATGCGTCCGCTGTGTTCGCGCCGATCGCGATGTGGCTCGGGGTCTTCGGCATCGTGTATGGCGCGGTCTGCGCCTTCGGACAGAACGACATCAAACGCCTGGTGGCCTACACCTCGATCAGTCACATGGGCTTCATCCTGGTCGGTGTGTACGCCGGCACGCAGCTGGCGTTGCAAGGTGTGATGATCCAAATCTTGGCGCATGGCATCTCCTCAGGCGCTCTGTTCATTCTCTGCGGCGAACTATACGAACGCTTGCACACCCACGACCTCCGCAAGATGGGGGGGCTCTGGGCACGCTTCTCCTACCTGCCGCCAATCGCCTTGTTTTTCACCCTCGCCTCGCTCGGCCTGCCGGGCCTCGGCAATTTCCTCGGCGAATTCTTGATCCTGCTCGGCACCTTCAACGGGCATCCGAGCGTAACCGTGGTCGCCACCGGCGGCCTGATTCTGTCCGCGGTGTATTCGCTGATCTTGATGCAGCGAGCGTTCCAGGGCAAACCGAGCGGCGGGAACGACCTTCAGGATTTGAACCCCCGGGAAATTGCCACGCTCGGCACCCTGATGGCTTTCCTGATTTGGCTGGGCCTGTACCCGCAGCCGATTCTCGACGTATCGCGTGCGTCGATGCAGGCATTACAGACTCGGTATGCGCCTGGGGGAGTCGAGACCCGCGGCAGTCCTGGCGTGCGAGAGGCGCCATGACTTTGCAACAGCTGTTCGCGCTGTCGCCAATTCTGATCGTCGGCCTCACCGTCGTCACGGTAATGCTCACCATCGCGATCAAGCGCCACCACAAGTGGACTGCAACCATCTCAATGGCGGGGCTGAGCCTTGCCCTGGTGCCGCTGTGGGTACATTGCTGGCTGCCTGGCAGCTCCGCTTTTACGTTGCCTCAAACCGTCACGCCGCTGCTGCGAATCGAGAACTACGCCTGCTTCTACATGGCGATGATCCTCATCGCCGCGCTCGCCACGACGACGCTGTCGCGTCGCTATATGGAAGGTTATCAGGGCAATCGCGAAGAACTATATCTGCTGCTGTTATTGTCCACGCTCGGCGGGTTGGTGCTCGTCGCCAGCTGTCACTTTGCGTCATTTTTTATCGGCCTGGAGCTGTTGTCCGTGCCAATGTACGGCATGGCCGCGTATCTGGTGAAAGAGCGCCGCTCGCTCGAAGCGGGCATGAAATATCTAGTGCTTTCGGCCGTCGCGTCTGCCTTCATCGTCTTCGGAATGGCGCTTGTTTATTCACAAACCGGGACACTGATGTTCAGCGAAATAGGCGCCAGCGTCGCCAATGTTGCCGATGACGAACGAGTCGTCATGATCCTGGGCGGCGCCATGCTGCTGATCGGCATCGGCTTTAAGCTATCGCTCGCGCCATTTCATCTGTGGGCGCCGGACGTCTATGAAGGCGCACCCGCGCCAGTTACCTCGTTTCTCGCAACGGCGTCAAAAATCGCGGTGTTCGCGCTTTTGCTGCGCTACTTCGTCGAGGCGCGCGCCTACCAGTACGGCGTCTTGGTCAACATACTGTCTGTGCTGGCAATCCTGTCCATCATCATCGGGAATGTCCTCGCGCTGCAACAGCAAGACCTCAAACGCCTGCTTGCCTATTCGTCGATCGCCCACTTCGGCTATATGCTGGTTGCGCTGATTGCCTCCGGAGCACTGGCGGTCGAGGCTATCGGTATCTATTTGCTGACCTACGCGGTAACCACGCTCGCCGCGTTCGGGGTGATCACGCTGATGTCCAGTCCTTACAAGCATCACGACGCGGAAATCCTGTTCGATTACCGCGGCCTGTTCTGGAAGCACCCTTACCTCGCCGCAATCCTCACCCTCGCGTTGCTGTCGCTCGCCGGTATCCCCCTCACCGCCGGCTTCATCGGCAAATTTTATGTGCTCGGCGCCGGAGTCGACAAACGCCTGTGGATGCTGCTTGCCGCCGTGGTGCTCGGCAGCGCGGTCGGTCTCTACTACTATCTGCGGGCAATGGTCCAGCTCTATCTGCGTCAGCGCTGGGTGGCGCCCTTTTCGGCCCCGTCCGACTGGGCCAGGGGCGCAGGGGGCGGCATGCTGATCTTGCTAACGTTGCTGATGCTAGCTCTAGGCGTATATCCCGGACCCTTCATCATGCTGGTGCAGGCCGCAGGGCTGGGTGGGAAATAGGCATTTGGGCGCGGCCGGCTCGGAGCGGCTCGCAGAGACAGGGGTCGACTCATGATCGAGCGATTCGGAAGAACGCTGCCCTTCAGCTGCCAACAAGCGTTCGATATCGCCGCCGATATCGAACGGTATCCAGAATTCTTAAGATGGTGGATTTCGGCGCGGATTCAAAAGCGCGAGTCCAATATTTGCTACGTCGAGCAAGTCTTGGGTCTCGGGCCCATCCGCCTCCCATTTGCATCGACGGCCGTGCTGCATCGTCCAGAGCGCATCGACATAACGTCGACGGACTTGCTATTCCGACATTTCAGTCTGTCCTGGCTAGTCGCAACAATCCCGTCGGCTGGTTGCCGCATTAGCATTGCGACTGAAGTTGAGCTTCAGTCCGGATTTCTTCAGCACGTTGTGAACCAATTCCTGCCGGGCGCCGTCGATGACATTATTAGCGCCTTCGAAGCGCGTGCACATAGCATATGCGCTGCCCCGAAGAGCTAGAAGTAACGAAGCCCACAACACGAACGCTGCGGTGGGATTATATGATCTATTGAGACTTGCATAAATACCTGACATGTTAGAACTGCAACTCAGCCTGTTGCCAGAACGCCCGTATCAGGGTCGGACGTCGCTGCATGGAACGCAGGCGATTGCGCGCGCCGATCTTCAGGTCGTGGAAGTCGGCGGCGCAGCGGTTGGCGAGTTCGTGATGCTTCAGATGTCCCCAGATGTATTCGGTCGGATTCAGTTCCGGTGCGTAGGCGGGCAATTGCTCGATCTGAACCGCACCGTTCAAGGCTTGCAGGTACTCGCGCACCAGCGCCGAGCGATGCGCGGCCAGTCCGTCCCAGATGACCAGCAGCGGCTGGCGGATCTGCTGCCCGAGGGCGTGCAGGAACTCGATGATCTGCGGCCCCTTGATGGCGCCGGGGAAGAGCCGGAAGTAGAAGCGGCGGAAGGTGATCCCGGCAATCACCGACAACTGGCTCCAGTTGAAGTGGTGCTGCAGGATCGGGGTCTGGCCTTTCGGCGCCCAGGTACGCACGCGGGTGGGCCGCTCGCTCAGTCCGGACTCGTCGATGAAGACGATGATCCGCCCTTGTTTCGCAGCGTTTTTTTTAGAGCGGGCCAGCGAGTCTGCTTCCAGCGTTTGATGGCAGACTCGTCGCGCTCGAGCGCGCGTCCCGAGGGTCGCTGGCAGGAGAAGCCGAGGGAGACCAGGATGCGCCACACTTGGCTCTCGCTGTACGAGCGGGTAAAGCGACGCTTGATCAACTCCCCCACCCGCGGCAACGTCCATAAGTCCGTAGCAAAGCCTTCCGCGAGCGCGCCGGCCGTCAGGGCCCGCATCAACTCGCGTCGCTGCACATCGTCGAGGCCCGAAGGCCGACCTCGCGGCCGGCTCTTGAGCGCCTCCATGCCACCTGCTTCGAGCTGTGTGTTCCACTGCGACACCGTCGTGCGCGTCACGCTGACCCGCCGCGCGACCTCGGCCTGCGGCACTCCACGCTGCAGGAGCCGCCCCGCTCGCAGACGCCGGCGCTGCAACTCTTTCGCTTCCCGTTCCGACTTGCTCATCTCTCGCCTCTCCAACATTACCTATCATGTTGGACAACGAATCGCGATACAAGTTGCAAGTCATTTATGCAAGTCTCAATAAACACGTCATTTCCGACATTTTCATCCCCTATGAGAGAGGCAATCGGCGACAAGAGCGCTGGCGCGCAGCTCGAACTGCCCACGCTTCGCGAGCGAAATCTCGGTCGCATTGTGCTGACGTATATCTTAGATTTCTTGTATTATTACGGTAGAATTTGGACATTCCCCGATTTCTTTGGCGGCCAGGGTCTTGCGACCTGCACTAATGCGGGCTATGGCGTACAGGAAAGGACGAAATCGTTGTGAACTCCAACGGAGACTTTGGCGACAATGCACGGATTGAGGGACCGAATTTCGTCGGCACTCGACCAGACGTCGAGGATAACCTTGCAATCAGACGTCACGCAAAACCAGCACTTCTGTTCAGTAGCTGCTTCGCATAAGCGTTCAACGAGTGAGCGACATCGCATCGGCATGCGGGTTCGCCGACCAGAGCCATCTTACGCGTGTGTTTTCTCGCAGCGTAGGCCTCACTCCGCTAGCCTGGCGACGCATATATCGAGACTAGAAAATTAGGAGCCATTGCTCTTGGCCATCCGCTGGGCGCCTCCGGGACCAAGCTGATGACAACGTTGATTCATGCATTAAGGGCGAGGGGTGAGCGCTACGGTCTACAGACCATGTGCGAGGGCGGCGGCATGGCGAATGTCACGATAGTTGAGGCGTTGTAATGGATTTTGGTCTCGTCGCTGCCGAGACGCATTGGCGCGATCGTGTCCGGGATCACATGGCATCTCACGTGCGTCCTCGAGGGACCGATTATCACGCGCAGCAAGCCGAAGGCGGGCGCTGGAAAGTGCTCCCAGTCATCGAGGAAGAAAAGCAGCGCGCCAGGAGGGCGGGCTTATGGAACCTTTTCATGCCTCCTGCCGGTCACGCTCTTACCGACGACACGTTCGAGTTCGACGGCCCCGGCCTCACCAATCTGCAGTACGCCTTGTGCGCGGAGGAGATGGGCCGAATCGAGTGGGCATCCGAAATCTTCAACTGCTCGGCGCCCGACACCGGCAATATGGAGGTATTACACCGCTACGGTACCCGCCAGCAGAAGGAACAATGGCTTCGACCGCTGATGGCCGGAGATATCCGCTCCACATTTCTGATGACCGAACCTGCCGTCGCTTCGTCCGATGCCACGAACATCGAGACGTCGATCAGGCGAGAGGGCCCTCACTACGTCATCTCGGGTCGCAAGTGGTGGTCCTCCGGCGCCGGAGACCCGCGCTGTAAATTAGCGATTGTCATGGGGAAGACTGACCCGGAGGCAGCCCGTCACGCTCAGCAGTCGATGATCTTGGTACCGCTTGAGGCGGCGGGCGTTGAGGTAGTTCGGAAGCTATCGGTCTTCGGCTACGACGATGCGCCGCACGGCCACGCGGAGATTCAGTTGAATGATGTGCGCGTATCTGCCGACAATTTGCTGCTTGGGGAGGGGCGCGGGTTTGAGATCGCCCAGGGGCGACTGGGTCCTGGACGTATTCACCATTGCATGCGAACGCTCGGTATGGCCGAGGAGGTGCTCGAGAAGATGGCCCGCCGTCTATTGAGCCGCAGTGCCTTCGGTAAGACTCTCGCACAGCAATCGGTATGGGAGGAGCGGGTCGCCCGGGCGCGCACGGATATCGAAATGACGCGCCTGTTGTGCCTAAAGGCGGCCGATATGATGGACAAAGTGGGCAATAAGGCCGCACAGGCCGAGATCGCGATGATTAAGGTCGCGGGGCCTGCGGTTGCGCTTCGAATCATCGATGACGCGATTCAGGCCCACGGCGGGGCAGGGGTCTGCGAGGA
>Ga0182015_10002480_pt1 | contig 22172 bp, 19 predicted proteins | sample 712P3MmetaG_FD_120478 | JGI IMG/M metagenome (GOLD analysis project Ga0182015, IMG submission 120478) | Permafrost microbial communities from Stordalen Mire, Sweden - 712P3M metaG | ecosystem: Environmental > Terrestrial > Soil > Wetlands > Permafrost | place: Sweden: Stordalen | collected...
CGCCTACCAGCGCCGCCGGCTGCCCGATCACCAGGAGATCGACCTCGTCGCACTCGACTTGCCGCCGAGCCGGTTTGCGACCCAGGCGATCTGGTTCGAGCTCGACGCCGGTGTGCTGGACGGCTTTCCAGCGGAGCTGCTGCTCGGCTCACTTCACGCCGCCGAGCACGCGCAAATCGCCGTGCTGCCGTTGCTCGCAATGTGCGATCGCTGGGACATCGGGGGTCTCTCGACAAACGCGCACCCGCAGACGGGTGGGCCGACGATCTTTATTCACGACGGGCACCCCGGCGGCGTCGGCATCACGCGCCTGGCCTTTGCGCACTTCGAGGAGCTCGTGGCGGACGCGCACCGGCTGATCAGTGAGTGCGGCTGCGCCGATGGCTGCCCGTCGTGCGTGCAGTCGCCGAAGTGCGGAAACCTCAACGAGCCGCTCTCCAAAGCCGGCGCCGTGGAGCTCTTGAGCCGCCTGCTGGCGAAGGCGCCGGGCGGGTAGCATCGTTTTCGTCAAAGAGTCCGACCAAAAGAGGAGCAGACATGCCAGCAAAGGGCAGCGCGGAATGGAAAGGTGACCTCGCCTCCGGCAGCGGGACGTTCACGGCGGGCGAGTCGATCAGCGGCGAGTACTCCGCCAAGTCGCGCTTCGAGGACGCGCCGGGTGCCAACCCCGAGCAGCTGATCGCCGGCGCGCACGCGTCGTGCTTCTCGATGGCGCTCGCGGGAGCGCTCGCAGGTGCGGGCACACCCGCGGAGTCGATCAAGACCGACGCGAGCGTGACCATACGCTTCATCGACGGCAAGCCGACGATCACGACGATCGCGCTACGCACGGTCGGAACGGTTCCCGGCATCGACGAGGCAACCTTCGAGGAGGCCGCACGCGGCGCCAAGGCAGGCTGCCCGGTGAGCCGCGCGCTGGCCGGCGTCAGCGAGATCACGCTCGAGGCTTCGCTGGCCTGAGGTGTGCGCGCTGACGGCGCGCGTTTAGCGGACGCGGTCCGCCGCTGTTAGCCCCCGAGTGCCATCTTGCGGAGGTTCAGTGCTTCGTCGAGCACTTCCTCGCTGACGCCCTGCTCGCGGGCGACCTCGCGCAGCGGGCGGCCCGAGCGGACTGCCTCCTGGACGATCTTCGTCGCGGCGTCGTAGCCGATATGGGGGTTCAGTGCGGTCGCCGCGGATAGTGTCGCCTCGGCGCTGCGCTCGCAACCCGCGAGGTTCGCCTCGATGCCCGCGACGCACTTTTGATCGAGCACCGTGGCCGCGCTTGAGAGCAGCCCAATCGAGGACAGCAGGTTGCGCGCGATCAGCGGCATGCGGACGTTCAGCTCGAGGTTGCCCTGCATGCCGCCGATCGTGATCGCTGTGTCGTTGCCGATCACCTGCGCCGCGACCTGGAGCACGACCTCGGGGATCACCGGGTTGATCTTGCCCGGCATGATCGAGGAGCCCTTCTGCAACTCGGGCAGGAGAATCTCGCCGATACCGGCGCGCGGGCCCGACCCCATCAGCGCAAGGTCCTGGGAGATCTTGGTCAGCGACACGGCGAGCACCTTGAGTGCGCCCGAGAGCTCGACGAGCGCATCGCGGTTGCCGAGGGACTCGAACGGATCTTCCGGCGGCTTGACCTCGATGTTGTTCTCCACCTGCAGGCGCTGGCGAACGCTCGCAGCAAACTTCGGGTGGGTGTTCAGGCCGGTGCCGGCCGCGGTGCCGCCAAGCGGGATCTGCGCGACGCGGCCCAGCGTGCTCTCGATGCGCTTGCGGCCGAGGCGGATCTGGGCCGCGTAGCCCGAGAACTCCTGTCCGAGGGTGACCGGCACCGCGTCCATGAGGTGGGTGCGCCCGGCCTTGACGATATTGCGGAAGCTCTTTGCCTTCGCGGCCAGCGCCGCCTCGAGCTCCTCGAGTGCCGGCAGGAGCACGCGTGTGACCTGCTCGAGCGCCGCGAGATGCACGGCCGAGGGGAAGACGTCGTTGGTGGACTGGCCGAGGTTGACGTGGTCGTTTGGATGGATGCCCTCACCGGCGATCCGCGCGATGACCTCGTTGGCGTTCATGTTCGTCGAGGTGCCCGAGCCCGTCTGGAAGACGTCGATTGGGAACTGCTCGTCGTGGCCGCCGTCGGCGACCTCGGCCGCCGCCCGCGCGATCCTCCTCGCGAGGGCGACGTCCAGCAGCCCGAGCTCGCTGTTGGCCTCCGCTGCCGCGCCCTTGATTCGCGCGAGCCAGTGGATCACGGCGCTCGGAACCGGCTCGCCGGAGATCGGGAAATTCTCGATCGCCTTGCGGGTCTCGCTGCCGTAGAGAGGCTCTGTGTCGCTGATCGAAGTGGTCATCGTCGGGCGCGGAGAAGCACAAAGCCTATCCACCGCATCTTCGTGAAGAGTCCGGTAACGAAGCGCAGCGCCGCCCCTCCTTACAATCCGCCGATGTTCCGGGCCGTTGATCCCCAGCAATCCTTTCCCGACCTCGAGCTGGAGGTGCTCGCCCGCTGGCGCGAGCGCGACGTCTTCGCCGAGTCGCTGCGGCGGCGTGAGGGGTCCGAGTCGTGGAGCTTTTACGAGGGCCCGCCGACCGCCAACGGGCTGCCGGGGGCCCATCACGTGATCGCGCGTGTGTTCAAGGACATCTACCCGCGCTACAAGACGATGCGCGGCTACTTCGTGGAGCGCAAGGGGGGCTGGGATTGCCACGGCCTCGGCGTCGAGATCGAGGTCGAGCGCCAGCTTGGGCTCACGGCAAAGTCGCAGATCGAGGAGTTCGGGATCGCCGAGTTCAACAACCGCTGCCGCGAGTCGGTGTTCGAATTCCTCGAGGAGTGGAACCGCCTGACTGAGCGGATCGGCTTCTGGCTCGACCTCGACGGTGCTTACCGGACGCTCGATCCGAGCTACATCGAATCGGTCTGGTGGGCGCTCGAGCAGATTCACGCCAAAGGCCTGCTCTACGAGGGCCACAAGGTCGTCCCCTACTGCCCCCGTTGCGGTACCGCGCTGTCTTCGCACGAGGTGGCCCAGGGCTATGAGGACGTCGTCGATCAGACGGTCTATGTGAAGCTCGCGCTGATCGGTGGCGACGACAAGCTGGTTGTCTGGACGACGACGCCGTGGACGCTGCCCGGCAACGTCGCGGCCGCTGTTGCGCCGGACGTCGACTATGTCCGTGTGGCGTTCGACGGCGAGCTCTTGATCGTCGCCGCCGATCGCGCGGCGCAGCTGTTTGGCGAGGACGTCGAGGTGCTCGCGCGCTTCCCGGGATCGGAACTCGTCGGGCGTCGCTACGCGGGACCGATCCTTGCGGCGAGCGATCGCGAGCCGGGTGAGTTCCCGGTCGTCGCCGGCGACTTCGTCACGACCGAGGACGGGACCGGCATCGTCCACATGGCGCCGGCGTTTGGGCAGGACGACTTCGAAGCGGCGCTCACCGCGGGGCTACTCGATCCGCAGCGCGGCGAGCTGCTCTACAACCCGGTCAAGCCGGACGGCACCTACGACGAGCGCGTGGTCGGCTACGAGGGGCGGTTCGTCAAGGACCCTGCGCTCGCGGCCGAGCTGACCGCAGAGCTCCGTGAGCGCGGGCTGCTGCTGCGCGAGGAGCAATACGAGCACTCCTACCCGCACTGCTGGCGCTGCGGCACGCCATTGATCTACTACGCGACGCCGTCGTGGTACATCGCGACCTCGAGGCTTCGCGACCGCATGCTCGCGGCCAACGAGACCGTCAATTGGCACCCGCCACACATCAAGCACGGTCGCTTCGGCGATTGGCTCGCGGGTAACGTCGACTGGGCGCTCTCGCGCGAGCGCTACTGGGGCACGCCGCTACCGATCTGGCGCTGTGGCGAGGGCCACCACGTCTGCATCGGCTCCTTCGCCGAGCTCGAGGCACGCAGTGGGCAAACGCTGCTCGATCCGCACCGACCCTACGTCGACGAGCTCACGTTCGCCTGCGCGGAGTGCGGCGAGGAGATGCGACGCGTCCCCGAGGTGATCGACGTCTGGTTTGACTCCGGCGCGATGCCCTTTGCCCAGCACCACGCTCCGTTTGAAAACGTCGAGCGCTTCGAGCGCTCCTTCCCCGCCGACTTCATCTGCGAGGCGCTCGACCAGACCCGCGGCTGGTTCTACTCGCTGCTGGCGATCTCGACGCTGCTGCGCGACGAGGCGCCCTACCGCAATGTCGTTTGCCTTGGTCTGCTGCTCGACAGCGAGGGTCAGAAGATGTCGAAGTCCAAGGGCAACGTCGTCGCGCCGTGGGACATCATCGAGCGCTTCGGGGCGGACGCGTGCCGCTGGTTCTTCTTCACCTCCAAGCAACCGTGGGATGGCTACCGCTTCTCGGCCGATGCGGTTGGCGAGGTCGTGCGACTATTCCTGCGCCAGCTGTGGAACGTCTACGGCTTCTTCGTCCTCTACGCGAATGCCGCGCCGGAGGGCGCCGCTGCGTCCGCGGAGGGAGCGGACGACGAGACCGATCTCGACCGCTGGGCGCTCTCGCGGCTGGCTGGCACGACCGCGACTGTTCGCGAGCGCCTCGACGCCTACGACGCGACCATCGCCGGGAGGGCGATCACCGAGTTTGTCGAGGATCTCTCGAACTGGTACGTCCGTCGCTCACGCCCCCGCTTCTGGGATGGCGACCCCGCGGCGTTCGCGACACTCCGACGCTGCCTGGTAACGCTCGCGCAACTGCTCGCGCCGTTTACCCCCTTTGTCAGCGACGAGATATACGACAACCTCGACGGCGGAGAAGCGAGCGTGCACCTGTGCGATTTTCCCGGCGGCGAGGAGCGCGACCTCGAGCTCGAAGCGGCGATGGCGACGGCGCGGGCGACGGTCCGACTCGGGCTTGCGGCTCGCGCTGCCGGTCAGGTCAAGATCCGCCAGCCACTGCGCGAGGCCGTGATCGTCGCCAGTGATCGCGAGCGCGCCGCGATCGAGCGTCTGGCCGAACTCGTCCGCGACGAGCTGAACGTCAAGCAGCTGCGCTTTGTCAGCGCCGCCGACGAGCTCGGCACCTACACCGTCAAGCTGAACTTTCGGACGCTCGGCCCGCGATTCGGCAAGCAGATGCCCCAGGTCGTCGCGGCCGTCGCAGCGCTCGACCCCGGCCACGTAGCGGCTGCGCTACGCGCCGACGAGCAGCTCGCGGTGTCTGTCGCAGGACGCGAGCACACTCTCACGAGCGAGGACGTCGTGCTCTCGCTCGCGCCGCTGACGGGATACGGCCTCGAGCGCGAAGGCTCGCACGCCGTGGCGCTCGGACTCGCGATCGACGACGAGCTGCTGCGTGAGGGCTACGCCCGCGAGATCGTCCATGCGGTGCAGGCCGCAAGGCGGGACGCCGGGCTTCAGATCAGCGATCGCATCGCGCTCGATCTGAGCGGCGAGGAGAGCCTGCTGGCCGCCGCGCGCGAGCACGAGAGCTACATCACCGGCGAGACGCTTGCGACGTCGCTCAGCTACGGCGCGCGGCCGGACGGCCACTCGGCGCGAACGCTCGTCGACGAGCTGGCGCTCGAGATTAGCGTCGAGCGCGCGAGCGGGGAGGGCTAGGCGACGGCGCGAGCGCGCCGGCGCCGGCGCCGGCGTGCGAGTGCCGGCAGCTAGACCGCGAGCGCGAGCTCGGCTTCGAGCTTCTTCTTGGGGTACGCGCCGATGACTTTCTTGACCGGCTGACCGCCGCTGAAGAGGATCATCGTCGGAATCGAGAGAACGTCAAAGGCGGCGGCGGTCTGCTTGTTCTCGTCGATGTTGAGCTTGACGATCCGCAGGTCGGTGTGCTCTTCGGCGATCTGCTCGAGCACCGGCGCAACGACGCGGCACGGACCACACCAAGGGGCCCAGAAGTCAACGAGGACCGGGGTCTCGGACTCGATTACCTCGGCCTGAAAGTTGTTGTCTGTCACGTCTGCAAGCTTGCCGGCCATCTCGGCTCCTTCGATTGGGTTTCCTAAGCTCTACCCAATACTATACAAAATGTAGCGGGCCTTTGGCGAGCCTTAGACGGGGTTTACGGTTGCTGGGCGGTCGCCCGCGACCGCGGCCTCAGCGGATCAGCGCGTGGAGGATGTGGGGCGACACGTAGACCTCGATCGTGGCCGCGAGGAACAGCATCGGGAGCGCGATCGCCACCGTCACGAGAGTCGCCGCGAGCAGCTGGTCCCAGTCGCCGCGGCGACTGGCGAGGATCCACGCCGCGAGGGGAAGAAACAGCGCAGTCAACTCGAGCGGAGCATGCGCCATCAAGACGATCAGCAACAGGCCCGGCGAGGTGTGCAGCCGCGCCGCCACCGCCGCCGCCTCGCTACCGAGCACGAGCGCCTGCGCCGAGAGCGAGAACGCCGTGGCGCCGATTACGAAGGCGATCGCGATCTGGCCCCCACGTTCGTGGAGCACACGCACGATGCCGCGGTGCCCCTCGGCTTGAAGCGGCATCGACGAGCCGGCGATGAACCCGGCCACACAGGCCATGGCGTGCAGGGCAAGGACGAGGAGGTTGCTCTCGAAGATCGTGAAGACATTCGCGAGGTTGCCGACGGCGTAGGGCGGACCGACTGTCTGCACGCTGAGCCCGTTGGCGTCCGAAATCCCGGCGATTGCCCACACGGCGAGCAGCAGGCACGCGGCGGCGGTAGCACTCCCGGCAAACCAGCGTCCCAGCGCGGGCCACGGATCGTGCTGCCAGCCGCCCAGCGTTTGGCGGGTCGCGCGCACGCCGTGGACGAACGCGTAGCGGCTCGTTTGTTGTCGCGACCGTTGCGACTCGCCACTCACCACCGCGGACTTGGGCATCGGTCGAGTATCGGCCGGGCGACGTGGCGCCGTGAGCGCAGTGCTACTGCGTACTGCGCTTCGAGCGGAGCTGAGGCAACAGCCAGGCGGCCTCGACCGCGATCCGCGTCGACATCTTGCTGTGGCCGTGCATGCGGTCGCGGAAGATGATCGGCACCTCCACGACCTTGAAGCCACGGCGTATCGCCCGCAGTGTCAGCTCGACCTGAAAGGCGTAACCATGCGCGCGCACGGTATCCAGCTCGATCGAGTCAAGCACCGAGCGGCGGAAGCACTTGAAGCCGCCGGTGAGGTCCCGGGTCGGTATCCCGAGCACCGTGCGCGCGTAGAGATTGCCGGCGCGGCTGATGATTCGCCGCGACAGCGCCCAGTCGGAGACTCCGCCGCCGCGGGTATAGCGCGAACCGAGCGCGAGATCCGCGCCCGCCCCGACCGCCGCAACCAAACGCGGAATGTCGGCAGGGTCGTGGGAGAAATCGGCGTCCATGTGCAGCACGAGGTCTGCTCCACCATCGAGCGCCCGCTTGAAGCCGGCGATATAGGCCACGCCGAGACCCTGTCGCTGAGCCCGATGGAGAACCTCGATCGCCGGGTTTTCGGCCGCGAGACGATCGGCGACCTCGCCGGTGCCGTCGGGCGAGGAGTCATCGACGATCAGCACGCGAAACGCATCCGGGGCGATGACTGCCAGCTGGCTCACGACGGCCGCGGTGATCGCCTCGATGTTCTCGACCTCGTTGTAGGTCGGAAGGATCAGCCATAGGGTTCTCGACATGGCGGCATACCCTAGATGAATGAGCGACCCAGCCAACAGCACGATCGCCGACGCCCTCGACGAACTGGGCGACCTTTACGAGCTCGACGGCGCGGTGATCCACCGCGTGCTGGCCTACCGCACCGCCGCCAGGGCGGTACGTGACGCGCGGGGATCAGTCGCCCAGCTGGCGCGCGAAGGTGCCGTGACCAGCATCCCGGGGATCGGCGCCACACTCGAGCGCAAGATCCTTGACCTGATCGAGACCGGTGAGATTCCTGCTGCGGTAAAGCTGCGCGAGCGCTATCCGCCCGGTCTGCTGGCGATCACTGCGCTCCCCGGCCTCGGACCGAAGCGAGCGCGACGACTGTTTGACGAGCTTGGCGTCGATTCGCCGGACGCCCTGCGCGCAGCGGCGAGTGCCCAGCGGATCCGCACGCTCAAGGGCTTCGGCGCCAAGGGCGAGCAGGCGATCCTCGCCGCGCTGGACGCCGGCGCAGCTGAGCGGCCGCGCTCGCGCACGCTGCTCGACCGCGCGCTCGAGATTGGCGAGCTGATCATCGAAGCGCTGCGCGCGCTCGACCCCCAAGCTCAGATCATGCTCGCGGGCTCGGCGCGACGGCGCGCCGACAGCGTCAAGGATCTCGACATCGTCGTCGACTGCCCGTCGCTGCTGGACTCGCTCGGCACGCTCGACCTGCTCGAGGAGGGCGGGCGAACGAGCCCAAGCGCCGCCCGCGGGCGCACGCACAGCGGCCTCACGGTCGAGCTGCGCGCCGTTTCCAGCGAGCAGTTCGGCAACCTCTTGCAACACCTCAGTGGGTCAAGCGCCCACAACGCCGCACTGCGCGAGCGAGCCGTGCGGGTCGGACTCCACATCTCCGAGTACGGGATCCTCGAAGACGCCACACAGACGACCCACCACTGCGCGACCGAGGACGAGGTCTACGCCCGAGCCGGGCTGAGTTACATCGAGCCAGAGCTGCGCGAGAACCGCGGCGAGCTCGAAGCTGCGGCGGCCGGGACGCTGCCCGTGCTGGTCGAGCTGTCGGACATCCGCGGGGACCTGCACGCGCACACCACTGCCTCCGATGGACACGCGAGCATCGAGCAGATGGCACAGGCCGCGCTCGCGCTCGGCTACGAGTACCTGGCGATCACCGACCACTCGGCAACGCACGGCTTCGGCGATGACGTGTCCCCGGAGCAACTGCGCCGCCAGATCGAGCTAGTCCGCGAAGCCGACGCAAAAGTCGAAGGCATCAAGCTGCTCGCCGGCAGCGAAGTCAACATCCTCCCCGACGGCTCTCCGGACTATGACGACGACCTGCTCGCCGCGCTCGACTGGGTGATCGCAAGCGTTCACACCTCGTTTGCGCTCGACCGCGACGCGATGACCGAGCGCATGTGCCGCGCCGCCAATCACCCCCTGATCGACGCTATCGGTCACCCGACCGGGCGGCTCGTGCAGCGCCGTGCCCCCTACGAGCTGGACGTTGACGCGCTGATCGCGACATGCGCCGCGACCGGCACGATGCTCGAGATCAACGCCAGCCCCCACCGTCGCGACCTCGACGAGATCCACTCGCGTGCTGCGGCGGCAGCCGGCGTCCGGCTCGTCATCAACTCAGATGCGCACTCCACCGGCGGTCTGCAGTCGCTCCCTTACGGCATCTGGACCGCGCGCCGGGCCTGGCTGACCGCGGCGGACGTTGCCAATACGCTGCCGTGGCCGGCGTTCGCGGCGAGGCTCAAGCGATCCCGCCGCTGAGTGCGCGATCGCCGTAACCGCACGGCAACACCGCGCCGGCGCGCCGGCAACCACGCCTTCGGCGTCACTCCGTTGGACGGTAGACCTTGAAGCCCGGGGTGCGCGTCAACGTGATCGGCCGCCAAGGCGAGGTCCGATCGACGTAGAAGCGGACCCCGTCGCGACCCTCCACCGCCAGCACCGCCGCGTACTGGTTTCGCCAGCCGAGCGCCGAGAGGAGCGCAAAGCCGGCGGCGATGCCAGGGATCTCGGGCGTCAGCACGCCGAGTATCCCGGCGACTAGCGTTGTCACCAGCAGTAGCCACAGGCGGCTCAGCATGATCAACCCGGGGCGCTGTTCGGGGATTGTGTGCGCGGTGCGCGCGCGCCCCAGCAGGCGGGCGATCGCCGGCGAGCCCGACGCGCGGGCGCCGAGCCAAACCCCGACGACGGCCGCGACGGCCCACCAGATGAACGCGATCGTCGCCGCGCCCGGGTCGTGCTCGGCGGCAGCACTCAAGACCGTCACCGCGGCAAGCGTGGTAGCCGCGCCGGCGCAGAGCAGCACGGTGGTCTTGATGAAGTCGGCAAATGACATCGCCTATTCCCTCACCGCAGCAGATCGTCGAGAACCTCGCGCACGCCCGCCGGTCCATCGACCACCGCGTCAGCGTCGCTGAGGAGCTCGGGCGGCGCCTCCTCCGAGCTCACGGCCAGGCACACGGCGGCCTCGCCGACGACCTCGCGCAGACCGCGGAAAGCATCGATATCGGTGACGTCGTCACCCACGTAGAGGCCGGCGACCGGGTGGCGCCGGCGGATCAGCTGGACGATGCCGCGGCCTTTGTCGATCCGCACGGGCGGTCGCACCTCGAGCACCTTGCGGCCGCGCTGCGTGGCGAGTCCTGCAGCGTGCGCATCCTGCTCGATCTTCTCGATCAACGCGAGCGCCGCCGCCTCGTCGGGCGCGCCACGCCAATGGAAGGCAACGATCGGCCCCTTGTCCTCGAGCCGGACTCGCAGCTGCGCGGCAGTCGGGGTGTCGGCAGCGCGGGCGAATGCGCTCACGCGCTCAGCGTAGGCCGCCACGCGCCGATCGACGACGACGTCCGCGGCGCTCGGTGCGAGCATCTCGCCGCCGTGGTTGCCGACGTAGGCGATCGATCCGATCCCGACGATCTGTCGCGCGACCACTGCGGGGCGCCCGCTCACGCAGCCAACGATGCCGTAGCGCTTGGCAATCGCGATCAGCTGCCTTCGCGTCTCCTCCGGGATGTGCGCGTCGGATGCGTGACGCACGATCGGGGCGAGCGTGCCGTCAATGTCAAAGAGCACGGCAGAGCGGGCCGGATCGGCCCGCAGAGGCTCGAGGATCTCGCTGATCGCGAGCTGAAGTGGCACATCACCAGTATGGCGCTCGTCGCGGCACGTTCGAAGCGCCAGTCGCCGCGGCGGCGCTCCGCTATGCTGACCCGATGGGACTAGACAATCCAGTTCATATCCTGCTGCTGCTGATCGTGCTCTTGCTCGTGTTTGGCGCGAAGCGGCTGCCGGAGATGGGACGCTCGCTGGGCGAGGGGATGCGCGGCTTCAAGGACGCTCTGGGTGGCCACGCCACTCACGACTCGCTTTCGGCGAGCACCGCGCAACCGCCAGTCGCGGCGCCGGTAGCACCACCGGTAGCGGCGCCCGTCGCCGAGCCTGTCGCGGTCGATCAGACCCGCGGCAGCGAGAACTGAACCGTCGCGCTCGCTGACAGCGGGGGCTTAGCGCGCGCGACTGCTTGCGCGCGCGAGTTCGGCCTGCCCGCGGATCCGCGCCACCGCCGGGGGGTCGCCGTCTTCGTCGACGGCCAGCGCCACGGTGAGCGCGCGCGGGTTCTCCTCGACAGCCGCGAGCTCGACCTTCCGCTCCGACGCCGCTCCCGCCTCCTCGATCCGCCGCAGCTGGGGGATCACACGCGCCTCAAATGATCCAACAGCTTCGTTATAGGCGCCAACCGCCGAACCGAGCTGGCGACCGACGCGCGCGAGGGGCTCCACAAATCGGGCGATTCGTCGGTGTAGCTCGCGGCCGGTCTCCGCGATCTCGCGTGCCGAGGCCGCGATCAGCTCTTGCTTCCAGCCGTAATGCACGGCACGCAGCAGGCCGATCAGTGTCGTCGGCGTAGCCAGCAGAACCTGTTGCTCGACGCCGCATTCGATCAGCGCCGGATCCTCGCTCAGCGCGGCGTGGTAGATGCCGTCTGAGGGCACGAACATGACGACCAGCTCGGGCGTGGCATCGAGCTGGGACTGGTAGCCCTTGGAGGCGAGCTTGGTGATGTGGTCGCGCGTCTGGCGCGCATGTCGCGTCAGGTGCAGCGCCCTCTGCGCTTCGTCGGTCGCCTCGGTGGCAGCTAGGTAGGCGTCGAGCGGAACCTTGGAGTCGATCACGATCAGCTTGCCGCCCGGCAGGCGCACGAGCACGTCCGGTCGCAGCCGCCCGTCATCGGTCTCGATCGTCGTCTGCTCGGTGAAGTCGCAGTGGGCGACCATTCCCGCCATCTCGATCACGTTGCGCAGCTGGATTTCGCCCCATGACCCTCGTGTGGTCGGCCGTTTGAGCGCCCCGACGAGGCTGCCGGTCTCGGCGCGCAGCGCCGAGAGGCCCTCCCCGACCTGGCGGAACATCTCACCGAGCTGACCCTGTGACTCGCGCCGCTCGCGCTCGATCTTCTCGAGCTCGCCCTCCACCTTGCCGAGCTTCTCCTTCATCGGCTCGACGAGGCTGCGCAGCTCGAGCGTGCGCTTGGCCATCTCACCGGCGGCATGCTCGGCGTCCGCGGTGCGCTGTGCCGCAATCTCCCGCCCGAGCGTCTCGCCGGTTTCTCGCAAGACGTCGGCCGAGATCGCCTTCATCTCATCGCGCAGCTGCGTGCGGCTGGCATCCAGCAGCTCGCGCTGGACGGCGTGGCTGGCCTGCGCGGCGTCGCGCAGCGCGCGCTCGGTGCGCAGGCGCCCGAGCAGGACAGCGCTTGCCAGCGCCGCGCCCAGGCAGGTCCCAATTACGAGCATCAAAATCGCCATCTCATTGCGCTTTCTCTCGACGGTGGACCGATTAGCCTCGCGCACACGGCGGACGGCAACGCACCGCAGCGCTATCAGTAGGACGATGGCGAGGTGAACGGGAGCACCGCACACCCAGCCGCGCGCGTGTCAACGCCGGGGATCCCAGCGTCAGCCAACCTTCGCCAAGGCGACTTAGCCCCGGCGGCAGGCAGGCGGCGTCGTGGCCGCCCGGCGAAGCTCTCACGCCCGGCGATCTTCGCCGCAGCCATCGCGCTGATCGACCGTGACGGCCCGAGCGCGCTGACGATGCGCGCGCTGGCCGGCGCCCTCGGCGTCGAGGCGATGTCGCTCTACCGCCACGTCGCGGGCAAGGACGCGCTGCTCGACGGCGTCGCCGAGCAGCTGATGAGCGAGATCGAGCCGCGCGGAGCCTCGGCTGACTGGACGGTCGCTGTGCATGGCTTCGCGAGCAGCATTCGCGGCCTGGCACGCAACCACCCGCAGGCGTTCACGCTCGTCGCGCTGCGTGCGCTCGACAGCGCCAGCGCGTTGCAGCCGGTCGAGGACCTGCTGGCAAGCCTCCGCGGCGCCGGCTTCGCGCGCCAGCGCGCGGTCGCCGCCTACCGCGTCGTCGCCGCCTACACGCGCGGCTACGTGCTCAGCGAGATCGCCGGGTTCGCGTTCTCTGAGGATGTGGCGTCACTGGCGCGTCGGGCCGGGCGCTTCCCGACGATCCGGGCACTCAGCCGCCAGCTCGCACAGGCCCCCACCAACACGAGCTTCCGTGCCGGGCTGGAGACGATCATCAGTGGCCTGCGAGCCGAGCTCGAGCGCTGATGGAGCTTGACATCGACTTCAGCTCGGGTCCGGCGGCGCATCGCTACTTCCTGCTCGACGTGTTCACCGACAAGCCTCTGGCCGGCAACCAACTCGCGGTCTTCACCGACGGCGGAGGCTTCGACGCGCCGGCGATGCAGCGGATCGCGCGCGAGCTCGCACTGCCCGAGACGGTGTTCCTCTTCGCGCCCGAGCAGGGCGGCGAGGCCCGCGCGCGGATCTTCACACCGCAGGTCGAGTTGCCGTTCGCCGGACACCCGACGCTCGGCAGCACCTGGCTGATCGCAAGCTCGCGCGGCCTTGACCACGTGCGCCTGGAGACTGCCGCCGGCATCGTGCCGGTCGCATTCGAGCGCGCCGGCGCCACGCTCCTTTTCGGCTGGATGGAGCAGCCTCTACCGACGATCGCAAGCTACGGCGGAGACCAGGCCGAGCTGCTCGCCGCCGTCGGCGCGACGCGTTCGCTGCTGCCGATCGAGACCTACACCAACGGCCCGGCGCACGTCCTCGTGATGCTCGAAAGCGCAGCGGCCGTCGCCGCCCTGGCGCCCGACTGCGGGCGCGTGGCGGCCCTCGGCGACATCGCCGTCAACTGCTTTGCCGCCTGCCCCGGCGGCTTCAAGACGCGCATGTTCGCGCCCGCGCTCGGGGTCATCGAGGACCCCGCGACCGGCTCGGCCGCCGGGCCGATCGCGCTTCACCTCGCGCGACACGGCCAGATTGCCTTCGGTGCGGAGATCGAGATCCAGCAGGGCGTCGAGATCGGACGCCCGGCGCTGCTGCGCGCCCGTGTCGACGGATCGGCGCAGGCCGTCGAGCGCGTTGCCGTCGGCGGCTCCGCGGTGATCGTCGCGCGCGCCGAGTTCAGGCTCTAGCGGGCTGGCGCGCGGCACGCGGGCGCGGGTCGAGCCCGTGCTCGAGCGCACCTTTGACGCCGGCGTCGAGCGCGTTCAGCCGGTAGAGCGCGAGTGCCTCGACGCTCTGGAAGCGCCCACCCGGCGCCGCATCGGGACCGTGATGGCAGAGCACGCAGTGTCCCAGCGCCAGCAGCCGCTGCTCATCGAGGAGGGCGCCGCCGCGTTGCGCGAGCAGCCTGAGGCCGATCTGGACGTGGCCTAGCAGACGCCCTTCGTCGCTCAGCTCGATCGACGCGCCATAGCTGAACTCGCGCGTCTTGCCGAGGTCGTGAACGATCGCCGCGCACAACAGCAGGTCGCTGTCGAGACGGCGGTGCTGGAGGGCCAGCTCCTGTGCGAGCGTCGTGACCGCGACCGTGTGCTCGAGCAACCCGCCGAGGTAGGCGTGGTGTCCGGCGCGCGTGCACGGCGCGAGCCGCCACTGCGAGCGGAGCTCGTCATCCTCGAGCAGCGCGTCGAGCAGTCGCCGATAGGGCGGATCGCAGACCTCGCGCGCGAGGTGCTCGAGGAAGCCGTCGAGCTCGTCGAGATCGCGGTAGGCCGTCGGCAGGAAGGCGCTCGCCTCGAACTCGCCGCCGGCGACCCGCTCGATCCGCTCGAGCTCGACCTGCAGCTCGTCGCGGAAGCGCGCCACGCGGCCCGAGATCGCCACCAGCTCACCGCTCACGAAGCGACCGCCGTGCAGGTCGGCGTCACGGAAGACGCGGGCCGGCAGTGTGCCGCTGCGATCGCGCAGCTCGAGCGCCAGATAGGGACGGCCGGCGCGAGTCATCAGGCGCTCCTTGCGCGTGCACGCGAACACGCCGTCCACTGCGTCGCCCGCCCGCAGCGTCGCCAGCACACCGGCGCGATCGGGCGTGAGGGTGGACGACGTCATCGCCTCATGATGTACGGTGGAGCGGATGCAGTCGCTGCTTTGGGAGCAACGTCCGGACGGCCTTCGAGCGCCGGCACTGGTCTGCGCCTTCACTGGCTGGAACGACGCCGGCGACGCCGCTTCCTCGGCACTGTCGTTTCTGGGCAGCGCGCTCGGCGCCACGCGTTTCGCGCAAATCGATCCCGAGGAGTTCTATGACTTCCAGGCCACGCGGCCGAAGGTGACGCACGGCGACGAGGGCCAGCGCGAGATCGTCTGGCCGTCGGTGGAGGTCTTTGCCGCCCGCGTGCCGCGCGCCCCGCGCGATCTCGTGCTGCTCGGCGGACCCGAGCCGTCGATGCGCTGGCGGAGCTTCACACAGCTGATCATCGACCTCGCCGAGGCCCTCAGCGTCCAGCTCGTGGTGTCGCTCGGCGCGCTACTCGCCGACGTACCGCACACCCTCCCGGTGCACGTGAGCGGCAGCGGCTCGGACTCCAAGCTGTTCGAACGGCTCGGCCTCCAGCCGACCGGCTACGAGGGGCCGACCGGCATCGTCGGCGTGCTCAGCGCTGCCTGCGCGGCGACCGGCCTACCTTCGGCAAGCCTCTGGGCGAGCGTCCCCCACTACGTGGCCGCGGCGCCAAACCCAAAGGCCGCGCTGGCACTGGTACGCCGGCTCGAGGGACTCGTCGGCGTGTCCGTCGATGCGAGCGAGCTCGAGCAGGCAGCCGCTGACTACGAGCGCCAAGTCGGCCTGGCCGTACAGAGCGACCCCGACGTGCAGGCATTTGTCGAGCGCCTGGAGCAGCTCGCCGAGGACGAGCGCACCGGCGAGCCGGAGGAGATCCCCTCGGGGGACCTCCTGGCGAGCGAGTTCCAGCGCTTTCTGCGCCAGCGCGGCGGCGAAGGGCCGCCGATGTCGGGCCCGCGACGCCAGGGCTAGCAGGCGGCGGCTGGCCGCGAGCACGATGGGACCGGTGGGCGCATGCAGCCACCGACGGGTCGGCGCGTATGCCGCCCCTACTTCTCCGCCGCCGGGCAGGCGATGCGGAAGTCGCACATCGCGCAGACGGCGCGTGACGGGGTCGGCTCGAAGCGCTGCGCGAGGATCCCGGCGCCGACCTCGGCGACGGTCCCCGTGATCCACTCATCGCGCGCGTCGTCGACACCGAGGCTGACGCGCTCGTCGTCGAGCACGTAGTAGTAGGTGCGCTCGGTCGCCTCGAGCTGCCAGGTCTCCCGCGCCGCCACCGAGTAGAGCGCCAGCTGCACGTCCTCGCGCAGCGCTGAAGCCTGCTTGGGCAAGCCGGTCTTGTAGTCGATCAGTTCATAGCCGCCACCCCCCAGCTCGTCGATGCGATCGACACGGCCGCGGATCTGGTGCGGCCCGAGGGGAAACGAGAAGCTCCGCTCAAACCAGCGTGGCGTGCCGGCACTCGGCCCCGGCAATGGCGGATCGCCGCGCAGCCGCTGCTCGTAGCGGATCAGCGCGACACGCGCCTTCTCGCGCAGCTGACGCTCCTCGTCGGAGTCACCAAAGCCGCCACGACGCCAGGCGACGTCGAGCAGCCGGAGCATCTGCGCCCGACCGCCTGCCTGCCCGATCTCCGCCGAGAGCGCACCGCCACCACCACCGTCACCATCATCGACCGCCGGCGCCAGCGCACTCGCCCCGGCGGCCACCGGAATCAGTGTCCCGTTGTCGTGGAAGCGCTCGAGCACCTGATGCACAAGGATCCCGAAGCGCTGGTTGAGCGTCGGCTCGCGCGGGACCCGCAGCACGCGAGCAAACTTGTAGCGAAGCGGGCAGGCGCGGTAGGTTTCGATGTCGCTCGCCGACAGCATCAGACGTTCGCCGCGGCGCGGCAGAAACGGCGCCAGCGAGGGCTCCTCGTGCACGGCGGCAGTGCTGACCCGGCGGCCCGCGGCCTCCTCGGTCCCCGCGAGCAGCTCATCCAGCGGCGAGCTGAGGAGGATTTCACGCTGCAGCGGGGTCGCCGCGGCGGCCAGCCGGGCGTTGATGTCTACGAGCGCCTCAGCGATCGGCTGCTCCTCGCGGCGCTCCAGCAGCGCCGCGAGCTTGACCAGCTCGAGCAGGCGGACCACCCCGTGTGCGACGTCGATGTCGGTGTCAAAACGCAGCTCCCCGAGCCGCGACCCCACCCGCGCGACGCTTTCGAGCAGCTCGTCACGGCGCTCGCGAAACAGCGACTGCAGCGCCGCCGCCGGCCCGAACAGCTCCTCCTCGCGCACCTCCCACGCGCCGCCGAGCGCTTCGCGGGCCTCCTCGGCGAGGCGCCAGCCGGGTGACTCGCGACCCGCCTCGCTGCCGGCGCCGCCAACAGCGCTCAGCACGACGCTCTCACGGGCTCGCGTCATCGCCACATACAGCGCGCGGCGCATCGTCTGCTCCTCGTCGCCGGCGGCGATGCCGGCCACCGGCCGAGCGCGCAACTCCGCCAGCGCTCGGCGCGGAAGCATCCGGGCCGCGCCGAGCGAGAGCACGAAGACACGGTCGAACTCGAGTCCGCCGACGTCGTCGATGCCGGCTATCACGACCCCCCGCGCCGGCCGCGCAACGGCCGCCTCGGCTTCGCCGATCCCCGATTCGGCCACGACCGTGATGTAGGCGGCAAAGTCCCGCGGCGTCGCTGTCGGCTCCACGCGCGAGTGCCTGGCGGCGAGCTCCGTGAGCTTTGCAAGGTTGACGAGACGCTCGACGACATCGGGCTGCGTGCTGAAAAGTTGGGCACGGCGCAAGCCGAGCCGCTCAACCAGGCGGTAGACGAACAGATCGGCCCGCTGATCGTCAAACATCGCTGACGCCCAGCGTTGGATCGCGAGGAAGCTGTTGATGCGCTCGCGCGCTTCGGGCACGAGCTGGGGCGATTCGAGCGCCGCAACCAGCGCAGCGACCATATCGAGCTTGCGCCGCCGCGCGATCTGCACACAGCGGGCAACATCGACGGCGTGCAGTCCGATCGGCGGCCGCGAGAGCGCGCGCACGACCGCCGCGGCGTCACCGGGGTCGACCAGCAGGCGCAGCCAGGCGAGCACGTCACGGATCTCTGCGCGCTCGAAGAAGGCGTCGGCGCCGATCATCTGATGCGCCACACCGCGCTCGGCGAGCGCGGCAGCAACCTCGCGCCCGCGGCTCGCAACCGAGCGGACGAGCACCGCGCAGTGTTCCGCCACCACGACCTCGCTGGCGATCAGCCGCTCGATTTCGGCGGCGACGTGCTGTGTCTGAGCGCGCTCGCTCGCCGGCCGCCAGAAATGAACGTCGCCCCCGCTGCGCCCGCGCAGGGCGCGCTCTTCGCCTCGCCCCGGCGCAGCCGCAGCGCCGAGCACCGCCTGGGCGCCGTCGAGCACGCGCTGGCGACAGCGAAAGCTGTGGGACAGCGACACCTGCGCGGCCTGCGGGTACTGCTCGGCAAGCGCTTGCATGGTGCCGGTGCCGGCGCGCAGCGCCTGGTTCTCATCGCCCGCGATGGTGAGCCCCGTTCCCCCCGCTGCCAGCAGCGTCACGAGCTTGCGCTGCGCCAGCGAGCGGCTCTGCCAGTCGTCGACGAGCAGCTGCGGATGGCGCTTCGCAAACCACTCGCCGGCGCCGACGTCGCGCTCGAGCAGGCGCAAGCCGGCGAGCAGCAGCTCCCCTTCGTCGAGCAGGCCACGCTCGGCGAGCATCCGGTCGTGGGTCGCGAACAGCGCCGCGAACTCCCGCTCGCGCGCCCCCTGGTCCTCCGCCCACTCGCCGTAGCGTCCGGCGCCGACAAGGTCGGCCTTGAGCCGATCGATCTGGCGTATAAACGCGGCGAAGAGCGCGAGCGGACGCCCGCGGAAGTCGTGGTGGCTGAGCTCGAGCTCGCCGGCCAGCGCCAGCAGCATCGCCAGGCGCTCTGCGGCAGTGGCGATCGGCGTCAGCTCCTCGACGCCGGCGGCGGCCGACTGCTCGCTGATCAGCCGGGCACAAACTCCCTGCGTGCTGTGGACCGACAGTTCCTCGTGCGGGCGGTCAAGTAGCGCCTCGACTCGCTCGAGCACCGCCGGCACAGCCGGCTCGTCGCGCACGATCAGCAATGGTTGGTGCGGCTCGAGGCCCTGCTCGGCAAACCAACACAAACGCCGGATCAGGACCTCGGTCTTGCCGGTGCCGGCGCCGGCCGACAGCAGCACCGGGGACCGCCGATGCGTGACGGCCTCACGCTGCGCATCGGTCAGCCCATCGAGTGCGTTCGCCACGCACCTAGGATATGACCGCATGGAGGCCTCCGCAGCGGCGCCGGACTGGCTTGCGGCGTGCCGGCGGATCGTCGTCGAGCTACGCGCGATGCTCGCCGCGTATCCGGGCACGCACGAGCGCGCGGTCGAGCTCGGTCGCGGTGAAGGCGGCGACCGGACGCTGATGATCGACGCCGCCGCCGAGGAGCTGATCTTCGCCGAGCTCGGCGCACTGCACACTGCGGGGCAGCGCTTCACGGCGATCTCCGAGGAGCGCGGGACGGTCGTCTTTGGCGAGCAGCCGATCGGCGAGCTTCGTGTCGTCGTCGACCCCATCGACGGCTCGCTGAACGCCAAGCGCGGCCTCTCGCCGCACACCGTCTCGATCGCCGTTGCCGACGGTCCGCGCATGGCCGATGTCAGCTTCGGCTTTGTCTACGACTTTGGTTTGGCCGAGGAGTGGACCGCGGAGCGCGGGCGCGGAGCACTTCTCAACGGGGTGCCGTTGAGCGTCGGCGACAGCGAGCGCCGCACCGCCAGCGGCCTGCTCGAGCTCGTCGCGGTCGAGTTGGCACGGCCACGCTGGATCGGCGCTAGCGCCCCGGCGCTGGCTCGCGTCGCCTATCGCCTGCGAACTTTTGGCTCGATCGCCTTCTCGCTCTGCCAGCTCGCGGGCGGCCGGATCGACGGCATGGCGACGCTGTCGAGCGCGCGCTCGGTCGACACCGCGGCAGCCCAGCTGATCGTGCGCGAGAGCGGCGGCCTCGTCGCTTTCACGGCCGGCCCAGACCCGCTTGGGGCGTCGCTCGAGCTGGCCGCGCGGTCACCTCTGATCGCCGCCCGCACTCAGGCCGCGCTTGCCGAGCTGGCGAGGGTGCCATCATCACAAGCGTGATCGATTGGAGCCTCGTGACGCGGATCGCCGGTGCGGTCTCCGGCGACAGCCAGCGCGGGACCTACGCCGGCAAGAACCTCGGGCCTGTCGCCGAGGACGCGCAGCGACGTGTTGTGGCCTATAGCGGCCTGACACCGGACGCGCCGCTGCCGCGCCCAGAGCTCGTCTCACGGCCAGACTGGATCGCCGCCAACGTCACCTCGATGCGCCCGGTGTTCGACTCGCTGGAAGCTCGTCTCGGCGCCCAAGGCTTGGGCGGACCGCTGGGCCGCGCCAGCCGCGCGGCCAGTAGCGCAATCCTCTCCGCGCACCTCGGCGCGCTCACCGGCTTCCTCTCGCAGCGCGTGCTCGGCCAGTACGACATGCCGCTGCTTGACCCGAACGGCAGCTCGCGGCTGCTGCTGGTCGTCCCTAACGTCCTGCACACGGCAGAGCGGCTCGACGCCGACCGCGACGACCTACTGCGCTGGGTGACACTGCACGAGGTCACGCACGCGGTGCAGTTCACCTCGGTCCCCTGGCTACGCGAGCACCTCGCCAACGGGCTGCGCGAGCTGCTGGATTCGCTCGAGCTGCGCGTGTCGGCGTCGCCGTCGATGCGGATGCCCACAAGCGCGGATCTGCGCGAACTCGCCCGCGGTGCTCGTCGCGGCGAGCTGATCAGCTTCGTGATCGGCCGCGAGCGGCGTGCGCTCGTCGATCGACTGCAGAGCACGATGGCAGTGATCGAGGGACACGCCGAGCACGTCATGGACGCCGTCGGCGCCGAGATCATCCCCTCCCAAGCCCAGCTGCGCGACGCGCTCGAGCGTCGACGCGCGACTCGCTCGACGCCACTTCGTCTGATCGAGCGCATCCTCGGCATCGAGCTCAAGATGCGCCAGTACCGCGAAGGCAAGCGCTTCTGCGATTGGGTCATCAGGCGCGGCGGAACCGAGGCGCTGAACCGCGTCTGGTCCTCACCGGAGGCGCTCCCGAGCGCCGACGAGCTCGCCGATCCAGACCTCTGGCTGACCCGCACAGCAGCCGGGCTCGTCACAAAGTAGGGCCCACTGCGGTCCGAAAATCTGGGCGATATGCGGGTTTTCAGGGCGTCTTGTTACAAAGTTTGGGATGTTCAAACATTCGTTGCTATCCTGGGAATATGTCTACCGGTGAAGCCGCGTCGGACCCCTCGGCTGGGCAAGTAGCGCAAGCTGAGGGCGACGGTGTGCCCCAGAAGGGCGTCGCACTCGGGCGCGTTAGGACCCTTGCCGAGCGCGCCGTGCTCGTACCGGTTGGCGCCGCGCTCTTGGCTGGCGAGGAGCTGCTTGGGGTTCTCGCAGCGCTGGCGAGCCCCGACAAGGCGGATGCGCAGCTGCACGAATTCGAGCAGCGCGGCCTTCTGGCACGCGATCGAATCGAGCAGGAACTACGCCACCGCCGCTCGCAGCTGGCCAGCGAGTGCGGCCCGAGCGCGCAGCGAATCGGTGAGCAACTGCGCAACAGAATGCGCGAAATGGCGTCTCAAGGGAACAAGATCGCCTCAAAGATCCAAGCCCAAATGCCGACACGTACTTAAAAGAACTTCACCCGCCCGGCTCGGAGAGAGCCGGTCACGCGGGAAAGTCTGCCGACCTCATACCCCGTCGGCAGTGTTGGACCCTCTCCTCCCTCGACTTTCGGGGCGTCTCAAAAGGGCGTCCCGGAGGTCTTTAACGGTCCAAGACGGGCGTGTTTGCGACAATGACCAGCATGCCAACGATCGAGCAGATTCGTAGCGCGCTCGAGGTCGTCATCGACCCCGAGCTCCACCGCTCGATCGTCGAGCTCGACATGGTGCGCACGATCGAGACCGGCGCGGACGGCACGGTCGCTGTCACCGTCACCCTGACAACAGCGGGCTGCCCGATCCGCGGCCACTTCCAGACCTCCGTGCGCGACGCTGTCATGGCGCTCGAGGGCGTCCGGGCGGTCAACGTCAGCTTCGACGTCATGGATGACGCCCAGAAAGCAGCGCTGCGTCAGACGCTCGGCCGCGCCGAGCTACCGGACGGAGCGCTGGCGCTCGTCGAAAACGTCGTCTGCGTCGGCTCCGGCAAGGGCGGGGTCGGCA
>Ga0182015_10002481_pt1 | contig 22164 bp, 24 predicted proteins | sample 712P3MmetaG_FD_120478 | JGI IMG/M metagenome (GOLD analysis project Ga0182015, IMG submission 120478) | Permafrost microbial communities from Stordalen Mire, Sweden - 712P3M metaG | ecosystem: Environmental > Terrestrial > Soil > Wetlands > Permafrost | place: Sweden: Stordalen | collected...
GGTATGAGGCAGTGAAGTTCAGATTTTTACTGTTTCTCTGCACGGAGCCAAGTTATCTACGCCGATCCAGAGTCCACCGTCATGAAAGCTGAAGGCGCAGAGACAAGTCAGTCGAGCGGGTATCGACAAGCCATTGTTTTGGCTCAGCGTGAAATGGAGAAGCGGCTTAAGGCTGAGCTTCAACGCCGGAAGCATCATCGTACGACCGAGGTCGGCGCATGGCTTCGCAAGGTTGTGCTGGGCTACTACCAATACCATGCTGTTCCGGGTTTCAATACTTCCGCACTGACCTTCGCGGCTTCTGCTGCGACCTTAGTGGCTCTAGCCTGAATGACTCCGAATATCGCTATAACCAGAGTGGCAGCTGCGAGCGTCAAATTTACGATGACCCCCAAACAACATAATCGCGTCCAGCAGGCTGCGGAGGTTTTTCTTTTTCCTCGGCTGGAATCTTGGTCTGTGTGCCGTCCTTCACGCTCAGAAGCAGGTGTGTTAGGAGTGGGTGGTACGTTCTGAACATTATGGGCGCTGCCTTGGGGGGAATTTTGTTTTTGCTGCGATTGCGCGTTGGCCAATGCATACGCGAAGAGTATGGGAACTAACAACCAGAAACCAAGATTTCTCACAGAGATGCAAGGTGTTATCCCAACCGCTGATAGGTCGGTAATCATCTCATCCGTTGTCTTCATCTCGCAAGCGATGTTTGGGCAAGTTGGTAGAGCGGCTTTCTTTCTCCCGTAGGGCATGCTTAAACCCATTACCACGAACCGTGCGCGGCCCTTCCTCTTTCTGTGATTAAATCATGCCCACGGAGGATGTACAGAGTGAAATCAGCCACCATTGCAGGAGCATTCCTAATTCTAGGTCTGTACTTCAAAGCAGTCGCCGCTTGGTCCAGACGCCGAAGTCGTTCCACGATCCGAGCTTGTCGAGGAAATTAGTCCCGGCGAATGGATTCCAAACTTTAAGGGAACGATGAGAGCCGTTAGTCTCTCTTGCATTCCTGCCGAACCCAGAGCGAGGTGCTACGTCCTTTTGCAAAGCCGATAATGGGGCAACTTATCTTTCAACTCTACTGCTCAAGCACCGGTCCGATAGATAATCTGCTAAATGGACCAGTCCGATAAGCGGTCCGTTAAGCGCAGGCGCGGTGCATTTCTGCGCATTTCTGCTCTTCAGATGCAACCCGTTGAGTTCATTGATTCCGGGCAGATTAGAAATCCGGTGTTCTATCCAATTGAGCTACGCGCCCCCTTAGCAAGATTTATCACAAGGTTTGGGTAGAGTATCATTCGCTGTCACATTGACCTCCGTTGCTCCATCCCGGCTGGCTTACATCGACTGGATGCGGGGACTGGCGTGCGTCCTGATGTTCCAGACCCACTGCTACGATTCCTGGCTCAGCCCAAGTGCGCGGCAGGGCAAGTTCTTCATGTACTCGCAACTGGGCGGAACTTTCCCGGCGCCGTTGTTTTTGTTTCTGGCGGGAATTTCGTTCGCCTTAGTGACCGAAAAGCTGTGGGAGAAAAACCTGCGTCCCACACAGATCGCCCGCATAACGATTCGCCGTGGAGCGGAGATCTTCGCCTTTGGGCTGCTCTTTCGAGTGCAGGAATATCTCATCGCCTGGGGCTGGGCGCCGCTCAGCGATTTACTGCGCGTCGACATACTCAATACCATCGGCCTCTCGATGATGCTGATGGGAGTGCTCTGCTGGCTGGCGCTCTCGATTCACGGGGGAACGCATGCCAGGCTGGCTCTCGTTCTCGGCTCTACCGCGACGGCTCTGCTGATTGCCGTGCTCACTCCGCTGATGTGGACGAGTTGGACACCGCGCTGGCTGCCGTGGCCCGTGGAATCCTATATTAACGGCGTGCACAATCTGGGCATGCCGCAGGCCTGGCTGTTCCCGATTTTTCCCTGGACTGGCTTCGCCTTCGCCGGACTGGCGGCAGGATTTATTTTGCAAAGTCAGGGGGCACGCCAGCGCGAGTCGATCATCTTTTTTTTCGCAGGCGTGGCTGGTGTTCTACTTGTGGAAGCCGCTCGCTGGCTCGATGCGCAGCCTCGTCAGCTATACGCCGTCTACGATTACTGGCATACTAGCCCGAATTTTTTCCTGACTCGAGTAGGAATGCTGCTGGTGATTTTGGCGGCGAGTTACAGCTGGTGCCGCTGGGGCGCTGGACAGTGGGGATTCAGTCCTCTCATTCAATTAGGGCAGGCTTCCTTGCTAGTTTACTGGGTGCACATCGAATTCGTATATGGACGGTTTTCAATTTTGCCCAAGCACGGCCAGACCATAAAAATGGCATCGGTCGGACTGTTGACGATCTTCCTTGCAATGCTTCTCCTCGCGTTCGTTCGCACGAGAATGAAGGGCCGGGGCACTGAACTGCTGGCTTGGTTTCGGCGTCCAGCAACCGGTCATTGAAAAGTGCCGCGCAAAGACAGTGTGCAACGCTCAGGCCAGCGAATGCTGAAACTTCCTGGCGAACTCGACGACCTCATGCTCGGCCCAACGGCCATCGTAGGTCGAATTGCCGTCCCGCTCGCCCACGAACGCACAGTGCCCGCCATCCTCGGTGTCAACGTAGGTGATGTTGGGGTTGGAAAGGAGCACTTGGCGGGTTTCCGGCAAAATTCTAATGAAGGGATCGTTGACCGCATGGATCACGAGTGCGGGACGCGTGATCCGGTCGATCACATTGGCGGCGGCCGCGCGGGCATAGTAATCGTCGGCTCCAGTGAAACCGCAGTAGTGGGCGGTCACGCGATCGTCGAAGTCTCGCAGCGTTTTGACGCCGCGGAGGCGCGAGGCGTCGAAGTCGTGAGGAAACAGCCGTACCTTGCGGCGAAAGCGGTGGAACAACTGCAGAAGAAAATAGTATTCATAAATCCGGTTGGCGGGCTCATGCAGAGCGTCGGCGCCCGCCGCCAGATTTATGGCTGGACAAACCGCCGCGACACCGCGAAATTCCGGAGGGCCGTCGCTGCCCCATTCCCCGGCTAGCTTCAGAACCAGATTGCCGCCCATGGAAAAACCGATGAGTACAAAACCAGAAATTCCATCGTGTTCCACGATGTTACGCGCCACCGCTGCTACATCTGCGGAGCGGCCGGAGTTGTAGAGCGTGGGCGCGCAATGATCCATGCCGCCGCAGTTGCGCTGGTTCATGCGCACTACATTCATTCCTGCCGCCAAACCGTTTCGCGCAATTCCCAGCATGTATTGCGATTCGCTTGAGCCCTCAAGTCCGTGCACGATGATGAGAGTGAGGGCGCTGGACCGCTGCTTCTGCCAGTGACAGTGGCAGAGCACGGGAATACCGGGTTCCACTTCGATGAGACGCTTCTCGGCGGGCGGAAGATCGATTCGGCGCGAGAGGAAAAAGGCAGCAAGGGTCTGAATGTGTCCGCCTCGCAACCAGGGATTGGGCCGAAAAACGCGCTGGCTGGAAACTGGGGGCTTCTCGATCAAGCCATCCTCACGCTTCTGCGGTTGGAAACGGTGAGCCTCATCGCTCGCATTTGCGAAGTTCGCACAAATTGATTCTAATAGGAGAAGCCCGGTTGCCGGAGAGTGATCGATATGCCGATTTTTGAATATATCTGCCAGGAATGTCAGCACGAATTTGAGGCTTTGGTGTTTGGCCGCGACAAAGCGCAATGCCCCAAGTGCGAGAGCAAGAAACTCAGTCCACAACTGAGTGTCTTTGCTGTTTCCGCGAAAGCCTCGGCTGGTGGCGCGGTAGCCCGCAGCGGTGCTTGCGGATCTTGCGGCGATCCTCGCGGGCCTGGGGCTTGCTCGCTCGGCGACCTGGACTAACTCCCTGAAAATACGTCAAGCTGGCTAGCCTACCGGCAAACTTTCGGTACTCTTCCCAGGTGACTGCGGGTACCTTTGCTTCTTTTCTCTGGCCGCCTACGATCCCTTGAACTCGCAAAGAGGCCGAGGAGAGTCGAGATGGATAGGCGCCGGCAGTCGCGTGTGTTCGTTGACCTTCCCGTACAGATCTGGGGCATGGACAGCTATTCCCGTCCGTTTATGCAGCCCGCCAGCCTGCGCACCATTAGTGGTCGTGGCGCCACTCTGCAGTGCGTAGACGCTCGATTGAAGCCAGGCGATGTGGTGGATGTTCTGTACGAGGGCACGAAAGCCCAATTTCGCATCGTGTGGTGCGGCAAGCCTGGTACGGAAATGGCCGGCGAAGTTGGGGTAGAGAATCTCTCCGGCGAAGGTGCGCTTTGGGATGTCGATCCGCAGCGTTGCGCGGCGGCCGCTGGACAGGGGTAAGCGCTTCCCGACTTGACTTCACCGAGGCTACGATTTCCCTCTTAGCAGAACGAACTGCACACGAGAAACCCAGCTGATCTGAATTCCTGAAGAAATGTGTGGGGAGGGCGGGAGGGCTGCCGCCCGTCCCGAACGGGCCTATCAAGTATGAGGGGGAATTGCAGTCATGGCAAGAAGAAAAGATTAGAGAGATGCAGAATCTTTCACATTTGCTCCAATCGTGAAGATTCCCGAGGCTAGTCGTAATTCATGTGGCCAACGCGAGCGGTTCCTGCGAAATCATCTCCGACATCAGTTCCAAGTTGTAAACTCGCAGAGATGCAAGTGAAGATTCTCGGTTCGGCGGCGGGGGGTGCTTTTCCTCAATGGAATTGCGCCTGTGCGAATTGCCGTGCGGTCAGAGCCGGCACCTTCCACGGAAAACCGCGCAGCCAGACGCAAGTTTCGATGACCCAAGATGGCGAGTCCTGGTTTCTACTGGGCGCATCTCCGGACCTGCGAGCGCAAATCGAGGCTGCACCCGAGTTGCATCCGCTCAAGGGTTTGCGTCAGTCGCCGATAGCCGGCATAGCGCTCGCCAATGTCGACCTTGATCACGTCCTCGGACTTCTTCTGCTGCGCGAACTGCAACCGCTGCGCATCCATTCCACCGCCTCCGTTCGCCGCATTCTCCGCGAGGATAACTCCATGTTCGGCATGCTGCACCGTGTTCCGGATCAGGCCATGTGGACTGATTTTGAATCCGGAAAAGAGTTTTCGCTGCGCACCGCGCAAGGCAAGGATTCTGCTCTCCGCTGCCGGCCCTGGTCGCTGAGCACTCGCTATCCCGCCTACGTCACGGCAGAGCGGCAAGAACAACTTTCGCCAGGCGAAGCTTCTCTGGGCTTCTTTATCAATTCAAACTCCAGCGGGCGCTTGGCCTATATGCCGGCGGTGCCTCAAGTGGACGACGCGTTACTCGCCGAACTAGATGCCTGCAACGTCCTGCTCTTCGACGGGACATTCTGGAGCAACGATGAGCTGATTCGCGTGCAGGGCAGCGGGCAAACCGCTCAGCAGATGGGCCATCTTGCGGTGGAAGAAACGCTCGTCAAGTTGGCGGGAGTGCGTCGTCCGCGTAAAATATTTCTACATATCAATAACACCAATCCCATGCTGGACGAAGCGAGTGCGGAATATCGCCAGGTGCGGGGCGCGGGCTGGGAAATTGCGGAGGATGGATGGGAGTTCAACCTGTAGCAACCGAAACCGCGTCGCAATCCTCGCAACTGCTTTCGCTCGAGGAACTACGCGCCGTATTTCAGGCGACGGGCGAGGAGCGCTATCATCACAAGCATCCTTTTCATTTGTTGATGCACGAAGGCAAGCTCAGCCGCGGACAACTCCAGGCCTGGGCGTTGAACCGCTATTACTATCAAAGCATTATCCCAATCAAAGACTCGATTATTTTGTCGCGCGGGCCGGACCCAGTCTTCCGCCGCGCCTGGCGAAAGCGCGTGGTCGACCACGATGGCGACGCCACCAGTGAAGGCGGCATCAAGCGCTGGGTGAAACTGGCGGAAGCGACAGGTCTTGATCCGGCGCAGGTTCGGGCGGGGAAAGGCATTCTTCCAGCTACGCGCTTCGCGGTCAACGAATATTTGAACATCGTTCGCAGCCGGTCCCTGCTGGAGGCCGTCGCCTCGTCGCTGACGGAATTGTTTTCCCCCAAGCTGATCACTTTGCGCGTGGATAAACTGCGCCAGCATTATCCGTGGCTGGCGGGAGGTTTGGATTATTTCGAGGCCAGACTTTATCAGGCACCGGAGGATTCGCAGTTCGCAGTAAACTACGTTTACGACAATGCGAAGACCCGAGCCGAGCAGGAGCTGGCGATCCAGGCTCTGCGCGACAAATGCGACATTCTGTGGGCGCAACTCGACGCACTTTATTTCGCCTACGTGCAGCCGGGATGGCCACCGCCCGGAGCGTTCCGGGTCGAGGGCAACTAGGATGGCGCCTCCGGAGGATTCCAGTCAGCCGCGCTTGGCGACCGGCTGCCGCTGGGGTGGCACCGAACAGGATCGCATGGTTCTTTTTCCTGAAGGAGCGATTCGGCTGCAAGGTACGGGGCTGCAGATACTCGAGCGCTGCGATGGCCAGCGGACATTTGAGGAGATTATCCAAGAATTGCAGGCGCAATTCAGCGTTGCGGACCCGGCTAAGATTCGAGCCGATATCAGCCAGTTTCTCGAACAGTTGCAGCACAAGCGGATTGTTGACTATTGATCGAACGATTCCGCATTACTCATGATTCCCAATCCGCTCGCCCTCATCGCCGAGATCACGCATCGCTGTCCGCTGCACTGCGTCTACTGCTCCAATCCGCTGGAGCTGGCTGCCGTGAGTTCGGAGCTTTCCACCGCAAAGTGGATCGATATTTTCCAGCAGGCGGGCAAGCTGGGGATGTTGCATGCTCACTTCACCGGGGGCGAACCGCTGGCGCGGCCAGATCTGGTTGAGCTTGTGGCGGGGGCGCGTGCCGCAGGACTCTATACCAACCTGATCACCTCGGGCGTTGGGCTGGGCGAGGCGCGGCTTCAAGCGTTGGTGGATGCCGGACTCGATCACATTCAGATCAGTTTTCAGGATTCGCGCGAGAACGCGGCCAACTGGATTGCCGGCGCCAAGGCGCACGCACACAAGATTGAGTTATCGCGCGGGATTCGGCGCCACAAAATCGCGTTCACCGTGAATCTTGTCATCCACCGGCAGAACATCGATCATCTCGAGGAGATGATCGATTTCATCGAGCAGCTCGCGCCCGAGCGCATGGAGATCGCGCACACGCAGTATTACGGATGGGCATTGAGGAATCGCGCCGTGCTGCTACCCACGCGAGCGCAGCTCGACAAGGCGGTGGAAACTGTAGCTGCAGCGGAAAAACGTCTGGCTGGACGAATCCGCATCGATTCCGTGGTCCCCGATTATTACGCGCGCTTTCCCAAAGCCTGCATGGGCGGATGGGGGCGTAGATTGATACTCATCAATCCATCGGGAAAGGTTCTTCCCTGTCATGCCGCGGAAGTGATACCCGGCCTCAAGTTTGAAAATGTTCGGGAGCAAAGCCTGGAGTTCATCTGGCAGCAATCTTGCTCGTTTCAGCGTTTTCGGGGAGAAGCGTGGATGCCGGAACCGTGTCGCAGTTGCGAGCGGCGGGCGGAGGATTTTGGCGGATGCCGCTGCCAGGCGCTATTGCTAGCCGGCGATGCGGCCGCGACGGATCCTGTCTGCTCGCTGGCACCCGCACATTACATCGTGGAAACAGCGTTGGCCGAAGCGAACTCCAGCGCCGCAGTCTCGCAGCCTGTGTCGGCCAACTCATTCGCGCAACTGCAGCAGTTCGCGAGTGAACTTTGGAGCTACCGGACGAATCCCGAGTAAGTAACCAGCCCGCCAAAACAAAAATCATCACCCCAGAGGTTCACGGGGTAAAGCTGGCACTTCACTGTTCGTGTTACCAGCGCACGCCGATCGTGATTGGACGCACGTCGGTGGTGGTGCCGTTGGCAGATCCATGCACGAGACGGTATTCGGCGTAGATTTCGGCGCCACTGGGCATCTTGCGCGTAATGCCGCCTCCGACATTGTATCCAAATTGGTTCTGGCTGGAATTGACGAAGCTGCCGCTGAGAGGAATGCTAACGTTCCGGCACACACCCCACCATTCGTAGAAGCCATTGCAGGTCGAACCCGGAACAGCGGTGACGGAGCTCAAGCTTCCCATGCGATGGTAATAGCCCGGACCAAAGAGGATGTATCCCCCATAGAGTTTGGTGACCGGGATGTTAATGACAGGGCCTACCGTAAAAGCGAAAAGATAGCTCGAGGCGCTTCCGGCCTGCGCCAGTTGCAGCGAAGAATCGCGCAGCGGCAGGTCCGCAAAAAAGAAGTCCCCGCGCAGTCCGAAGTACTTGTTCGCATTGCGAGCCACGCCGGCGCTGGCCACGCCCCCTCCGCCCCTGACAAACGTCTTAGTCGTGCCACTATCCAGATTGGCGCCGAGGCCGACGTTGTAGCTCCAGTTCTTGTAGTCACGGGGCTTCGCTTTTCGCCGAGAATTGGCTTCTTCCTCAGCAGGTTCTTGATCACTGGAAGGTTGCTGCGCCGCAGGCTGCTGTGCCGCGGAGTCTGGGGGGGCAGTCTGTCCCGACGGCGTCGTCTGGGCGAATCCTCGCCCTCCTAACAGAATTGTAATCATCAGCAGCGACAGCGCACTGACGGTGGCGAACTTTCCAATCATCCATTCTCCTCCCATAGACCGGGCGTGGCGGCGGACCGTAGCGCTCGGCATGGAAAGGCGCTGTTAGTAAAGGTTCCGCGTGTGATTCCTCGCAGGAAGGCATTGCCTTGTTTGCGGTGAGATCGCATTATATTACCAACTTTGATGCTGATTCTGCCTGGCAAGCCGCCTGCCTGAGCAATACCGTGGTTCTCTGGCTGATCTGGAGCCGTTACTCCCGCGTATATTTCCGCGCGCAGCGTTCGCTTTCTGTTTCGTACGGGCGCAGGTCACACGTATTATGAACATGACCTTTTACTTTCGAGAACAGCCTTGCACAAAACCTCGTCAGACAAGCCCGCGGTCGGCGTTTCTATTTCAGAGTCGAAAATATCGGCTCCGCGCGTCGCGCTCGTAGGTTTCGGAACGGTGGGCAGCGCCGTCGCGAAGATTCTTTGTGAACGCAGCGATGGCCTGCTGCGTTTGACACATATCTGCAATCGAAATGTAGAGCGCAAGAAGCAGCCCTGGGTGCCGTGCGATGTCGTCTGGACGGAAGACTTCCGCACCATTCTCGACTCCGACGCCGACATTATTATTGAGCTTATCGGTGGATTAACACCGACAGAAGAATTTGTACGCAGCGCCTTGAAAGCAGGCAAGTCGGTGGTTACGGCGAACAAGCAACTGATTGCTCGTCATGGGCCGGACTTGCTACAACTGGCGAGCGCGAACGACTGCCAGCTTGAGTTTGGAGCGTCCGTAGCCGGCGGTGTGCCGGTGCTGCCCGCGCTGCGCACTGGGTTGAGCGGCGACCGGCTGCACGGCATTGCGGGCATTCTGAACGGGACTTGCAATTACATTCTTAGCCGGATTGAGACGGACCGCATTCCTTTCAGTGAGGCCCTCGAAGAGGCGCAGGCTCGCGGCTATGCGGAAGCTGATGCCAGCGAAGATCTCGATGGCGGCGATGCTCGCGCCAAACTTTCCATCCTGGCGTTGGCTGGATTGCAAGTCCGGGTTTCTCCGGGAGATATTCGTGCCCGCACCATTCGCGGCATCGACGCGGTCGATTTCGATTATGCGGCCGAGTTAGGCTGCACCATCCGGCAGATTTCACGCGCCGATCTCAAAGAGACCACGCTATTGGCGGAGGTCGGTCCCAGCCTAGTTCCGGCGTCTTCGCCGTTTGGGCGAGTGCAGCGGAATCTGAATCTGGTTTTGACTTCGGGGGAATACGGCGGCGATGTAGCCTTCCTGGGCGCGGGCGCGGGAGGAAATCCAACGGCCGTTGCTGTGGTTTCAGACTTGATGTTTGTCGCGGAGAATTTTTGGGCGGGACCGCGCGCGCACCGCCCGTTACGACTGGTCTCGCCGAAGGTGAGCTGTGACTTTGAGACGCCCTGGTATCTGCGATTTGTAGTGAAGGACCAACCCGGGATCATCGCCGGATTGGCAGCGATTCTCTCGGCGCATCAGCTGAACATTGATGCCGTGCTGCAAAAGCCGGGCTTCGACAAAGCGTCGCTGCCCTTCGTGATCACGCTGGAGCCTTGCCATGACGCACAACTGCATCCGGCCCTGCAAGAAATGTCCGCGCTGGCCTTCGCTCTACGACCCTGCCTTTGCCTACCAATCCTGCGCTAGTGGAGTAATCGCTACTTCCAGAATGGATTCTTCAATCCAGCTGGCGCGAACGCACTATCTACCTTCGCCTCCGTGCCAGAATTGTCAGAGATTTTCTCATCGAGCAGGCGGGATGAAGGTGCGTTGAGTTCCTCGGGGCAGGAGGGCGATTTGGGTGGAGTAGGAAATTCTGATTTCATGGGGGAAACCTCCTTAAATCTTTATCATTTAGGTTCATTGGAACACCGGATGGGGGATCGCAGGGCTGCAAAATCATGATCCTTTGTATCGAAAAATCAGCAGGCGGGAATTTTCCCTTTTTGGTGATTTCGAGCGGCCCGGCAAAAACTGCTAGGATGTCAGGTTGACTTTTTGGAAATTCATCGACTTAATCTTCGAGGAAGACTTTTCATGAAATACCGCAAGCTGGGCCGAACGGGTTTTGAAGTCAGCGATATTGCCTATGGATTGTGGGGAATGAGCGGCTGGAGCGGTTCCGACGACCGGCAATCGCTCGATTCTTTGCAACTTTCGGTCGATTCGGGGTGCAACTTTTTCGACACTGCCTGGGCGTATGGCGACGGCAAGAGCGACGGTCTGCTCGGCGAAACGATGGCGCGCAACTCCAAGAAGCGGCTGTATGCCGCATCGAAAGTTCCTCCCGCCAACGGCAAATGGCCTGCGCTACCGGAATACAGGTATCACGAAGTATTTTCCGCGGACCATGTTCTCAAGTACGCTGACTTGATCCGCAAGAAACTTTGCGTCGAGTCGATCGACCTGCTTCAGTTTCACGTATGGGATGACAGTTGGACGGAGGATCCGGAATTCCGATCGACGGTGGAGAAATTGAAGGACGGTGGCTGGATTCGTTGCTTCGGACTTAGCCTGAACCGCTGGGAACCGGAGAACGGCATTAAGGCCTTGCATACCGGCTTAGTCGACGTAGTGCAGGTGATCTACAACATTTTCGATCAGGCGCCCGAGGACAAACTTTTGCCTCTCTGCCAGGAACTGAACGTGGGCGTGATCGCGCGTGTGCCCCTAGATGAAGGCAGCCTCGGGGGGAAGATGACGCTCGAAACTCGCTTCCCAAGAAGCGATTGGCGCTCTGGCTACTTTGGGCCGGAAAATCTGGCGAATACGATTCAGCGAGTGGACAAACTCAAGAAAATTCTGCCGGCCGGCATGACGCTGCCGGAACTGTCATTGCGCTTCATCCTGTCCCATCCCGCCGTCAGTACGACGATCGTCGGTATGCGCAGTCCCGAACATGTCCGCCAGAACGTAGCTGCCAGTGATGCCGGACCGCTCGACGCCCGCCTCCTTGCTGAATTGAAGAAGCACCGCTGGGATCGTGCTCCGCAACGCTGGTCGGATTAGTCCTGGCGGAACCAATGGCCTCTCCCTACGACCTCTGGTAGTAGCTCGCGCTGCAGTCTAGTCTCGCTTCTATCCGCAACCATGAAAGCATATTCGCGCCAGACTCCATTCACTCTAACGCTGTTCATCATCTTGATTACGACAGCCCTTCAGGCCCAGAACCCGCGCGGATCGTTGCGGGGCACGGTGCAGGATGCCGGTGGTGCCCGTGTTGTATCCGCCAAGATCGTAGCGCAACTGTCGGGCTCGTCGGTGCAACGCGAGGCGACGAGTGAAGATCGAGGCGAGTTTCGTCTGGATGACCTGTTGCCGGGAAATTACGGCATCACCGTGAGCGCGGCGGGCTTCGCTCCGGCACAGGCGGAGGTCTCAGTCGCCGTTGCCACGGTACGAGATATTACGGTTACGATGAAACCCGCGACGACCTCGGAAACCGTCAACGTGCGGGGGAGTTCTTCCTCGATTACAACAGGAACGATCGACACGTCGAGCGCAGTGCGCGGGGGCGTAGTGGGCAGTCAGGACCTGGATACTCTGCCGCTCCCGGCGCGAAGCTTCGCCAATATTGCCTATCTCGTGCCTGGAACCGAGCCCGTCGAGCCTTCCGACCCCACGAAGGCGCGCATCACCGCCGTCTCGACCGGTGGAAGCTCCGGCCTGAACAACGAACTGTCGGTCGATGGCGCGGAAAACTCCGACGACTGGATTGGCGGCTTTCTGCAAAACTTCTCGCCGGATGGCATCCAGGAATTTGCGGTGCGCACGTCGAACGAAGACGCCGATACGGGCTGGACCACCGCGGGGTCGGTCGTGATTACCACCAGGCGCGGGACCAATGAATGGCACGGGAGCGGAGCGTTCTACGACCGGCAGGCCGCACTGAATGCACGCTTTCCCATCGAGAACCCGCCGCCGAATCCGAAGCAGCCGTTCTCTCGCCAGAACTACGTTGGAACTTTCGGCGGTCCCATTACGAAAAAAAAAATCTGGTTCTTCACATCATTCGAAAGCGTTCACGAGGATGCGAGCATCGCCTATAGCCCGTCCAACGTTACGCAGTTTGACGCGCTGGCGCAATTGGCGTCCGAGGGATTGATTACCGGCGTTCCTTCGATTGCGATTCCCGCAACTGTTCCGATTCCCTTCCGCGACGACCTCGGTTCAATGCGCTTTGACTGGGCACAATCGTCGAAATCGAATTGGTTCTTGCGCGTGTCGGAAGACAGCTACCTCACGCACAATGCCCTTGTGGAGCAGGGCACGTTACCATCGACTGGCCTGACCACTCATAACAATTACTGGAACGTGGCGCTCAGCAATACCTACAGTTTCAATCCAAACTGGCTTGGCAATCTGGTTCTCGACGCTAGCTTGTTGCATCTCACGCAGACTCGGAACTCAGATCTGGGCTTCGCGCTGGCCTTCCCCTTCAGTTCCACGGCGCTGACCATTTCCGGCTTCGAAACTTTCGGCGACAACCAATTCGCTACTCCTATTACTCTTTTCCCCGACCTGCGCAATCAGGAAAAATATCAAATCCGCTACGACCTGAGCCATGTTATCGGTGACCATGCGTTCAAGTTCGGGGTCGACTTCATTCACGAACCGGTGCTGAGCGGGGCTTTTGCGTCCACGGCCGAGACTCTTGCCAACTACGTCAATAACCCTACCTATTATGTACAAAACCCTGGAGTGTTTGGCAGCTTCAGCCCACAGTGCATCAATTTCACCGGTTCGGACGGCTCAACGTGCACTTCCACTCCCGCCGGCAACGGCAACTTTTCGCAGAATGTCCAGCGTCTCGCGTTCTATGCCGAGGACTCCTGGCGCGTCTCGCACCAGCTCACCGTCAACTACGGCTTGCGTTATCAAACAACTTGGGGGCTATTTGAGGGTTCGGGACGAAGCGAAGCGGATAACGCCGGGTATGTAACGCTGCAGGCATTGCAGATTCCGATTGTGCCCGGCTTACCGAGCGACTATCGCAAGCAGATCGCGCCTCGCCTTGGGATCGCTTACTCTCCGGGCGACAGCGGGAAGACCGTAATTCGCGCCGGTTTTGGGCTCTACTACGACGATCTGGCACAGAACGGATGGGCGACTGCGTTCCAGGGCGTCAACCACTCGAACTACACAACCGGAACGTGCAGCCTTACGGGAGGGCCTGGCACCTACGCCCTCAGCGGAGCGGGCTGCCTGGCCGGCGGCAGCGGGGCTACGGGTGATCTCGTCGGCTCCCCTTACAAAACGCCCTACGCCATTCATACCACCGGCGGCGTGCAGCACGCTTTCAACGAACATTGGCTGATGAGCGCCGATTACGTACACGAGCAGGGCAATCACGGATACCGCGCCTTCCCCTATACCAGCGGCACCAACCTGTTCACTCCGCTCATTTCAACGGCGGACCCGAACTATGCTACCGATCAAACGAACGTAACTCCCAATGTCAATGTGTTCGAGTCTGACAACCGTTCCAGCTACAACGGGCTGATGCTGCACTTGCAGGGCAGTATGCGCCGCTTTAATCTGGTCGCGAACTACCAGCTCTCCAAGGCGCAGACATGGGGATGCCTCCTGGGCGAACTGTTTGACTATGTGGACGGCGTCTGCAAACAACAGCCTCCGAATCCGCCGTTGTTGAATGCTTTCGGACCCGGCGATTACGGTCCGTCTGGCGAAGACGTACGTCACCGCTTCCTGCTGGCCGGCACGGTCCACATCCCCGGAGGTTTCGAGCTGAGCACGGCCAACCAGGTCGAGAGTGCCCGCCCTATCACGATTACAAACGCAGACAACAATGGCCGCATCTATGTAAATGGAGCGTACACCAGCCTCGACGAATTCCGCGGCACGCCTTACATCCAGTCAGACCTGCGCGTCACGCGTCCTTTTAAGATCAAAGAGCGCTGGCAGATCGACCCGTTCATCGAATTCTTCAACCTGTTCAACCGTAACAATCCTGGCGCGAATTACGCCGTCAATGTCGTCCAGCTCCCGGTTCCGGCGGCCCAGATGGCGCCTAATGCACAAGGCATCACCAACCTGACAAGCAACTGTACCAATGCGGGCTGCTCCCAAACCACGCCCATCACCAGCCTGAAGCAGCTTGAGATACCCGAGGGCGCACTGGGAGATTTCTTCGGACCCGGCACAACGGTCGGCATTCCATTTGCCGCGCAGTTGGGCGTGCGGGTGACGTTCTAGTTGGTCTCGGACCGACTTCACAGAAGAGACGTTTGGATTTTGGGTGGCGCAGCGCTTCCGGCGCTGCGATAAGGCCCGGCATGACCGTGGGCTTCAGGCCTCCGAGGTACTCGGAGTTCAAACCTACCGCACTAGCCACTCGGTGGCCGCGTGTACCCTCACCAGTAGTTCGGTGTAATAGACGGCCATCATGGCCAGCATCGCCGCCATAGCGCAAACCGAATAGCCAAACGAATATCGGTTCGCCGGATGCTGCTGCCGTTCCGTCCACGCGATCAAGCGTTCCACGCGCGCATTTACTGATTGCCCCGGGCTGTGGACCAAGGCTGTGGTCAGTTCGACGGGGAGTTCCAACGGAACGATCCGTGAAAGTTTGATCACCGCAGCCGCCAGATCCAGGGCTTCGGAGGCGTTCGAGACTGCCGCATCGTCGGCGGCCATTTCCGTCGCCTCTCTCCACGCACTCTCCAAACGCGACATTCCCAGAAAAGGCACAAGACATAGCAGCAGTTTTCTCAGGTTGTCGCGTCGGCGGACGTGGGCTACCTCATGCCGAAGCGCGCTGTGAAGTTCGTGATCGGTCAATACAAATTCCGCCGCGCTTGATAACCAGAGACGGGGCTTGAGAATGCCCGCAGCCGTCAACGGCACTGCTGCCGCTGGAGCCCGCAGCACAGAGATGGACTTACCTGAGTCGCTGGGGCTGCAACCGATCGTACACGCTTCGCGCGACCATCGTGCGATGGTTCTCGAAGCCCGCACTAAAGCCGCCGTGGCCTTCCACTCTCCAGCCAGCATCAGGATGGCGCCACAGAAGCCCAACCCCAGCGGCACAATACCCGTGGATTCGTTCACGGTGCGCGGTTCGAGTAGCAGGAAGGACGGCGCTGCCACGAACAGAGTGACAGCAGTGGCTACGACGAATGGGACGATGCGCAGGCCAAAAAGCAGGTCGGCACAGTGTCTGGCCGAGCCCTTCTGGCCGTAAAGCCACACTCGCCTCCACAGGAGGCAGACGGCGAGCGAAAGAGCGCAGTACAAGGTGAAGAAAATCGAGAAACAGACTGCCATGCCGCGCACAGCGAACATTACTCTTTCTCCTTCGGGCCTGCTTCTCGTTGCGCCAGTTCGCGGCGCTTACGTTCCACCAGTTTCCCCAAATCGTCAAGCAATTGCGCATCTCTCTCGCTCAGGATTTCCACCAGAAACGACAGCGGCAAAGTCGACGCCGGACTCGCATCCAGCAACTGTTGGAGAGCGTGGCCGGCCGCCTCGCGATGCAACTGCTCCCGACTAAAGCGCGGAGCGTAGCGGAACGCCTTGCCCTCCTCAGATCGCTTGAGGAGAGCTTTCTTGAACAACCGATCGAGCGTAGTCATCACTGTGGTATAGGCCAGGTCCCGGCAACTGTCGTCGACCAGTTCCCGGACCGTGGCGGTGCCTCTCGCCCACAATGCGTCCAGCATGCGTTGCTCGAGTGGGCCCAGTGGCCCCGGAGGTCTACGAAATGGATGAAGAATCCGCTTCATTCGCTTGCAATTGAATTCCGCATTCTACCGTGAGTGGGAAAAGCGTGCCCGAAAACTTTCTTCCGATGGCGGCTGAGGGAGGGATTTCTGGGGTGGGAAACGGGAATCGAACCCGCAACCGTCGGAGCCACAGTCCGGTGCTCTGCCAGTTGAGCTATTCCCACCGCCAACGTGATTATAGCAATTGCGGTTCAGGGATGTCAGAACGGCCCCACGTTGCATCTGCCCGAGCGCTGATTGGGCAATCACTCCTCCGCTGTGAGGCGACACCAAATGGTGTGAACCAGATGAGCGAGAGAGGAGTAGGACATATAGAAGAAAGCAGAAGAGAAACTATCGACAATTCCAGAGAGAGAAAAGGTAAGGCGGGAATATGGGCTTGGCCGCTTGGACTGCTCTTCCGGACTGGCGAATTCTTCGTTCACAGGTCCTGGGAGAATCTCGTCTGCCTGCAATTTCTATATCCCCATGGACCGCGAACGATCGTGGGATCAACTCATCCTCGGCCCACGCCAACGTACTCGAACCCCATGGCGCGGAGCCGGGTAGAATCCAGCAGATTCTTTGTGTCTACGATGATCGGCTTCTTCAGTAGATGCTTGATGCGGTCAAAATCGAGAGCTCGAAATTCGGGCCAGCCCGTGCCTACCACCAATGCATCCATACCTTCCGCCGCTGCGTAGGCCGACTCGCAGTAGCGCACCGATCCGTTCAGCCGGGTTTTTGCGTCAGAAAGCGCGACCGGGTCATAAGCTCGTACGCGCGCGCCTTTCGCCACCAGCGTTTCGGCCAGGCGCACCGCGGATGAACCCGCCACGGAATTCGTATTTGGCTTGAACGCCAGACCAAGAATTCCTACGTCCTTGTTCTCGACCGAATTCAACGCAGCAGCAATCTTGTCGACGAGTCGATCCGCCAGCGTGTGGTTAACGTCACGCGCCGCGCTTAGAACCTTCAGGGGAAGTCCGTTGGCTTTAGCAAGTTCCGCTAGCGAGTCCATGTCCGATTCGGCAAACACGCCGCCCATACCCGCTCCGGGTTGCAGGCAGCGGGGAGCAATCTTCTTATCGAGACCAAGGGCGAGCGCCAGGTTTACCGCGTCCGCGCCCACGCGCTCGCACAATGCCGCCACCTCGTTAATGAAGGAAATTTTCGTGGCCACGAATGCTGTGGCCGATTCCCGCACCAGTTCCGCCGTGGCCTGGTTGGTCACGATCACCGGCACTCCCCGCATCACCAGCGGATGAAAAATCTGCTTGAGAATTTGTACCGCTTCGTTGGACGTCGATCCCAGAATCAGACGGTCTGGCCAGTTGAAGTCCTCGACAGCACAGCCGTCGGTAAAGAACATGGGCTGGGAAACGATAGTCCCGTGCAGTCCCGCCTCTTTCAGGCTCTTCTCCAACGCGGAGGCTGTACCCACGGGTACGGGTGTGACGATGGTCAGAATCGGCGGCTTGGGCGCCAAACGCGCGATGCGCATGACCACGTCGGTCAGAGTATCCACTCCATCTTCGGCCATAAAAATGACTTGCGCCTTGCGAGCGAAAGATTCGATATCAGTAGAGTAAGCCAGCCGGCCCGCGCGCACATTGCGACGAATGATCTCTTTCAGATTCTTTTCGAAGAATGGAATGTTGCCCTGCGCCATCTCGACCATGCGCGAGCGGTCAGGATGACAACAGGAAACCGGAGTGCCAAAATCCGCCAGGCAGGCTGATATCACCGTTCCCAGAAAACCTGAACCGTAGACCCCAATCTGCATTCTGTGCCCCCCCGCGGGCGTTCTGAAACCCACGCCCGAAGCGGCTATCGGCGCGGATATCGCACTTCCCTATCTTTTGTTTACAGTGCCCACAACGGCCCCGCAACGCACGGGAGTGAAATGTACCTGGGGGTCAGGGACTGTCGACCGGAGTAACTTAATCAGGGGTAACCCAGTCATGGTTACGCCAATATGAGGAGGGACTCAGAGAAAGTACCGCTGTTTGAATGCCTTGGCGCTGCGATATCAGTCGAACTTGAGTGAGCTTCAGCTAAAAGCCTACGGCCGCCTCCGTCACCGTCGGATTCCAGGCCACCAGCTTATCTACACTCGTCAGCTTTAATACGTGGTCTACGTGCTTGTTGACTCCTGCCAGTCTCAACTCGCCTCCGGCCTGCTTCAGCAATCCGGCGGACATGACGATAATGCCCACTCCAGTGCTATCGATATGGGTCACGCCTGATAGGTCAAAGATGACCTTTTTCTGTTGCCTCTCGCGAACCAGGCTGTCGGTAGCCCATTCCAGCTGCTTGCACTCCCGGCCGATCGTGATTCTTCCCGTTATCTCCAGGACGACAACGTCAGGCTGCAAGTGCTTGGTCTGAATCTCAAGCATTGCCAAGCTCCTTTCTGATTTGTGAAACGCGATTCGCGCCACCTATTTCGCCCCCAGTTGACACCAGGGACACGACTCCCAAGGCGTGCGCAGGATTATGCTTTCCACTGGCCAGCTTGTCAATGCGCAAGAATAGCCGGTCAATGAAAAATGCGGGAAGCATCAGCTTCCCGCATTTATTTCGAACTAGCGAATCCTTATGGCTGAGTGAACGGGAGTCCCGGCAAGGTCTCCGTATGTTCGGATCTAACCGCGCTCAGTAGGTTCGGATTCAGACCCAGCGCCTTCACGATCGTGGGAGCAATCTGACGAGTCTCCACCTGATCGTTAAAGGTGACCGGGTTGTAACCGGGATTCGAGACGATCAACAGAACGTTCCGGTCGTCGTATGCAAAGCCGCCATGCTCGGCAACCTTGGCCTTCCCGCCCGTATAGATGACCCCAACATTCGGAGCCACGATGATATCGGGAGTCCGGGAATCGGTGAGCGGATCGTTGAACTGCAGCGTGAGCGAAGGGCCGGCAAAGATTTCTCCTTGCCCAAAGAGGTCCTCATGCGCTTCGAGGGTGGCCACTGCGCTCTCCGTCTGGCTTTGATCCGTCAGCCAGAGCAGGGAGACATCGTCCTCGTCTGCTTGCGCCACGGGCAGCCCAGGCCCAACCCCTCCCGGTGAAAGGATATGGGATGGTGGTTCGTCCGAAGCATCATCTGCCGGAATGCGCAGCACGCGCTTTGGATCGATCGGTGATTGCCCGTGCTTGGCGGACACGATAATCAGCGTCGAGTCCAACACACCCTGCTTACTCAACTCCGAGACCATCTGACCGATTGCGCCGTCCACGTACTGGATCTCGGCCAGCAAGGAATGGCTCGGAGTTCCGAACGCATCCCTATAGCCACCCGTCAGACTGAGAGACGGTTCCACCAGCTTCTCACCCACGCTCACCGCCTGGAAGTTCATGCCGAACAAAGTTGGCACCGGCGCGGTAGCGCTGCCATCGTGGGTCTTGCCGTCAATCCAGTTCAGAACCGCCTCCACTTTGAACTGGTCGTAGCAGCGAATGTTTTGGAAGCTGTCCGTCCAGGCATTGGTCGACTTGGCTGCCCCCGGGTCGGGAAGCGGATTGCATCCCTGAACTGACGGGATCGGTACCGGAATCGAGTTGATTTCTGGCGACCATAGGTCAATCACGCCATCGCCGCTCGGCCCTTTGGTGAAGTCGTACGATGGATGCTTGTCGGACCATGTCGTGTAACCGCCCGCATTCTTCACCACGTTAAAAATGGTATTGTCGCGGATGTAGTTGTGCGGATAGACCGGCGCGCAGCTATTTTTTGGATCGCGCGGAAGGTAAGCCGGATTGAATTCCGTTGATCCCGGAACTACCATTCGTTTTCCCGGAGTCAAGTTTCAGATAGTTGTAGTCAATCTCTTCATCGAATCCGACCTGTGTACCAATCACGCTGGGGCAAAGCTTGGCTCCGCCGACAATGCCGTAAGGCGTGGTCTTTGCCGGGGGAGACAGTGCGCGATCATAGCTGACGTCATAGAAAATCCCCGCCGAACGCGGCGTTCCGCCAGTGATCTGGGCCGTCAGCCCAGGAAACGAATCGGAAGGTTTTGGAGTGAGCGCTTGCAGGTAATGCACACCGGTCGCTGAGAGTGACGCCAGATGCGGACAGTAGGGGTCATTCCCGAAAACCGGAACACCCTTGCTGCAATTCGCAAAATTCAGCGAATGCATGCCATCAATGCTGATCAGTAGGACATGTTGAATCTTGCTGTTGGTTTGTGCGGAAGCCATTAGCGAAAACAGCCTTGCCAGCACCAAAGCAATCAGCGCAGGGGAGAGAAAACGGCGAGCCGACATCTTGATTCCTCCTTGACAATCTAGGCCTTCGACAACTTGGCTTGAGTATTTGCCTTGTTCGTGACGCCAGGGTTAATGGGAGATGAATACTCGGTTAAGAAATTGCAAAACTTCGGACGGATAAGGACAGGTAGGAACGGCTTGGGGAGGCTTTAGGGAGAAACCAGTGTACCGCCCAGGGGGACCGGAGCCAGGTCAACCCAGTGGTGTTGCGCCTCTTCACGAACAAAGGTGAGACGGTCGAGGAGGATCCGGCGACTGCCGGAATACTGTTGCCAGCGTTCGCGAGCAATTACTAAGGCTTGTTCCGCTTCTTCTTCTGTGGGCATTTTCACGACTGTCAGGTGCGGTGTGTAGGGCCACTCTTCGGTAAAGGCCAACACTTGCGTATTCAACTGGTCATGCAACTCTCGCAACCGCGATGCCGCATGGGCCACGCTGATGTAAACCGTAGGAGTGGTGGGAACGAAGGTTCCCATGTCGCCCAAGGTCACTTCGAAGGGCTCGGTCTGGCCGCAGATTCCCGCCAGCAGCTGCAGCGCCGCATTCTCCGTTGCGTGCAGAGGCCGCGGCGGCAGTAGCGTGAGATGCGCTGCAAGATGGGGCAAGGCGGGATGCAATTCCCGCCGGAGGTTCTCCACGAACTCTCCCACGGGATTACGCAAGTAGGCGACTAAGGCATACCGCAAGCTCTGCATATATAGCCAAAAATTATAGCGCGTTCCGTCGTTTATAATCGGAACAGATCGTTGATTCAGAAGAGTCATCGATGTTGACACAGTCGGGGCGTAGCGCAGCCTGGTAGCGCACCTGCCTTGGGCGCAGGGGGTCAGGAGTTCAAATCTCCTCGCCCCGACCATACTTCAGTGGAAGTGCTTGCTACCATTCGTCTTCGTTCCCCTTCGGGGAGCCGAAGACGGCTGCACTGAGCCCCGACATTGCCTCTAAAGCAGTCCTGCCTTGGAGGATTCAACGTTTGACCAGTTCATCAAGGAAAGACGCTATTTGCAGAATGTCAGTGAGCGAACGATTCAGCGGTATGAAGAGTCGTTCAAATGGCTGAACAATCCCAACCCATCACAAGCTGACCTGAAGTCTCCCATTGCCCGCAATGAGGCAGACTTTCGTAGGTACGTTGATGACAGAATGTCAGACCCAGCATTCCGAGCGCAAGCGATAACCGATTTGCGAGGCAAGCACCTGCTGTGCTGGTGCCGAGAGAGCGGACCACAGCGGGAAGAGTTCTGCCACGCACGAGTGTGGTTAGAAATCGTGAACAAGTAACCAGCCGTGGACATGGGCGACGGCGGAACAAACTGACCAACAAGTCAACTGCAAAAGCCAGCATGGAGGGTTGAGTGTTGAACGGCAACCGGCTTTGATGCCAATAGTAAGGAAGGACAGCCCCTAGCAGGCTGCGGAAAAACGACGGCACGACCTAAAATGCTGTCCAGGTTTCGCGATTGTTGTCACTAAGGGGGTGTGTTGGTTGCATCCGCTCGAGTCTGTAGTCCTTTTCCCAAGCAGCCGACACAGTTCGGCATTGGCTTACGGCGCTTGCATCGCCAGATTCCGCAGGCGGACTAAGTTATAGGCAGCCGCGGCAAA
>Ga0182015_10002482_pt1 | contig 22157 bp, 21 predicted proteins | sample 712P3MmetaG_FD_120478 | JGI IMG/M metagenome (GOLD analysis project Ga0182015, IMG submission 120478) | Permafrost microbial communities from Stordalen Mire, Sweden - 712P3M metaG | ecosystem: Environmental > Terrestrial > Soil > Wetlands > Permafrost | place: Sweden: Stordalen | collected...
CCGCTGAAATCGATGTCATCGATCAAGAAGCCGACCGATGGATTGGGGGCGCCTTGATACTGTTCCAACTCGCCGATACCGCGCAGCTGGAAATACCGGGGCAGCGAAGTGTCTCCCGCCCAGTTGAGATTCGGAATCAGCCCGAGCACGTCCTCGAGATTGGCGCGGCCCGCATCGCGCAGCGTCTGTGCGGGGAGGACCGTGACGCTCGCCGGTACGTCGATCGCCGGAGTGCTGCGGAGCGTCGCCGTGACGACGATCTCCTGGAGCTGCGAGGAATCGGCGGCGGCGGTCGCGTCCTCGGCCGCCGCCGGCGGAACGGGCCATGCAAAGAATGCGGCGACGCCCATCACCGCCATGTGAGAGAAGTGCGCGACCGTCGTGTTCAATGCCATGCTCCCTCCGCCGGTACTAACCGGATCAGGTTCAATGGGTTCGCCGGTGCGCATCCGAAGCGGACACAGCCGACGTCTCAGGCCCTATAGGCCACCCCAGCTTGTTTCTAGGTAATTACTTTAAACGAGTGTCGCGAACAATTCCCGCCGAATCAGCGGCCGCAGAGCTGCAGCACCGCGCCGATCAATCCGCCGATGATCAAGGCGAGAATCGGCAGCATGGTCATTGCGTAGCCCGCGCCGCGTTTGGCGGGATCTTTCACATAGCTCGTCGCGTACACCTGTCGTCCGATCAGGTAAATCACGCCGAGAGCCGCCGCCCAGAGCGGATTGAAATAGCGGCTGAACAGCAAAAGTGACGGGATGAATACGATCAGCGATTCCAGCGTATTCTGTTGAACGCGAAAGTAGCGATCGAACTGGTCGTTGCCCGAAGTGGCCGGGGCTTTGATCCCATAGCGCCCCCGCGCTCGGCCTACCTGGATGCCGAATACGATGAACTGCAGAAGTGCGAGCGCAGTCACGATATCGACATATGCCATGGAATTTCCCCCTCGTTATTGAATTCCAGCACTGCATGGCGGGTTGCTTTCCGCCAAGCTGGCGGCCTTCCTGCAACCACCCGAGGCGCCAGTTCCGCGATGAGCTCTCCCCGCAAGCTTACCCGTTCCGGAACCCGAGGCTATGCGCATTTGGTCGAGGTGACGGTGCCGGTGGCGCGGGTATGGCGGGCGCTGACCGATCCGGCGCTCGTCCGCATCTGGTCCGGCCAGGAAGCCGAAATCGACCCGCGCGAAGGCGGCCTTTACCGGATCGGCAAGCGCAATGGCGGCGGGCGCGAGGCGCACATCGACGTGTTCGACGTTAACCGCCGGCTCCGGTTGATCTATTTGAGCGGTCCGGATACTCCTGCCAGCGACTCGGCGGTGGTGGACGATTTCCTGCTCGACGTGCGCAAGTCCGAAGGCATGGCGTCCTTGCGGCTGTTGGGGTCGGGGATTCCCGAATCCTCCACTTGGGATTCCTCGTACGTGAAGATGCGGCTGGGCTGGGAGCGGTTCATGGCGCGCATCAAGGTGACGCTCGAGAGCCCGCCCAGACCCAAGCCCGCGAAGGCACCGGAGCCTCCCAAGGACCCCCCTCTTCCGGGGTTGGATTACTAGCTGAGCTAGCTGAGCTAGGCGGCACGGAGCGGTCGCGCGGCGAGCGGTTCGGGATGGCACCTTGAATTTGCCGTCCGCGACGGCATACACCGGCAATGGAGCGCACATGATCGGATTTCTCCTTCGTGCAGCCATCGTCGCGCTGGGTCTCTGGCTGGCCACCCTTTGGGTGCCGGGCGTCTATATCGACACTCCGGCCACGTTGCTGCTTGCCGGCATATTGCTGGGCATCGTCAACGCGATCGTCCGCCCGATCGCCATCGTACTGACGCTTCCCATGACCATCGTCACGCTCGGCCTGTTCCTGCTGGTGATCAACGCGTGCATGGTGGCGCTGGTCGCGTGGATGCTTCCGGGGATGCATCTGGCCGGATTCGGATCGGCGTTCTGGGCATCGGTGGTCGTCAGCCTCACGAGCATGGTGGGCTCGTGGTTCATCGGGCCGAAGGGGCGGTTCGAGGTGATCGTGAAGCGGAGGTAGCGCTTAGGCGGCCACAGCATTCCGTGTCGGGGCGGTCATTCGATGTCTCCCATGAGCCGCTTCACGGGGCGGCTCAGCACCAGAAGCACCGCGCCGAGGCCGACTGCGAAGTACACGATGTGCAGATATTGCCCCGGCATGGATGCCACGTTATTCGCGTCGAATTCCCCGGCGATCAAGCCGGCGGCCAGATTGCCGAGCGAGAGCGACAAGAACCACATCCCCATCATTTGCCCCACCAGGCGCTTCGGCGCCAGCTTCGTCACGTAGCTCAGGCCGACCGGGCTCAAACACAGCTCACCGAAGGTGTGCAAGAGGTACGTGAGAATCAGCCAATACGGCAGCACCTTCGACCCGTGGGCAACGAACGTGGCTGCACCGAACATCACCAGAAACCCCGACCCCATCAGAATGACGCCGATGGCGAACTTGGCGGGCGCGGCCGGATTGAGCTGCCGTTTGGCGAGCGCGACCCAGATCCAGGCCACGACCGGCGCGAAGATGATGACGAATGCGGGATTGAGCGATTGGAACCAGCCGGCAGGAATCACGAAGTGAGCGCCGATGCTGCGGTCCGTATACCGCTCGGCGAACAGATTCAAGGAGGACCCCGCCTGCTCGTACCCGGACCAGAACAGCGCGCTGCCGAGGAACAACACGACGATGACGAGTGCGCGCCGCCGCTCCTCCGCGGACAGGCCGGCAGCGAAGAAAACATATAAAAAGAACGCCACTGCCGTGCCGGCGATCAACGCGGCGGAAAAATGCGCGAGCCGCAGCGGATCGACATCGATCCACCCCAACGTACATGCGGCGAGCGCCAGTAACGACAGCGCCAGTCCGAGCCACAGGTAGAGCCAGGATCTGCCCCGAGCGGCGCCTCCCGAGCGCGGCGGCTTGCCCGCTGTGCCGAGGTAATGCTGAGTGAAGTGATATTGAACCACGCCGAGCGCCATGAAGAGCGCGGCGGCCGCGAAGCCCGCGCGGGGTCCGATGAGCTCCTGCGCCTCGCCGGTGACGAACGGCCCCAGCGTCGCGCCGATGTTGATCCCCATGTAGAACACGGTGAATCCGGCGTCGAGCCGCGCGCCCCCCTCGGGGTAGAGCTCCGCCACCATGGCGCTCACGTTCGGCTTCAACAGTCCCACCCCGAGGACGATGACGAAGAGGCCGAGATAGAACGCCCGGGGACTCAAGGACGTCGCCAAAATGGCATTCCCCAGCGCGATCCCGATGCCCCCGATGAATACGGCGCGCCGGGCCCCGATCAGCCGGTCGGCGATCCAACCGCCGGGGAGCGCCGCCAGATAGACACCGGCTGTGTAGAGACCGTAGATCGCGGTGGCGGTCTTGTCATCGATGCCGAAGCCGCCTTGCGTGACGGCGGAGACCAGGAAGAGCACCAGTACGGCGCGCATGCCGTAATAGGTGAACCGCTCCCACATCTCAGTGAAGAACAGGGTGGCGAGGCCGCGCGGATGCCCTAGAAACGTGGCGCTCGCGGGCGAACTCATCCCGTACTCAGCCTTTCAAGCTCCCGCTTCACGCTTGGCCTCTTCCTTGGCCCGCTCGGCGATCTTGTCCTTCAACAGGAGCCCCGCCATCACGATCCCTATCTCGTACAAGAGACACATGGGCACCGCCATCGCGGTCTGCGAGACCGCGTCGGGCGGCGTGACGAAGGCGGCAAAAATGAAGAGTCCCAATATCACGAAGCCTCGATTTTTCTTGAGCGATTTGATGTTGACGAAGCCGGTCCACACCAAGAGGACCGTGGCCACGGGCACTTCGAATGCCGCACCGAACGCGAGCAGCATGACCATCACGAAGTCCAGGTAGTTGCCCATGTCCGTCATCATCTGCACGCCGGTGGGCGTCGTGGCGATGAAAAAGCTCAACATGACCGGCACCACCGCGTAGTACGCGAATGCGGCGCCCAGGTAGAACAGCAGGATGCTCGATATCAGCAGCGGCACCGCCAGTTTCTTTTCGTGCCGATACAAACCCGGGGCGACGAATGCCCAGGCTTGGTACAGCACGAACGGCATCGCGGCGCCGATCGCCAGCATGAGAGCGAGCTTGAACGGTACCGTGAACGGCGAGACCACGCTGGTGGCGATCAGCGTGGCGCCGGAGGGAAGTTTTTTCTTTAAGGGCTCGGCGACGAACGTGAACAGCTGGTTCATGTACATCGCGCATGGAATGAAGCAGATGCCCACCGCCAGCATCATTTTGAGGAGCCGGTCGCGCAGCTCCAGGAGATGCGAGATCAGCGTACCCTCGGCGAGCCCGCCGGGTTCGCCCTCAGGCTCGCTCATTGGTCGACGGTGTGCGGATCAGCGGTGGGCGCAGGCGTTGGCGGATGCATCGCGGCCGCCGTGGTGGCATGGCCATCCGGCAAGGGGCGAGGCGCCGGTGGAGCTTCGGCCGCGCCGGCGGAAAACGGAGTGCCGCTCGAATCCGTAAGCGTGCCGGGCTCGGCGACCGATGATTCGGATTGCGCGTAGGGGAACGTCGCTGCCGGGGGAAAGGTCGGCGACGAGGCGGGCGCAAGGAGCGACGGCTGATCGGGCTTGAGAGGCGGCGACTTCATGTGCTGCCGGAGCAGCTCTTCGGCATTGACTTCGCGCTCGAGCTGTTCGCTCAACTGGCGCGCCATCAGCCGCGCCCGGCCCATCCAGTTGCCGACTTGACGCGCCACCTTCGGCAGGCGCTCAGGGCCGAGCACCACCAGAGCGATGGCAGAGGTGAGCAGAATCTCGGAGAACCCGAAATCGAGCATGCAAGATCAGGCGTTCGTCTTGGGAGGGACCTTGACCTCGGCCTCTCGCGCCGCGGCAGCCTCGAAGTCGGCGTCCTTTTCCTGCTTGAGCTGTTTCTGCCGTTCTTCCGATTCACCGTCGGTCATGGCTTGCTTGAAGCCTTTGACGGCAGCGCCTAAATCCGTTCCGATCGTGCGCAGGCGCTTGGTGCCAAATATCACCAGGGCTATCGCGAGGATGACCAGTAACATCTTTGAGTCGAACATATCGATTCTCCGAATCTGCGGCAGTCAGTAATCATACGCCAAGTGAGATTATGACATTTGACAGCGCGTGCCCGATGCGCGTTCGGTCGCATTTGGCGGCCCGCTTTCAACTCTCCAACCAAAGCGTTACGGGCCCGTCGTTCGTCAGCGACACCTGCATGTTGGCGCCGAACACGCCGCTCGCCACCGGGGAATGGCGGGTTTTCGCGGTGTCGACGAGGAAAGTGAACAGGCGCTTGCCCTGGTCCGGCGGTGCGGCGGTCGAGAATCCCGGGCGCAGGCCATGGCGGGTGTCGGCCGCGAGCGTGAACTGAGGTACTAAGAGCAGATCGCCGGCGATCTGCTGCAAACTTAGATTCATTTTATCGGCATCATCGGGGAAAACACGATATTTGAGGGTCCGATCGAGCAGCCGTAGCGCGCTCGGCTCGTCATCCGTGGGCCGCACGCCCACCAGCACCAGCAGTCCCCGCCCAATCGAGGCCACGGCGACCCCCGCGATGTCCACGCGCGCCTCGGTAACCCGCTGGATCAAGGCGATCATCGGCGGCCGGGCTTAAAATCCACCATAAGCCTCAAATCCCCCTGTCGAATCCATTATTGGCCACCTAGGGCCTAAAACTGCCTACAAATTGACGTCTACATCCACTTAATGCCAATTTTTGGAGAATTAGTTCGTGGGAATATAAGAATTGCGGTCTCTGGGACCAAGTGGATCCAGTCACGTCCGGTAGTTTATACGAAGGCCCGCAGGTGGAAAAATGAGCGCGGCTAGCAGCTATTTTCGCCACAATGTGGGGGTAAACAGCACCAAAATGGTAAATACCTCGAGCCTCCCGAGCAGCATGGCCGCGGAGCATACCCAGGTTTGGAAGCTATTCAGCACGCCGTAATTACTGCCAGGGCCCACAAGGCCCAAGCCGGGCCCTGCGTTGTTGATGCACGCGATGATGGACGAAAAGGACGTGATGAAATCCAGCCCGCTGCCGAGCTGGACGAATACCAGGGTGACGATGCTCATGAAATACAGGAACACGAACGCGAGGACCGCGAACACCACCCGGTTTGCAATCACGTTTCCTCCCACCTTGAGCGGGCGAACCATGTTCGGATGGACGAGCTGATTCAGCTCGCGGTTCGCCTGCTTGGTCAGCACCAGGGTCCGGATCATCTTGATGCCGCCGCCGGTGGACCCTGAGCTCGCGACGATGCAGCTCAGGAACATCATCCACATGGGCGCGAAGATCGGCCATAGCGAGTAATCGTCCGTGTGCAATCCCGAATCGGTGGCGATGGAGACGACGTTGAAAGTCGCGTGCCGCAGCGCCGTCGGGAAATCCTGGTAGGTATCCTTCACGCAGAGAAATATCGCAATCCCCACGCAGCTCGCGGCGAGCACGCCGAGAATCGCCTTCGCCTCGGCATCTTGAAAGTACGCCCGAACGCCGCGCTGGCTCCAGGCCAGAAAATGCGTCGCGAAATTGAGTGCGGCGAGGACCTGGAAAACGATGAGGACGAGCTCGATGGGCAGCGAATTGAAGTGCCCGATGCTGGCATCGTAGGTCGAGAATCCGCCGAGCGAGAGCGCGGAGAATCCGTGGCACACGGCATCGAACCAATTCATGCCGGCGCTTCTCAAGCACACGATACACGCGAGTGTGAGTCCGGCGTACACCGCCCACAGCAGCTTGGCGGTCTGTCCGATCCGCGGGGTGAGCTTCGAGTCCTTCATGGGACCCGGCATCTCGGCGCGGTAAATCTGCATGCCGCCGACACCGAGCAGCGGCAGGATGGCCACGGCGAGCACGATGATTCCCATGCCGCCGAGCCAGCTCAGCAAATGGCGCCACAAATTGATGGAGCGGGGAAGGAACTCGATTCCCGACAACACCGTACCGCCGGTGGTGGTGAGTCCCGAGGCAGCCTCGAAGTACGCCTGGGTGAAGTTGATCGGCAAGTAATGCCACAGGGGCATGCCGGCGACGGCGGGCAGGGCGACCCAGGTGAGCGCCACCAGCGTCAAGCCGTCCCGGGTCTTCAGCTCGCGCTTGAAGCGCCGCGTCGCCAGCCACAAGAGCGCCCCGAGCGCGAACGCGCCGACCCCCGACTCGAGGAACGACCAGAGCGCCGGATCGAACTGCCAGATCGCCATGACCAGCGGAACGAGCATGGTCACGGCGAACGCCATCAGCACCCCGGCGAACACGTGCGCGACCGGCAGCAGGATCGCCTTCACAGGAACGACGCTGAGCCTTGAAAGAGCTTTTCTACCGCATCCATATGGCGGCGGTCCGTGAGGAACAGGATCAGATGGTCGTCGGGCTGCACGGTGGTGTCGTGGTGAGCGATGATGACATCCTCGCCGCGCACCACGGCACCGAGGGTGGTCCCCTGCGGCAGCGTAATGTCCTCGATGCGGCGGCCCACCACTTTCGAGCTGTCGGCATCGCCGTGCACGATGACCTCTATCGCCTCCGCCGCGCCGCGCCGAAGCGAGTGGACGCGCACGACGTCGCCGCGGCGCACGTGCGCGAGCAACGATCCGATCGTCACGGTCTGCGGGGAGATGGCGATGTCGATGGAACCGCTCTCGATCAGCTCGGCATAGGAAGGCTTGTTGATGAGTGCCATCACCTTGTGGGCGCCGAGGCGCTTCGCCAGCATGGCGGACAGGATGTTCGCCTCCTCGGAATTGGTGAGTGCGGCGAACACGTCCGCGGTGTCGATGTTTTCTTCGAGCATCAGCTCCTCGTCGGCCGCATCGCCATGCAGAACCGTGGTGCGGTTCAAGAGCTCCGAGACCCGCCGTGCGCGCTTGCTGTCGCGCTCGATCAGCTTCACCTGATTCTTGTCCTCGAGCTCGCTCGCGAGCCGAAAACCGATGTTGCCGCCGCCCGCGATCACGACGCGCTTGGCGGGCGCTTCCTCGCGGCGCATCTCGTTCATCACCATGCGGATGTCCTTGCGTGCCGCGAGGAAGAATACCTCGTCGCCGTCCTCGATGACCGTGGTGCCTTCGGGCTGGATGCTCTTTCCCGCGCGATAGATGGCGGCAACGCGTGCGTCGGCCTTGGGAATATGCTCGCGGAGGGTGCGCAGGGCCTGGCCCACCAGCGGCCCTCCCTGCAGCGCGCGAATGCCGACGAGGCGCACACGGCCGTCGGCGAAATCCAGGACTTGAAGCGCGCCGGGATAGCGGATGAGCCGGGCCACGTACTCCGTGACGAGTTGCTCGGGACTGATCCAGACGTCCACCGCGACGGCGTTCTCGCCGAACAGCGCATCGCGCTCCGTGAACGCGGCCGATCTCACCCGCGCGATCTTCTTCGGCGTGCGGTACAGCGTCCAGGCGATGTGACAGGCCAACATGTTGACCTCGTCGGAGTTGGTGAGAGCCACCAGGATGTCGGTGCGGGCGATGCCCGCCGCCTCGAGAATCCGCGGGCTCGCCGCGTTGCCGCTCACCGTCCGGATGTCGAGACGATCCTGCAGGTCCCGCAAGATCTCCTCGTTCGTATCGACGACGGTGACTTCGTTCGCCTGTTCCCGGGACAGGTGATAAGCGGCGGTTCGGCCGACCTGTCCGGCGCCCAAGATGATGATTTTCACAGCCGCGCTAGTTTACACGACCTCGAGATTCGCATAGGAGAGCATCAGCCACTTGGTGCCCTGCCGCTCGAAATTCACCTGGATGCGGGCTTGCGGGCCATTGCCCTCGAAATTGAGCACCACGCCGTCGCCGAATTTGGAATGGCGCACCCGGCTTCCCAATCGCATCGACGATACCGGCATCTCCTCGAGCGTCGTCGATCGCTTGGTGAACAGGGGCCGGGAAACCTGCAGGCGCGGGCGGATCTCCTCGATCAGTTCGGCGGGCAACTCCTGTATGAACCTCGAGGGCTGGCCGTATTGATCCACGCCGTAGAGGCGGCGCTGCTCCGCGTACGTGACGTACAACTGCCGCATGGCACGCGTGGTGCCCACGTAGGCGAGTCGCCGCTCCTCTTCGAGAGCCGCAACATCGGCCGTGGAGCGTTGATGAGGAAACAGGCCCTCCTCCATGCCGGCCAGAAATACCATGGGGAATTCGAGGCCCTTCGCCGAGTGGAGCGTCATCATCTGGACGCAGTCCGAATACGCGTCCGCCTGACCCTCGCCGGATTCGAGCACGGCGTGGGCGAGGAACGACTCGAGCGGCTGCATGTCGGTCTCGCCGTCGGGCGAGAAGCCGCGGGCGGCGCTCACGAGCTCGAGCAGGTTCTCCACGCGGCCTTCGCCGCGCTCGCCTTTTTCCTTCTTATAATGCTCGATGAGGCCGCTCGACTGGACCACGTGATCGACCTGATCGTGAAGCTCCAGCCCGCGAACTTCCTCGGCGAGCTTGTCGACTGTCGTCAGGAAAGCCTTCAAAGCGAGGGCGCCACGCTGCGCGAGGCCCGACTCCGCGCAGATTCCGGCGGCCGCCCAAAGCGAGGTGCCCTGCTCGCGCGCGATTTCCCGTATCGCATCGAGGCTCTTCGCGCCGATGCCGCGCGTCGGGAGGTTGACCACGCGCTCGAACGAGGTATCGTCCGCACGGCTCGACACCAGACGCAGATACGCGAGGGCGTCCTTGATCTCGGCACGCTCGAAGAACCGCAAGCCGCCATACACGCGGTACGGCATGCGCGCGTTCAAGAACGCCTCTTCGAATACGCGCGACTGGGCATTGGAGCGGTACAGCACCGCGACTTCGCTGCGGAGGCCCCCGTGGTCCACCCACTCGCGAATGCGATTCACCACGAAGTCGGCCTCGTCGCGCTCGTTGAATGCGGCATAGAGCTTGATGCGCTCGCCGTCGGCGCCCGAGGTCCAGAGCGTCTTGCCGAGCCGCCCCGAATTGTTCTTGATGAGCGCATTGGCCGCTTTCAGGATGGTGCCGGTGGATCGGTAGTTCTGCTCCAATTTGTACAGTTGTGCTTTGGGATAGTCGCGGCGGAACTGGTGAAGATTTTCCACGCGGGCGCCACGCCAGCGGTAGATGGATTGATCGTCGTCGCCCACCGCGAACAGCTGGCCTTCGGGCCCGGCGAGCAACGTCAGCCATCGATACTGGATGGCATTGGTGTCCTGGAACTCATCGACCAGGACGTGGCGGAAGCGCGTACGGTAGTGGTGCAGAAGCGCCGGATTGTCCCGCCACATCTCGTAGGCCCGCAGCAGGAGCTCGGCAAAGTCCACGACACCGGCCCGTTGGCAGGCCTCTTCGTAGGCCTGATAAATTCTGATCAATTGGCGCCGGGTCGGATCGCCGTCGTCCTTGATGCGACTCGGCCGTACGCCTTCGTCCTTCTGTGCGTTGATGAACCACAGAATCTCGCGCGGAACCCAGCGAGTCTCGTCGAGATCGAGCGCCTTCAGGACTTTGCGCAACACGCGCGCCTGATCCTCCGAGTCCAGGATCTGGAAAGTTTGCGGCAGGCCCGCTTCGCGCCAATGCTGGCGCAGCAACCGATGCGCAAGACCGTGGAACGTGCCGATCCAGAGCCCGCCGCCCGGGTATCCCAAGAGAGTCTCGATGCGCCGGCGCATTTCCGCCGCCGCTTTGTTCGTGAACGTGACCGCCAGGATGCTGTGGGGAGATGCGCCCTCCACTTGGATCAGCCACGCGACCCGATGTACCAGCACCCGCGTCTTGCCGCTGCCGGCGCCCGCGAGCACCAGCGCCGAGCCGAGCGGCGAGGCCACGGCCTCCCGCTGCGCGTCATTCAGCCCGTCGAGTAGATGAGATACGTCCATGGGGGCGCGGATTGTACTGTAGGTGCCCGAGATCGGGCGAGACATGAAAGCGGCGCGATCGTCGGCCAGTCCAAGGCGCTCACGCGTAAGGCGCTCAAGCGCTCCGCAAGCCCCCCGCATTCTCTTCCGCGAACTCGATCAGCGCGAGCGCCAGCGATAGCACCACCGGCCCCAAGATGATCCCGATGGCCCCGAACGCCGGAATCCCTCCCAGCACTCCGACGAAAATGGCGAGCGTCGAGATGCGCGCGCGTCCCGATATCAATACCGGGCGCAGCACGCTCTCGATTCCGAAGACCATGAGGCCCCACGCGATCATGAAAATCGCCCAGCCCCAGCGCCCCTGGTACAAGAGCCAACCCGCCGCGGGAATCCATACGAGGCCGGCCCCGCCCACGGGAAGCATGGCGAGAAGCGTCACGATGACGCCGAACACGACGGGCGAGGGAAGGCCGGCGACGGCGAAGCCGATGCCGATCAGGACGCCCTGAACCAACGCGGTGAGCGTGGTGCCGAGGACGATGGCGCGCGCGACGCCCGAGAGCTGCCGGAACAGCCGGTCCTTCCGGTGATCGTCCAGCGGGATCAGTCCGCGCGCGCGCGCGCACATGGCATCGCCGTCGCGGAGAAAGAAGAACAGCAGGAACAGCATGATCGAGAAGCCGACGACGGACCCGAGCGCGCCCAGAAAGAACGACCCCGAGAGTCCCGCGGCGTGCTGCATGATGTCCTGGCTTCCGGAAAGCACCCAGGAGCGGACTTGATCGGCGGAGACCCCGATGTGCGACTGAAGCCACGTGTTCGCCCGCGCAATCAGCGGAGACTGCTGCAGATCCGAGAAGCTTCTGATATCGAGATCACGCAACCGCTGCTGCAGCGTGCGCACCAGCCCGGATATCTCCGTGACGAATGCGAACGACAGCGCGGATAGCGGCAGCAAGATCACGATCGGGGTCAGCACGGTGAGCACGCCCGCGGCGCGGCCCTTGCCGTGCAGGTGCCGCCGGAGCCTTAGATTGACCGGATACAACAAGAAGGCGAGGAACATCGCCCAGCTCATCGCATTGAAGAAAGGCATGAATATGCGCCAGAGCGCATAGCCCAAGGCGGCGGCTACGACCAACGAAAACACGCGCGAATAAAAGGTGGATGATGCCGACACGGCGCCATCCTACCATCCGCTACAAGTCGCAAAGACTGGTGTAGCATGATCGCCGCTCCATGGGAGGCGGAATGACCCGGATAACCGTCAACGACAAAACGATCGACGTCGATGCAGCGCCCGACACACCGCTGCTCTGGGTGCTGCGCGATCATCTCGCGATGACGGGCACCAAATTCGGCTGCGGCATGGCGCTATGCGGTGCCTGTACCGTGCACCTCGAGGGTGCCGCCGTGCGCTCCTGCGTGCTGCCTCTGGAAGCGCTCGAGGGCAAGCGCATCACCACCATCGAAGGACTGTCGCAGGATCGCAGCCACGCGGTGCAGCGCGCGTGGATGGAGCTCGATGTCCCGCAATGCGGCTACTGCCAATCCGGACAGATCATGTCGGCGGCCGCCCTCCTCGAGAGCAATCCGCGGCCGAGCGATGCCGAGATCGACGCGGCCATGGCCGGGAATATTTGCCGCTGCGGCACTTACCCGCGCATCCGCAAGGCAATCCATCGCGCGGCCGATCTCAAGACGCCGAGGAACGCATCGTCTTGAGAGATCCGACGAGGCGCGATTTTTTCCGGCGCACCGCGCTCGCCGGCGGCGGCTTGGTGCTGGCAATGGCGTTGCCGGCGCTGGCGGGACGCGCGCGTTCGGGCAAGAGCGCCGCCGGCACGTCGGCTGCCGCGTTGAACGCGTGGCTGAAGATCGGTACCGACGACTCCATCACCGTCTTGGTGGACCGCTCGGAAATGGGCCAGGGCGTGTACACGGCGCTCCCCATGCTTCTGGCCGAAGAGCTCGAGATCGACCTCGCGCGGATCGAAGTGGTCGCCGCTCCGGTGGGCGATGCTTACATCAATCCTGCCAATGGCGGACAAGTCACCGGCACGAGCAACAGCATTCAAGACGCGTGGGATAAGCTGCGCACTGCCGGCGCGCAGGCACGCCTCATGCTGATCGCCGCCGCAGCGAAGCGATGGCGGGTCGATCCGGGAGAATGCCGCGCAATGGGCGGCCGCGTGACCAATGCCCGGGGCGACTCCTTACGTTACGGCGATCTGGCCGAGGCCGCGGCGAAGCTGCCGGTTCCCAAGGACGTAAAGCTCAAGGCTGCGGCCGATTTTCGTCTGATCGGAAAGCCGCTCGCCCGCATCGACACGCCGGCCAAGGTCGACGGCACGGCCCAGTTCGGCCTGGACGTACAGCTACCCGGCATGGCGTACGCGGTGATCGCGCTGAGCCCGACTTTGGGGGGCAAGGCCATCGCGGTGGATTCGGCCGCCGCCGAGGCGTTGCCGGGCGTGCGACGGGTGCTGTCGACGTCGAGCGGTGTGGTCGTCGTAGCCGATCATTTCTGGCAGGCATCGAAGGCGCGCAATGCGTTGAAAATCACCTGGGATCCCGGCCCGAACGCGCGCCTAGACAATGCCGGCTGGCGGGCATTGCTCGATCATGCGGCCGCGACCGTGCCGGGCCTCAAGGCCAAGATGTCGCGAGGCGATACGGGATCGGCGCTCAAACGCGCCGAGAAGACATTGAGCGCGGTCTACGAGCTGCCGCTGCTCGCCCACGCGTGCATGGAGCCGATGAACTGCACCGCCGACGTGCGCGCCGATCGCTGCGATATCTATGTGGGCACTCAGGTTCAACAGGGCTCGCAGGCCGCCGCCGCGGAGGCTGCGGGCCTCAAGGCCGAACAGGTCAACGTCCATACCACGCTCCTGGGCGGAGGATTCGGCCGCCGCCTGGAAGTGGATTTCATTCCGGCGGCGGTCGAGGCATCGAAGGCACTCGGTATCCCGGTGAAGCTCGTCTGGACGCGCGAGGATGACATCACTCACGATCTCTTCCGGCCGCCGGCTCGCGAGGAAGTCAGCGCCGGTTTCGATGCGCACGGCAAGCTCCTCGCCTTCGGCCTGCACATCACCAGCCCGTCGATCACCGCGCGCGCATCCCCGCCGACGGTCGCCACCGATCCGTTCGATTCGGTGATCGAGTACGCGCAGAATTTTCCGTATGCCGTTCCGAATTACCTATTGAGTTTTTCGCGCCAGGAGATCGGCATCGACGTGGGCTATTTGCGCTCGGTCAGTCATGCGCCGAATTGCTTCGCCATCGAGTGCTTCCTGGACGAGCTGGCGGCGGCCGTGTCCAGGGATCCTCTCGAGCTCCGGCTGGATCTCTTGGCCGACAAGCCGCGCCACATCGCGGTGCTCAAGGAGACGGCGAGGCTGGTGGGCTGGGGCCGGCCGCCGCCGGGACGCTTCCAGGGTCTCGCGTTCATGGAGGGCTATACCTCGCACATCGCGCAAGTGGCCGAGATTTCGGTGGTCCGCGGCGCCCTCAAGGTCCACAAGATCACCTGCGTCATCGACTGCGGACAAATGGTCAATCCGCGCATCGTCGAGTCGCAGATCGAGAGCGGCATCGTGTATGGACTGTCGGCGGCGCTCTGGGGCGATATCACCCTCCGCGAGGGCCGGGCCCGCGAGACCAACTTCAACACCTACCGGGTCTTGAGATCGAACGAGATGCCCGAGATCGCCGTGCATCTCATTCCGAGCGAGGCGGCGCCCGGCGGAATCGGCGAGGTGGCCGTTCCGCCCGTGGCGCCCGCGGTCTGTAATGCGATATTCGCCGCCACCGCCAAGCGGCTTCGCCGGCTGCCGATCGCAGCGCATTCGCTGGCGTGACCTCAAAAGTTACATAATTCAATGATTTGCGCGTGCCCCGACTTCCCGTCAGAATGATCTGACGCGAGATGTCGGCGGGTTACCCGCAAGGGGGGCTCATCCGGCGACGTACGATCCCGCGGAGCGGTCTATTACCTCGGGGAGTATCTGCATGAGCAAGTGGCAACGCCGTGAATTTTTGAGAACGGCAAGCGCCGCCGCATCGCTTGCTCTATTCCCACCCTCCATCCGCCGGGCGCTTGCGATTCCGGCGGCGGTGCAAACCGGGACCCTTCAGGACGTGAAGCACGTGGTGATCTTCATGCAGGAGAACCGCTCCTTCGATCATTACTTCGGCACGTTGCGTGGCGTGCGCGGGTTCGGCGATCCGGTGCCCATTCCGCTGCCCAGCGGCCAAAACGTGTGGTTCCAGACGGACGGCAGCCGTGAGATTCCGCCCTTCCATCTAAATCCCGCGGTGAGCAGCGCGCTGCTCATCGATGAGACGCCTCATACCTTTCCCGACATCCAGGCCGCCTGGAATCAGGGCGCGTTCGGCCAGTGGCCGCTCTTCAAGACCCCAAATTCCATGGGGTACTACAAGCGCGCGGACATTCCCTATCAGTTCGCGCTCGCCGAAGCGTTCACCATCTGCGATGCCTATCATTGCTCGGTGTTGGCGGGCACGGATCCGAATCGGATCGCGTTCTTCGGGGGCTCGAATTTTGATCCGGCATTGCTGGCGGACGGCATCAACTGCACCGAGGCAAACGCCGAAGTCGCCAACGTACGCTGCAGCGTAGGGGGCACGATGCCGACTCCCGGCTACAACTACACCTACAGCGGCACGCCGTTCACATGGCAGACCGTGCCGGAGGCGTTGCAGGCCGCCGGAATCACCTGGCGCTTTTATCAGGATCCCAACAACAACTCCGGCGGCTCGTTCAATGGCTGCCTGGCCTTCGAGAATTTCCGGAAAGCCACGGTCGAGACGGGCGGGCCGCTGTATGAAAATGCCATGACCCTGCACACGATCGCGGAGCTGAAGAGCGACGTGATCAACGGTACGCTGCCGCAGGTGTCCTGGATCATTCCGCCGATGTCCGTGTCCGAGCATCCGTCCTACTGCAGCCCGGATGCCGGCGCCGACTACGTCGCGCAGATACTCGAGGCGATTTCCGCCAACCCCACGGTCTGGAGCCAGACGGCGCTCTTCCTGACCTATGACGAGAATGACGGGTTTTTCGATCACATTCCGCCGCCGGCGGTTCCTTCCTACAACGCCGACGGGACGCTCGCGGGGGCGGCGACACTGCCCCTGGCGGGCGAATACTTCTCGGATCCCAAGCGGCAGAATCTGTTGCCCGGCGATACCATCAGCGGCACCGTTCGTCCCTGGGGACTCGGCAGCCGGGTGCCGATGCTCGTGATCTCGCCCTGGAGCCGCGGCGGTTGGGTCAACTCTCAGGTATTCGATCACACCTCGGTCGCGTTGTTTCTCGAGAAGCGCTTCGGCGTGACGTGCACCAGCATCAGTCCCTGGCACCGGGCGGTCTGTGGTGATTTGACCTCGGCGTTCGACTTCGAGACGCCGAATGACGCCGCCTTCCCGAGCTTGCCGAACATGAGCAACTATGCGGCCATCGATGCCGCGCAGAGCAAACTTCCCTATCCCACCGCGCCCGCCTCTCCGCAGCCACTGTTTCAAGAGGCGGGCACGCGGCCCTCGCGCGCGCTGCCTTATGATCTGTCCGTCATTTTCGCAACCGCGCCCTCGCCTGCCGAGGTCTCGCTCGAGTTCGTCAACGCGGGAACGCAGGGGGCCGTGTTCCATGTGTATGACCTGTTGAACGCGGCCAAGATCCCCCGGCGCTATACGGTGGAGCCCAAACAGTTTCTGTCCGACATCTGGAAGCTCGGCACAAACGGCGCCTACCATCTGCGCGTTTACGGGCCCAACGGGTTCGCACGCTATTACTACGGCTTCACGAACAGAGCGGAGCCGGCGCTCCAGCTGTCCTATGACGCCTCGGCCCAGGAACTCATCCTCTCGATCAAGAACACGGGAGCTGCCACCAGCGCGAGCATCGTGTCGAACAGCGCCGCATTGAAGATCAGCGCGGGAACGGTTGCGGTTCCCGCAAATGGCTCGACCAACGTGGTGCTGAACGTTGAGGCCACCGGATGCTGGTACGACTTCACCGTCTCCGTCGGGGCCTTGTACGCCCAGCGCTTCGCCGGGCGCATGGAAACCGGCCAGGACGGAATCAGCGATCCATCCATGGCCACGAATCTGTGAGGTGATCCCGAGCGGGGGCGGGTCTAGATCGCGATCAGGACGTAGTGATCGAGGATCAGCGCCGCGAACAGCACCATCAGGTAGGTGATGGAGAACTTGAAGGTCTGCATGGGGAGCTGCGGACGCTCACCCTGCTCGCGATTGAGCTTGAGCACGAAGTATAAGAACCGGGCGTTCAAGGCGATCGCCGCCACCAGATAGATGAGGCCACTCATGCGGGTAAGCACCGGGAGCAGCGTGCTCAATACCAGAAGAATGGTGTACAGCACGATCTGCAGACGAGTGAACGGGATTCCGTGCGTGACTGGCAGCATCGGTATGCCCACCTTGGCGTAATCGTCGCGGCGCGCGATGGCCAGGGCCCAGAAATGCGGCGGCGTCCAGGTGAAAATGATGAGGAACAGCAGCAGGGCGTTGGTATCGATGGTATGCGTCACCGCGGCCCAGCCGAGAACCGGCGGTGCCGCACCCGCCGCGCCGCCGATGACGATGTTCTGCGGCGTCGCCCGCTTCAGCCACAGCGTGTACACGACGGCGTAGCCGATCAAAGAGAACAACGTCAGCAGCGCCGTGAGCCGGCCGACCGTCGGCCACAACACCAGCATCGATGCGAGGCCCAGCGTGCTCGCGAATATCACGGCGTGGCGCTTCGAGAGGTGCCCAGTCGGCAAAGGACGCCGCCGGGTGCGGGCCATCTGCTCGTCGATCCTGCGGTCGAGCACATGATTGAACGCTGCGGCGGATCCTGAGGCCAATGCGATGCCGAGCGTCCCGAAGATCAGGGCCGGCAAGGGAACCATGCCGGGCGAGGCCAGCACCATCCCGACGATGGCGGTGAACACGATCAACAGGCTCACCTTCGGCTTGGTGAGCTCCAGATAATCGCGCCATCGCGACGCACGAATGGCCGCGAGGGGCGGGCTGTCCGGCAGCGAGGGATTGTCGGGGAGGGTGGTCACGGGACAAGGGTACCATGCGGGTCCGGCCGGCCGGCCCGCCGCCCGTCAGTCGGCCGCGGCTCCGGGAGCGCAGCGGGCCAGAGCGCCCGCACCAGCGTCACCATGACCAGAACCAGGAACGCGGCACCGGCGTTGTGCATCGTGGCGACGGCGAGCGGCACCCCCCAATGCACGGTAGAGAGGCCGAGCGAAATCTGCGCGAGGACGGCCAGGATCAAAACGCATCCGATGATCTTCAGGCGCCCGTGTCGGGCGCGGATCGCCACCGCGACGCCGAGGCCGAGCAGGGCCATCCCGGCGACCACCGCGCCCAGCCGATGAGTGAAGTGGATTGCGACCCGTGCGGGATTGGCGAGCACCCCGCCCTCGTAGTCGACACCGAGACCGCGCCAGAGCACGAACGCGTCCTTGAAGTCCATGGCCGGCCAGAACGAGCGCTGACAGGTGGGAAGATCCGGACAGGCCACCGCCGCGTAATTGGTGCTCGTCCAGCCGCCGAGGAAGATCTGCAGCGCGAGCAAGGCGAAACTCGCCGCCGCGAAGGTGCGCAGCGCCGCCTCCGACCGGGTGAGCGGCCGCCGCTCCGGCGTGAGCGACAACCAGCGCAGAATGGCCAACGTGGTGAGACCTCCCAGAAGGTGCGCCGTCACGATCAGCGGCTGCAACAACAGGGTCACCGTCTTCATCCCGAGGAGCCCCTGCAAACACACCACGACGAAAAGTACTGCCGTCGGCGCCACGGGCTGATCCGGATCGCGGCGATTGACGAGCGCCAGCACGAATAAGCTCGCGATGATGAGGCCCAAGGTGGAGGCGAAATAGCGATGAACCATTTCGTGGACCGCTTGGGCGAAATGATGCGTGCTCCCCTCCGGGAACACATGCCCATAGCAGCCGGGCCAATCGGGACAGCCGAGCCCGGCGTCGGTGAGCCGCACCCAGGCGCCCAGCACGACGACGCAGAACGCCAACAATGTGCCGGCTTGGCCTAAGCGCCTGAACCAGAGGACTCGACGTTGCGCACGCATCGGCACGGGAGCGTCAGCCGACGTGGGACAGGCCGAGGAGCCGCTTCAGATCCTCGAGCATGCCCTTCGGTTTCGTGTCGGGGGCGTAGAACATCATCAAGTTGCCGAGAGGGTCGATCAGATAAACGCGATCTTCCGTCGCAGGATCATCGGCCGGAGAGAGGCGAAGCTGCGCCAAGAGCGGTGCGGCCTCAGGGGTTTCGCGCACGGTGATGAGATCGGGATGCTGCAGGCGGAGAAATTCGAGATCGCAACATTCCCCTTGCGCCACGAACACCCGCTGCACGCGATCCGTATCGCGATCGAGCGCGATGCGCACCTGGCGCGTGTTATACAGGTCAGTCTTGCAGCGCTGCGAACAGGCGCCCGCCCCCCAATAGAGAAGCGTCCATTTGTGGGCCAGGAAATCGGGGACCGTCAGGCGGGGCGCCGCCGCTCCTCCGTTCGGATCGACGCGCGGGAGCGCGACGGCGGGCAGCGGCCGCGGCGGGTCGATCAATTCGCCGTGATTCACCCGGCCGCCCGGCCGCCATCCCACGCCGTAATACAAAAAGAATGCGAGTCCGAGCGGCGCGAAAAACAAAAGCGCGAGGCCGATCAATGCCCGGCGTTGGCGGCGCACCTGCCACGGTGCGGCCTTGTATTGCGGTGCGCTCACCGCGGCAGGTCCGTCGAGCCCGCTGTGCCCTCCGCATCCGGCACGCGGCGAAGATTGGTCACTACGTAGAGAACGGCCAGCGCGGCCGCCAGCCCGAACCATTGCACGGCGTAGGCCACATTCCGCATCGGCGGAAATCCGGGCGGCTGCCAATCCCTGAGATATCCGTCGGGGTCCGCAGCATCCAGAAGAACGACCTGGGTTGCGGGAGTCCATCTGCCCTCATGCAGGAGAGTCGCAATCTCCGCGCGAGTCGGGAAATTCGCCACCACCGGATACGGCGGCGCGAGCGGAATGCGATCGCCCATCTGGATGCCGGCGCGTGGCAGGTTGTCGGTGCGGCCATGGATCTCGCGCATCGTCGCAGGCGCGTCGACCTTGGGCTTGTTGGCGCGGCTGGCCCCGAGCGGAACCCAGCCGCGATTGACCAGCACCCAGCCGCCGCCGGCGAGCTCGAACGGCGTGATCACGTAATAACCCGCGCGATCCTGGGCATTGCTCATATTGTCGATCAGAACCTGGCGGCCGGGGTCGTAGCGGCCGGTCACGCGGACGTGCTGGTAGCGCGTCAGCGGGGGCGTATCCAAGTCGACCGTGCGAATCGAATCGGTTCCCGCCGCGAACGCATCGTAGAGCGCGCGCTTTTCGTCGGCCCGATGCAACTGCCAGCGGCCGAGCGAAATCAAACCAGCGAGCGCTGCGAGGGTCGCGAGCGTCATGAGCACCGAGGGCTGGAAGATGCGGGAACCGATTCGAATGGGCACGATATAATGGCCGCCCGCTACGGCGCGCTGGATGGGCACGTGGAATTCAAATACTTGGTCGTCGTGGTCTTGATACTGATCATCGCCAGCCTCGGCAAAGCCTTGTATCACCTATCGAGCTCGAAGCCGGAGGACAGCGGCAAGATGGTCAAGGCGCTGACCTGGAGAATTGGACTCTCGGTAGGCCTGTTCGTGCTGTTGATCGTCGGCTATTACCTGGGCTGGATCACTCCCCGGCGCTGAGCGCCCGGTGGCGCTCCACGCCGGGCGCTTCCGTCTACAGCCAGTAGACGAAGGTGAAAAGCCCCAGCCAGACGACGTCGACGAAGTGCCAGTACCAGGCCACCGCCTCGAACGCGAAATGCCGGTTTGGCGTGAAATGCCCCTTCAACACGCGGAACCAGATGACCGTGAGCATGATCGCGCCGAGCGTGACGTGCAGGCCGTGAAAGCCGGTCAGCATGAAGAAGGTGGACCCGTACACGCCGGTGCCGAGCGTCAGGCCGAGCTCGGTGTACGCCTCGTGATACTCATGCGCCTGCAGAGCCACGAAGGTGAAGCCGAGCAGGAACGTCGCGGCGAGGAATATCTTCAGCCGCGTGCGATGCCCGGCGATCAGCGCGTGATGCGCGATGGTCACGGTCACGCTGCTCGAGAGCAGGATGAGGGTGTTGATGGCCGGAAGACCCAGCGCCGGGATGGTTTCGAAGCTGCCGTCGGCGCGGGGACCGAGCGCCGCGGGACCGTTGGTCGGCCACACTCCATCGTATCCCTTCCACAACAGGATGCCGTTCAGCACCTTGGTGCCGTGGCCGGCGAGCCAGGGCGTGGATAGGTGGCGGGCATAGAACAGAGCGCCGAAAAACGCGGCGAAGAACATTACTTCCGAGAAGATGAACCACATCATTCCCATGCGGAACGAGCGGTCGACCGCCATGTTGTACACGCCGTGCTGATTCTCGCTGATGACGGTGCCGAACCAGCAGACGAACAGAATCGCGATCAGCGTGAAGCCCGGGATCAGCGACCAAGCCGGCAGCCAGTCATTCAACAGGGCGACTGCCCCCGACATGATGGTGAACAGCGAAACCGCGGCGAAAATCGGCCACGGGCTGCCGTGGGGGATGTAGTACTTATCCGCTTCCGGAGCGTGCGCTTGCGCCATGGTCGACTCTCTGACGTTAAGGATAGATGGTTAAAACGAGTAGTGTAGCCAAATGATCAACGCTGTGCCCGGGCTGTCGTATCGTAAAATGTATACGCCAGCGTGATTCTATCGATATTGCCCGGCAATTTCGGATCGACGATGAAGCGCACCGGCATTTCCCGGCCCTCGCCCACCCCAAAATGCTGGGGACTGAAGCAGAAGCACTGCGTCTTGTGGAGATACTGGGCCGCCTCGGTGGGCGAGATCGAGGGCACGGCCTGCGCCACCGTCGCCCCGGCGGTCAGATTCTTGGCATAGAACTGGGTGTCGTAGAGTTTTCCCGGATGAATGCGCATCGAGGGAGCATCGGGATGAAACTCGAAGCTGCCCACGGAGGCCGGGTCTGCGACAAACTCGACGGTCACTTCCCGGTTCGAATCCGGCGCCTCGTGCGCAACGACGGCCCCTTCCCGGGCCGAAGCATTGCCGACTCCGGCTACCTTGCAGAACACGGTGTACAGCGGGACCAATGCCCAGCCGAACCCGAAACTGACCGCCGTCATGATCAGCAGGCTCCGGGTCAGGCTTCGATTGGCGCGCTTGCGCTCGCCGGCCGGGCCGCTCTCGGGC
>Ga0182015_10002483_pt1 | contig 22146 bp, 15 predicted proteins | sample 712P3MmetaG_FD_120478 | JGI IMG/M metagenome (GOLD analysis project Ga0182015, IMG submission 120478) | Permafrost microbial communities from Stordalen Mire, Sweden - 712P3M metaG | ecosystem: Environmental > Terrestrial > Soil > Wetlands > Permafrost | place: Sweden: Stordalen | collected...
GTTTGCAAGCGAATCCGTTGCGGCAACGCCGCGCTCGCTCGGCTGTTCTCTGGGCCTCGAGCGTGTAGTATGTTGTGCAGGTGCGGGCCTGTAGCTCAGCCGGTTAGAGCAGCGGACTCATAAACCTTTTTCAGCTTCCTGACAGGGCGCGTCTCGACGTATCAAGTCCCATTGTTTCTGTTCATTGTCATCACTCGCTGCCGCCCACATCAGCCTCAGAGAGTCTAAAAAAGCAGAACTAAGTGACCCCAGAAGTGACCCCAAAAGTATTGCTAAGCGAAGGTCAGTGTCGAGGGATGTAAACTCTCTCAGTCACCGTCGTACAAAAACTCGGGCTAGTCATAGGGGTTCACTCCACTCACAACGGCCCTATTTCGCGTTTCTTCCCGACGCCGAGCATTAGCACGGGCGCTTCGATTTCCATCTCCCAGTTTATATCTAGGAAGTCTTGAACAAGTTCATCTGCGAAGCCACCCAACCAAATTCCATCCAGCCCGACGCTGCGACAGCAGAGGTTGATCGTCTGGGCAACAGCTCCCGCTTCGATCAACGCATATCGGTATCCGCGCCCTTCATACTTCAGACAGGAACGGAAAAAAGCAGCGGTAATTATGAATACAAGATTCGGGTCGGCAATCGCGTCGTCGCAAATCATCATTCGAAAGTCATCACTCACATCCTTTTCGAGTAGCGCGCTCAAACCATGTCGGTGCGGATCATAGTGGTAGAGACCTGAAGGCAAATCTTGGAATCTCATTGCTAGGACATAAACTTCAACCGGATAAAGAGCCCCCGCTGAGGGATAGGGGCGATGCTTCGGTCCTTCGGGGTCTTCTGCGTTACAAATAGCCCGACCCAGAATATCCCCGAGAGTCTTCAGGCTCATGCGATACGCGCGTTCGAATTCACGTACTGACCGCCGACCTTTAAATAGATCAGTGAGACTCGCGCGGGCGGGCTCAGAACTATTTAGCGGAATGAAAGGCAATCGAGCATAGTCCTTTCGGAACGCGGGTGGAGAATTCGGCACTGGGCCCGTAGCGCCGGGCTCAGCTTCCTCCGGCTGGAGGACTAGCTCAGCGGCCCTGTACCCTTCCATCGCGGTTCTAATGGAATGTTCCGGCCGCTGAGCAAAACGCAGAGCTAATCGCACCATTACGACTCCTTGGAATTCTTACTGCGTCCGATAGGAATTCATCGATCACGAGGTCGTCAAAGCAAAGGATGAGGAAATGAAAACGGCACGCTTGAGGGTTGGGCGGCTCTTGTACCCAGCCTTTCTTCAGCCGAAACCAGCCGGTCCCACGAATAGTCGGTCAACTCTTCAATGAGGTATAGAGGCTGGTATTCTGGGATCACTATCTTTGTTGCTTGTATTCCCAGCTCGCGAATTTTGTCGGGCAGGTAAAGACTTAAATCAACCGCATACACTGTAGCGCCCTGACTTTCAATCGCAAGAGTCAGATCGCGCAGAGAGCATGGCTTGCATTCGTCGTACAGAGATTCAGAAGCGACGAGTGCGCTGCTTTCCTCAACCCAGTTTTGCAGAATCACTCCAGCTTCTTTAGATAACCACAAGCTAGCCCGATCCGTCAGCGTCTCTATTCGTCTATCATTCTCCCTGGTTACGGTTGATCGCCGTGCATGAATACGTCTAATCCATGGCCGTTCCTGAAGCGCCTCTTCCAAAGCTCCGAGCATTGACAACGAAATATTCCAACTTGCCTTGGTTCCAATTGTAACTGGAGGACCGAGACCGGTATCGTCCCAGAGCAGACACATGATGCAAGAGACCGGCAACCCAGTTGGCAAAACATAGAATTCCGGTCTCAGCTTATATCGCAAGGTCGAGGCAACTGTCCGAGCCAATAGAGACACTAGAGGATCTTTCCCAGATTCCGGTAACCTCGCGACACGTGCTAATTGAAGCTGGCGCAGCCATGAGATCATGAAAGCATCTCGCTCAATTACCTCGCAAAGCCCCTCGTAGAGTGCCTCCTCGGCCGAGAACGCCGCTGCCGCACCCGTCGTGATTGGCGCCCGCCAGACTGTCTCCTCATCGACAAATAGGTGCGGAACCGCTATCAGTTGGTACGGGATCCACCTATCGGAACCGTCGGCGAGGGCGGAGCCAGATAGCCAATAAATCTTCGTTGACCTCCTATCTGCAATTTTACGATCGGTACCCGCAACGATTGAATTGGGATCGACCGCACCACTTTGGCCTAGCGAATGGAAGTCGGATAAAATTGGCTTCGCATCGTCAACCAGAAGGGAATATCGCTCAGCTGCCTCACCGGCAACCTTCCACATGGCGCGTTCCTTATCGAGCGACGCTCCACCAGCGTGCCCCAGTCCCAAATCAGGAGCTACTTGCTCCGCATGGAGCTGGATACGCATCGGCAAGTCTAGTAGAGCCGCAATGCAGTACAGTTTGGGTTCATCGTAGTACGGTGGATTATTTGCAAAGGAGCGTACGAGGCCTCTTGAAGGATCCAAAACCATCAATGGACTCACGTTCGTCGGCGCGCGCCTTAGAGAGGGCGTCCATGAGCCATTCATATCGGATTGAGCTTCAGTAGGACTTACTTCTTGATATTCGGCTGGTGTTACACTTCCCGGTACATTGTCCGGAGCTACATTGCGTCTGAGTTGCAGTCGCACAACCAGCATTGATGCTTGTGGACCACTTCCACCACGACTCGGAAGATATTGCGCTGATTGGCATGTGTTCTGACTGATCGTCTGTGGCCGGATTCATAATTGACCTCCGAGTTGGTTCCCCCCGGTAAAGCCGCAAGGAATGCCAACCAAATATTGCATATAGTGTAGACCTGAAAGCGACACCGTTCAATAGGATAGAGAACTTCATCGGAGACCAGCGACCCTGGAGGTCTGGTTCGTCTCCTTTGCACGCCCCCCGAGGCCTTCCGTCGGGGAAACTTCTTACAAACAGAGTGTCATTGAGCAATCCTTGCCGAATTATCTCTAAGATAAAACCCTTATTGCAGCAGATGCTGTAATGCCGATTGTGTCGCAAGCCTTGGAGGAACCTTTGTAACGAGTGCTCGCAGGACCTTCACACGAGTGCCTGTCCCCAGTCCTTCATAGGCGAAGCTACCGACGCCGAAGTCATTTGCAAAGTAAAGCGCCAATTTCAACATGGCTTCGGTGACTTCGAGCTGCTGGCCCAATGAACCACGGAGCGATCTCAGTTTGTTTGGATTGAAACTGCTCCCAAGCAACTTCGCTCCGTCAAATGCAGAAGACATGTCGTAATTCACTTCATTGCGAGCCGTTATTTGCCAGATTCGATCATTGTTTACTGGCCCGGTCGTCGACTGGAGTTCGATAGGCACCCACGGAGAAATCGCATTGTAGCCGTCATAAAAGAGGTCCCAAAACACCTGGTGACTGCCCCGATAGCCTGACGGAGAACTCACATTTCTAGTGATCCGAAGGACTTGATTGTTAGGACCTCCGTGGTCGACATCCACCAGACGTTTGAGATGAACCCAAGCTCCAAACATACCTAATATCGCATTCGCCGCGAAGAATGAGGAATAGTATAGGGTCACCTGAGCCCACGGGGCGTTGCTAGGTATGAACATATCGAGTGCTCGTCGATAGTCCGCTACCCCAAATAATATCCATCTTTCGACCGAGTTCAGCAGACTTATACGATGGACCTCAAAGTAGGTGGTGCCCTCTATCAATTGTGTTGTTCGGAGGTTGCTATGGAAGGCCACGAGGGATTGCCCTGTGCCAGGCACGTGTGCCGCCAATGGTCTGCAAAAGTAACGAGCTTCCGTGATGTCAAACAGCCGCATTATGCGAATACCTGGTTCTTGATTTCTTGATAAAGGTCGGTAACCCCCGCCGCGCCCTGCGCAGCGCGTACTCTCTCCTCGGACAACGTCGCGGGATCAATCTTCTGTAGTCGGCTGAACAAGAAAGGAGCCGTCAATTCGTCCAGAGATTTGGCCTCTAGCACCATGTCGACAAGGACGCGGATGAGAGCACGGAGAACTCTCGCTTTGTAGTACGTGCTTTTGGGATCTCCCCAACCTTCGGGATTTAGCGAACGCACCGCCGAAAAAAATCGGATGAGCAACGATCCATATTGTTCAAAGGTCGGATCGTGGACCTTCTTAGCTCTGCCAACCAATGTCTTAATTTCGGGCGCAAGGGATCCCTGTTTTATGCTTTCATCCTTCTGCTCGCCCGTTAGGTCAATCGAATAGTAAAAGGGACTGTCCTCTCGTGTTGATAGTTCAAACACTAAATCCGCTGCGGTAACGCCAGCTTCGTCTTTGGCCGGCCTTACCAAACGGACGAGATCCCACCGAAGGGAGGAAGGTACACGCCTCTGGTTGTCATTGATTTCAAGAAATAACTCCGCCATTTCTCGCTCGGTTTTGTTCAAGTGAATGATGCAAGTGTACTGTCCGTCTTTGTCTGAGAATTTCTGTGCCCAAAGACGATGCTGACCATCGACTACCAAAAATTTCACCCTATTGGGAATAACGATGTCGCTGCCAGACCACTTGAAGTCTTTGAGATTCGTAGCCAAGGTGATGGCGTTCGGAAACGCCCTTTCTTGATCAAGTACTGTGCGAGCTATTTGCTTCGCGCGAGTTTCATTGACAATTCGTTGAAACCCTTTCATTGGGTCTTTGATGCGCCAGGAGGGAGTCGTATGTTTCAGTAGCCATCGGCCTGAAATAACGATCACATAGACTGGAGGTGAAGTCTGAAGTCGGAGCGCTCGTGCGGTTTTGTCAGAGGCTTTGGGCGCATTTTGTTTTGACGTCAATTGAAACATCCTTTCAGTTCAGTTTCGGACTCGTGCTCTCTTCAGGCAGACAATTTCCTCGCTAGCTCGCCTAAAATCTCGCGGCCTCTCTTAGCTCAAAGCGCAATTCCGAACACCCGCGTCCACTGAACTCGCAACCTTCTTTCGCGCGCTTTGTTTAGCGTATCTACCTGCGAAACGCCATAAACTTCTTAGATCAACTCGTACCAACCACGGCAAAGATGAGGATATTCATATACCCGATCGAACGATCAATGTCCCGAGACAAGTTTTTCAAAAAAGTTACCCGGCATCGCTCGGATGAAGGTACCGGCGGCCTAGGTCTAGAGAACGTTTACGTTCATGCAGCCGGTAACGCTTGTGGGGATACGGGCGAAGGCTCACGGCTTAAAGAACGTGGCTTGTGGCGATGATGATACATTTTAGGAGTGCCAAGTTTCTAGAAAAGCGCAGGTTCTGACCGGCGATACCGCAAGATGCGCTGGCCCTTATTCCGCGAACCTCGCTTTCATAAGATTGGTTAGTATCTTCCGGACTTCGTCGTTTTTTTGTTGAGACGAGTGCGTTTTCGGTTCAAGCGAATAACAATCTTGTCAACTAGTCGTTGGGCTCTTTGGAGATCGTCAGTTGATTGGTATATGGCGTTGAATACTTCAGTCAAAATTGTCCGCTGAGTCGGTGTGAAGTTCGCAAAAGCCGTCTCGCCACATTGAACCGCATCAAGGCGTAGCATGCGTCGTCGAAGACGTTTAATTTGTCCCTGATAGCGCAACCGCTGACTCGTGCTGATACCAGTGCGGGAGGATAATCGCTGCACTTGGTCGAGTGCGCCGCTTAAGTTGGCTGCTAATTTGGATGCAGTGGCATTAGCGATTATGCCTCTTTCTATCACTCGCAGGTTCTGGCGACATTCGGTCAAATGCTCTTCAATGGATCGAACCAGGTTTCGAGTAATTGAACTGGTTCTGCAACGCAGCGCGATATCCCGGGCATGAGGCGCTAAATGGTTTGAAAGATCAAAATAATATGCGTTTTGTTCAAAATGATCTCTGCGTCCGTTGGCCAATATGCGAGGATCGAGAACATGGGTTTCGGCAACACACCAAGCGTTAAATCTTGATTCTGGGAACAGTGCCTGTAGCAGGTCATTGCCTCCAACTTGGATATCGCCCGAACGCAGCCGCCAGCCGTCCACCAAAGAATTCGTGGGAAGCCCACCCCGGTAATCGTGATGCAGAACCCAAGTCACGGCAGCAATTCCCCCGTCACGCCCCGGTGTCAGCATGGTTGTTAGTTCTTGGAAATGGGTTTCCGCGGACTTCCCCATGACAATAGAATTTCTGTGCGGCCGATAGACTAGGCCGCGACCGATAATCTCAATCTCAATCGCGCCCAAACGGATTCCGTGACCTTCTAAGAAAACTTTGATCTGGTCGCGAAATTGAAAATCTGGACTAAACGCAACAGGCGCGACCTCAGCCAGGTAATTGCTAACTTGTTCTTCATTCAGGAGTCGATCATCACCGTGTCGAACAACGCCCCTCAGCTCGACTTCAAAGAAGCGGTCGGGGAAACTTCGTCCCGAAGCTTCTCGTGTGTGAACAGTCTTCGCTGTAACGTCGCGAATGTCTTGAGAGCTATCCGCGGAGCGCAATAGCGACCGAAGCTCACGAGCATCCCAGCTGAGTTCGTGGACCATGGCCTCGCCTTCTTGCCGCGACCGGAATATGAGTTCTTGGCAAAATGCGAGACCCGCAAGCCGACCTACACCTCTAAATCCACGAGAACCCGTGCCTCGTTTCTTGCTGCCGCCCAACGCCGTGAGTTGATGAACAAAAGCGTCCTTTCCGAGCCCGCAACCATTGTCACGGATGAATACCGTTCTTGCAGATGGATCGATACGAATTTCTACCCGTCCTTGGGAATGCAGGGTGCCCGCCGAACGTGCCAAATCGACAGCATCAGCCGAGTTCTGGATATACTCTCGGTACATCGACATGGGCTCGATGTACATTGAACTGCTTAGCAGCTCTAATATGTCCTTCCCAACAAAGAGCGGGACCTCAGGCCGAGACCATTTGACCTCTTGCGGCTTCAGCGAAACTAGACCCGGTGTCACGCTACGACCGCCTGCCTACCGCTTTGCTCAGAATTGATCATCGTCTCTTCCTCATTCACATCTAATAGACCGGCGTCCTCAACGCGCTCGTCCTCGGGTACGAGCGTGGAGCCCACGCTCTTTTGTAGTGTCCAGATTTTCGTCTCTTCCACTTTGGCGAGGGGCTTGTAATACCGCAGAATCCTGCCGACCTTCGGATTAGAGGTCATATCTGGAAGTTGCCTAATTTCTCTAGGGTCCACTGAGGAGAGTAAAACAAGCAATTCAGCCCGATCAGAAGGTGATAGCCGCCCAAACTCGACCGTGAATTCATCGAATTCGGGTTTGCCGGAGAGACGTTCGTACCATTCGCGATTAAAGATGAAGTGATGAGGACGCAAAAGAATGTCGGCGAACTCTTGATATGAGTCGCCAAAAGCTCTTTTAAAAAAGGTAGGCGCTCCACTCACGACGCCATGAGTTGCCTGGAGGATAAGTTGCATTGAGCGAAGCTGATATCTGCTCCAATTTTCCCCAATGAATGATCGGTTCGGCAGGTCGGTCGGTTGAAAGCGCATCGGAAAAGACCAGATACGAATACCCAGCTCTTCGTTGAGGGAAACATTCAATCGCATCCGCTCGAAAAGGTCGGCGGGTGAATCATGGAAATTATAAAGCATATAGTTGGACAACTCCGTCATCCCAAATTCGTGTGCGAATCGGATTGCCTGGTCATAGGGTTTCTTCAATCCAATGTGATCGAAAGCTATCCGAAGAGGCTTCAGGCAGATAGTTGATAATTCGCGTAGGAATACCTTGTCTTTGCATAGGATGCGGGCATCCACCCCTTGATTGAAGTCCACCCGGCGCAGAACTTGGGTGCGCCCGCGATTCAGCTTTGCTCCTGGAACAAAACCAAGGTCTCTTATCTCCGCTATGATCTCCTTAAATCGCGCTGACGCAACAATGTTGTTGTCCATCAACATCAAGTCCTTTTTCGCTCCGTACAGTGCATCGACACCTCTGACGACGGCGCTGATTGACTCCGTATCTCGTTGGTCACCTTCCAGTTTGGGCACACCACAGAAACTGCATTTCCTGATGCAGCCGCGGGAAGCGTAGGTGAAATAGGCGTCGCGAACAGGGTATGTATAGGAGATCTGATCCAAGATATTGTAATCGGGAATCAGATCTTCGATAGGAACGCCAGTGCGATCTTCTGAGTAGAGCTCTTCAGAGAAATCATCGAGCTGCAAAGAAACTGCTGGAGGCGCACTCAGAAGCCCCTTTACGAATCGGATGCCTCGCCACCGGGGCTCAGCAACAAATCTATCGTTCATCAACGATGCAGCTATGCCACCCACAAAGACCTTATCTGCATGTCCGTTAGCAGCAAGTAACGCGAAGTCGACGCTTTTCGAGATCCGCTGAAATTCAAAAGAAAACAACGTGGTCACATAAACTCTATCCCACGCACTGCGTAGAACGGACACGTCTTCGCCCTTAACGAATCGAACCCGATCTTTTTTTCCTAGCGGGCCATGATATTGGGCAATCTTCATGAGGCCCAAAGGCGGATACTTGTTCTTATATCCTGGTTCAATTAGTAGAATATTGTTGTCAGCCATTTGCCACTACCCTGAGGCGTTGCTTTCTGCGCTTCTCTCTAATTATTGTCAGAGCCGAATTCACCCCGCCCTCTCCCCCAAAGCCTTTCAGCGGACCCTGAGTGCTCCAATCGATATCGGTGATGAACTCTGCCAGCTGGGTTGTGAAATAACGCTTATCGCAACCTTGCCCAAGAGCTTCGAGGTAAAGGTCACCTGCGATGGCCATCAACGCATACACTCCAACGCCTTTGTTTATTAGGTATCGGCGGGGATTGTCCCACGCCTCATGAAGAACAACTGCCACCGCCGCCCAGAAATCCAAGACAATTTGGGCAGCCGCATCAGGTGTGTGTTGGCGCAAGATTTTTGTGTGATTAAGAAATCGCTTTACCGCCTTCTGAATCGTGCGCAAAGAAGCACGCCGCATCAACCCAGAACTACTGACTCCCCCCAAATCCAATTGGCGATGCCAAGGTGATTCGCCGTTGTTCTTGAGCTGAAGCGCGATGAACAATTCAGGACGCTCACTCGCAAGGTCTCTAGCCAACGTTGCGTCGTGATAGTCGAGTAAGCTTGTACTCAACCCCTTCGCCTTGCTATTTATGACGTTAAACACTTCCATTTCTTCCCGTTCGGTCAACCCGACGAAGCACATAAAGGGGAGTTCAGTATTAACGTCGTTAAGGTAACCGAGCCGGTGTTGGCAGTCCACCTGAGCAAGGATTTTGCCTGCGTCGGGCGCAATTTCCAGAATGGCGAGTGGAGGAGAAATCTCCCGTAAATTCCAAGCATGGTCCAACCTTGGTCGTAGATTGAAGGTAAGAGGGATCGTTGAGGTCCCTACCTGCTGAATGTACTTCCTGAAATCCAAGCTATGCTGAGAATTGAATCGACGCTGGTAACCACGTCCAGTGTCCTCATCAAGAACGTCTGCGAAGCTCAACGAGTACAGAAGGCCTGCGGGTGCAAAACCTAGAAATACCTTTCGGTTCGCGGAGGCACCTAATTGGCCCGCGATCTGAATTGGTGTGGACAAAGGTCGCACCGAAGAGCGTTCAAATGTGTATTGTTTCAGTGCAATTCTGCCAGCATTTCGCTGCATGTCAAGCATCGAATTGCCGCAGGCTTCAAGACCAGACATCGACCTGCACCTAGAGTAGAATGGCACGCAATTCGCGTAAAACTCTTTTGGGCACGGAGGTAAATCGTGACAAGATTCGCACGGCACATGGCGGCGTCTATTCAAAATTCCAAGAATCGCAAGTCTCCCACTAGATACCTATTCTGAGAGACGGGGGATCTGGAAAGTACCTAAGTTTGGGAAAGGTTGATTCGGACCTCTCGAACGGTTCAATCGCTCGCGCATTTCGGTCGACGACTAGCGACCGCGCTCACAATGTAGGATTCCTGGCCATCTCAGACGATACACGACGAGAGGCATAGCAATGACGCTTAAACCGAATATCGATTTACAGCCTGTCACAACCATCGAAAAACCCCGAACTCCTGCCCTGCAAATACTTGATGAACTGAGTCGGGGAACATATGTCAGCTATAGCCGAGCGCTTAAGGAGCTGTTAAGCAACGCCTGGGATGCGCTCGCGACGGAAGTGCAGATAAAGGTCGCGGACGATCTAAGTGAGATCACAATTCTCGACGACGGTGTCGGCATGTCTGAGGACGACATCCGTGAGCGTTTCCTGCGCATCGGCGGAACGGGAGCTCCCGACGGTAAGTTGAAGGGCGGGCGACGAAAGATAGGACATAAGGGGATCGGGGCACTCTCGGTAATTCCTATCTGTCGCGAAGTCAGAGTTCTCACGACACAAAAAGGGAGCTCCGACCGAATCGAAGCCGCACTCGATATCAGCAAGATTTTGGAAAGAGCTAAACAACAAGAAGATTTAGACACTCACTACGTATATGACCTCAATAAATGGCAAAACGAAACTCTCAGGACGCACTACACATTTATTACCCTAAGAGATCTTACTTCGGATATGAAAGAGTTTCTGAGCCGCAAGGGGTTGACAGTTAACCAGTACATACACAATGTTGATGAATTAAGCGGCCTGGAACAGTTGAAGTGGGACCTCTCCATTGTCGCTCCCGTCGAATACTCCAAGGTAGGTCCATTCAAAGAACATTCGACTAAACCCATTAAGAAAATTAGATCCGAACTCTCCGAGGCCAACTTCAATGTTTATTTGAATGCCGAGAAGCTCTTTAAGCCCATTCTGCTTCCGTCCCCCGATATAAAGCACCAGCAAAAATACGAAAGGGGCACCGACTACGAAATTTACCCAGTGCAACACTCGGATGACGACCTTGAATTCTATGGCTACATATTTAGTCAAGGAACCGCGGTAATGCCCGCGGACATCCAGGGTGGGCTTATCCGCGTCAACAATGTCGCTATTGGAAAATATGACCTGAATTGGATGGGCTATCAAAAGAGTATGGGTCCCCGGCTCGCCCAGACTACAGGGGAGATCTTCGTCTACAGGGGTCTCGAGCAGGCACTTCTGATTGACCGAGACAGGTTTCGAGAAACAGACGCAAATTTCAAACGATTCAAGCAACTAATCCATATCACATTGCACGAAGCGTTCAGCGGGGCAACCACACGCTCTCGTAAGCGCGCTGCAATGCAACAAGAAACCAAGACAGAGACTTTCCTCGAAAAGATGCAGACAAGAGTCTCTCAATATCTCACACACACATATCGCACGAAGCCAGCGATGCTACGGATTGAAGAGCTGGGTGACAAGCCCCCACTCACCATCGATACTCGTCTCGGAAAAGTCCTCATCAACAAGTCTCACAGCATCTTCAAGAGACTTAAACCGGGTGAGAACGAGATTGTTGAAGCATTCTTACTTGCAGTAGGAATCGGAAAGGAACGATCCCATGGCGATGTGGACAAAATGCTTGAAGAGACATTCAAGATAGCCACGGATCTTATTGAAGCCAGAAGAAAGAAATGAATCGCTTGATTTATGCCAGGACAACTGTTCAATTCGCCGGAAAAACAATGGGTGCGACGACGATTGTGGCTGCCCACATTAAGAGATTTTCATTCCCGATTTTTAGGAGAGATCAAGTACCTTACCTTCGCCGGCCCCCAAGGGCACGATCTGGAGCTTTTCGCGATTCAACAAAAGCTAATCCGTATCGAGAATATTAGAATCTGGGAAAACGCCCCTGACGTTGCAAAGCGTTTAGTCCAAAAATATGGGCCGGCGCTAAAGATCAAGCAGGGAGAGGCGTTTGACCTCTGCAAAGCCAAAAACGAGAAGAGTTTTTTTCCGTTCCACCTCGTCAATTTGGACTATACCTCCGGAGCTTTTCACGTTGATCAACCTCGACGGCTGCCAACAAAGCTGGAAACCGTACAAATGATAATCAACAATCAGGAGGAACATGCAACCTCGTTTCTACTCTTCCTCGCAGTAGCGGCCAAAGCTGATGTAGACAATGATTTAGGGCGACTGTTCGTGCAGAAAGCAGCATTCGATCTTGCAAAAAGGCTCGGGAAAACTGAACCGCTTTTTGACTTAACCAGAGACCTAGCAAAGACATACCCTGAAACTCTTGCGACGATAGTCCCATGCATCGTAATCAGAATGGGAGGTGAGCACCACTTCGACACCCACTGCATCGGAAAGGCTGTATATCGGCCGTATCGTTCGGCGAAGACCACCATTCTTAGCTTCGTCTTCAACTTGGAGTACGAGAATGTGCCGCTAACGCTGTCCAGCCACCAGAGCATGAAGCTCTTCGATGAATCCATCGAGGACCGCCAACGCAAGGCATGCGCTCTCCAACTAATTGATGTGAATCTAAAGATTCCAAGGAGACGGAGAAAAATTCGGTCAAAGCAACTCCCGTAACAATCACGGAGCTGCAAAGCATCTTTAACAGCCTCGTATGTAGCCGCAATTAGATCCGAAAAGCTTCTCCCTCATCGAAATCAATACCGCTAAGAATCTGCTGCATTTCAAGGTGATCGGCTTCCGCTAGCACACGGTCGCGCCAGGTGAACACCCACCTGTCACGCCCGTTGCCATCCGCTCCAGCCGCAAATATCGAACCGCTCCGCTCTCTGTCCTTTCCGTGAGTCCGTTGCGATTTGGTTCCCCCTTCTGGTTGAGGGAACCAACTCTCAACTCACCGAAAGGACAAAGAAATGAATTCAGAAAACATCAAAAAAGTTACAAATCAAGCCATCGAGAAACTCATTACGGCGCTCAACGAGGGCCGAAGCGAAACGTTGACTCAGTATCTTGCTGCGATTGGCCGATTCCACCGGTACAGCCTCAGAAATGTGATGCTTATCGCTTCACAGAAGCCGACCGCAACGCACGTGGCAGGCTTTCACGCTTGGCCCAAACTCGGGCGATTCGTGAAGAAGGGTGAGAAAGGAATAATGATCCTTGCTCCCCTTGTCCGGCGAAAGACTGAAAGCAAGGAACAAAACGGGCCAGATGAATCATCAGCGGCTGTCGGATTTCGCGCGGCCTACGTCTTCGACATCAGTCAGACGGACGGCCAAGAGCTTCCCACAATTGGCAGCGTCAATGGCGATCCTCGCGAGTACCGTGAGCGTCTTGCGAAGTTTGTCGCCGAGCAAGGCATCGCTCTTGAATATTCTGAGGACATTGCTCCGGCACGGGGCACTTCCGTAGGAGGCAAAATCACCCTACTACCCGGTCAGCCTCCGGCTGAAGAATTCGCGACCCTGGCGCACGAACTCGCCCACGAGATGATGCACCGCGACGAGCGTCGGGGCACCACTTCAAAGCGCAGCCGCGAGACTGAGGCCGAGGCCGTCGCATTCGTGGTCTGTCATGCCATTGGCCTGGAGACGGGCTCAGCGTCTCAAGATTACATTCAGCTCTATGACGGTGATGCGAAGCTCTTAACGGCCAGCCTTGAGCATATCCAGAAAGCGGCCAACCAAATCCTCAATGCAATCGGCGCGGAGGGAACCTCCGCGCCGGCGGAGCCGAAGACGATTACGCTTCAGAATTCTGATAAAGTACCAAATTCCAATCTTGCGCTAGCTGAGATACCTTAAGCACTGGTTTCTCTGGTCTCCAATCTAGGAAAATTGCCGGTTTATGGGGAGAACGTTGCTTGCCTGACCAGCCAGAAGCATTTTCGCGTATTCTGATCGATCAGGCTCTTAAAGAGAGCGGTTGGGACCTGTTCGATCCCCATAGAGTGCGTTTTGAGTCTAGCGGGCGCGATGGACGGGCAGACTACATCTTGCTGGGCAAAAATGGTCCTTTGTGTGTCCTTGAGGCCAAGAGGCCCGATCTCGATCCCTATGACGCAAAGGACCAGGCACGAGGCTATGCAGAAAATGTTCGAGCACCATTCATTATTCTCTCAAACGGTCGGGAGCATTGGTTTTGGAATTATGCGCGTGCCGATCAGCGTGACGCCTACCGAATCGAACGCTTGCCTTCACCGACGGACCTCGAACGTCTGCGTCTCAAGAACCTTCAGCCACCTCGGCCCCTAATGACGGAGATTGTAAATCCGAGCTATCTCAAACTGTTCAAGCCAGAGATAACTCTCTGGGGGTACCAGATTAAGGCAATCGACGAAGTCTCACAGCAGTTTGATCGAGATGCACGCCGACAATTTCTACTTGAAATGGCGACAGGTACGGGCAAGACACTTCTCTGCGCCGCGCTGATCCGACGCTTTCTAGCCACGCGCAACGCGGAGCGAGTGCTTTTCATCGTAGATCGCATTGAACTCGCCAAGCAAACAATGGAGGATTTCAACGTCGTTCTTCGCGAGTATAGCCCCGTGATATTTAAGACCGCACGCCGCCATCCTTCCGAGCTACTTGGTTCAAGCGTCGTTGTTGCGACGATCCAGTCATTGATGGTGGACCGGCGTTATCGTACTGAATTCACACCATTTCATTTCGATCTTGTTATCAACGATGAAGCGCATCGTTCTATCTACGGCGACGCCCGCGAAGTCGTTCAATTCTTCCAAGCCACGCGCGTGGGCCTTACGGCCACGCCGAAGGCCTATCTGAAAAATGTTGATATCGAGTCTCTGAGGCAAGAAAACCCGAAGGCGCTTGAGGCTCGGGAGCTTCGAGACTCGTATCATTATTTTGGCTGCAAGCCGGGATTCCCAACCTTTCGCTATGACATCGTTGATGCCGTCAAAGACCCCGAAGGTCCGTTCCTTTGTCTCCCGAAGATTTTTGACATCCGTTCGGACATCACGACCCAAGCCCTCGCAGACAATGGATGGACTGTCGTCATTAACGAGCAGGAAGAGAACTACAAGATCCAAGACCTAGAAAGAAAGGTTTTCACGCCGGAGCGAAACAAGGTCATGTGTGAGGCATTCTTGAAACATGCCCAGCGCGATCCGACAGGACAAATCGGCAAGTCCATAATTTTTGCCGTGAACCAAAACCACGCCACGAATTTGACCAAGATTCTTAACGTGATGCAGCCGAACTTGGCCGTCACGATCACATCCCGAATTCCTGATGCTTCAGCGATAGCCAAGGACTTTCGTGACGGCAAGCGTATTGAGCGGGTAGCTGTATCCGTGGATATGCTATCAACTGGTTACAATTGCCGCGATTTGCTCAACGTAGTTCTCATGCGCCCCGTCTTTTCTCCCACGGAGTACATTCAAATCAAAGGGCGTGGGACAAGGCGCTATACGTTTCGAGTTGCGAACACTGAGTACGACAAGAAGTATTTTTGTCTATTGGATTTTTGTGCTGTGGCTGAGTATTTCGAGGAAACATACGATTACAGCGTGCCTCTCCCCGTGCCTCGGCCCACCGGAAAGGCAAGATCAACTGAGGCGAAAGATCAAAATACGAGGGCAGACAACACACAGAAGCAGCTTTCCCCAGACGTGCCAACAACAAAGGGCCAACCTGACACACATACCACCACACCTGCTCCGGGCATTCCAGTCTGGGAGGGTCGCGACCTAATTGTCTCAGAGGAAGTTCGAATTGTCGGTCCAGACGGAGAAAAGGTTGATGTTATGACCTTTCGAGGCTCCTTTGAGCGGGACCTCCGCGAGTTCAATCAGAAAGACGCAGAATTTCACGAAGCTGTTGAGAATGAAGACGACGATAGGATCGAGGCAATTTTGGGTGAGCGTTTCTTCCACAAGCCGGAGATGTTCTACTCACCCGACAAACTAGTGCTCTCCTACGGCGTTCCCGCTCCTGTTTCCACTTTCGTGTACGGAGCGCTGGGCAAGCGGCCTATCCCTTCGAAAGACCAGGTTGTATCGGACACGGTCGATTCAATTGCGGCGCGTTTCAATCTGCGATACAACGAGCAGAAATGGCTCAACGCCACAGCACAACTCGTTGCAGATGATTTAGAAGCCCGTCAACGTTTTGTACACGGAGATTTGACCGTATTTGCTTCCAGTCAGTTCAACCAACTTGGCGGCTTCCCCGCACTAACGAAGTTCCATGAGCGTGATCAAGTTTTTGAAGCGCTGCGACAATCAGCGCTTGTGCGCAACAGTACCATCTAGCTGCGGAGACTCTTTATGGCGAGCAACGCTCAAAACGGAATCAGCTTTCAGGCCTCGGGCCTTCGTCAAAAAGTGGACCAACTCATGGATATCCTATATTCGGGTGGAGTCAACAACCCGATGGATTCCATCGAACAACTATCCTATCTAATTTTTCTTCGCCTTTTAACCGAGAAGGACGAAATGCTCGCGGCTCTTGATAAGAAGCATTATAAACGCATCTTTTCGGGAGACTGGGCACGCTATGCGTGGGGGAATTTTGTCACACTGACGGGAGACGAACTTTTCAACGCGGCTCGTGCTGCCATCGAAAAGCTCCACGATCTACCGGGCCTTTCCGCTACAGGCAAACTCCTGTTCGAACGCGCCACACTGAAAATCCACGACCGGCCGACGCTGCGTGCTGTCGTCCAGGCCATTCATGGTTTGGATCTCGATTCCAATCAAGGGCACGATCTCAAAGGCGACATGTACGAGTATTTGCTAAGCAAGCTCGCCGCATCCGGCACCAACGGGCAGTTCCGCACGCCCAGACATATCATTGAGATGATCGTTGCTCTCGTCGATCCCCAGTCAGGGCAGCGCATCTGTGACCCAGCCTGCGGCACAGCAGGCTTCCTGATCGCTTCGTATAACCACATTCTTTGTAGCAACACTTCGAAGGCCAGCCGTGCACGTGGAATCTGTGATGGTGACTCGCTGAAACCTGCGCAGTGGAAGTTCCTTGAAGAGCAGGCTTTCACTGGTTACGACAACGACGCCAATATGGTAAAGATTGCGATCCTGAACCTCTACCTTCACCGCCTTGAGAAGGCCAACATTGAATTCCACAATCCCCTGACCACTGGAAAGGGCAGTCCATATCCCGGCCTCACTTTTGATGTCATGCTTGCAAATCCTCCGTTTGCCGGGAAAATTCAGAAGGAAAGTATCCTTGCCGATATCAATCTCGAAACTCGGGACACAGAGCTCTTGTTCCTCAAATGGTTCATCGACCACCTGAACGCTGGCGGACGAGCAGGCGTGATCGTTCCGAACGGCGTGCTCTTCGGCTCGAATAAAGCAGACCGCAAAGTACGTGAGTTACTGCTTACGACGTGTGATCTACAGGCTGTCATCAATCTGCCTTCCGGTGTGTTCAGGCCGTATTCTGGGGTTGGTACAGCGGCCCTGATCTTCGAGAAAGGAGTGGCCAGGAGCGCTGGAACCAACAGCGTTTGGTTCTATGATCTCACCGCCGACGGTTTCAGCCTCGACGACAAACGCACACCAATTGATTCCAGCGACATTCCCGATGTGCTGGCCAAGTGGCCAGAGCGCGATGAAGCCCAGAACAGCTACCGTGTGCCGATTGAGAAGATTCACGAAAACGAATGGAGCCTTGCGGCGGGGCGTTATAAGCCCACTACCGCACAAACTGTCAATCACGATGCACCTGGGGAAATCCTCGACGATGTGCTGAAACTCGAAAATGAAATCATGCAGCGCGGTCATGCACTACTCCTGCAAATTGGCGGCAAGAAATGAAATCTTGGCCGATCAAACCGTTAGGCGAAGTGTGCGAACTTGTCAACGGGCGCGCATTCAAGCCTAACGAATGGCAGGATATTGGGCTGCCAATTATCCGCATTCAGAACCTCAACGACTCAGGGAAGCCATTCAACTACACCACGCAAACATTGCCAGAGAAATTTAAGGTGAGGAAGGGCGATACGTTGCTTTCGTGGTCTGGTACACCCGGAACGTCCTTCGGATGCTTTCGCTGGGATGGCCCGGAAGGTTGGCTAAACCAGCATATCTTCAATGTCCATTTGAACGAAGAAATCCTGCCAGCTTTCTTCATTCATCAGGTCAACTCGAAACTCAATGAGCTTATCGCTAAAGCTCATGGCGGTGTTGGTCTGCAACACGTCACTAAGGGTGCTCTCTCCTCAGTGGCCATCACCGTGCCGCCGTTAGCGGAGCAAGAGAGAATAGTAAAGCTACTCGACGAAGCGGCTGAGTTGCGCAAGCTTCGAGCCCAAGCTGACCGCCGCACTTCCTCCCTCATACCTGCCCTTTTTCACGAAATGTTTGGCGATCCAGTAATGAATGCCCGGAATTGGAAACGTGAGACTCTGGGCGACTTGCTCGACGCAATTGATGGAGGTTGGAGTCCAGTCTGCCAGGAAAGACCTGTCCGAGCTGGCGAATGGGGAGTGTTGAAACTGGGTGCGGTGACGACCTGCGAATATATCGACACCGAAAACAAAGCACTCCTGGAAGAATTCGCACCGCGTCCCGAACTGGAAGTGAAAGCAGGAGACCTGCTCTTCACTCGAAAAAATACCTATGAGCTGGTCGCGGCTTGCGCTTTCGTGTTTGAAACCCGTCCTAACTTAATGCTTTCTGATCTCATATTTCGTTTTCGCTTGAAGACTGGCGTTCAAGTCAATCCCGTGTTCCTTTGGGGCTTGTTGACAGCCCCGAGGAAACGTAGGCAGGTTCAAATTCTGGCCGGTGGCTCAGCTGGTTCAATGCCAAACATTTCCAAGGGACGATTGTGGGCACTTCCAATCGAAGTTCCGCCGCTGGCACTCCAAACGGAGTTCGCAAGGCTGGTGGCCGAAATACGCAGTATGGAAGTCGAGCAAGCCAGCAGCGGTCGCCGATTGGAACATTTATTCCAGTCCCTCCTCCACCGTGCGTTTCAAGGTGAGTTGTGATTGGATCGCTAATTGACCATTGGAAGTACACCTGGCCTGACGTGTGGACTATTCTCGCTAAGTCCCGCAGAGCCCCGTCGGATCTGTTTGTTGATTTGTATCGCGCTGCTACCGATTCTCTGCAAAACCCGCCTGAGTATAAGCAATTTGAATTGACGATGAACGACCCAACGCAGGCTCGACAAGCTTTCGAGCAAATTCGCGCACAGGATTTCGGTGATGAACTGTCTGTTGTCGGATTCCTGGAATCGGCCTTTCACACTATTCAGGATTTTGAAATAGCGAGGTTCGAGAAACTCTATAAGTATCTCGTCCGAGGCTTCATCAAAAAATACAACCTGAGATACCGGATTGACGATCCTTTCCAGATACGGCTTGTCCTCCCAGGCGTGTTCGCGAATTTCTATGAGGACTTGACCCGAGTGAACGGTACTGACCCTCATCTCAAACATTTGATGAAGAATTTCGAGATGACCTTCGGCAGCTATGCTCGTACCAAACAAGCTCATGAGCTGAATGCCTGCGTCTCTAACGCCTTTATCTACGCTGAGGGTTTGGCAGGTAAGACCTCGGGAGAAAACGACACGCTCGGAAATCTATGCGACTGCCTTCGGTGCTGGCCTCACATCACCGTTCGCGAATCCTTGAAAAAGCTTTACGGTTTTCGCAATGACTACCCCGGTCTGGGTCATGCGGGTAACCCAGAAGGCAAACTGAGGGACCTGGAACCGAGAGACGCAATCGTTGTCTGCCTGCTTCTTCTATCTTTTGCGGGCTACCTTACGAACGAGGTTCGAATTGAAGATAGTTTTACGTACTAATTCTCCGACAATGCGTATCGAGCGCGGAATGTAGTTGTGAAAGGTCTTACCCAATGATGTCGTTCCGTGGAAACCGTCTAAAGGAAATCGCACTACCAACAGGATCGGTCTGGCTGATTAGCGACATCGCGGAAGCCAAGGGACGGCAACAGCTCTATACGAAACAAGCGCCCCAACTTCTGAAAGCACTCAGAGAGATGGCCCTTATTCAGAGTGTGGAGTCCTCAAATCGTATCGAAGGCGTGACCGTCGCTGCTGATCGACTGATTCCTCTTGTGGTCGGCAATGCCAAGCCTCGCGATCGATCTGAGGAAGAAATTCGCGGTTATCGACGGGCGTTACATTTGATTCACACGGATGCGAACAAACTAGAACTCAGCCCTGAGTTCTTGCGCCAACTCCATCGGACAACACAAGAGGGTGCAGCAGACGCGGGTCAATGGAAGAAGAAAGAGAACGAAATCATCGAGTTTCGTGAGAACGCACCGCCGACGATTCGGTTCCGCCCAGTTTCCGTTGCCGACACACCGGCTGCTGTCGAGGAGTTGTGCCTTTCTTACAGAGCCTCCTTGAATCAGCAAGAGGTTCAGCCTTTGGTTAGCGTCGCGGCGCTAGTATTCGACTTCCTTTGCATTCACCCATTTCGCGATGGCAACGGACGAATATCCCGCTTGCTCACGCTCCTTGGCCTCTACCAACACGGGTACGAGGTCGGACGTTTTATCAGCTTGGAACGATTGGTCGAGGAATCGCGTGACGACTACTACGAAGCCCTTCGCAAAAGCTCCGAAGGTTGGCACGAGGGAAAGCACGACCTAATTCCGTGGCTCAATTATTTTCTTGGCGTACTCCGGCGAGCTTACCATGAGTTCGAACGACGCGCAGGCGAAGTGAAATCGCCGCGTGGCGCAAAGACCGTTCTGGTCGAAACAGCCATTGAGGGCTTTGCAGGCGAATTTACCCTTGCCGAGTTGGAGCGTGCGTGCCCCGGAGTGAGTCGCGATATGGTTCGTCTCGTTCTGCGTCAACTTCAAAAGAAGGGTCGAGTAGCTTGCTTAGGTCGTGGCCCATCAGCACATTGGCGGAGAAAGGGTAGTACCCTTAAGAAGAGGCAATAAAGAGGGTAATAGCCCAAGTACTCGCTTTTGAGTCGCAAATCCCTACGTCAAAATCAGACGACAATCTTATCGAATAGCCCACGCCTTTTTGACGGTAAAAGTCCCTCTTGACAGTTCGCCTTTTGTTCGCCTATGCTCTTTCAATCGGCGTTCGCAGAAAGAAGGAGCCGCCGTGATACGGTCATGACTCACCACCTAATCCCGGCAGCTATCGTCTTCCCATCTCCCGACGAAGGATCGCTCTGCGTAACGAAGCTTCCACGTTTGGATCATCGCCGCGTCGAGAAGCGCAACCTCGCTTCAACACTCAAACGAGAACGAGTCAGACAGGCTCGATTGGAATCTTCCTGAACCAGAAGTTCCAACTCTCTTTCGAAGGCTAGTCAGCCGATCCTTTCGGCTCGATTTCAGGAGAGGTATCATGCGAGACAAATTTCAGTGCAATTGCCATATTTGCAAGATCGAGAGACATCTAATCGTCTCTCTAAGTGAGCCGCCTCACTCAGACGAATTCTTGAGGCTCGCGCGAAACGCAGTTCCTCTTTCGAACTTCTCCACGGCTCTAGCGCTGGTCGAACACTTGCATGCCCAGAGAGATGGAATGACCCGTGTGCCGTCGGCTAGCGAGATTGTGGGCTCTCTGATCCGAGCTAGTTCCATCGACTCTGAACTGGAACTTAAGAATTCGGTGTTGGTCCTATCTTTTATTCCGATGATTCATCGCACGTGTCGAGAAGTGTGTGCATGGTTCCGGGAGATCGAGTCAGAAGACATCGCGCAGCAGATTCTTACTTTGTTTTTGGAGCTTGTGGATTCGGCTTCTCCACCTCAGATAACCAGTCATCTTCCCATTGCCCTCATGCGAGCGCTGCGCAGGGCTGCATTTCGATGGGCAGAAAACGAAAAACGACACGTGGTTCAACGGGATACGGATAAGTCTCAAGAGATTGCTGAGCCGTTTGGAAACGATACGTTCGAGACGGTGTCGGTCTTGAATGATTTCCTCGACCATTGCGGCAGGATCGGAATTCTTTCGGTTTTCGAACGTGACCTGCTCATCAGATTGAAGATAGAAGGTTTCTTCGCTAAGGAAATAATTCAGACACATACCGCGCTGTCAGAAAAGGCGGTCCATTGGCGCGTCGAAAGAATCTTGCAACGCCTTCAAAAGGCGGCAAATGATCTCGGCATCACGAAGGCTCCTCTTTCGTTTTCTGTATCTTCACAACATCCACAGAAGAGAAAAAACAATGTCCGAAAGACGGGGAGTTTTTCTTTGGAGAATCAAGTCTGTAATTTTGCCATTAGTAATAGTAGAAGGCAACTCTCGCTGGACTCCTCACCGAAGCAGAGCGAATCCAAACAGCCACAGTTCGCCGCACCTCAGCGCAATCTGTCGCCAACCACACCAACTCTCTCTTCGGCTA